>ENA-ORNK01000730-ORNK01000730.1-human-gut-metagenome-genome-assembly--contig:-NODE-730-length-37117-cov-18.362582_pt1 | contig 37117 bp, 29 predicted proteins | sample MGYA00242115_ERZ509022 | MGnify/ENA primary metagenome ERZ509022 (study PRJEB26280, sample SAMEA2338690) | human gut metagenome | biome: human gut; feature: human-associated habitat; material: faeces...
CCGGCGAGAGCCTGATCCGGCAGATCCTGCACGGCAAGCGCTTCATGCAGCAGGAATTCGGCGTGGATTCGCACATTCTCTGGCTGCCGGACGTGTTTGGCTATTCGGCTGCGCTGCCGCAGATTTTGAAGAAAACCGGCGTTGACACGTTCGTCACCAGCAAGATCCATTGGAGCGAGACAAATCATTTCCCGTATGACACGTTCTATTGGAAGGGCGTGGACGGCACGGAAATTTTCACGCAGTATATTCTCGGCGGCGTCAGCTGGGCCAAGCTCGGCGACAGCGACACCTATTCAACCTACACCGGCGAGATGCTGCCCATCACGACGGCCAAGGGCTGGGAAATTTATCAGCAGAAAGCGCTTAACAACGAGCTGTTGGTCACGGTCGGCTTTGGCGATGGCGGAGGCGGCGTGACGCGCGAAATGCTGGAACTGAACCGCCGGATGCAGCATGGCATCCCCGGCACGCCGAAAAGTCGCATCACAACGGCGGGCGATGCGCTGGCTAGAATCCGCAAGAACGTTGAGGGCAAGCAGCTTCCGAAGTGGTTCGGCGAGCTCTATCTCGAACGCCATCGCGGAACGTATACCTCCATTGGCAAAAACAAGAACTATAACCGCCGCAGCGAATTTCTGCTCCAGCAGCGAGAAGCGGAGGCCGTGACCGGGACACTGCTGCTCGGCAGCGCGTATCCGAAGAACGCTCTCTACGCTGACTGGCAGACGGTGCTTTTAAACCAGTTCCACGATATCATCCCCGGCTCCTCCATCCGCGAGGTCTACGAGGATTCGGAAAAGCAGTATCTTGATCTACTCCACCGCAACACGGAACAGCAGACGGATTTCATGCAGGCGCTTGCGAAAAACGTACAGAAGCCCGGCATTCTGGTCTACAACCCCACGGGTGTGAAGCGCGGCGGCGTGATCGAGCTGAACGGCAAAAAGCAGTATGTCAGGGACGTTCCCGCATTCGGCTGGACGGTCGTTGACGAAAGCAATGCAGAGAATCCGGAACTCTCTGCATCCGAAACCCGGCTGGAAAACCGGTTCTATGCCATTACGCTGGACAAGACCGGCTGTCTGACGAGCGTTTATGACAAGGAAAACGAACGCGAGGTGCTGACCGGCCGCGGCAATCTGCTCGAAGCCTTTGACGATCATCCCCGCGACTGCGACAACTGGGAGATCTGCAACTATTACACGGAAAAGAAATGGGACATCGACGATGTGCAGGCAATCACCGCACAACAGGACGGCGTTTCCGCCAGCGTCCATATCCGCAGACGTTTTCTGAACTCGACCATTGAGCAGGTCATCACCATCTACGCAGACGCACGGGGCATTGACTTTGACCTGCGTGCCGACTGGCACGAGCATCATGTGTTCCTGAAAACGGCGTTCCCGGTGGATATCCTGTCCGACAAGGCTACATATGAAATTCAGTACGGCGCGGTCGAGCGTCCGGCGCATCAGAACACGTCGTGGGACGCAGCCAAATTCGAGGTCTGCGCACAGAAATGGGCGGATTATGCCGAGGCCGGTTACGGTGTGGCGCTGCTGAACAATAACAAATACGGCTATGCCATCCACGACGGCGTGATGCGCCTGTCGCTTATCAAGTGCGGCACCTATCCGAACCCGGTCGCCGATCAGGGCCTGCACCACATCCGCTATCAGCTTCTGCCGCACGCGGGCGACTGGCGCGAGGCTGGAATCCCGAATCTGGCGTATGCGTTCAACTGCCCGCTGCTGGTGGAAAAGGCAATCGGCGGCGGAACACTGCCGGATACGTTCAGCCTTGTCCATGCAGAGCCGGAGAATATCATCGTGACGGTTGCAAAGGAAGCCTGTGACAATGACGCGATCATCCTCCGCGCCTATGAATCGCAGGGCCGGCGCACCGATGCGGCGCTCACGCTGGGCTTCGCAGCAAGTTCCGCGCAGGAGACAGATATGCTCGAAAAGCAGACCTATGCAGACCTGCCGTTGGAAGGAAACCGCGTCTACACGCAGTTTAAGCCGTATGAAATCAAGACGTTCCGCGTTGAGAAAGGATAACACATGATATACGCACCGCAGATTTTTGCCGACGGCATTCCCGCATCCGGCGAGATCACATATGCCCAAAATATGCTGACCATCCGCGCGGAGGGAGCCGCCGCCCGCGTGATTGAGTTAGTCTGGCAGTCTTCTCTGCCGCAGAACGCGAAACTGCTGGGCGACGCATGGGAGCGCGGCTATGGCGAGCTCGGCTGGCGCAGTCTGCCGGAGGCGGGCGAAATGCCGTGGTACTTCCTTGCGTATGCGGACGGCAAAACGGTTGCGTTCGGCGTCAAAACGCAGCCGAACGCACTGTGCTGGTGGACGGCAAACGGCGAAACTGTGACGCTCCACGCCGATATCTCCTGCGGTGCAGACCCGGTGCAGCTGAACGGACGGACGCTCCGCGTCTGCGAGGTGGTCACGGCGGAATACGACTGTGAGCCGTTTGAGGCTGCGCAGCAATTCTGCCGCACGCTTTGTGATACGCCGCGCCTGCCGGAAAAACCGGTCTACGGCGGAAACGACTGGTACTGCAATTACGGCGAGAGCAGCTTTGAGAAAATTCTCACGCACGCAAAACGCATTGCCGCCTGCGCGCCGCAGGACGGCCCGCGGCCCTACATGGTCGTGGACGACGGCTGGGAGCTGTGCCTGCACAATGAAAACACGCCGGAAACGTATTTCAACGGCGGCCCGTGGCGGTACTGCAACCGCAAATTCGGCGATATGCAGGCACTTGCACAGGAAATGAAAGTACTTGGAGTTAAGCCTGGGCTGTGGTTTCGACCGCTGCTGACGACGGAAGATCTGCCGGATTCGTACATTTTGAAGCATCGCGGAACGATGTATACGCTTGATCCGTCCGTGCCGGAGGTTTTGGAGGTCGTAAAAGCAGATGTGTGCTGCTTCCGTGATTGGGGCTACCGGCTTCTTAAGCACGATTTTTCCACATTTGATCTTTTCGGCAAATGGGGCTTTGAAGATGGATTCCGCACACCGGACGTATATTTTGCGGATCGCACGAAAACAACGGCGGAGATCCTCAAAAACCTCTATGCCGCTATCCGCAAAGCGGCAGGCGATGAAATCGTCATCATCGGCTGCAATACCATGAGCCACCTGTCGGCGGGCTTCTTTGAGATCCAGCGCACCGGCGACGATACCAGCGGCGAAGACTTTTCACGCACGCGGAAGATGGGCGTCAACACGCTGGCCTTCCGTATGCCGCAGCATGAAGCGTTTTATGCCTGCGACGCAGACTGCGTCGGTATCACGCAGAAGATCCCATGGGCGCTGAACAGAAACTGGATGGACGTGCTTTCCAAGAGCGGAACGCCGCTGTTCGTCTCCATTGCAGACGATGCGTTCACGCCGGAGGTGCAGGCGGATCTCACCGCCGCCTTTGCGCGCGCGGCAAAGCCCGTGCCGGTATCCAGACCGCTCGACTGGATGGACACGCTGCTTCCGTGCCGCTGGGAAAGCGCATACGGAACCGACGAATACGACTGGCAGGAGTGAACAAATGATCTTCCATGAATCGCCGAAGCACACAGGGCTTGATTTGTCACAGTCCATTCAAGGTCATACTGCGGATGAGGTTTTAACATACAAAACCGTTTCCGAGCAGCCGCTTTTGCTGGCATGTTTTTATCCGCCGGACTATCAACCGGAATGGAATTATCACGCAATCGTCATGATCCACGGCGGCGGCTGGAACAGTCGGAAGATTTTTGACGATCAGAGCGGCTGGTCCGGTGATTATCTTGGCTTTCTGGCACGGCTGTTTGCCATGCGTGGATTCCTGGCACTGAGTGTTGATTACCGACTGCTGCCAGACGCAAGCCTTGCAGATATGATCGAGGACTGCCGCGACGCAGTTACCTATATCAAGCAGCGCTTCTCACCGGAGACGCTTGCTCTGCTGGGCGAGTCAGCGGGTGGCTATCTGGCCGCCGCTGTGGATGCGTTTTCTGAAAAGCCGCAGTTCCAGCGCGTGATCCTTGCAAACCCCATCACCGACCTGACGCTTGACTGCTGGGGCAAGTTCGCGCAGAATGGCGCATCGAAAGCCATGCTTTCACCGGCACTGCACGTCGGCGCGCAGTGCAGTCCGACGCTGCTGCTCCACGGTGAGGCAGATAAGACCGTTTCGCCGGAGCATTCGCTTCGATATCATGCAGCGATGCAGAAAGCAGGCGTTCCATGCGATCTGCTGCTTCTGAAAAGCACAACACACGCATTCTTGCTTGCGGAATATTACAAGGATACTGCCGCCTTTGAAACGGCTGCTCAATGGATGAGGGAGGAATGCCAATGAGATTGGGCGTAAGAGGTCACGACATCACAGCCGATACCCCGTGGGCGCTGTGTGAGAAACTGGATGCGCTGGGCGTGCATGAAATTCAGCTTGTCGCGCACAAGTCCTTTCCGGGCTTTGCGTATTCCGAGGAAACAATCGGTGATCTTGCCGCAAGCTTTCAGCGTCACGGCATTCACATTGCCGTCTACGGCTGCTATATTGATCCGCTGTCTGACGAAGGACAGGCGCGCTTTCACGAGCATATCCGCTATGCCCAAATCCTGAACGCGGGCTGCATTGCAACGGAAACGGCGCTGGGCGTGACAAACGCGCAGAATGACGAAGCGCGCTATCAGGCGCTCGTACCTGTCTTCCGGCGCTTCGCCGACGATGCGGCGGCGCATAATGTCCGCTGCGCGGTCGAGACGGTCTGGGTGCATCCGCTGTGCTCGCCGGAAAAGACGGCGCAGTTGATCTCCGACGTGGGTTCGGACAACCTGTATGCCATTCTCGATCCTGTGAATCTGCTCGAAAGCGACGCAGACCCGCGCCGCGCGGAAAAGACTCGCCGCGCCATCGAGCTTTACGGCAATAAGATCTTGGCTGTTCATTGGAAGGATGCGCAGGCCAACGCAAACGACCCGGCGATTCAATTTGCACTGAAAAACAAAAATGTTACGGTCATCACCGAGGGGCTGATCGGCGGAACCTTGAAAAACACCATCCAACAACTGAAACAAATCGGAGAGGAGAACTGAATATGGACATCCGCTATTCCTGCAACCAGCGCGACTTCAAGCGCTACACCACCGAAGAAATCCGCAACGAATTTTTAATCACCGGCCTGTACAAGGCCGACGAGGTCGTCTCCGTCTACAGCCACGTTGACCGCATGGTCACGATGGGCTGTATGCCGGTGCGCGAGACTGTCTCCATCGACAAGGGCCTCGACGTGTGGGCAAACTTCGGCACGCACTATTTCCTCGAACGCCGTGAGATCGGTATGTTCAATCTCGGCGGAGCGGGCACAGTCAAGGCCGACGGCGTAGAATATCACCTGGGCTATGAAGACTGCCTGTATCTGACCAAGGGCACGAAGGAAGTACTGTTCTCCAGCGACGACGCGGAGAATCCCGCGCGCTTTTACATGACCAGCGCACCCGCCCATTGCAGCTATGAAAACAAGCTCATCACGATCAAGGACGCAGTCAAGCGCAACGTCGGCACGCTCGAGGGCTGCAACAAGCGCACGATCAATCAGTTCATCAACCCCAGCGTCGTCAAGACCTGCCAGCTTTCGATGGGCCTGACGCAGCTTGCGCCGGGCAGCAACTGGAACACCATGCCTTGCCACACGCATGAGCGCCGCATGGAGGTCTACACCTATTTTGAAGTACCCGACGATCAGGTCGTGTTCCACATGATGGGTGAGCCGAATGAAACCCGGCACATCGTCATGAAGAACTTTGATGCTGTTATCAGCCCGTCGTGGAGCATCCACTCCGGCGTCGGCACGAGCAATTACACGTTTATCTGGGCGATGGTCGGCGAGAACATGGAATACGACGATATGGACGTGATCGACACGCCCAACCTGAAATAAGGAGACGCAGCATGAAAAATCTGTTTGATCTGACGGGCAAAATTGCCCTTATCACCGGCGGCGCGCACTCCATCGGCTTCGCCATCGGCGTCGGACTTGCACAGGCAGGCGCAGCGGTCTGCTTTAACTGCTCGAATGAGGCCAGCAAAGAGCGCGGCATTGCCGCCTATAAAGAAGCAGGCGTGGATGTCCACGGCTACGTCGCGGATGTGACGAGTGAGCCGGAAATGCAGGCGCTGGTCAAGACCATCCGTGAGGATGTCGGCGTGATCGACATTCTGGTCAACAACGCGGGCATTATCAAGCGCATCCCCATGACCGACATGAGCGTCGAGGACTTCAGCAAGGTCATTGACGTTGACCTAATTGCGCCGTTCATCTGCTCCAAGGCCATTATCCCCGGCATGATCGAAAAAGGGCATGGAAAAATCATCAACATCTGCTCCATGATGAGCGAGCTTGGCCGCGAAACCGTCTCGGCCTATGCCGCAGCTAAGGGCGGCCTCAAGATGCTGACGCGGAACATCTGCTCCGAGTTTGGCGGCGCGAACATCCAGTGCAACGCCATTGGCCCCGGCTACATTGCCACCCAGCAGACCGCGCCCCTGCGCGAACGTCAGCCGGACGGCAGCCGCCATCCGTTTGACCAGTTCATCATTTCCAAAACCCCGGCCGGACGCTGGGGAACGACGGACGATCTGATCGGCCCCGCCGTGTTCCTTGCCAGTGACGCAAGTGATTTTGTGAACGGTCACGTCCTGTATGTGGACGGCGGCATTCTGGCCTATATCGGCAAGCAGCCGTAAGGATATACAAACACAAAGTGAGAGGAGAAACGACATGAAACAAACATGGAAACGAAGCCTGTGTGCCATGCTGGTTTTCTGCATGGTGCTGGCACTCTTTCCCGCCGGTGTTCTGACGGTTCACGCAGCATCCGGCACGCAGGAGGGGAAAATCCTGAGCCTCGATTTTGAAAATCAGGCAGTTGGAACAAAGGCGACAGATGCCGGGTGGAAGATCACCACTCAAACAGCTTCTGAAGCGTACACTGCCGAGATCCGGGAGCTGGATGAGAACGGGAAAAAGAACAAGGTGCTTGCGCTGGAAATGGACACGACCGCAGCACAGGCAGCCGACCATGTCATCCTGAGCTATCCGTTGGGCAGCGAATATGACAAAGTCAGCATGTCCTATAAGATCCGTTTTTCAGACGGAAAGAAAGGAATTGCGTTTTTTCCGTCTCTCGGCAGAGACACCAGCCAGCTGGTCTGCCTGTCGATGAATACGGCTGCGCCGTTTTCCTATCAGCCGGAGACTGGCGGCTGGGCGAAGCTTCAGCTCACGGAGGACGGCGAGACCTTTACGGACTTTGGCGCATATGCAGCCAACCAGTGGTACACCATTCGGACGGATTATGTCCATACGGCGGACGGCTGGAGCGCGAAGGTCTATGTGGATGGCAAGCTGACAAACGCAACCGTGAAAAAAGACGTCAGCTGGATGAAGGCAGCGAAAGATGTCGTTGCATTCCTGACCTCCTATAAGGGTGCAAGCGGCACGCTTTATCTGGATGATGTGGAGGTTTTCCTGCCTAGTAGTGAAGAACCCGCAGAAAATGACGTCCTGAATCTTGACTTTGAAAAAACGGCAGTCGGAACAGCTGCGACAGACGCGGGCTGGACGATGAATCCGGCGGCGACCGAGACGGTCAACGCAAAGATCATTGATTTGCAGGGCAACCATGTGCTGGCACTCCGCGTGGACGAAAAACCGTCCAGCCATGAATTTTTGACCTATGCGCTGGAAAACGTCCCGGCAGCGGGATACGATAAGCTGACCTATTCCTATAATATTGCGTTCTCGGCCAACGCAAATTATCTGTTCATGCCGTCGCTTGGCACGAAGGACAGCCAGCTTGTCTGCCTGAATTCCGACGGCACCTATACGCCGGATAATAAGAGCTGGCCGAAGCTCAAATATGCCGAGTCCGGTGCAGAGGTCGGACGATACCAGAACATGACGTGGTATACGGTCAAGACCGTGTATGAAAAGACTGCCGACGGCGTGACTGCCTCGACCTATCTCAACGGTCAGCTGACAGACGCCGGAATGCGCAACAAGCTGAGCAAGATCGACCATGTGATTCTCATGGCCATGACGTATGCCAGTAAATACGGCTATACCGTCTATGTGGACAATATCCGCATCACCGAGGGCGGCCACACCCCGGTCAGCCCTGCTCCGTTGGTGGCTGACACACTGAGTTTTGCAGAGCCAAGTTATACCGTTGCCGAAGGTAAGTGGGTCGAAGCACCTGCCGCACTGACGATCCAGTCAGGCTACACATACAATGCGATTACATATACATCTTCCACTCCCGCGGTAGCTGTGGTTGATGCAAACGGGACAATTACGGGTGTTTCAGAGGGAACGGCGGTCATCACCGCAAGCGCCGTCTGCAAAAACGATTCTCGCATTGTCCTGACAGCGGCAGCGACGGTCTCCGTCAGTGCGCGCAGCCGGAATATATATGCACAGAACTTCGATGAGCTGTCGTCTATGGATGAGCTTCTGAAAGAGTGGACGCTTTATGACGCAACGAACGGCGATGCGCGCGTCGAGCTGGTGCAGGACCCGGACGGCACAGGCAAGGTGCTGTCGCTGACCCGTGACGGAAAAAAGAGCGGCGCGGTCGATCTGACATTGAAGCCGGAGATGTTTGAGCAGACCGGCAAGGCGGAGCTGACCTACCGCTTCAAGCGTACCGCATGGAGCACGATCTACGGCCCGACGCTGATGGCCTCGGACGGCAGCCGTGTGCCAAGCCTTGTATTTGACGTTGGAGATCTGTTCTACCAGAAGGTCGAGGAAGGCAATAAGCGCACCAGCATCCATCTGAGCGGCATCGGTAGCGCAGACTGGCACACCGTCAAAATTGTTGCCGATAAGGAACAGGGCAAGTGGTATCTGTATCTGGACGGCGCATATGTGCCGTGCGCGGACAATGACATTATTGCGCTGGCAAAGGGCGACTTTGCCAAGATCAATCTTGCGACACTTTCCAGCGCAGCGACGATCCCGACGATTTATTTTGACGATTTCGTTCTGCGCCACGCCGTGGATGCAACAGCCGTCAGCTTTGACAATGCGCCGGCGGAGATCGTTGCGGGTGTTCCGACACAGCTGACACTGAAATTCACGCCCGCTGACACGAGCGTCACAAGCGCAGACTTCTCTTCCTCCGATGCGACGGTCGCCACGGTTGACGCATTCGGTAAGGTAACGGGCCTGAAAGACGGCACGGTCACCATTACAGCCAAGCCGCACTGCGGCCTGCCTGCGATCTCCACAACGCTGACCGTTAAAGTCTCTGATGTGCAGTCAGTCACGGTCATGCCGGAGGCGCTGACGCTGCCGGTCGGCGGACACCAGTTCCTTCAGGCTGCAACCGTCCCCGAAAAGGCGACGGACGGCAAGCTGACGTTCACATCCTCTAATGAAACAGTTGCGGCTGTTGACGAATGGGGCGAGGTTTCGGCGATCTCCGCGGGCACGGCAACGATCACCGTTGCGATTGCGGCGAACCCAGACATCAAGGCAGAGGTGACTGTCACTGTCACCACACCGGATGTAATGGCGACGATTTATCTTGCGCCGAATGGAAACGGAGACGGCAGCAGCGCTGCAAACGCCGCCTCCATCACGCGCGCACAGGAACTGATCGCGGCTGCAAAGCGCAGCGGCATGACCGACAATATCGAGGTCATTCTGGCCGACGGCTATTACAGGCTGGACAGCACGCTCGCGCTCAATGAAACCAGCGGCGGCGACGGCAAATTCTCCGTCGTGTGGAAGGCCGCAGACGGCGCGAAGCCGGTGATCGGCAGCGCGTACCATCTGAGCGGCACACAGTTTACAACATATTCCGGCAGCGGCAGCAAGACGATCTATGTTGCGGACGTTCCCGCCGGAACGGATAGTCGGCAACTCTTTGTGAACAATGTCCGTGCAACCCGCGCCAGAAGCGAGGGCGGTCTGACAAACTCGGCCTTCCTGATGAGCGGCGGCACGAATGTGGGCTATACCTGTGACAATACGGAGTTGCTTTCGTTTGCAAAGCCGACCGATCTGGAGCTTGTATTCAAGGAAGAATGGACACAGTCCAGAATTCATGTTGCTTCGCTTGTGCAGAATGGCGAAAAGGTCAATCTGACGCTCGATCAGCCCGGTTGGCGCTATATTCTGAATAAGGGTTCGACCAAGGCAAAGGAGACCGGCCCCGTCTGGATTGAAAATGCGCTGGAGCTGCTCGATGAGCCGGGTGAATGGTATCTCGACACAGCTGCAAATAAACTCTATTATATGCCGCGCCCGTTTGAAGATATGGCAAGTGCGGAATTCAGTATTCCGACTATCGATGGCGAGCTCCTGACGATCACCGGCAGCGGCTATGAAGATAATCAGATGGTGCAGAATATCCGCTTCGAGGGCATTACGTTCGCCGATACCACATGGCTTCGTCCGAACGGCGAATGCGGCCATGCGGATATTCAGAACAACCACATCCGCGAGGTTGGCGACGTGCTGCAAACGGCGGCTGTGCTGGTCAAGCGTGCAAACGGCGTCCATTTTGAGGACTGCACCTTTACCAGAATCGGCATCAATGCTTTGCAGATGCGCGAGGCTGTGCAGAACTGCACGATCATCGGCAACCATTTCTATGATATTTCTAGCAGCGCGGTCAATGTCGGCCTGCCGCAGGAGAATGCAAACACAAGCGGCAGCAGAATGCTGAAAAACTTCACCATCAGCAACAACTATATCCACAACATCGGTGCAGATTACGGCTCAGCGGCAGCGATCTCCGTTTCCTATGCCGCGAATGTGACGAGCTGGCACAATGAGATCTTCCATGTTCCGTATTCCGGCTATCACATCGGATACGGCTGGAACACACGCGGCGCGAATATTCTGAAAAACAACGACATTGCCTATAACTTCATCCATGACTATATGGGCGACGGCATTTATGACGGCGGCGCGATCTATACGCTCGGCAATTCCAATGGCGACGGCTACAATCTGATCCACGACAATTATGCAAAGAATCAGATGAACCGCACCGGCGTCCTGTATGCCGATCAGGGCTCGACATACTGGAAGTTCCTGCACAATGTCGTGGACGTTTCTGAAACGACGAAGTGGAGCGGCGGCTGGTCGCCGTACTGGGCGTCCATCAGCGAATACACTGAGCATATTGAGTATTCCGGCAACTACACCACGACCGACCGCTATATCTACAGCAATCAGGTCGTTTTCGGCGAGGACGGCGTGACAATGGGTGAAAACCCGGTTTACGATCCGAAGAACCCGCCTGCCGAGGTAAAGAGCATTATTGCGGCAGCCGGTCTGGAAAGCGCTTATACGGCGCTGAGAAACGGACAGATCGAGCGTATTTCGACCAATCTTCCCGAAGAAGAAATCATGCTGGACGGGGGCGAAACGTTCGCAATCCAGATGTCTTTCTCTGATGGCATGGACAGAGACATTTCCGGTGGCAGAACCGTCGTTGCTTATGGTTCATCGAATGAAGCAGTCGCAGCAGTCTCTGCAAGTGGAACGATCACTGCGGTCGGCGGCGGTACAGCGAAGATCCGCGTCTATGTCGTTTCCAATGATGTACTGACAGTTCTGGAACGGGCTGTTGTTGTAGGCGATGCGCTGGATACGCTGACACTTCAGAATGTAGACGGCGAGATCTGCATGAGCATGGCTTCCAGCGGCAAGACGCTGATACCGATCGTGACAACGCAGAATGGCCGTGTTGTCACGCCGGAGGAGATCAACTATGGGGTTTCGGACGTGCAGATCGCAACGGTCGAAAATGGCAGACTGATTCCAAAGCATACAGGGCAGACTACGCTGCACGTCACCGCGACGGTCAGCGGCAAGCAGATCCGCGCAGCATTTCCCGTTCGTATTACCCAAACGCTCGAATATCAGGCAATCAGCCTCAGCGACCTGTTCGCAGAGGCAAATGCCGGGAAGTGGACAAAGAACGACTATGGCGGAAGCACATGGACACTTGACCCGGATAAGAGCCTGACGGCAAAGTGGAGCGGCTATGCAACCTACGTCGATACAAAATTCAGCAATTATCTCCTGAGTTTTAAACTCACGATCGATAACTCCACCGGCGGCGGAGCATGGCCTGCCATCGTTCTGCGGGCTGAGTCGGACAAGAGTTATGTTTCGGCTGACATGGTCGATGGATATATGTTCGAGCTTGCGCAGGATGGCATTGCATTTGACCGTTTTATTGACAACCTCCGCTATCAGATCTACGGCGGAATTGCGGAGAGCGGCAAATGCACCAATATCATCAAGCAGGGCCCCAAGATCCAGAACAGTCCGTGGACGCTCGGCGAAGAACATGAAATTCAGATGGGTGCAATCGCGGACGGCGACGATGTACGGCTGCTGCTGTATGTCGACGGTGTGGAGGTCATCAATTATCTGGATCTCGGCGCGAACAAGGCAATTTCCGAGCCGGGCTATTTTGGTTTGATCGGACGAGGCGAAACGTTTACACTGAGCAGCTTCTCGGATGCAGCGCTGGCTGCGCAGGAGGTCGAGCGCAAAATCCGTGCAATCGGCACAGTCGCGCTGGACAGCAAGCCTGCCATCGATGCTGCCAGAAGCGCATATGACGCACTGATGTCAGAGGAAAAGGCACTGGTTCGCAACTACCAGACACTGAAGGATGCGGAAGCAGCCTATGCAGCGCTTGTCGCGGCAGACAATCAGGCAAAGGCGGACACTGTCATTGCGCTCATCAACGCGATCAGGCTTCCCATCACAAAGGACAGCAAGACAGCCATTGACGCGGCTAGAAGCGCCTATGACGCGCTGAGCGATGCGCAGAAAGCGTTGATTTCTGCGGAAACGCTCAAAAAGCTGACCGACGCGGAGGAAGCCTACCGCAGATTGATAGAAAGCGATCAGTCGACACCGCCGTCCGGCGTTGTGGCTCCCGCAAAGCCGGGAAGCGCTGCACCCAGCTACTCCGATGTCAACCGGGGTGACTGGTATTACGACGCGGTTTCGTTTGTGGTCGAAAAAGGACTGATGAACGGCACAGGCACGGGTATGTTTACGCCGAATGCCGCTACAACACGCGGCATGATTGTGACCATCCTGTACCGTCTGGAGGGTGAACCAGCAGTAGCGGTAAACTGCCCGTTCAGCGATGTAAAGTCGGGAGCCTATTACGAAAAAGCAATCACATGGGCGGCTGCGAATGACATTGTCGGCGGCTACGGAGCGGGAAAATTCGGACCAGACGATACGATCACGCGGGAACAGTTTGCGGCGATTATCTATCGCTATGCCGGAAAACCGGCTGCGCGCGGTGAGGTCAGTATGTTCACAGACGCAGCGCAGGTCAGCGCTTGGGCAGCGGATGCTTTGCGCTGGGCGGTCGGTGAGGGAATCCTCTCCGGTGTCGGCAGCAGCCGCCTTGATCCGAATGGGCAGGCCACCCGCGCACAGGTAGCAAAAATGCTGATGAATTATCTGAAATAACCCTGGCAGGAAGGAACCGGGTGCTTCCCGCACCCGGTTCCTAATGATTCATGGAGGAAGAAATATGGTGTTGGATACGATTCAACGAACAGCTGTCGTGCCGGTCGTGGTGCTGGACGACGCAAAAGATGCCATTCCGACCGCGAAAGCGCTGCTGGCTGGCGGCGTGGACGTGATGGAAATTACGTTTCGCACCACGGCTGCGGCGGATTCCATCAAGGCGGTCAGTGAAAACTGCCCGGAAATGTTGGTCGGCGCGGGTACCGTCGTGACGCTCGACCAGTGCAAACAGGCGCTGGAATGCGGCGCGCAGTTTATCGTCTCTCCGGGCTTTGACCCGGAGGTAGTCGCATGGTGTGTAGAGCGGAACGTCCCCATCACGCCTGGCTGCGTGACCCCCACGGAAATCATGGCAGCGATGAAGCTCGGCCTGAACGTGGTCAAATTCTTCCCGGCAGGCGTTTACGGTGGCCTGAAGGCGATGAAAGCACTTTCTGCGCCATTCGGCGGCATAAAATTTATTCCGACTGGCGGCGTGGACGCAAAGAATCTGAAAGAATATCTGGAAGCGCCGTTTGTCCACGCCGTCGGCGGAAGCTGGCTGTGCCCGAAAAAGGAAATCGCCGCAGGCAATTTTGATGCAGTGACGGCACTCTGCCGTGAAGCAAGCGAGATCGTCAAGGAGGTGCGCGGATGAAAGTATTAACCTTTGGTGAAATCATGCTCCGCCTGAAAGCGCCGGGACATGAGCGCTTCTTCCAGTCTCCGAGGCTGGAAGCGACCTTCGGCGGCGGTGAGGCAAATGTCGCCGTCAGCCTTGCAAACTATGGCATGGATGCGGAATTCCTGACGGTTCTTCCGGAAAACGACATTGCGGAAAGCTGCATCCGTGAGTTGCGTTACTTTGGCGTGGACACGAAAAAAATCGTCCGCGGTGACGGACGCATGGGCATTTATTATCTCGAAGCAGGCGCAAACCAGCTTCCGAGTAAGGTCGTCTATGATCGCGCGTATTCCTCCATCGCACTGGCAAAACCCGGCGATATCGACTGGAACAAGGCCTTTGACGGCGTGGACTGGTTCCACATTACAGGCATTACACCTGCGATTTCTGAATCTGCGATGGAACTGAGTCTGGAATCCGTCAAGGAAGCAAAGAAGCGGAACATCACCGTCTCCTGCGACCTGAATTACCGTAAAAATCTCTGGAAATACGGCAAAAAAGCCAGTGAGGTCATGCGGGAACTTGCAAAATATGTCGACGTGGCGATTGCCAACGAGGAGGACGTGCAGAAGTCGCTGGAAATTTCAGTCGATGTGAACGTCGAATCCGGCGAGCTTGACCGTGAGAAATACCGCGCGCTCGGCAATAAGGTGCTGGAAGCGTACCCGAATATGCAGTGCATCGCCATCACGCTCCGCGAGAGCCACTCTGCTGACTGGAATGGCTGGGCGGCTTGCCTGAACGACGGCAAAGATTTTTATGTTTCCAAGAAGTACGAGATCCGCGATATCATCGACCGCGTCGGTGGCGGCGACAGCTTTGCGGGCGGCCTGATCTACGGCCTGAATCATTATGAGGACAAGCAATCTGCACTGGAATTCGCAGTCGCGGCAAGCTGTCTGAAGCACAGTGTCATCGGCGATTTTAACCGTGTGGGCGTCTCCGACGTGATCAAGCTCATGGGCGGCGACGGCACGGGCAGAGTTCAGAGGTAACAATATGCAGAAGTTTGAATTTCCGAAAGATTTCGTCTGGGGAGCTGGCGCTTCGGCCTATCAGATCGAGGGGGCCTGGAACGAGGATGGGAAGTCCGATTCTATCTGGGATGTATTCTGCCGCAAGCCCGGTGCTATTTTCCGCGGGCAGACTGGTGAGGTGGCCTGTGACCACTACCACCGGTGGAAAGAGGACGTTGCGCTCATGCGGGAGCTGGGGCTGAAAGCCTACCGCTTTTCCATCTCCTGGCCGCGCGTTCTGCCGGACGGCACAGGCGCTGTCAACGAAAAAGGTCTGCAATTTTACAGCAATCTTGTAGATGAACTGCTGAAAAACGGCATTACCCCCTATGTGACGCTGTTCCATTGGGATATGCCGATGGCAATTTATCAGCGCGGCGGCATGATGAACCCGGACTTCCCGCAGTGGTTTACGGAGTATGCAGTCATGGTCGTCAAGCGCCTGGGTAACCGCGTGAAGCATTTTATGACGTTCAATGAGCCACCTGTTTTTATTGGTGGATTTTCCTATGGAAAAAATCATGCGCCTGGGCTGGAAATGTCTCTGTCTGAGACGATCCCAATGGGGCACTATCTGCTGCTGGCCCATGCCAGAGCGTACCGCGCCATGAAAGCCTGTGGATTTGACGATTTGCAGGTCGGCATTGCGCAGCAGGGTTCTTTTTTCTGCCCTGCAAGCAGCCGTCCGGAGGATATAGAGGCGGCGCGGACAGTAACATTCGACCGGCTGGACTACAGCTGGTACGGCTCTGTGTCATGGTGGAATGATCCGCTGTTTTTCGGCACATACCCTGCGGATGGCGTTCGAAAGTATGGACAATATCTGCCGCGCGGCTGGCAGAAGGACGCTGCCGATATGCAGGGAACGCTTGACTTCCTCGGTCAGAATTTCTATGACTGCACACTATATTCGGCAAAAAACGGTATGGAAAATCCACCGGATGGCGCCATGCGGAATTCTGCCGGGTGGAATGTGACGCCAGACGGGATCGGCTGGGCACTGCGCTTTCTTTATGAGCGCTATCATATGCCGATCCTGATTACGGAAAACGGTATGTGCTGTCATGACTGGGTCGCACTGGACGGAAAAGTCCACGACCCGAACCGCATCGACTTTATCTGGCGGTATCTGCAAAACGTACATGCGGCAATGCAGGACGGTGTCCCGGTGCTCGGCTATTTTTACTGGTCACTGATGGACAATTTTGAGTGGACGCTTGGCTATTCAGAGCGCTTTGGTCTGATTTTCGTCGATTATCCAACACAAAAGCGCACAATCAAGGACAGCGGATATTGGTACAAGCAGATCATTAAGAACAATGGGCCGGTTACTAGTATTTAAGTCGCTATTTGTACAGGGGTGTATAGCGAGGTTTAGTGATAAAAAGCGACTGTTTATCTTTGCAGTGCATCACTCTTTGTACTCAGACAATCCTGCGTTTAATCAGCAAGATGCCATGAAATGCAGTTGCCGCATTTCATGGCATCTTGAAAGCAGTAGAAGTATAAGTTCTGAAATACTGCTACATCCAAACGGTATGAATCAATCACGCAAATAAAGTACAATTATGACATGGAAACTAAACTCTGATGCTGAAGAAGCCGCATTCTATGTTCGCCTTGGACAAAATATTTTTCAATTGCGAAAAGAAAGAAAAATATCACAGGAGGAACTTGCTAGGCGGGCAGATTGCAGCCAAAAGTACATATCAAATATCGAATTAGGGAAAGCCAGACCAAGCGCAGTCCTTTGTGCCAGAATTGCAGTAGCGCTCCATTGCTCCACAGATGCGCTTTTTGCGGATATACTGTCCAGAGAGCAAACTGCGGATCTCATTGTTACTGCTTCTGAAAGGACTCTGATGCACGAAGTCTTGCGGGCTGTAGAAGAATATCGCTATCGTGAAAAATAACGACTGCCTGTCGCGTGCTGCTATGTTTCTCCCCCGTATTTCTGTTTCCGCATCAGGCGCATAATGCCGAGCAGGAATTCCTGCTGCTCGTCCGAAAATGTTGCAGCCAAATGAGATATCTCGCGCAAGCGGGCATTTTGATCTTCAAACTCCGGATAGATGAGCCACTCGGTCGGGGCGCCAAGCGTCCGCAGCAGCTTTTCCATCGTATTGAGCGTCGGCCGACGCTCACCCCGTTCCAACGCGGCAATATGCCTTGCAGTGAGTCCGACTTGATCCGCAAGCTGTTCGCGCGTCATATTCTTTCCCTCGCGCAATTCTTCCAATCTCTCACCAAAGCGCTCCTCTAATGGAGTATTATAAATCGACACCAGTAGTTCACCTCCGACACGAGTATTGTACAGAATGCCCGCTGTTTCAGAAATGCTCTAATGGTGTCGAATTTTGTTCACTATCAGAGGATGAAATAAGGAAATACCTCCAGCGCCGCATATAAAAAAACGGCAGTGCTGGAGGGCACTCAGTACGACTAAGGCGCTCCATTCCTGCCGGGATGGAGTGTTTTATGCTAATTCCCCCTAAAAAGAGGCGTGGGCTGCGCCTCAAACGGTGACCAGCAGCCCAGAACACCAGTAGATTCCACTCGTGCCGCAAGGCCGCTTTCAAACGAGCGGCAGTTGTACGGCATCGAGCGGAACTACTGGTGAATATTTTTAGCGTCCGTCAGTGTGCATACGCTGCAAATTGCAGCCGAAGCGCGCTGGCGGTTTTTTATTACGCCATCCGCGCGCCTCCGCTTTTGAAATTTTGGTTTTCTCAAAATTTCAAATGATTGGAGGAATCCGGAATGGGATTCAATTATGCAATTGAAAAGGCAAAGTTTGAAAGAGAATGGACACTGCTCCGTGTCGAATATGAAAAGGCTGGTATGTCGACCGAAAAAATCGACATCATGCACGACTATGATTGGGAAAATTTCAAAAAGGAACGAATTTACGCTATTCATACGCAGGAATTCAGAGAAGCCCAATATGAAAACGACAGCAACAGCCAAGGTGATAAGTCGCCGCTTTTCAAGAAATTCCTGCCAGCAATCAGCCGCATTGATAACTACGCTGAGAGTTCAAGGTACGCATGGTTCGATGAGTTATCTGATCCCCGGCTGACGAGAAAACTGAAAGGACTTTCTATTCAGGAAAAGGAGCTTTTGACTAAATACTGTATTGAGCAGAAAACACAAGCAGAGATTGCATCTGAATTAGGACTTTCTCAGCGTGGCGTCGGCAAGCAGCTTCAAGCCCTCAAAAAATTTTTTCGATAATTTTTCAAAAATGGTTCTAAAAAAGTCGTTCTCGCTGCCTACCACATGAGGGGAACTTATTTAAGCCACCTCGTGCAGCTTGAAAAGTACATATCCAGCGACTGAATGACATCAAGCGGATGAGCCAGAAATGGAACAGCGATGCGGAGGATGCGCGAAGACCACCTGTGCGGAAGATATTACTTCTGCATAAAGACGGCCCAAGAAGGTGACGAGCGGTACCCATCCATCCAAAAGCAGCTTTGGCAAGCTGCCTCGCAATGATCTCACCCGTGGACAATGGTACTCCTGTCCAGCCACAACGGAACGTAATGGGGGCAGCTCGGAGAGATCCTCGGAGGGGTGCAAGACCCGTGCGCGGCGCCAGCCGCCGTTCAGCCGCTGCCTTGGCTCCGGGAAGAAGCGTCGAACAGGAGCAAGCATCAAAATTTCAAAAGCAGGGGCGGCTCTGCGCAAACAGAGCCGCCCCGTGGCTAAAGGAGAATCATATGAATCCAAACATTGATTTTTTAGGCATTTGCCAGCTTTTGAAGGCGCTCCGAACGGTCGGCTTTTCTGAGAATGAAATCAAGAAGATCGCGCGGCGGATCGCTGTCGAGCTTGGTGCAAATTTCACACTTTACGCTTGATTTTTCTCCGTTTTGGTCATAGCTATTACGCTCTTGGTGTGGTAGTGTGTGTTGCTGCAGGGAGGTGAGAATATGGCAAAAAAGCAGGCCAGCGGAAACTTGGCGTTGGAACAGCAGCGCGTCATTGTAATTCCGGCGCACGACGAGATCGTCGCGCGAAAGCTGCGCGTCGCGGCCTATGCCCGCGTCAGCTCCTCCAGCGAAGATCAGCTCAATTCCTACCGCGTCCAAAACCAATACTATTCTGAACTGATCTCCAGCAATCCGGATTGGGAAATGGTTGATATTTATGCCGACGAGGGTATCACCGGTACATCCGTCGAGAAACGCGAGGATTTCCAGCGCATGATGCAGGATTGTCGGAAAGGAAAAATCGATCGCATTCTGGTCAAGTCCATTTCCCGCTTCGCTCGGAATACGAAAGACTGTCTTGCAGCCGTTCGGGAACTCAAAGAACTCGGCGTCAGCATTCTGTTCGAGGAACAGAGCATCGACACCAGCAAGGTGTCCAGTGAAATGGTCACGGCGATCATGGCATCGTTGGCCCAGAAAGGCAGCGAGTCGATTTCAAGCAATGTTCGATGGGGCGTTCAAAAACGGATGCTGGATGGGACATTTATTTCATCTTCTGTACCTTATGGATATGAACTATGGCATGGACAGCTTCGTATTTTACCAAGTGAAGCACAATTCGTAAAGTGGATTTTTCAAGCATATTTATCAGGCTTAAACGCACAAAGTATTGCTGAACAGATGAATCAGGCATATGCACTGCTTGGCGCTGAGGATACAAGAAAATGGTATAACACGACGATACTATACATTCTCTCCAATGAGCGATATATAGGAGATTCTTTATGGCAAAAAACATATGCAACGGATTCACTTCCTACTCGGCAGATAAAAAATACTGGAGGGAAAATTCAGTACTATGCCGAGCACACGCATACCGCAATCATTGATAAAGAAACATATTCCGCAGTACAGAGGTTACGCGAGAAGCGCAAACTAGATGTGAAATATAATGATGATTATCAGCCCAATATCTTAAAAAAGAGAATACTATGTGCAAACTGTAAGGTCCCCTTCCAACGGAAGCTGCGCAGCGGTGAAACAAAGTGGATGTGTAGAGTTCATAATAATAACAAAGACGACTGTCCTATTTTCCCGATGGAAGAATCGGCTATCCACACTGCATTTTGCCGCCTGTACTACAAACTCAAGCACCACGGCGGCCCTATCTTCACGCAAATGCTCTCGAACCTCCAAAAAATCCGCTACAGCCGGATGCTCTGGAGCGAAGACGTGATCTCCCTTAACAAGAAAATATCCGATATTCTCAGTCAGGTTCAATTCCTAACCCAGCTTCAGCAAGCGGGCGGCGTTGATCCTGATACTTTTATCTCATCCAATAACAAGCTCAACGAACAGCTCCGCAGGCTGAAACAGGAAAAAGTAAGGCTTCTCGACACCGACAGCGACGATCTGGCGGATCGCACCCGCGATCTTATGGACGCGCTGGAGGACGGGCCGGATTTCCTAGACAGCTTTGATGCGGAGCTGTTCGATGCGCTTGTGGAAAAGATCATCGTGGACAGCAATGAGCGCCTGCGGTTCCGCCTGAAAAATGGGCTGGAACTGTTAGAGCAAATCGAAAGGACGAAGCGGTAATGGGGAATCGGAAGCTGCCGTTCGGCTATCAGATGCGCATGGGCGAGATTATCCGGAACGAGCCGGAAACCAAAGCCGTGCAGGACATCTTCCTGCAATATACGCTCGGCGCATCGCTCAAAGAAATTGCAGAGCAGATGAGCAAAACCGGTCCCTCTTACGACGAGGGCAAGTCGTGGAACAAAAATATGGTCGCTCGGATTTTGGAGAATGCCAAGTATATCGGAACGGACGGTTATCCCAAATTAGTTGACATAAAACTATTTGAAGCAGCCGCGGAGAAGCGCCAGACCAAACAGTGCTTGCCGGAGCGGACACCCGCCCAGAAAGCACTCAGGCGTGTCTGCTCCAAGCCGCCCATACCGGAGGTGGAACAGCAGGTCATGCACCTGCTCGGCAGGCTGGCAGAGCAGCCAGAGCGCATCACGCAGCCGGAGCGAACATCCAAACCGACATATACAAATACGCAAGCCGAACTGGATGACGTTCTAAACACCCAGCCGCTCGACGAGGACGCTGCCAGAAGTATGATCTGCAAGCTGGCACAGGAGCAGTACGACACCATCGGCAACGAAGAATACGAAACCGAGCGCCTGCGGCGGCTGTTTACAGCGTTCGAATGTACGGCAGAACTCAATGCGGAGCTGCTGCAGAGTGCCGTCTCTGCCGTGCTGGTGACACGCCAGACGGTGCGGTTGCAGCTCAAAAATGGACAGATCATCGGAAAGGACGATTTGGTATGACAGATGAAAAACCGCGTGTCATTATCATTCCACCCAAGCCAGAATTGCAGCAAACGGCTGCGGTCACAAAGCAGCTTCGCGTCGCGGCGTACTGCCGTGTATCTACGAAAGAGGAAGAACAAGCCAGCAGCTACGAAGCCCAGTGCGAATACTACACCGACAAAATCATGTCCAACAAGGAGTGGACAATGGCTGGCATCTTTGCGGACGAGGGCATCACCGGCACGTCTACAAAAAAGCGCACAGAATTCCTGAGAATGATCCGCCAATGCAAACAGAAAAAGATCGACCTCATCCTCACAAAGTCCATTCAGCGTTTCGCCAGAAATACGCTCGACTGCATCAACTATACGCGCATCCTCCGGCAGCTCGGCATCGGAGTCCTCTTTGAAAAAGAGAACATCAATTCTCTGCCAGCAGACAGCGAGTTTATGATCACCATGTACGGCGCAATGGCGCAGTCCGAAAGCGAATCCATTTCCGGCAATATCCGGCGTGGTCGGCAGATGCACGCAAAAGTCGGAACGCTCAAGGTTCCCTGTTACCGGCTTTATGGATATGAAAAAGACACAGAGGGCAAATTCCGCGTCATACCAGAACAGGCCGAAATCGTGCGCGAACTCTACAAGCGATATGAGAGCGGCGCCAGCCTGCGCAATCTGAAGGACTGGCTGGAGGAAAAGCAGATCAAGACCGTTCTAGGCACAGACGACTGGTCGATCTCCGTTATCAAAGGCATTCTGACAAACGAAAAATACTGCGGCGACGTGCTGCTGCAAAAAACATTCTGCACGGATGTGATCAGCAAGAAGATCGTCAAAAATGTCGGGCAAATGACACAGTACTACATGCCAGACCATCATGAAGGCATCGTCAGCAAAGAACAGTATCAAGCGGTACAGGCAGAAATGGCAAGGCGCGGCGCCCTGCGCAGCCCATCCAAACAGGCTGTGACAGGACGCTCCTGCTACACCAGCAAGTACGCTCTATCCGACCGACTGTTCTGCGGCGAATGCGGCACGCTCTATCGCCGCAAAACGCGAAATATCAAGGGAAACATTTATCACGAATGGCGCTGCATCAGCCGCCTGGAATACGGTAAGAAATACTGCCACGAATCACCAACGCTGCGTGAAATACCACTCCAAAATGCAATTCTGGCAGCGATCAACTCCGCAATGAGCAACAAACCGGCTCTGCTCGACCATATCAGGAATGCAGTTTCCTTGGAGCTCTTGCCTGTGCAGGGGCAGACCATGAGCCTTGCTGATATCGAGCGTCGGCTGGTGCAGTTAGATGAGCAATTCCAGCGGCTACTGGCGGAAGCCGTTGATGCCGACGATAAAGAAGCCTGCAACGCACAGTTTGCGGAAATCCTGGCCGAGCAGACTGCACTCAAAAAGCAGAAAGAAGCGATCCTGCAAGGCAGCGCCGACGCAGACCGCGTCTGCACCCGCATGAAGCAGGCAGAAGAAGCCATAGAGAGCGCTGCATCCACGATCACAGAATGGAAAGAAAACGCCGTCCGGCAGATCGTAGAACGCGTGACCGTTCTCTCTGCCGACGAGGTGCTGGTGCAGATCAAGGGCGGCGCAGAAATCAAGCAACGATTGGAGCGATGAAAATGATCTATGCAACCGGTGATCTTCACGGAAACACTCTCCGGTTTCAGCCGCAATACTTTCCGGAACAGACCGAGATGACAAAAGACGACTACATGATCGTCTGCGGCGATTTTGGCTGCGTCTGGAACGGCGACAAGAGTGATGATCCGCAGCTCGACCGGCTGGAAGTCCTGCCGTTTACGGTTCTGTTCGTGGATGGAAACCATGAAAACTTCGATGCTCTGAACGAATATCCCGTGGAGCAATGGCACGGTGGAAAAGTGCATAAGATCCGACCGCACGTCATTCACCTGATGCGCGGACAGGCATTCGAGCTGCAAGGCAGAACGTTCTTCACGATGGGCGGTGCGCAGAGCCACGATATTGCGGATGGCATTCTGGACATGGGCAGTCCGAATTTTTACGAACGATATGACAACTTACGCTGCAATCGTGGACAGTTCCGCATCAACCACATCTCATGGTGGCGGGAAGAACTGCCGTCCGACGAGGAATATGCGGGAACCCGGCAGACGCTGGAGCGGCTGGACTGGAAAGTCGACTACATCATCACACACTGCGCGCCGACAGCGATTCAGCAAAAGATCAACGCAAACTTCAAACCGGACAAGCTGACAGACTTCTTGGAAGAAATCTGCAACCGCAGCCAGTTCCACTATTGGTTATTCGGGCACTACCACGACAACCGGATCATCGACGAAAAGTACGTTCTGCTCTATGAGCAGATGGTACAGATATTATAAAAGAAAAGTGTAGTTACATGGGAACACAATGTGGTGCCATAGATGGTGTGCGTATTTTGCTTGCATAGCAGCTTGTCTGCATTTATAATGAAAACAAACGAAACGGAGGGCTTGCAGCATGGAACGTGCCACAAATTCCAGCCTGATTTTATATACAACGGAAGATGGCTTGACAAAAATCGAAGCTACGTTTGACCGAGATACGGTCTGGCTTTCTATCGACCAGATGGCAGATTTGTTTCAAAGAAATAAATCCACAATTTCGCGCCACATCGGTAATGTTTACAAAGAGGGTGAATTGGACAGAACTGCAACTGTTGCAAAATTTGCAACAGTTCAGATGGAAGGCGAGCGGCAGGTAGAGCGGCAGATTGAATACTATAATCTGGACGTTATCATATCGGTTGGATATCGTGTGAAGTCTCAGCGCGGTGTTCAGTTCCGCATGTGGGCGACCGCGATCCTCAAGGAGTTCATGAAAAAGGGCTTTGTGCTGGATGATGACTGCTTGAAAAATCTCGGCGGCGGCAACTACTTTGATGAGCTGCTTGCCAGAATCCGGGATATCCGGTCTTCTGAAAAGGTATTCTGGCGGAAGGTGCTGGAGATTTATGCGACCAGCATTGATTATGACCCCAAGGCTGAAAGTACCGTTTTGTTTTTCAAGCAGGTTCAAAACAAAATGCATTGGGCAGCACACCAGCATACAGCGGCAGAGGTTATCTACCAAAGAGCGGATGCAGAAAAGGAGCATATGGGACTGACCTCGTGGCGTGGAGAACAGATCCATCGTGCAGACGTTGAGGTGGCAAAAAACTATCTCAGTCAGCCAGAACTGGACGCGCTCAACAAAATCGTAACTGCATATCTGGACATTGCAGAAGTCCGCGCATTAAATCATGAGCCGATGTATATGAAGGATTGGCTGGAAACCATAGACGATTACCTGAAAATGACTCGCAGAGAGATTTTAATAACCAGCGGGCATGTGTCGAACCAGCAGGCATTACAGAAAGCCCATGCTGAATACGATAAATACAAAAAGCAGCAGGACTTGCGGCTGTCGCCGGTTGAGCAGAGCTTTCTGGACAGCGTGGAACAGTTGGAAAGACTAGAAGATCGAGCGCATTGAGCATAAACAGGACAAAGAGAAGCGCGGTCACAGCACCGTGCTTTTCTTTGCCCTGTAAGTCGTTGAGAGTATCAGCGGGAGGTATTCAACAGCGCCGTTGTTCTCGCATTGACGCCCATAAGCTCCCGCTGTGTCTGCCGATTTGCTTGACACATGGGTATTAGAAAATTCACAGCCTTCCGAATTTGCTGAAGGTCAGAGGAAGTGAGGGCGTTCTGATGCAGGTGCTCCAAAACGCGGCTATAGGCATCCTTCAAGGATGCGGACACGGCAGGCTGAAAGAAATAGGTTGAGATCAGGCCGCCGATCAGGGCGGCTTCGTTATCGGTGTACTGCATGGTTGCTCTCCCTTCGCAAGAATCAAACGAACGGGGCAATCATACCACAAAATATTGTAGCAGGCTATTCGCAAAACGACGAAATATATGATGCGCGGCAGCGCGGAAAGGAGAAGCTATGAACGTCAGAAAACCTGTGGATTACGGCACGATGTACCGAGAATTGACCACAATTCTTGCGCAAAATCTTCCGCAGATGGACGAAATCTATGCCATTGGCAAGACCATCAGCCAGCGTCCTGAGAAGGGTGCGGCAGTCGCTGCCGCAGAGTTCATGCAGGCAAATTTCCCTGACCGCACAGGCTTTTCCCCGCGCAACGTGCGCCGGATGCGCGATTTTTGCAAGACTTATGAAAATGACCAAACGCTCCTCCGGCTGGCAATGAACATTGGCTGGACACTGAACGTTTTAATCATGGAGGCGAAGTTATCAAGACTCCAAAAAAGATTTTACATTTATAAAGCCATGACAGAAAAACTTTCGAAAAAGTTATTGAAAATGGAAATCACTGATAAAAAAAGAACTGTCGACGATTCTGGTGCCATGTGTTATAATCATCATGTATCATTACAAAACTACCATGAGAGGATTGAGCATGTAATGCCAATGACTGTTAATATTGCCGGACAAGTCAGACAAATACGACTGTCAACAGCCAAAGCCTTATGGCCCTTATTTGAAACAGTTATAAACTCAATTCAATCGCTTGAGGATACTAGCATAGACGAGAAGAAGATTGTTATTGAGGCGCTGCGTTCTGAAGATATTCAGCTTAAAACAGACGGATCTGGTGGCGCTGTAGAAGAACTTACACATTATATTTCTTTCAATGTAACCGACAACGGAAATGGCTTCAATGCAGAAAATTATCAATCTTTTACCGAAGCGTACTCCCAACTAAAGGAAAAGAAAGGCTGCAAAGGCATCGGGCGCTTCTTGTGGCTAAAGGCATTTGAGGAAGCTGATGTTGACAGCGTATATTATGAGAATGGACAGTGGTGGCATAGGGCTTTTAAGTTTACACTTAATGGCGTGAATCCAGAACAAAATTGCACGCTAATTGACACCAAAGATGTTACACAAAAGACAACCGTAAGTTTAAAAGCATTCAAATACGAATATAGAAACGCTGTGCCATATGCGCTGGAGAGTTTAGCGAAGAAATTGATTGAACATTGCTTGCCTTACTTTATAACAGACACAGCACCCCAGATTATTTTGAAAGATAATCGTGGGAGTGAATATCATCTTAACGAATACTATGAAACAACATATAAGGATTCATTAAACCAAGACCATCTGGAGATTAAAGGAGAGAAATACATACTGTACCATATGCTTTTATCAGAGGGGGCAGACAAGCACGAACTGCATCTTTGCGCGAATAATCGCGAGGTAAAGTCATATGCGCTTTCGACCTATATCCCAGACATGAAAAAGAAACTTTCTGATGGTGAAAACTCGTTTTATTACATCGGTTACTTGGCTGGCGATTATTTAGACAAAGCAGTCAATATGGAACGCTCTGACTTTGATTTTGCTGATGGACCGTTATTTGGCGAAGCGACAGAAGCCGAAGTTGTTGATTCTGCTGTTGGGTATGTTAGGCTATATTTGCAAAAAGATCTGCAGAAAGTAGCCGACGAAAAAAGAAAGCAGATAGATATGCTTGTCAAAACGAGAAAGCCGCAGTATCGCCTGCTCCTGAATCGGAAACCAGAAGTCTATGATAAAATCCCTGCGGGTATGTCCGACGAAAAGCTGGACTTGGAACTTTATAGGCATCAACAGCAATGGGAATTCGATACGGCAAAAAAGGGTCACGACATTGAAGAACGGGCCAAGAAAGCAGCGACTGACGATCCTGACTTTCAAAAGCTCTTTGATGATTACTGCGAGAGTATTACAGATCTCAGTAGAGCGAGCTTAGCAGAATATGTAATACACAGGAAAGCTGTCATTGATTTATTTGAGCGTGCTCTCGAAACGGGAACAAATGGGAAATATAGCTTGGAGTCTCGGATTCATAGCATTATATGCCCCATGCGGACAACATCTGATGATACGGAGTTGGACGATTTGAATTTGTGGCTAATTGATGACAGACTGGCATACCATCATTATTTGGCATCGGATAAAAAAATCGAATCCATTCCGCTACTGGAAAATAACACAAAAAAGCGTATGGACTTGGCAGTTTTCGATGCTGCCCTGTCTTATACGGCTGATCCTGAAAACATTAGTTCTATCACTATTGTGGAATTGAAACGACCGCAAAGAGATGATGCAGATAATGACCCGGTACTTCAGGTCTTGAAGTACGTCAAGGATATTAAGAATGGGAAAATCAAGAAAACAAATGGACGCGGATTGGGCGATGTGAGCCGCGTGTCATTTTATTGCTATGTTATTGGCGATATGACAGAATCTATGAGAGAGTCTGCAGAAAGCCGCGGATTAACAGCAACACAAGATAATGAGGGATATTTTGGCTATATCTCGATGTATGGTGCCTATGTTGAAGTGATTTCGTATGATAAACTTCTCAAAAATGCGAAGCAACGCAACAAGGCATTGTTTGACAAGCTATTTGCGCCAAAGGCTTCAGACTTAAAGCACCCTGAGAATTTGCAAAATTGCTAGACCTGATATATGGCTGGTTAAGAGAGGGATGCCGATGAACAACAAACTCATGGTCAACGGCGCGGAGATTTCCGTGACCACGATTGACGACAAGGATTATATTTCGCTGACAGATATGCTGAAAGCGAAGGACGGTGACTTCTTCATTTCAGACTGGCTGCGCAATCGGAACACGGTCGAGTTCCTCGGCATTTGGGAGCAGATCCACAATCCCAATTTTAATTATGGCGAATTCGCCATAATTAGAAGCCAAGCTGGCTTGAACAGCTACAAGATCAGCGTGAAGGAATGGGTTGAAAAAACAAACGCGATTGGTCTTATGGCGCGCGCCGGTCGTTATGGCGGCACCTATGCATACAAGGACATCGCCTTTGAATTCGGTATGTGGATCAGCCCAGAATTCAAGATCTATCTGATCAAAGAGTTCGAACGTCTTAAAGAGCAGGAGCAGCAGCTCCTCGGATGGGATATCAAGCGCAACCTTGCAAAAATCAATTACCGCATCCATACGGACGCGATCAAAGAAAATCTGATTCCGCCGGAGCTGTCGGCACGGCAAATGTCGCTGGTATATGCCAGCGAAGCCGATGTGCTGAATATGGCGCTGTTCGGCAAGACTGCAAAACAGTGGCGCGATGAGAATCCGGGGCTGAAAGGCAACATCCGCGATTACGCAAATGTATCGCAGCTTGTATGCCTTTCCAATCTGGAGAATCTGAACGCGGTATTTATCAACGACGGTCTGCCGCAGCCGGAACGACTGGCGAAGCTCAATGCGATTGCGATTCAGCAGATGCGTGTGCTGACGGAGAATCACCGAATTTTGAAGTTGGAAAAGAAAAAGCCGGAATCCTGATTGCGTTTTTATTGTAGCAGGTGTATAATAAATAAAAAAGTTGGCTTTCCGCGCCGAGACATAAATTGATCCATAGTGTTCGCATGACACAAAGGGCAAGTCCTTATAGGACTTGCCTTTTTTATTGCCGGAGTCTTTCCGTTGCACGGAACTGTGCATCTTCCGCTATCCTTTCCTCCTACTCGTAGAAGGACTTATTCCTTACTACATTGCAGGAGGTTCCATATGACTGAAGAAAACTATAATTATCGCACTAATCAAACCCTGCTTCGCAATCAATTTCCCGGCAAAGGAAAGTTAAAAATCCCTGTCATTCCCAAGTTTCAAGAAAAGCCCGGAGACTTTGATAATCTCTTGTTGATTGGTTTTGACAAAACTCATCTGGAGGATCAGAATCATCTTGACCGTATGGTTCATTTCTTCCTGTATGACTATCGCTTTGAACGGGTCTGGAAGAATCCGGACAGCGACATCGAAAAACTCTCCCGATACTGTGCGGTGCTGTCTCCGGATTTCAGCATGTATCTGGAAATGGCGCCTGTTATGCAGCTTTACAATGTATTTCGTAATCGCTGGTCCGGCGCCTATTGGGCCTCCAAGGGAATCCGTGTTATTCCCACGGTAAACTGGGGTGATGAATCCACCTTTGATTTCTGCTTTGAGGGGATCGAAAAAGGCAGCGTTGTTGCGGTCTCCACCTATATGGCATCTGAGCATGATAACCGCTGCGACCAGAAAGAATGGTTCATGGCTGGCTACAATGAAATGCTTCGGCGTATTGAGCCGGAGAAAATTATTTGCTACAACACGCCCTTTCCTGAAATGCAGGGGAACATTGTGTATGTGGACTATGAGCGCAGCTCGTGGAGATATATGAGCTATGAGAGAAATTACAAGTCAGAAGATCTCGACGCTTTCAAAATCGGCGAGACATATCGACCTGAATGTGATACAATAGAGCCATACTTGATCGGCGGCACTTATAAGGGCGGCGGCAGCGCCTATGGCGGAGCATGGAAACCATCTAAGCCCGAAGACCATCGTTTGATTGGAAAACCCGGAGAAATAAAAGTAACCTATGCCAAGGACGGCTCAAAAGTTGAGACGGAAATTGGAAGTGATGGTCGAGCTGTTGCGGAAAGGCGCCATACTACAGCCCCCAACCCCAAATTTCATTCGAACCCACACGACCATAAAATCAATTGGGAGTTTCCCAGAAAAGGCGTCCCTAATTTTGAGAAGCCACATACGAATTACTGGAGCGATGAATATCCCAATGGAGCACCAGAGTTTAAGGCTTTTAGAGGTGCTGTTATGAAATATACGTTTAATTCTGCTGAAGAGAATTGCTTCAAAACCATATCTGATTTCAAAGAATGCATTATTCGCGGCGGAGAACCTGTCTTTTTCTGGAAAGGACTGCAATATGGCGTTTGTTTTTACGGAAATAAGTACTGCATCGCACTTACAAATGGAGAGCAAGAGAAAATTTGTGATACACCCGATGATGTTCTGGACTATCTTGTGGGGGAAGATCGCTTGCGTGACATTATTACCCAAGTAACAGTTCTGCACCGAAATGTTTAGAATAAATACCTCTTGCTGACTGCCAGCAAACCGTTGATATATCTGTGTTTTCTGAAATCCTATAATTACACTCGGACCATAGGTGAGTCCTTATAGGACTCACCTATTTTTTATTCTCTCGATTAGTTGTTAAAATTCGACTATACTATTGAAGAACACAGACTTGATAGGGGTGTGCATTTATGGGTATCATCGTTACTGTTTTATCTGTGGTTTTTCTGGTGTCGTTGCAACTGTGATTACGATTCTTTATCAAAAGTTTTCTGGTGAACAAACCGCAAAACGCAGAGTCTTTGAAACAGCAGTTTCTTACAGATTTTTTATTTCCGAAGAAGAAAATGTTAAATCGCTTAACTCAATTGATGTAATTTTTCACAAAAACCAGAAAGTTAGACAAGCTTGGAAGTCCTATATGGATGAAGCAGACAAACCGTCTTCAAATCCACAACAGCTTAATGATAGATACATAAAATTACTTGAAGAGATGGCGCTTGCGTGCGGATATAAAGATATACGGTGGGATGATCTCAAGCGGTATTACTATCCAAATGGCCTTCTAAATCGAAAAAATGATGATGAAGCTTTGAGAAGTTGCAAATTAAGGCAGCAGAAAAGACTGCGTCCGATGCGATTGGCCAACAAAATACTCCGCAAAATGAACAGTTTGCTAACCAAATGATGCTTCAGCTATTGCCTAAGCTAATCGAAAATCCAGATGGTTTTAGCAAACTAATAGAACTCGCAGATAAAGCGAAAAAGTAATTAAAAATCGGCAAGCTTCCGTAGAAGCTTGCCGATTTTTAATTTCATTCGGTTGCGTCTTCCTGCAGCAAGTCTTTGAACAAGACGCTCATGTAATCGCTGCGGCCATACAGAACACGGTCAATGTAGACATCGTTGCCTTGCGCACGATAAAACACCATATAATTGCCGCTGACAAGAAAACGATAGTCAGTTCCTATATCTGCAATAGAGGATAACGGGGTTCCCATTTCTGCGAAATTTTTCAACGGGTCAACCGCGTCTATAATGCGATTGATCACGCGCTCCGCAGCAGAACGATTTTGAAGTTCCGATACGATGTAATCCCAAATGTCATCCAAATCACGACGGGACTCGGGTGAATAATGAATTTTATTCTTCATTCGCTCTTGCGCGGAAATGCGCCCTCATATCGTCCGGTGTCAGCCAGCCTTCCGTTTCGCCGGAGTGACGGCCTTTTGCAAGCTCATTCATCAGGCGGATGGTCGCTTGTGTTCTCTCATAGTCCTGCATATCCACGATAGCGTACCGCCCGCGCCCGTTTTTCGTCAAAAAGACAGGAGCGCCCACAGCCACATCATGCAGTACCTCGCTGTAATTTCGCAGGTCAGAAATGGGTTTAATGTTCGGCATATCTATCAACTCCTTTCAAACATAGTATATTCCATTCTGCTGTAAAATTCAACAGCAAGTTTGCAGCACGCATATTTATAAAAATGCTGCAGCCTATATGTTAAAATAAATACCTCTTGCCGACTGCCAGCAAACCATTGATATATCTGCGTTTTCTGAAATCCTATAATTACACTTGGACCACTCAGAAATGACCTTTGGATGTCAGGTGACCGCGTAAGCGCGTCCACCTTGACAGCAAAGGTCTTTCTTCGTTCAAAATCACAATCGCTGCCGCTGGATTGTGATTTTGTTTTCAGATTCAGCAGCTGAACCATAGTGTTCACATAACGCATGAGGAAAATGGAAGAGCCTTGAAACTGTATGGTTTCAAGGCTTTTCTTTTTTATGGGAAAACGAAAAAACACGCTGCATATTATCAAATTCCGCCGGGGTGCACTCCCGGTTACACTCCGCAATTTGGGCCGCGGCGGGTTTATAATGCAGCTTACCCCTTGATTTTTGCAACTTACAGCCTCCGATATAGACATGAAAAATGCCCTGTGCTATATTATTATTTCTGAACCGAAGGGAGGTGCGGACATGAAGCTGTCTGTGGAACAGATTTCCCACGAAAACGAGGAAGAAGTGATCGTCCGTTGTTACGACACACAGGAGAAATGGGTAGAGGCGATCCGCGCGGTTACTGCTGGAGAAGTTTCCGTCAGCGCCTTTGCGGAGGAAAGGGTTTATCGGCTAAGGCTCAGTGATGTTTATTACTTTGAGGTCGTGGATGGCAGCTCTTTCCTGTATTGCGAGAAAGCTGTTTACGAGTGCCGGCAGAAGCTCTATGAATTTGAAGAGCTGTGCCGAAGCTCTATGCTTTTCCGGTGCAGCAAATCTATGATCCTGAATGCAGAAAAGATTCAATATGTCCGCCCCTCTGTATCTGGACGGTTTGAGGCCACGTTGACGAATAATGAAAAAGTGATGATTTCCCGGCAGTATGTTGGTGAGCTGAAGCAGCTGCTGGGAGTGTAGGAGGTGTTTATGAAAAAAATCGTTTTTTGGCTGCACCGCTTTGTAGTTGTTTACGGAATCATCATGCTCAGCACCTTTTTTATGTGTCTGCTGTTTAATCCAACTTCCGAATTGCCGGTGGTTTCTTTTTTCGGCAGATGTATTCTCCTCACGCTGGTGGGTATGGCGACATTAGCCGTTTATTATTCCAGAACGGAGCTGACTATGGGAGGCTGGTGGGTTCGCACGATATTGCATACGGTTCTTCTGGAAGCGGTTTTGCTGCCCCTTGCACACCATTGGGAATTCTGGTACGGGCCGCTGGACGCGATCATTTATGCCGGCTTCATTCTGGCGGCGAAAATCCTTTGGCATCTGATCGATTTCGGGCAGAGCGTCCGAACGGCCACACAGATCAATGAGCAGCTTCTCAGACGTCACGATCATCAGTAACAGGGAGGGGCCTGAATGGAAGGACAGGAAAAAACAGAATGGCTCCGCTGTCCAAAATGCGGCGGCAAAACGAGAACACAGATACGGACACATACGGTGCTGGAGGACTTTCCGCTATTCTGCCCAAAGTGCAAATATAGCTGTGTGATCCATTTTAAGGACGGAAAAACTGAAGAAATCAAAAAGCCAGACGCTTAGACGCAGTGCAGACCGTTGAATTGGTTTGTGCTGCGTTTATTGTTTTCAGCCCGGAAGAGAAGGAAAAGAAGAACGCATCACATAAACGCAGCATTTGGTGCTTACTATTCAATCTAAAAGGCTTGACGGACTATCGGGCAGAGGACGAACCACGAAAAAGAAATTTGCAGCAGTCAGGCAGGCTGCGCGGCGTGAAGCCGGGCAGATAGGATCAGGGGGATTTTTATTATGAAAAACAGCGCGCTGGTCGTAATTGACCTTCAAAATGACATCACGAAAAACTACAGGGAAATCATTGAAAACGTCAATGAGGCGATCAGCTGGGCAGCCCAAAAGGAGCTGCGGGTCGTTTATATTCAGCACAACAATCTGTCGGCGGGAACGAGAACCTTCAAGCCCGGCACACATGGCGCGGAGCTGGTGCCGGAGCTGAACGTCGTGTCCAGCCATATCTTTACGAAGTCAAAGAGCAATGCGCTGACCAGCGAGGCATTTATGGCTTTCATCAAGGAAAATGGCATTGACGACTTTTATATGGTTGGTGCGGATGCTGCGGCCTGCATCAAATCTACCTGCTTCAATATGACGAAAAGCGGCTATACCGTTCATGTGCTGTCGGACTGCATTACGAGCTATGACAAGAAGAAGCTGCCGGAGATGCTCGCCTATTATGAAAGCAAGGGCTGCGAAGTCATAGAGCTTTCCGAGATCATCAAAAGGTGAAGATCATTTGGCGTAAGCTGGAACGAATCAACCGCACCGGTTGGACAGCTCCGGCGATCCCGCCCATGTTTCGGTGAAATTTAAACGAAACGCCTGATTAAGGTGCTATGGATAAGGAGAAAAGTATGCTTAGAGTGGAACATTTGTCAAAAAATTATGGGGAGAAGAAGGCTGTAGACGATTTGAATCTGCACATTGCCCCCGGCGAAATTTATGGTTTTATCGGTCATAACGGTGCAGGCAAGACGACAACGCTGAAATCCGTGGCAGGTATTTTGCAGTTTGACGCCGGAGAGATTTATATTGACGGGAAATCCATCCGGGCACAGTCGCTGGAATGCAAACGCAGCTTTGCTTACATCCCGGATAATCCCGATCTGTACGATTACATGACAGGAATCAAATATCTGAATTTCATTGCGGATATTTTTGGGGTCAGTGCCGCAGACCGGCAGACGCGCATCCGGAAATATGGAGATCTTTTTGAGCTGACGGGAGATCTGGCGCAGCCCATCGCTGCCTATTCCCACGGCATGAAGCAGAAGCTGGCGATCATTTCCGCATGGCTGCATCAGCCGAAGCTGATCCTTATGGATGAACCCTTTGTGGGACTCGACCCCAAGGCATCCCATCTGCTGAAGGAAATGATGCGGGAGGTCTGTGATGCGGGCGGTGCGATCTTCTTCTCCACCCATGTGCTTGAGGTAGCGGAAAAGCTCTGCGACAAGGTCGCGATCATCAAGAACGGAAAGCTGATCCGCTCCGGTACTATGGAGACAGTCAAAGGCGACGATTCTCTGGAGGACGTATTTCTGGAGCTGGAGGGAGAATCATGCTGAAACTCTTGCTGAAGAAACAGCTGCTTGAAATTTTTCAGGCCTATTTCTACGACGCCAAAAAGAACACGGCTCGTTCCAAAGCTTCAACAGCCATGTATTTCGTCCTGTTCATTTTGCTGGTTTTCGGACTCATGAGTGGGATCTTTACATTCCTCGCCGCAAAGCTGTGTACGCCGCTGGTCGCGGCGGGCATGGACTGGCTGTATTTTGCGCTGATGGGCTTGATCGCCGTGCTGTTGGGTGCTTTCGGCAGCGTGTTTAACACCTATGCCGGCCTGTATCTGCCTAAGGACAACGATTTGCTGCTGTCCATGCCGGTTCCCATTTCGGCGTTGGTGGCTGCGCGCCTGTTCGGAGTCTACCTGATGGGACTTCTGTATTCTGTCGTTGTCATTTTGCCGGCAATTTTTGTCTACTGGGCTGCGGCGGGTGTTACGCTGCCGGCGGTTCTGGGCGGTTTCCTGATGACCCTGCTCATTTCTGTATTTGTGCTGACCATATCCTGCCTGCTGGGATGGATAGTGGCCAAAATCAGCCAGAAGCTGAAACACAAGAGCCTGATCACTGTGCTGGTTTCGCTGGCGGTCATCGGCGCGTACTATTTTGTATATTTCAAGGCACAGAGCATGATCCAGGATCTGCTGGCAAATGCCGCAGTTTATGGCGCGCGGATCAAAGGCGCCGCCTATCCCGTGTACCTGTTTGGCAGCGTCGGCGTTGGCAATGTCAGGGCGTCCGTAATTGTCTCTGCGGCGGTTGCTGTGCTGTTCGGCCTGATGTGGGTGCTGCTTTCCCGCAGCTTTTTGCAGATCGCGACCGCTGCGGGAAAGGTGGCCCGCAGAGAATACCGGGAAATGCGCGGCAGACAGCGGGGCGTTGACGCGGCATTACTGAGCAGAGAATTTTCCCGCTTCGCCGCTAGTCCCAATTATATGCTCAACTGCGGCCACGGCACATTCCTGATGCCGCTCTGTGCAATCGCTGTGCTGTGGAAGGGCAGTGAGCTGTTTACCGTGCTGGATGTCATGTTTGCCGAAACGGCAGGCGGCGTGCCGCTGCTGCTGTGCGTGGCGCTTTGCGGTCTTGCGTCCATGAATTTTATGACAGCGCCTTCCGTATCCCTGGAGGGAAAAAGTCTATGGCTTTTGCAGTCTCTTCCGGTGGAGCCTTGGAGGATTTTTCGGGCAAAAATCAGGATGCAGCTTCTTTTAACCGGTTTGCCGCTGCTTCTGTGTATTGTGTGTACGGAAGCGGTTTATTCCCTGCATTCAATGCAGCTGCTGATGCTTCTTCTTTTTGTTGGCTCCTATGTGCTGCTCATGGCACTGGCTGGCCTGTTCGTTGGAGTCAAAATGCCGACATTGACCTGGACCAACGAGATCGTACCCATCAAACAGGGAGGGGCGGTCATGGTTACATTATTTGGCGGCTTCGGATATGTGATACTGCTGTTTGCCGGATTTATGCTCCTGCCCGGATGGATATTGGGCTTTTGCGGGTATATAAGCTGCTTTGTGGGCGTAAATCTGCTTCTATCTGTGTGGGCCTGCCTGTGGCTGCGAAAAAAAGGCGCCGCCCGTTTTTCGGCTCTGTAGCGGCAAAGCTATTCATAACCGGGGGGAGAATAATTATGGGGAGACGGCATTGACGGAACACCTGAGCGATTAAGATGAAAGAATCGAGCTTGCCGTCCAACGCGCTTGACAAGTCTACAAAAATTTTGCCGGAAAAGAAAAATTCATGCTTGACAAACGGCGGCTTTGCGGGTATAATAACACCCGCGATGGACAGTTAGCTCAGCTGGTATGAGCACATGCTTGACGTGCATGGGGTCACAGGTTCGAGTCCTGTACTGTCCACCATAAAAAGCTCCGAAATCGCTTGATTTCGGAGCTTTTTCTTGCATTTTGCAGTCAAAAAGTTCAACCATATTTTTGAAGTCGCGTTTTGACCCAAACCGTGACCCAAACCGCGATTAAACTGCTCCCCAAGTCAAGGACAAAATAAGGTGACCCATTCCGCTAGCATGGA
>ENA-ORNK01000745-ORNK01000745.1-human-gut-metagenome-genome-assembly--contig:-NODE-745-length-36533-cov-2.988267_pt1 | contig 36533 bp, 27 predicted proteins | sample MGYA00242115_ERZ509022 | MGnify/ENA primary metagenome ERZ509022 (study PRJEB26280, sample SAMEA2338690) | human gut metagenome | biome: human gut; feature: human-associated habitat; material: faeces...
CCGCGGATATTACAACAACGAAGAAGCGACAAAAGCGGTAATGCACGACGGACTTTATCACACGGGCGACACGGCGTGGCGCGACGAAGACGGCTATTATTGGTTTGTCGGACGCACCGACGACATCATCAAATCGTCGGGATATCGCATCGGACCGTTTGAAATCGAAAGCGTGCTTATGGAACACCCCGCCGTACTTGAATGCGCGATAACGGGCGCACCCGATCCCGTGCGCGGACAAGTCGTCAAGGCAACGATTGTCCTTGCGAAAGGTTATACCCCGTCGGAAGAACTGAAAAAGGAAATCCAGCAATACGTGAAAAGACTTACCGCACCGTACAAATACCCGCGCATCGTGGAATTCGTGACGGAACTTCCAAAGACGATTTCCGGCAAAATCAGGCACGCCGAAATAAGAAAACAGGATAATCAATAAAAGAAATAATATGACAAAATCCACGGTTTAACCGTGGATTTTTGCTTATAAAAACATTGTTTTGTTACTTTGATTTGATTATTCTTACGATTTGTTCAATGTAAAGTTTCTTGAATTCCTGGTCGTTAAGGTTGAAAATTTGTCCGAAGTGATTGCCGTTTAAGATATTGAACGTGCTGAAAAACGGAGTCAGGAAAGTTGACAGAAGGACAAGGTATCTTGCCTTCAATTCGTTGTCGCTTGCCGCGCTTGTCGCGCGCATATGCGAAATCACCTTAAAGCACAAATCGGAATCCGTTGAAAACATCTGGCTTACCGTTTTGTTGAAATAGTTGTTGTATTCCTCGTTTTCGGGGGCGAGCATAAAGTTTATGACGTTGATGTTTTCGGCGCAGTATTCGTGGCAGGCGTTGAAAAATGCGGAAATGGTTTCCTCGGGATGAGTGTTCAGTTCCGCCAAGTTTGCGACAAGGTTGTCGGCAATTTTTTTGAAGTCGGAAATCGTGCGCCTGATGACGACGGAAATCAGCGATTTTTTGTCGGTGAAATGATAATTTATCGCAGCAATATTCACGCCGGCGTCGTCGGAGATCTCCTTAATGGTAACTTTCCCGTTGGCTTTTAAGAGTTTAACGGTGCTGTTGATTATTGCGGTTTTGGTAAATTCGGTCTTTTTCATAATTCAAAAATATCGTGTGTATTTTTCAAATATATATTAATGATATTATGAAATCCGCGATTTGTAAAGAATTTTTTTGACAATTGAAAAATTGTCGGAAATTATCTTGTGTAACGGCGATTTGACTTTCACAAAATTATTAAAAACACCCGTTTGTAAGTATTTTTTTGCATAAAAAAGGCGGGATATAATCCCGCAATCTGGCACCCCCTAGGAGAATCGAACTCCTGTTTCCGCCGTGAGAGGGCGGCGTCTTAACCGCTTGACCAAGGAGGCACAATATATTTAGCGTTTATAATCTATCATAATTTATCGCAGTTGACAAGCGTTTTTACGAATTTATCGGCAAAATATTTTCTTGACAACGCCGTCGCTTTGGCATATCCTTTTTATTATGAAGTTTTTTAAGAAGAAAAAGAAACCCGTTTACGATACGGCTGACCAATCGTTTGTCGCAAGCGTTCTGGATGCGTTGAATTTGTCGCACGGCGACGCCGTCCTTGAAATATCGAAAGACAGCGTGCTTTCCGAAAGTTATTTTGCAAACAGATACGGCGCATACGTAAAGCACTTGAAAACAGCAAGCGAATTTACGGGCGGATTTTTTGAACTCTCGGTGATGATCGACGTGGTTTCCGACTTTGAAAACCTGTTTGAAATCGCAAGGGAAAATTCCGAACAGGTCGCCGTAATATATCTTAAAAAAGGCGATGAAAAATTGCCGCAGGAATTAAGCGGTGCGCCGTGCAAAACGAGCGTTTCAAGCGGGAATTATAAATTCTTTTTATTTTGACGTAAAATCGCGCATTGTGCGCGAATTTTTAAATTAAAAAACAACAACGAAAAAGACCGGAACGCTTATCGCGTTTCGGTCTTTTGGAGCTGGTGGGCGGATTCGAACCGCCGACCTGTTCATTACGAGTGAACCGCTCTACCTGCTGAGCCACACCAGCAAAACATTTGTTATTATATCATAAATTATCAAATTATCAAGCAAATTTAAGCAGTATCGAAAAAATTTTCGGGAAAAAGCGAAATATAAAAAACGTCGCGCGGGCAAAGCACAAAAAAAGACCGCCGCGACGAGCGACGGTTTTATCGCCAAGTTGCCGATTGTAACTTTTTGCGCAACCTATGCGCATAGGTGGGCAAACTATCCGAAACCGCTGTTTTCCTTCATGGTCCGTGAGGACAAGGCGTAACATAAGAGACGGAAATCGTAATCCCTGAAAAAGTTGTGGTTGGAAAATAAGTTACATATCGTACAACCCAGGTACATCTTAATTATACCGCATTATGGCGTATTGTCAATACAATTTTATCATTTTGTCGATAAATCGTGTCAAAGTGTTAGTTATTTTGACATAAAACGTTTGACAGCGTTTTCGATAATATGTATAATTAAAACATAATAAAACAATGAGGTTCGTTTATGACAAGGGTTGCAAGGGGCAGCATTTTCAGCGGCGCAAAACATTTTCACGTTCTCACGGACGGTCTTCCCGGGCTTGAAGTTTTCAGAGAGCCGAATATGAAAAACTTTTATCTGGTCACTGTTGAGGAAAAGGCAAAGGACACGGGCGTTTCCGTCCTTGCGTACTGCGTGATGCAAAATCACTCGCACCTTATCGTGACTTCCGACGACGTCCAAAACATTTCGGAGTTTATGCGAAGGGTGAACACGACTTACGCCAAGTTTTTCAATCGCATAAACGGCAGGAGCGGATACGTCTTTAACGGAAGATACGAAAGCGACGCTCTTAAAACCTCCGACGAAATCCTTGCCGCGATATATTTCGTACACAACAATCCCGTGAAAGCGCGCGTTGCCGTCAACAGCGGGGAATATCTGTACAGCAGCGCGAAAGATTATCTCAACCAACTGAGTTTCATCGACTACAAGGAATTGAAAAGGCTTTTCAAAAAGGTGCCGGAACTTTCCTCGTACGGCGGCAGTACCGACGAATATAAATTCAAAGAGGCAAAACCTTACGAAAACTGCGACGACGTTCTGATGGACCTTATTCGTCGGTTCAACATCACCGACAAAGCCGCTCTTCAAGATCCCGAACTTCTGAAAACGATTATTTACGAATTGCAGACGAGAAGCGGCGTGTCCCTTCGTGACGTTGCGGTGCTTGTCGGGCTTGACCGCGAAAAGATCAGACGCACGGCAAAGAAAATAAATTACAACGTTTAATAAAGTTATATAACCCCCCAAAAATTATATTGAAACAAGGCGGACGACGTATATTTCTCTCCTTTTATACGCCGTCCGCTTTGTTTTATCCCGCGTTTTTTGACAAAAGTAAAAATTAAAAAATCGTAAGTCGTTTTTTTACAATTTGAAAAAATCCGCCGTGTAAAGCGCGATTTTCCTGCGATTTTGGACGCCTTAAAAACAAAACTTAGGATAAATATTGACTTTAATATATTTATATAATAAAATATATGCACAAGAGATATTTTCTCAAATAAAGTATTATCGGCAAAAAGAAGGAAAATTTTATGAAAAAACTTTCGAGGTTGCTTTTAGTTTTGACGCTCGTACTGCTTATCGGATGCACGTCCGTGCTTCTCGTCGCGTGCGATGACGATACGGATCAGGGTCCCGCCCCGACCACGCCGTCTTTCAGGGTGTCTTTCATGAAAAACTATCCCGAATCCGGCGAAGAAGACGTGGCTTTCACCAACGTCACGGTGCGACAGGGCAGAACTGTCAGCGCGTATGAAATTACCGAAGACGACCGTCCCGCGGGATACGATTTCGTCGGCTGGTTTGTCGAAAAAGACGGTGACGAAAAGTTCGATTTCGCAACGAAAATCACCCAAAACGTCAAAATTTACGCCCACTGGACGGAAAACGGAAAATCCACGGAAGCCGACCTTAAAGGCGGCGTTTTCACGCAGGAAAAAGTGAAAATCAAAACCAAAGAAGGCGAAAAGGAAGTCGATAACGGCGTTTGGAGATACGTCACGGGCGCAAATAACGAAATCGCGCATGAAGAGTCGCGTTTCGACTTCGGCACCGACGTTTTAAGAAAGTTAAAAGCGGCAAGCCCGAAAACCACGTATTCGGTATGGAAGGACGAAGAATGCAGTCTGACCATAAATAACGACGCAACAAACCTTGTCGTAAACCTTAAAAACGGCGACAACGTTTACTATATCAAAGCGGTTGCGGAAGACAGTAAAGTCACCGCTGTTTACAAAATCAACGTATATCTTGAACCGAAATACGACGTGAGCGTCATAAGAATTCAGGGTAATTACGAGTCCGCGATCACGATTTCCGCCGTCGCAAAGGGACAAAATGCCACCGCGCCGAGCATCGCCACGTACGTCGGACACACCTTCGACGGCTGGTATTATTACTCGGAAGAAAAAAGAAACGATAAAGGACAAATTGTCGACGCGGACGAAGACAGCGGCAATATTCTTGTGAAAGTCGGCGATAAGTACTACCTTGCGGACGAAAACGGCAACAGAAGGTTCGCATACGAAGACGCAAACGGCAGAAAAGTCGTATTGTATAACGGAAAATATTATTTGACCGATAAATCGGGCGCGCGCACCTCGGAAGAAGCGACCGAAATCTACAACCGCCTTGACGAAAACGGATTGCCCGTTTACGACGAAGGCAAACCAATCAAAGTAGGCTCGAAAACCGAATATAAATGGGACTTCGACATAAACGTCATTGACCGCGAAGACATCACCGTGTTCGGTAAATGGACAACCAATACATACTCGATCACGCTCAAAATCTCAGAAGCGGATAAGGCAAAAGGCGCAAAATTCGCAAAAACCAACGAAACCGAACTCTTTATCGGCAGCGTAAACTTCGGCGCGACCGCAAAAGCGATTGAACAACTCGTAAACAACAAAATCGGCGAAACAACCGACAGCAGTCGCCCGGTTGAAAAACCTTTTGCTACGTTCGCAGGGTGGTATTATACCGATGAATCGGGCAACGAAATCAAAGTCGTTGACGAAAACGGCAACGGCGTCCATGCGTTCGACTTTGCAAAAGATATCGATCTTGTCGCAAAATTCAACGCCGTCACTTACAAACTCGTCGTGAACGCAAACGACGACTCCATGATGCAGGAAGTTACGGGCAGCAACGACGCGTGGCCTTACGACCAGAAAGCGACGTTCACCGCAAACCCGAAAGACGGCTATACGCTTGTCCGCTGGCTTCTGAACGGCGAAGAATACGCCCCGTTTGGCGCGAATAAGAGCGTTGAATACAATATCGACGAAAAGCACGCCATCAATAAGACGATTACCTTCACGGCAGTATTTGCCCCGAAAGACATCAACGTAACCCTCGTGGACACCGTTGACAACTACGGCAAGACGATCGTCGTGAAATACAATTCCGACGTCGCTTTGGGACAAGACGCGATCCCCGACGTCCCGAAACTGTCAAACGACGGGACGAAACGCTTCATCGGCTGGTATTATCTTGACTCGGAAGGCACAAAAACTTACGTCGTGAAATACAACGTCAACAAAAACGAAGTTCTTGTCGGCAAATGGGCGTTCACGGAAGACGTAACTCTCACCGCAGAATGGCAGCCGTACGAGTTCCATATCGCGATTTACAAGGCGAAATCAAAGATCGCAATGCCCGACGCGGATATGGGTACGGTCAATATCGGCACGGGTTGGGACGCTTGGACGAAACTTACCGGAAGCACCGAAGACTACGACCTTGAAGGCTATACGAAGCCGTTTGACAACAACGCCGAATTCAGCGTTACGGCAAGCGTTTCGGACAACAATTATTACGCCTTCATATGCTGGAAACGCCTGACTGCGGACGGACAACTCGTGGACGTTACGGAAGGCGAAGTTGAGAATAATCAACTTAAAGTAAAAGTGCAGGAACAAGACGTCGCGTACGTTGCGATTCTGGACTATAAACCCGTAACCGTTACGTTCGAACGCGGCGACGCACCCGAAACGGTTGTCGTTCCCGAAAACGTGAACGTCGACTTCAACAAACCGCTGGCACTCAAAGTGCCCGAAGGCGCGCCCACCGAAAAAACCTTTGCGGGTTGGTGGTACGGCGAAGTTCAGTACACCGGTGCGGACGGCACAAGCGTCGATTACAAAACGATTACCGATCCCGAATTCATTAAAAACGGTATCACGCTTACCGCAAAATGGGTTCCCATCGAATACTTCGTCATCGAAAACGGCGTCATCGTCGGCATCGATGAAAACAAGGCGAAGAATGGCGATTCCTATAAAACCGAATTCACGATAAACTTCGACGACGCAGTCCACGCAATAAAAGACGGCGCGTTCAAAAACAATAAGTTTATCAGAAAGATTACGATAAAAGGCAACATTCAGACCATCGGCGAAGAAGCATTTGCAAACAGCAATATCGAAGAAGTCGTGTTTGAAGGCAACTTCAAAGGGCTTGCCATCGGCGCGGGCGCGTTCCGTAATTGCGTCAGGATCACGGCGATCACGCTTCCCGACAACGTGGAACAAATCGGCGATAACGTGTTTGAAGGCTGCTATAACCTTACAAATCTTGCGTACTCCGCAGAAATCCCGCTCGGCAGACTGTTCACGACCGTAAACCCGCAAAACGACAACTGGTATAAGGCGGAACAGGGCGGCGTTACCTATTATCTGCCCAAGAAACTGAAAGAAATCGTCGTTACCAACACCGCTACGGCGATTGCGGATTACGCATTCCAGAACGCAACGCAAGTCACGAAAGTTACGCTTGCAACCCAAAACGGCGATAAACCTTACACGACGAAAATCGGCAACTATGCCTTTGCAAACACCGGCAGCATCGAAGTAAATCTCGGCAGCGTCGAAATTATCGGCAACGCCGCGTTCAGAAACAGCGGCATCGCGACGGTTGAGTTCATCGCGCTCAAAAAACTTGGCGTAGACGCATTCAACGGTACGAAGAACGTTACGGTTGTAAGTTTCGCCGGCGCACCCATTGACAACGTTTCGGCAAGAGCGTTTGCAAACTCGTCGATTGCAAGAGTCGACCTTGGCGGAATTAAGACAATTTCGATGAGCGCGTTTGCAGATAGTGGGCTTTCGATTGTTTCTGCCGGCGAGAGCGTCGAATCGATTAAGAAGATGGCGTTCTATAAGACCAAAATAACATCGGTTGGTATTTTCCAGAACGTCGTCGATATCGAAGAAAAAGCGTTCCACGAAACGGACTTCTTCAATAATGAAAGCGGACTCGTTGTCATCGGCAAAGTTTTGTATTCCGCCAAGAGCGAAGGAGGCACTATCACACCTAATACGACCGTCGTTTCGATTGCGCCGGAGGCATTTAAAGAGTCGCAATATGCAATGCTCGATCTCAGCGGATTCTCGAACCTTAAATATGTTGGAAGTTTTGCCTTTGCAAACAATAGTAGCATTGTGGAAGTAACGCTTCCCGCGTCGCTTTCCGAAATCAAGGACAGCGCGTTCAAAGGTTCGTCAATCAAGAAAATCAACCTGTCGGCATGCAGCAATATTTCAAGAATCTGGCAATATGCGTTTGCGAACTGCAAAAACCTTGACACGATTACGTTCGCAACCTTTACGTCAACAGACGATATGGCTGTGAAACTTGCGATAAACGACTACGCATTCAGCGGCTGCACGGCGCTTGTAACGCTCAATCTGCCCGAAAACCTCGGCACGCTCGACTCGTACGCGTTCAAGGGCTGCACGGCTCTTAAAACCGTAAACTTCGTCGCAAATGCGAAATTCATTACGCCCGAAACGACGGAAGGCGGCACCGATCCTGCGCCCGCGGCATACGACCCGGCAGGTCTTGTTACGACAATCGGCGACGGCGCGTTTATGGATTGCACGTCTTTGACGACGATAACTCTGCCGTACTTCATCGCACGTATCGGCAACTCCGCATTCGAAAACTGCACGGCGCTTGCTACTTTCACGACGATGGACGGCGCAGACAACAAGACCGCCGCGCTTCGTACAATCGGCGACAGAGCGTTCTTCGGCAACACAAGCCTTAATACCGTCGATGTGAACACCACTAAGGGCGTCAACACCATCGGCGTATCGGCGTTTGAAAACTGCGAACAGCTTGCAACGATTAACCTTAGCGGCGTGACCAGGTTTGCAGAAGGCGTGTTCAGAAACGCAAAAGCGTTGAAGAGCGTAACCATGAGCGCAAACGCAAGCATTTCCGTCGGACAAGAAGCGTTCAGAAACTGCGTGACCTTGTCGGATATCACCGCAAGAATCGCGGCGGTTGACGACGGCGCGTTCAGAAACTGCATAAGTTTAAGGGCGGTTACGTTTGTGTCAAGCGGCATCGAATACATCGGCAGCAACGCGTTCAACGGTTGCGTGCTTATCCAGAAAGTTTCGATCCCGTCATCGGTCGTCGCAATCGGCGACTCGGCATTCGACGGCTGCCGCGGCATTACGTCGCTCACGTTTGAATCCAACGAAACGCTGCAAACGATCGGCTACTCGGCATTCGGCGGCTGCTCGCTTCTGACAAGGGTTATTCTTCCTTCGTCGCTTGTCGAACTTAACGCGTCGGCATTCTATGGCTGCTCGGATCTTGAATACGTCGAATTCGGCGAAAATATCCAGTCTGTCGGCGAGGACGCTTTCGCTCTTTGCAAAAACGGACTTGAAGTAAGATTTACCGGAAAGACCGTTCCCGTCTTCACGGGCGACATCTTCACCGCAACCGAAAATGCGAAGATCAGCGTAAGACAGGGCTACAAAGCCACTTTCGAGGCGGCACTCGGCACCAAGTACACGATCGTCGAATACACCGCTTAATCGATATTAAGCATACTTCCTCACGGCGAAAGCCGTGGGGAATTTTTTTGAATTATGAAAATTTACGACCTTATTATCGTTGGCGGCGGTAGCGGCGGAATGACCGCTGCCGCCCGCGTTAAAAACAAAAGCGTTCTGATTCTGGACGCAAACGACAGAATCGGCAAAAAACTGCTGTCGACGGGCGCGGGGAAGTGCAATTTTCTGAACGAAAACTTCGACGTCGGGAAATATAACGACGAGAATTTCGTTTCGGCAACGTTTGAAAAGTACGGTTTTTTTGAAATCAAACGGTTTTTTGAAAGTCTGGGACTGCTTATGCGGTTTGACGAAGAAGGCAGGGGTTATCCGCTGTCGGAGTCGGCAAACACTGTGCTTGACGCATATCGCCGTGCGATTCAAAAAAACGGGGTTGAAGTTAAAACGTCTGCACTCGTCACGAAAATTTCGAAACAAAACGACGTGTTCAAGGTTTCTTGCGACGTTGATTATTACGGAAAGAACGTGTTTTTCGCGACGGGCAGCAACGCAGGATTCGGATACGATTCCACGGGCGTTCTTTCGGACTTTGCAAACGTCAGAAAGTTCACGCCGTCGCTTGCGCCGCTTTCAACCGACACGACGTACATCAAAGGGCTGAACGGCGTCAGGGTAAAGGCAAAGGTCGGCTTAATCGTTAATAACAAAGTCGTGCACGAAGAATACGGTGAGGTACTGTTCAAGTCGTTCGGGCTGTCGGGCATTGCGACGTTCAATAATTCGGCGTACTATGCGCGTATCGGCGCGCCGAAAAACGCATATCTTTCGTTAAACTTTCTGAATGAAAACAAAAACGAAACTTTTTTGATACTGAAAAGGCTGAAAGAATTTTCAAATGACGTCGGGGAACTGCTTTCGGGTGCGTTCCATAAGATGATCGCGCAACAGATTCTGAATATGGCGGGCATACAGGGAAGTGCGGAAGCGACCGACGAAAATCTTAATAAACTTGCCGACGTCGTTTCCGATTTCAGAATCAAAATCACGGGCGTTTCCGATAAGTCGCTTGCACAGGTTATGAGCGGAGGTATCGACGCGTCGTGCGTAAATAAAAATACCCTTGAAATCAAGGGCGTTAAAAATCTTTTTGTCGGCGGAGAGATTCTCAATATCGACGGGCTTTCGGGCGGCTACAACATAATGTGGGCGGTTGCGTCCGCATTGAAAGTAGCAGACGAAATATCAGAAAAGCCTTAAATCGTTGCCGTCAATGTTGGAAATAATCGTTTTGTTCACGTTGAAAAGTCGTGAGAAAACGCGCTCGTTGTAAGAGTTTTTGAGTTGTTCTTCGTTGAGGTTTGTTGTCACAAACACGGGTTTATCGGCTTTTTCGCGCTCGTCAAGTATCTTTAAGAGATATTCGTCGGTAACGTTTTTGATTTTTTGCTCGCTTCCCAAATCGTCTATGATAAGCAGGTCGCAGTCGATGACGTCGGCAAGGTATACGTCGCGCTCCGACACGAACGACGTGTGGTACGACAGCATAAGGGAATTCAGTTTGATTGCAGAAACGTACAAAACGCTGAATCCGTTTTTCATAAACTCGTTTGCGACGGCGTACATAAGATAACTTTTGCCGACGCCTGTGCCGCCCATTATGAGGGCGTTTTTATATTTCACGGAAGGATATTTGTCGCAATATTTTTTGAAAAGTTTATAGTTGGACTCCAACTTTTTTCTTTGTTTCGCGTCCTTGATTTTTGAAAAATCCACGTCGGAAAACGTGACATTTCGGATTTGCCCGATGCCGAGATAATCGCATAAAATTTCGTAATAACGCTTTTTGAAACAATCGCAGAATTTGCCCGAAAGCACGCCCGTGTCGTTGCACGTTTCGCAGTCGAATTTCGGCAAAAAGTCGCTTTCGCGCATGCCCATACGTTTAAGGGTTGCGGTGCGTTCCTTTGCAAGTAGTTTTATTTTTTGAAGTTCGTCCGACGCGTCCTGTTTTTTCGCCTGTTTTAATACGACGTCGAAGTTCAAAGAAGAAAGCTCCTTTGTTATGCGTCTGAAATCGTCGTTTTCCATTGCGCGGGCAAGGTTATTGTCGGCGACTTCGACCGCGCGGTCGTGTTTCAATTTGTATTCGTCCTTAACGGCAAGGACGATTTTTCCGCTTTTCATCATATGTCGTATTCCTCGATGTCGGGAACGTTTTTGAAGATGCTGTCAAGTTGTTCCTTGGTGTATTCGCGTTCCGTGAAGTTTTTCGCCGACGACTTCGGATTTTCGACGGCGATTGCCGATTTTTTGGCTTGTTCCAGCGTGGTTATGCGCGCGTCGTGCCACTTTGCAAGTTGCTTATTGATAAATTGCAGGGGGAAGCGGCTGTTTGCGGCAAGTTCCGCGGCGTACAGAATAAGGTCGTCGGGCATGCCCCATTCGGTGCACCAGACGCGGTAATATTCGCGGTCGTTTTGCGAAACAAACCTGTTTGTCCCGGCAAGCGACAGAACTTTTTTGATGAACTCGTCGTTCTGGATTTGTCTGTCGATGTAATCGCGTATGGATTCGGACGTGATGCAGCCTTCCTTATAAAAGTGCATTACGGTCAAGTTCATACCCTGCAAGGTTTTGACGTTTGAAGTGAAGCAATATTTCGCGATGTCAAGCAGGGCGTCGTCGTCGAAGCCTTTTGAAAGCCACGGGCTGACGTACGTTTCGATAATATAATCCAGGCTGTCGTAAAACACGCCGATCGTGCGGTTGATTTTTACGGCAAGGTCGTGGTAATGTTCGCGCTCCTTGACGTACTCGCTCATTTCGGACTCGGTAAACTTATTCAGACGGTAATATTCGTCCAGGACGGCGTCCAGTTTTTTGAAGCCGCCTTTGTTTTTGCATTGTTTTGCCGCAAAAAGTATCGCGGGCATATCGAAGCCCCAGTTTTTCGTCCATTTGACAAGCATTTGTTTTTCTTCGATATCGGTTGAACCGCGGCGACCGAGAGCGCGCATAAGAGAGCGCATATCTTCGTCAAGAGAGTTGAACTCGTTGAGTTTCGCCTCCACGTCCTCGACAGTCCTTACGCCTTCGCGCGCCCAGTTTCTTGCAACGGCGTTGATGTAAGGATAGCGCACGGTCGTGCCCTTATAGTTGATGCAATACTGGATAATCATAAGCATTGCGTCGGGCTGAATTTTCGTGCTGTCCATCACGTCGTAGTACTGCAAATACTCGTTGGGCATAATCTGACGGGTGTTGAAAAGTCGTTGCGCCTCCACGTTGAAGTCGGCGAATTTCCCCGAAGCGTACTTTTTCGGGGGCTGTTTTGCGCCTTTTATCGACAAATATCTGATTTCCAGCGGGTTCACGGAAATGATTTCCAAAAGCCCCTGATCCTGCCAATACTTGAAAATTTCAAGGATTTTATCTTCGTCCATATCAAGGACTTTCGCGAAACTTTCAACCGAGTTGTCGCGCCCCGACGGATTTGTGCAAAGATATAACCCATAAAGGTATACCTTTATGTACCCTTCTTCGGCATAGGGCAGATATTCATTCATAAAAAGATTATCGACGAGCGTGAACGACTCCATCAGATAATCGCTTGAAAACTTGCAAAACGACATTTTTATAACCCTTTCAAAAAAAATCGACCTTGTAATTTTCGTTACAAAGGCGTATAATAAACGGTAAGTGAAAGTATATCACGAATCGCGCGTGAACGGTAAGCAAAAATACGTGGTTTTTGAAAATTTACAATATATTGTGATAACAAAAAAAACCGACACAAATGCGTCAGTTCTCTTTTGTTTCGTCGGCGGGGGTTTCGTCAAGAAAAGCCTTTCTCGTCACAAGCGACGGCACTTTCTTTTTGATAAGCAAAACAAGTGGCACGCCGATGAAGAATATCACGACTGCTTCGGACAGAGTAATCGAAATAAGATTTACCCAGTACGCCGCGTCCGTGCCCAGAAGATACCACATCAGCGGCAGCACAAGCGCGTTGAGAAGCACCGGCGGCAACCCGGAAAGCCAGGCGTTTTTAATCTTTGACGTAAGTATGCCGGCAATAAGCGTCGCAAGCGAGCCGAAAATCACGTCGTACACGGGGAAGGTCGAAAACGCGTTTGCGGCGGCGCAACCTATCGTTATCCCCAGAATGCTTTCGGGCATAATATAAGGAAGCATGACAAGCGCTTCGCTCAGCCTGAATTGGACGGGACCGAACGATATGGGTTGCAGTAATAAGGTCAGCGCGAAATACATTGCCGCGACCACGGCGGAATAAGCGATTTTTTTAACGGGAATCCTTTTCACAAAGCACCTCGGTTTTTTTATTGATGTGTTTTCCGAAAACCATCAAACGCACTATAACACAAAAAACTTAAATTGACAACACTTTTAAGGAGATATTTATGGCAGAATTCAAAAATGCGGAAGAAATGCTGAAAAACTATACAACGCACGGCTGTTTCGTCGTCGCGGGCGAAAGACCGAACGTTATGACCGCAAGCTGGGGCTTCTTCGGCGAAATGTGGGGCAAAAAAGTTGCGGTTGTCCCCGTGCGCGACAGCAGATTCACAAAAGGTATTATCGACGAGAAACAGGAATTCACGTTATGCGTACCGTTCGGCGATAAGTACAAAAAAGAACTTTTGTATTGCGGCACGAAGTCGGGAAGGGATTGCGATAAGGTGAAAGACCTTTCTCTTAAAATCACGCCCGCAAAAAAAGTGAACACGTATGTTATCGACGGGTGCGGGGCGTATTACGAATGCAAGGTTTTGCAGGTCATGGATTTTTCGGGACAGGAAATTTCGCCTTTCGTGAAAAAAGCATACGGCGAAAAGCCCGATTACCACAATTTTTACTTTGCGGAAATCGTCGAAGAATATTAAGCGTAAAAAAAAGGGACTGCGAACAGTCCCTTTCGTTTTTAAGTAATCAGTCTTCTTTCACGTTCTCCACGACGAGCTTGTCGAAATCGACGGGCTCCACAAAGTCACGGGGCAGAAATTTCACGCTGTTGTAATTTGCGAAATGGTGAAAGTGTTGCGACAATACGACGGGCGTCGAAAGGTCGAAAGTGTCAACCGCTTCTTTCAGCATTTCATCGAAAACGTCGCGCGAAACGCCTTTTTTCGACAAAACTATCGAGTTTGTGATTTTGTCGCCGACGTAAGTTTTTATCCAGAGTTTCATATTAAAATCCGCAGTAGGTCATAAAGCGGTCGAACGCCTGCTCGCCTTTTTCGTCGTGCTTGAACACCGCCGTGCAATCGAGAATACGGACGCAGGCGTCGTTGATGTAATCGGTGACGCGGGTTGCCGCTTCTTCTTCGGTCAGACTTGTGCCGAAGTCGTTTGCAAGCTGCGCGATCATGCCGATATGCTTGCTCAAAGGATTGCTTTCGTCTGACAATGCCTTGAAGTCAAGCGGGGTTTTGCCGGTTAATATATCGCGGATACCGTGCGCCTCGGACGCAAGACGTCCGGGAAGAATGAAAAGTCCCAACGCCTCGATAATTCCGATGCCTTCTTTTTTGATGTTGTGCAGGTCTTCCGTGGGGTGGAAAATACCGAACGGGTGAGCCTTGTCTGTGCGGTTATTTCGCAAAATCATATCGATTACGTAATGATTTTCGTCGTTAAACCTTGCAATCGGCGTAACGGTGTTGTGCGGCTCGTTTCTTGTCTTTGCGGAAATATCGACGTTTTTGTCGCTGTATTCGCGCCAGCATTTGAGGATATGCGCGGCAAGTTCTTTCACTTCTTTCCTGTCCTTTCCTTCAAGGCGGATCACGCTGTTGTACCAGTCGACAATCGACACTTTGACGTTTTCAAAGGAACTGTGGGTGAAATACTTTTTGGACGGCGCGCTCATTTCTGGCAATACTGCCGCCCTGATAATGGTCGTGCGACAAAATGCTGCCGCCGACGATGGGCAAATCCGCGTTGCTGCCGATGAAGTAATCGGGGAAGAGTTCCACAAAGTCGAACATTCTTTCAAAGGTATCGGCGTCGATGTGCATCGGGCGATGTTCGTCCGAAAGCGCGATGCAGTGGTTTTCAAAATATACGTATGGCGAAAATTGGAAATGCCATACTTCGTTGTTGAGGATAATCGGAATCGTACGAAGAGTCTGACGGGCAGGGCGTGCGGCGTTGCCCGAAAACCCGACGCATTCCTTGCAGAGCATACATTTTGGGTATGCGGTCTGCGGCGCGTTTTTCGCGGCGAGAATGGCTTTCGGGTCTTTTTCCGGCTTGCTGAGATTTATGGTAATCATAATATCGCCGCGCGGATTTGCGACTTTCCAGCCGATGTTTTTGTCGATGTCGACTTTCCTTATATAATTGCTGTTGACGGACAGGTTGTAAAGATATTTCGTCGCGAGAGCGGGATCGCTTGCGGCAAGTTGTTCAAACGTGGTGATAACCTGAAACGGCATCGGCATAAGAAGCCCCATGACGCGGGTTTCAAAGTTGATTTTTTCCCATTCTTCGGCAAGGTGGTTTTCCGCTGCGTATTCGTTGACGTCGTCCAGAATTTCCTGCAAAGGACGGCAGTTATCGACGGGCGCGTCCGCGGGTGCGTCCACTTTCAGAAGGTCCAGGAGATTATTCCTTCTCAGAATATAATCTTCCTCGTACATATCGAGGTTTTTGCCTGCGTAAAAAAGCAACTCTTCAATAACAACTTTAATATCGTTTGTCATCGTCAAAACTCCTTATAATAATTGCAATTATTATACGATTGTGTTATAATCGCCTTATCGTTATTCCCGAAAAAGCAAATTTATTTTAATGTAATTCGGGGAAATATGCAACGGATTTACGGGTAATATGCAAAAAATCACGTCAATCGACGAAATTACTTGTTCGTCGGAGTTTGAAAAAACAGTAACCAATCTTTACGGCTCGGCGGAAGGTCAGACCGAAAGATACAAAAATCTTTACCTTGCTCACGTTGAAAATTTCAACCTTGCGGAAGGGGAATTCTTTTCAAGCCCCGGCAGGATCGAGGTTATCGGCAACCACACCGATCATAACCACGGAAAAGTGCTTACGGCAGCAATCTCCGTCGACACGCTTGCGTTCGTGACGAAAACCGACGACAATATCGTCAGAATCAATTCCGAAGGATACGCCCCGTTTGAACAAAGCCTTGACGACCTTTCTTTCGTCGAAAGCGAGGCGGGCAACAGCAAAGCCCTTGTGAAAGGCATTGCGAAATACTTTGTCGATAACGGTTGCAACGTCGGCGGATTCACGGCAAGCGTTACTTCGTGCGTTCCTGCGGCGGCGGGCGTTTCTTCGTCTGCCTCGTTTGAACTGTTGATTGCCGAAATCTTCAACGTGCTTTACAACGACAGCGCGGTGTCGAAAATGAAAAAGGCGCAGGCGTCGCAATATGCGGAAAACGTTTATTTCTTAAAGCCGTGCGGACTTATGGATCAGTCGGCGATATCTTTGGGCGGCGTTTCGATGATCGATTTCGAAAACGTTGAAAATCCCTTTGTGCTCGGCGTGCAGTATCCGTTCACCGACACCGACATCGTCATCACGAATACGGGCGGCAATCACGCCGACCTTACTTCCGACTACGCCGCAATCCGCGCGGAAATGGAAGAAGTTTCCGAAAAGTTTTCGGAAAAGTATTTAAGGCTTGTCGATTATCAAAAGTTTCTGGACGCGATACCCGCGCTGCAAAACGAAGTTTCGGGCAGGGCGATTATGCGCGCGATACACTTCTTTGACGAAAATCTGCGCGTCGATAAGGCGGTTTCCGCAATCAATATGAAAAACGCCGACGCTTTTTACAAAATCGTAAACGAAAGCGGCGACAGCAGTTTCAAACTTCTGCAAAACTGCTACGTTCCTGCGGATACGGTTCAGCGCATACCTTTAGGTATCGTACTTTCGCAACACGTCACGGGCGTGAAAGCGGTGCGCGTGCACGGCGGCGGCTTTGCCGGGACGATTATCGCTTTTGTCGAAAAGGCGGAAACGCACGAATATGTCAGCCGTATGAGCGAAGTTTTCGGCGCGGAGCACGTTTATAAACTTTCAATAAGACAGGAGGGCGCTTGTCGCGTCGAATTCTGATGTTATACGACGTTCTTATGAATATAAATCCCGTGGCGTTCCGCATCGGGAATCTTGAAGTAAGGTGGTATGGGCTTATCATCACGTGCGCGATGGTGCTGGGGCTTATCATTCTTATTTTCATGGCAAAAAAGAAAGGCATTTCTTCCGACGACACGCTGGAACTTTTCCTGTGGGTAATTCCGCTGGGCATAGTTTTCGCGCGTATTATTTACGTATTTGCAAACAATAAAGAATACGGATATTTTCCCATCGAGTCGTGGGACGATTTCGTAAACTGCATCGCGATCTGGGACGGCGGTATCACCATTTACGGCGGTATGGTCGGCGGCGTTTTGGGCGCATTTATCTTCAGCAAAAGGAAAAAAATCAAACTCGGCACGATACTCGATATGCTTGTGCCGATTGTGCTGTTGTGTCAGGCAATCGGAAGATGGGGCAATTTCTGCAATCAGGAAGCCTACGGACAACTTGTCACCAACGAGAAACTTTTCGGGCTGCCGTTTTCGGTTTATATCGACGCGGCGCACGCCGTGAACGGGGCGGGTTGGTATCAGGCGACTTTTTTGTACGAATCGGTCTATAATTTCATCGGCGCGATTTTGACGTATTGTCTGTGGCGCAAAAACAAAGTGAACGGCGCGCTCGTTTTCTTTTACGGCGTATGGTACTGCGTGATTCGTCTTATCCTTGACTTTTTGCGCGTGGACGGACTTTTGTCGACGAAAATCGCCTGCGTCATCGTTATACCCACGTTCACCGCTTTGGGTATCTGGTATTATTTACACGGACTTAAAAAACTCGACCACGATAAGGCCGCGCTGGAAGTCGAGGAAATGCTCGCTTCCGACGATTAAAGGAGAAATATGAGAAACTTAACCTTGCTTACCGACTTTTACGAACTCACGATGATGAACGGATATCTGAAAGAGGGCATCGCCGACAACGAGGCGTGCTTCGACGTTTTTTATCGTGGCGGAAACAAGCTCGAATACGCAATGTGCGCGGGGCTGGAACAAGTCGTGGACTACGTCAACAATCTGCACTTCGACAAGGAAGACCTCGATTACCTCGACGGGCTGAACGTTTTCGGGAAAGAATTTATCGAAAGGCTGAAAAACTTCAAATTCACGGGCGATATTTATGCCGTGCCCGAAGGTACGATTATTTTCCCGTATGAGCCGATATTGACAATCAAAGCGCCCCTTTTCGAGGCGCAACTTCTGGAAACCGCGATACTTTGCGTGCTTAATCATCAGACGCTCATCGCGACGAAAGCGGCAAGGCTTTGCCAGAATACCGACGCGAAAATTATGGAGTTCGGTTTAAGGCGCGCGCAAGGTCCCGACGCAGGCATTTACGGCGCAAGGGCAGCGTATATCGGCGGTTGCAGAAGCACCTCGAACGTGCTTGCCGGACAAATGTTCGGTATCCCCGTGAAAGGCACGCACGCCCACAGCTGGGTTATGTCTTTCCCCGATGAACTGACGGCGTTTCGCGCGTATGCGGAACTTTATCCCGAAGGGTGTATGCTGCTTGTCGATACTTACGACACCTTAAAAAGCGGCGTACCCAACGCAATCAAAGTCTTTGACGAGCTCAAACAAAAAGGATATAAACCTCTCGGGATCAGGCTTGACAGCGGCGACCTTGCGTATCTTTCCAAAGAAGCGCGTAAAATGCTGGACGACGCAGGACATTCCGACTGCATTATCTGCGTTTCAAACGACATCGATGAGCAGGTTTTGCTGAGTCTGAAAGCGCAGGACGCGAAAATCGACCTTTTCGGCATAGGCACCCGCCTTATCACAAGTTACGACGCGCCTTCGCTCGGCGGCGTTTACAAACTTTGTGCAATCGAAGAAAACGGAAAACTCGTGCCGAAAATCAAACTGTCCGATACCCAGGCGAAAATCACCAATCCGGGGCTTAAAAAGATTTTCAGGATTTACGACGAAAACGGCTTTGCAAAAGCCGACCTTATCGCGCTCAAGAAGGACAAAATCGACACGGATAAACCTTTGACGATTTTCCACCCGCAATACCCGTGGAAGAAAACCACGTTTGAAAAATACAGCGTGAGAGAACTGATGGTTACGGTGTTCAAGGGCGGAAAACAAGTGTATAAACTGCCGACGCTTGAAGAAATCGCAAAATATGCCGACAACGAAATCGCGCATTTTTACCCCGAGTATTTAAGGACGGTGAACACGCAGGAATACAAGGTCGACCTTTCCGACAACCTTTACAATCTCAAAATCAAAATGCTCACGAAAAACAGCAAAAAAAGATAATTATCGTCGTTTTTCGACAAAAAACTCAAAACTTCAAAAGACCTTCGTCGGTTACAATATAGCCACGGAGGTTTTTTTGTGGGTAAAAAAAATTTAACGTTCAAAACGGAACTTAACGGTTACAAAAAATGCGAGGTCGACGAAAGACTTCAAAAAGACGCAAGGCGCATCGAGGTGCTGGAAGCGCAGGTCGCGCTCGTCGACGGGTTGAAAGATGAAAATCAAAGACTTGCGTCGGAAGTCGAAAAGTACAAAAAATGCGAGGACGAGGTCAAGAACGTGCTTGCCGTCGCGACGAAAAAAGCGTTTGACATCAAAACGGATATGAAACTTCAATACGCGCTGGAAACGGAAAGGCTGAAAATTTTCAAGGCGAAATGGACAAGCGCGTACGACGAATTGAAAAGGAAATACGGCTTCGATACCGACGCCGCAATCGTCGAAAGCACGGTTACCGACGTGTCCTTGAAAATCGAGGCTATTCTCAACAAAGATTTCGGGATACGACTGACCGACGACGCCACCGACGCCGAAAAACAACTTATGGAAGAAGCGGACAGACTTTCAATCAGTCAGGACGAAATAAATAAACTTGTCGAAAAATTAAAAGGGGAGCTTAAAAACGTGTCGTAGCCGCTTGAAAACGCGCACTTATTATTGTATAATATAAGTATGGAAGACTTATATTTATATACTACAATTGCAATTATCCCGCTTGTCGTGCTGACGCTGATCGCAGGATTCGTCGTTCAGTTTAGGTTTGCAAAGTACTCAAAGGAAAATAATCTTTCGGGGCTTACGGGCGCGCAGGCCGCACGAAAAATTCTGGACGAACACGGGCTTTTCGACGTCGCAATCGTGAGAATCGAAGGAAATCTCACCGACAACTTCAACCCGAAAACCAACGTCGTTTCGTTGTCGCCGAAAGTGCACGACGGCAATACTATCGCCGCGGTTGCGGTTGCCGCGCACGAGGTCGGACACGCGATACAGCACGCGGAAGGCTATGCGCCGATGAAACTTCGCGGCGCGCTTGTTCCCGCTTGCGTCGTTACCTCGAAAGCGGCTGTGCCTCTTCTTCTAATCGGCATACTGCTGGAAATATTTCTGAGCCAGAATCCCGCGTCGAGCATACTGTTTTTCCTGGGAATCGCGTGCTACGCATTGTACGCCGTGTTCACGCTCATCACCCTTCCCGTTGAGTTTAACGCGTCGAGAAGGGCGGGCGAAAACCTTGTCGATTACGGCGTTATCGACGCCCGCGACGAAAAGAAGGTCAACGCAATGCTTCGCGCGGCGGGCATGACTTACGTCATGAGTTTTGCGATGGCACTTTTGCAAATGCTCAGGATCATCGCGATTTTCGGCGGATCGAGAAGCAAGAAAAAGTAATCAGTTTATATCGGTTATAAATCCGTCTTTTACTGTGAAATCGAACACGCGGGGCGTGATAATCGGCTCGGCTGAATAAGAAATCAAAGCGACTTTTTTAAGGTCGCTTATTTTTTGCGCGTTTTGGTGTTTTATCGGCGAAATTTCGTCAAAAGGCTTGAAATAATCCAAAAAAACTTCGGGGCTTTCCCTGATATCCGGCGCAAGACACGCCGTCGCTTTTTCAAAGTCTTTCGCGGCAAGCGATTCCAAAAACAAATAAGGGATAAGTTCGTCGGGATAAACGCGGTCTTGAAGATACGAAAACTCGGTTTTGCTTTTTACCGCCGCGCCCGAAAACGAATACGTCGTGGTTTTCACGCGGGAGAGCATGTCTTTCAGATATTCGGTTGCAATTACGCCCGCGTACGAAAACGACACGTCGTCCGCTTCGACCGACAACAGTTTTCTGAACCCGCCGTCAAAAAGCATGACGAGGACGTATTGTATTTTAGCGGTTCCCGAAATCACTAAGAGCAGTCCTTCCTTTGTTTCGGAAAAGGAAATTTTCGGGGAAGAAAGCGGCGGGATTTCCACCGTCGTCACGCCGCCCGAGCACTCGAAAATAGCGCGGGTTTTCGTGTCTTTATATATCGTTACAATTACTTCGTCGCCATTATAAGTCGTCGAGTTTTGCGCGATAGGGACGGGCGGGGCGTATTCAAAGTACTTTTGCGGCTCGATAATCACGTCGTACGCGCCGTTTTGCCAGTCGATAAGTTGCGCCGAGCCATAAACCCGCACGGTATTTTTCACGTCAATGACGGCATAGGACGGCACGTATATTTCGTTTTCGCAATTTTCCTTTGCGGCAAAAAGCATAATCGCGCCGTCGTTTTGTTCAATCGAGAATGGCGCGTCGTGCGACGCGTTGTTTGCAACGATAAGCCCGTTCGGGGCAAAATAAAACCTCGCCATACAATAAATATACGGCGAGGCGGTTCGTTTTATGAAATTATAATGACTTGGTTGCGGACGCGTCTTTTAAGGTATAGGTGAAATTGCCTTCCACGAACTCCACAAGCGTTTGTTTGAGTTTGTAGTGGTTTGAAAGCGCGATTTCCGACTTTGCGTAGTATGCGCGGAACGCCTGATTTGTCGAAACGGGGGCGGAAGTAAGGGCGATATATACGACCTGACAATCCGTTGAGTTTGCTTCGCCGCCGATCGTGTATCCCTTGTTTTCGGTTGCGCCCAGGGAGCATTGAAGTTTCACGACGTTGTTTTCACCCGGGGCAAAAGTGCTGAACGCAAGGTTGAACTTTTTGTCGAAACTCGCGCCGCGGATAATCGTGTAAAACTGCATATTGTCGTAGTAGGGCGAAGAAATATCGTGTTCGGATGCCGCCGTTCCTTCGGGAATCGTGTCGCCGTCCGCCTGATAAAACCTGACTTTTTTGCCGTCGTAGACGACTTTCTGCGTTGTCTTGACGCCGCCTTTTTCGGTGGTCAGCACGCTTTCGGACGGAAGGAAACTGCCCGATTTCGAAAAGCTGACGCTGCCGTTAATTGTGGTTCCGTCGTCCATCGTTTGTTGTCTTTCGATGACGTAGCCGCTTCCGGCGGGTTTAATGGTGAGAGTAAGCGTGCCCGTAACGAGCGTTTCGCCGACTTTCCCGGATACCGAATAAGTAAACGTTTCCGTAAAGCCGCCGTCGCACCAGTTAAGGCGCAAAAGTTTGTCCGTCGCGACGTTGCTGTTGCACGCGGTAAGCGACAACGCAAGAACCGACGCAATAATTACCGTTAAAATAACAAGAATAACCTTTTTCATATCGGATAGTATAACATACTTCCGAAAAAAAGCAAAGCATATATAAAGTATTTTGTGTGCGCGCGTTGCTTTAACGATAAAAGTAATGTATAATTATTATATATTTATACCTTATTTTATTTATTGATTATGAGCGTTAAATTCATTCTTTCAAACACGTTCGGTTTTTCCGCCGACAATATGTATCGGCTTATCGCAAAAAACGTCGGAAACGGCAGGCAAATCGTCATCGTACCCGACAAGTTTTCACTTGCTTTTGAAAGGAATATATTAAAAAAACTCGGGTTGACCTCGACATTCGACGTGGACGTTACGTCGTTTATGCGACTTGCCGTGAAAGCAATGCGCGGGAAAAACAGGAAGTGTCTGACGCCCGAAGGCTCGGTCATGCTGCTGAAAAGGGCAATCGACGAGGTGAAAAACGACCTTACCGTTTATAAGGACGTTGACGACGTGACTTTCCCCAGGGAAATGTACGCCGTCATCACCGCTCTTCGAAACAGCGGCGTCAATGCCGAAAACACGTTGGCGGTCGACGACGAGAAACTGAAAGACGTCGGTATTATTTACGAAAAATATCTTGAAATACTGCACAAATCGTTTATTGATTCGACCTCGCGGCTCGAAGCGTTTTCTGCGGGCATCGGCGACGATTTTTCGGACGCCGACGTTTATATTTTCGGATTTCCCGATTTCACCGCAACCCAGTATGAGATAATTTTCCGTCTTTTCGTCCACGCAAGGAATGTGACGATAGGACTTATCGCGCCCGAAGACGATGCGAAAAACAAAAGACTGTACCCGAGCCGCGCTTTCAAAAAACTCACAAGCGGGCTTTCGGACGCGAATATCGCATACGACGTGACGTACGCGTTCGTCGGGCTCGATAACGTCAAAAAACAACTTTCAAACCTGTTTTCATACGCCAAACTTCCTTCCGTCGAAACCGACGGGAAAGTTGAGATTATCGAGGCGAAAAACATCATGGACGAGATGGAATACGTCGCAAAAAATATTCGCCGCGCGGTAATCGAACAAAAACTGAGATACAAGGACTTCGCCGTCGTCGTGCCGTCGTCGGACGACTACGAAAACGACGTCAGAAACGTCTTTACGCGATACGACGTACCTTATTTTCTGGACAAGAAAATACCTTTTTCGTCCGCGCCGCAGGCAAGATATATTTTGTCGGCGATAAGATGCGTGTCCGACGGCTTCGATTTTTCGGACGTCAACGCGCTTATCAAAAATCCGCTGTTTTACAAAACCCCGGAAGGGTACGAAAGCGTGCAACTTTTTGAAAATTACGTGCTGAAAAACGCGCTTTCAAACAAACTTTGCAAAAAATTCAAAAACGAAGCGGCGGAAAGCGTCAGAAAACGCATATTCGACGTAACCGCGCCTTTTTCGGGACTTGACGGAAAGGACGTCAAAGAATACGTCGCCGCGCTTAACGCTTTTTTGGAAAACGAAAAAATCAAGGAATATTCGGAAACCGTCTCGGACGAAATCAAAACCGTCGAAAGCAAGGCTGCCGAACAGTTTTACGATAAGTTCGTCGATATTGTCGACGAAATGCAGGTCGTCTTAAAAGACACGACTTTCTCGCTTTATGAGTTTTCGGAAACCTTGAAAGGAGTGTTTGAAAACGTCAAAGTCGCGCTTGTGCCGATGTATCTCGACAGCGTTTACGTCGGACAAAGCAACGAAAGTTTCTTTGACGGAATAAAAATAATGTACGTGTGCGGGGCGGTTGAAGGACTTGTGCCGCGCTCTGTCGCAAATACCGCCGTGCTTGGCGTAAAGGAAGAAGAAAGCCTTCTGAAAAACGGGCTCGATTTATACCCGTCGAAGAAGGAGAGCGTGAAAAACAACGCGTTTGAACTCATATCCCTTCTGACAAAGCCCGAAAAAGTCGTCGTGTCGTATCCCGTGAATTACAAGGGAACGGAAGGGCGCGCGGCGGCGTTTGTCGCGTCGATGACGGATTACTTCACCGTCGGCGGCATTCCGCTTTCGCCCGTTCGCACCGACAAAAAACGCGCGTTGACCAAGGATGAGGAGTTGAAAGAGTACGCCTTCGACACGGCAACTTACGAAAACGGCAAATACAAACTTCTGCTTTCAAAATCCGCAAAATCGAAAGTCGACGCCGGCAGTTTCTTTTCGCTGTTGCCCGACGAAGAAAAATCTTACGTCGAAAAACTCATTGAAACGTCCGACTCGCAAGAAAGCGTGAAAATCAACACGTCGCTCGATCGGGGCGTGTTTTCGGCGAGCCAGCTGGAAACGTATTTCGCCTGCCCGTACAAACAGTTTTTGCGCTACGGCATAAGGCTGAAACCGCGCGAAGAAGGTGTGCTTCGTACACTTGAAACGGGCACGCTCATGCACGCGATTATGGAAAAGTTCGTGAAAGAAAAGGCTTACGAAAACCCGACGGACGAGATTATCGCAAGCGTTTGCGACCGCGCCGTGAAAGAACAGCTCGAATCCCCAGATTTTATGCAGTTCGACGCCGCGAAAAACAAGTTTTCTTTCGACCGCGTGAAAAAAGAAGGCGCGAAAATCTGCAAGGAAATCGCCGCGCAGTTCCAAAAATCCGACTTCAAGCCGTACCTTGCGGAAGCGAAAATCGGAAAGAAGGGCGAGGCGAATTTCGAAGGGCTTAAAATCAAAAAGGACGGGAAAGAGTACGTCCTTGTCGGAAGTATCGACCGCATCGACGAAAATGACGGGTATTTCGCGATAATCGATTATAAGAGTTACGAAAAAAATCTTTCGGTTAAAGACATTTACAGCGGCGAAAAAATCCAGCCCGTTTTGTATATGGACGCCGCGAAAAACAAGGATCTGAAATACCCCGTCGGCATGCTTTATCAGCCCGTTTCGGTGGGATATAAAACAAAAGGCAAAAACCGCTTCAAAATGAGCGGATTCATAATAAATAATCCCGATATTATTACGATGATGGACAATACGCTGGTTGCAGGTAAAAGCAGCGACTTTCTTCCCGTTTCGCTGAAAAACGACGGCACCGCGGGCAAGCGGAACACCGTCGTGCCCGACACGGCGTTTCTCGCGTTTGAAAAGTACGCGGAAAAACTTGCCGAAAAGGCGATCGGAGAAATTCTGGACGGCAACGTCGCGCCGTCTCCGCTCAAAGAGGCGTGCGGCTATTGCGACTATAAGGACATGTGTCCGTACGAGGGTGACGAACGGTTTGTCCGCGACGGCTTCCCGAAAATATCTTCGCCCGAAGACCTTATGACGCTTGCAAACGGCGGCAAAATCGAAAGCCGCATCGAGAAGGAGACGAACGAAGATGACTGATTGGACGAACGAACAAATTAACGTCTTTGACGCAAGCGGCAACGTTCTCGTGTACGCCTCGGCAGGCAGCGGGAAAACGTCGGTAATGGTCAAAAAAATCGTCGATGACGTCGTAAAAGGAGTGCCTGTCAAGGATATTCTCGTCGTGTCGTACACGAAAGCGTCGGCAACGGATATGCGACTGAAAATCATCAACGCGCTGTTTGACGTCGCAAAGGACGAAAACGTCAAAAACGTCGACAAAATCCGCGAAGAAATCGACAACCTTCCGTTTGCCGAAATCGGCACGATGGACTCCTTTTTAAGCAGACTTATCAAGGAAAATTTCGAATACCTTAAAATCTCGCCGAAAGCGCAGCAAATGGACGAGACCGAGTCCAAGGATATGAAACGCCGCGCCCTGAAAAAGGTGATGAACGACGAATACGAAAAGCAGGCGGAAGACTTTATCCGCGTTGCGTCGCGCGCATCGGGCATCGTCGACGACACCCCGCTTTCGGAAATAGTGTTGAGAATTTACGACGCGATTTCCATAAATCCGCGTCCTGACGAGTTTAAGGCGATGCTGCTTTCAAGCGTCACCGACAACCCCGACAGCGTTTACGGAAAAGTAATCCTTGATTTTTACCGCGACCTTGCGGCGGAAACTTTGCCGTTTGCAAGAAGAGCGATTGACGTGACCTCGCTCGAAGACGCGCCTGTTTACGCCGCCGCACTCGGACATTCTGTGGAAACCCTTGAAAAACTTTCGGATATGCAAAACTCCGACGACGCGAAGAAAATAATCGAAAGATACGTAAAGCCGAATTTCAGGGGAGGAAAACCCAAAATTTCCGACGAAGATAAGGCGCTTGTCGCGATGGCTCGCGACAAAACCGCCGAAATAATCGAGAATCTTTCCGAAAAACTTTTTGTCGATTACACAAACTATAACGTGGACGACGCAAAAGAGTTTATGCGCGTCGTTATGCGCGTCGTCGAAGAATTCGACCGCGAGTACGAAAGACTTAAAAAACGCGAAAACAAAATCGACTTTGCCGATTTGTCGAAATACGCCGTGAAACTTCTGAAAGACGAATCCCGCGCGGAAGAAATAAGACAAAAATTCTCGCTCGTGTTCGTGGACGAATATCAGGACATCAACCCGTTGCAGGAAGAAATTCTTCTGAAAATCACCGACGGCAATCTGTTTATGGTCGGCGACGTCAAACAAAGCATTTACGCCTTCCGAAATGCCGACTCCAAAATTTTCACCGACAAAAAAAAGTCGTTTGAAACGGGAAGGTCGCAAGGTCGTGCGCTGCCGATGACTGCGAACTTCCGAAGCGATCAGGGCGTGCTGGAATTTGTCGACCGCGTATTTTCCGGGATAATGACGCTCACTCACGGCGGGTGCGATTATAAAAACGAAAGTCTTTTCATAAAAGACGGATTTAAGGGCGAAATGTCGAAAAACGCGCGCATTATGCTTGTGAAAAACGATCCTTCGCGCGAAGAAACCGAAATTTCCGGCGTTTACAGCGTAATGTCGCACGAAAGAAACTCGTCATTGGACGAAATAAGCGGTTATACGGAAGGCAGCGCGGTTGCCGAAGAAATCAAAGAAAGAATAATCGGCTCAAAATATGTCAAAAGCGACGGCACGCCATTCGGATACAAAGATATCGCGGTGCTTTTCAGGAAAAGGGGAAGCGGCGCGGACGGATTTTTGCGCGCGCTGACCGACAACGGTATTCCTTATGCCAGCGACGGCTTCATCGAAGGCGCGGGCAAACGATATATAAAAGAACTTTCCTGCTTTATAAAAGCGGTCGACAACTCGCTGGACGATATCGCGTTCGTCGGGTTTTTAAGGTCGCACTTCGGAAAATTTTCGGATGAGGACGTCGCGAAAGTCGTGAAGTATTACAAAAGCGATTTCGTTTACGACGCCGTGAAAAAGTGCGCGAAAAAGACTGACGAACTTTCGGAAAAGTGCAGAAACGCTCTGGCATTTTTGTGGGACGAAAGAAAAAGGGCGGCGTTTTGCGGCGTGAAAGACTTCTTGTACGAAGTCGTGGGCACGACCGCGTTCGACGCATACGTCCTTGCCGGAGAAAACGGGAAAGACGATATGACGGCGGTCAGAAAATTTATTTCGGACGGCGCGGCGTATCCCGATTTGCAATCATTTGCGGCGGCGATACGAAACGGGGACGACGACGATTGCACAAACCCCGACGACGAAGCGGACGCGGTAAAAATCCTTACCGTCCACGCAAGCAAAGGGCTTGAATTCCCCGTCGTATTCCTTGCAAGGTGTGACGCATGCTGGGGCGGCGAAGTGAGAAAAAGCGACATAGTTTTTGACAGAACCCTCGGTGCGGGCATAAAACTTTTTGACGAGGAAACAAGGTTAAAGGCGGATTCGCTTGCCTATACCGCAATAAAGCTGGAAGCGAAACGCAGGGAAGCGGACGAAAACATAAGACTTTTGTACGTTGCGCTGACGCGCGCGAAAAACCGCATTTACGTCACGGGAATGACAAATAAAGCGCTTGAAAAGAAGTTCGATTTCCCGACGCCGGTCATCTCGTCAATGAGATTTTCCGACCTGATTACGTACGCTGTGGCGATGGATGACGGCTTATACGGGCTTATCGACTTCGTGGAACCGACCGTTGAAAACCCGAATGACGTTGCAAAAAACGGACTTTATCTATCAAAAGGAGACGATAAAACGCGAAATGCGTTGAAAAATGTGCTTGATTTCGTTTATCCGTTTGAAAAATCGAGCCGTATAAGCCCGAAATATACCGTAACGGAGATAAACAGGCTTGTCCGCGACGAAGAAAACGAAGGATTCACGCCGAGTATGATAAATCCGTCGTCGGATAATCGCCGCACGGGTATCGCGTACCACGCCGTCATGGAAAATATCGACTTCTCGACAAGCACCGTGAGCGAGATAAACTATCTTTTGAAAAACCTTGTCGAAAACGGCGTCCTTCAAGACGGCGACGAAGAACTTGTCGACGCAAACGATATTTTAAGGTGTATTCAAAGCCCCGTCATTCAGGAAGGGATAAAGGGCAGATATATCCGCGAAAAATCGTTCATGCTTTCGTTGCAGGCGGGGGAAGTCGGCGGCGACTCGTCCGACGATATTCTGGTGCAGGGCACGATCGACCTTGCGTTTTTCGGCGAAGAAAACGTTATAATCGACTTCAAGTATTCGGGACTTTCCGACGAAAAACTTGCAAAAAAGTACGCGCGACAGCTCAAAACGTATAAAATCGCCGTCATGAAAGCCTACGACGTCAAAGTTGATAAAATCCTGTTATATTCTTTCAAAACCGGGCATTTTATAGATATAAAGTAATTTTTTTGCTGAAAAGTACGCGTAATTATTTGCAAATAACTAATTTTATGTTATAATAGCATAGATTTGTAACAAGCATTGTTTTACTACGCGAAATAAAGGATGTGTTTTATGGTTGCTCAATTGTTGTCAACAGTGGAATTTTGGCAGGCTTTCAGCGTTCCCGAAAGGGCACTTTTCTGCGGTTTGGTTATCGTACTCGGGCTGACGCTTATCGCATTCGTCGTATTCGGCGGTATTCTCGGAAAATTGTCGGGACGCAGGTTCATTAAATCCTGCAAAACAATCGGCAATTTCGCAAACGAATCTGGCGTTATCGACGGCGGTAATCTGGAACAGTTCGAGGCAACTTGCTTCAACGAGAAAACCGACAAAACTTTTATGGAAGGTTGGGAGGCGTTCAAAGGCGCACGTTTCGATTATCCCAGCAAATACGTCGATTCCGACACGATAAAGGCGAAATATTCCGGCAAAAAGTTTAAGGTCGGGCTTATTTCGACCGCAATCGTATTGCTTGTTTTCGCACTTGTTTTCGTGGTTTACGGGCTTGTTCAGGTCAAGAGCGCCGGAGGCGTCGATATCGCGGTTTACTGCGTGGTGCTTGCGCTCCCGATTATTCTTATGTTGTCATACGTTTTCGTAAAGCCCGAGAAGAAGACCGGCGCCGCATTAGACCAGATGCTGGAAGACCTCGACACCGCGGTGAAACTCCAACGCCACGTTGAACGCAAGGTTGACAACAGCCGCCTGTACGAAATCGAAAATCGCATCCGCGACGTCATCATTCACGAACAGTCCAAACCTATTCCTTCAAAGAAGGATCAGCTTGAAAAACAAAAAGCGCAGGAACTTGAAATGGCGGACGAAGACCTTGACGATATCCGCGACGAAATTTTCGCCGACGACAACGTTGAAGAGCCTATTGCGGAAGAACCTGTTGCGGAAGAACCCGCGGCGGAAGTCGAAGCACCCGTCGAAAAACCCAAAAAGGTTATCCCGTTCGAGCCGTTCGTAAAAGTCCTTGACGAAGCCATCGAAAAAGGTTATTCCAAAGCGACGATGCGTAAAATGGCAAACATTCTCGTGCTTGCTTTCGGAAAATTCCAGGAGCCCGCTCAGCGCGAAACCCTTAAAAACTCCATCAGAAAATTCATCGTCCAATACAAAGCGGCGGTTGAAAGAGAAAGGGCGGAGGAAGCGGAATATGTCGCGGCAGACGCAGCGACTCAGCAGGAAGCCTACGGCGAATGGCAAAACCCCGACGCAGAATAATATAAAATGCAATATCCCCGACAAATCGTCGGGGATTTTTTATGCGATTAAAGCGGAAAACGTCGCAAAAACTTGAAGGTTTTCTTTGAAAAAAACTCTTTTTTTCCGTAAACGCGGTTTTTTTCTTGCCAAAAAATTTTTGAAGTGTTATTATTTCATTATCTTTTTGAACACGAGGTGTTAATAATTTACTATGGACGACCCTTTAAGTAAAAAGCAAATCAATATTGTTGACACCGCTCTTTTTGCGTAAGTAATTCTTTCCTTGTACGATGAGCGCGGTGTCCCCGTGCTTTTATTTTGTATTGGAGGAAGGAGAATGCTTCAAATTTACTATACCGACGAAAATAATCAGCTTTTGTCGCTTGACGTCGAAAACGGCGTCGAAAACGTCGATCTCACCGGAAAATGGATTAACCTTTCAAACCCCACGGACAAAGAAATCGAACTCGTGAGCCGCGTTACCGCGCTTCCCGAGGACTATATCAAAGCCGCGTTGGACGAGGAAGAGCGCGCCCGTATCGAAGTCGAAGACGGGAATCTTCTGACGCTTTTCGATATCCCGGTTATGGAAGACGACGAGGGCAGCGACTACTATACCTATTCGACCTTGCCGTTTGCGTTCATTTCAAACCAGAAAACCGTCGTTACCGTTTGTCTGAAAGAAAATATCATCACGCAAAACTTCATTATGAACCGCGTGAAAAGTTTTGCGACGTATAAACGCACAAGGTTTTTGTTGCAACTTATGTACGTTTCAAGTACGAAGTTTTTGCAATACCTGCGCCAGATCGACAAAACCAGCACCCGTATTCAGGCGGAGCTGAACAAAAGCATGAAAAACAAGGAACTTATCCAACTTCTGGATATCGAGAAATCGCTTGTTTACTTTTCGACGTCCCTTCGCGGAAACAGTTTCGTCATCGACAAGATTCAGCGCACCGAAGGCGTGAAATTTTATGAGGAAGATCAGGACCTTTGGGAAGACGTCGGCATCGAAAACCGTCAGGCAATCGAAATGTGTAATATTTATCGGGACATTCTGACAGGTACGATGGACGCGTTTGCGTCGGTCATCAGCAACAACCTGAATATCGTCATGCGTACGCTTACCATTCTGACGCTGCTTGTCGCGATACCTTCCATGATTGCGGCGTTCTGGGGCATGAACACCGGCGTGCCGTGGGAAGGGAAACTGTACGGCTTCTGGATTGTCGTGGGGATTTCGATTGCGATTTGCCTGGTTTTGGGCTTATTTATGTTCAAGAATCGCGGCAGGAAGAGATAACACGGCGGTTAAAATTGACATAAAAGCATTTCTTTGGTATAATTTACCCTGAACTTTTGTTCAGGGTGATTTTTTATGCGCAAAAAAGTTTTATTAAGTTTACTGATTTTAATAATTGCAGCGTCGGTGCTTACGGCGTGCAATAAGGATAAGGACAAAAACCCCGCCGTAACTTACGGCGATATTTACGTGCAGCACAGCGGCATTGTGAGAAAAGCCGATTACGACCACGATCGTTCGTTTGCCTTGCCCGAAGGGCTTATGCCGTATTACGAGGAAAAAGGCACGGTCAATACGTACAAGGAGTACGTCGACGCCTACGACAAGGAAAACGGCGTGTTGAAGGTCAGGAAAGACATCCTCGGCGAGAACGGCAAGGTCGCTTCGTCCAGGTACGGTTTCGTCAGCCTTAAAACGAAAACCCTTATCGGAAGCGGCGCGGTGTATTCTGCGGACTTTTTTGTCGAAAACGGATTTATCGGCGCGTACAATGCCGACACGAATAAATATGAACTTTTCAGAAACGACGGCACGCGGCTGAACGTTCCGGTGAGTGCCGATTCCAAAAAAACGTCCGAAATGTTTATGACGTTGTCGGAGGACTATTACGCACTTTCGGACGGCAATAACTCCTGGCAGATTTACGCCGCAAACAACTCCGCGTCGCCCGTTGCAGGCGGCAAAAAGTTTTCAACCTATTATTTCGACGAGCAAGCGCAAAAGGCTTATGACGTGTCGTATATCGTTGCCGACAATTACATTATCGCAACCCGTATGATAAAAGCGACGTCGGTGTTTTCAAAGGACGCTGTCGTCGACGTTGTCGCATACGACCTTGCAAGCGGCAACGAGATCACAAGTATGTTCAAGGGCGTCGGCGCATATTCGTCGGGCGCAATCCGCGCGGCCTATTACCTCGGAGGCGGCAAATTTTATTGCTATGAACAAACGTCCAGCACCAAAGACGACGGATATCAGTACAAGGTGCTGACCAACCCCGAAGAGGAAGAAGTCGACAAGCGATACACTTATTACAAAATTTCGGTGTGGACGTACGATATGAAATCGGGTGCGAAAACCCTTATCGTTCCCGACCGCATTTTCTCGACAATCGTCAATAAATATTATAAAAAGAGCGTTGGCCGCGATTTGTCGGAATATATTAACAACGGATACAGCTGGGTGTCGGTCGCAATCACCAGAGACGCCGACCGCGTTGCGACGCAGGATCAGCAATACGTCATCGACAGCAATATGAATATTTACGTTTCGCTGTCGGATAAGTCGGGCAGCGCGACTCGTTACGACGAAGGCTCCAACGATTATCGCTACGTCAAACTGACTTTTGTCGACGGCTACGGCTTTGACGAGGACTCCACGTCCGACCTTATTATCTATGACAAACAAGGCAACACCGTTTTAAGAAAAGAAGGCACTTACAGCAAGGTCTTTTACAACAACGGTATCGTTACCGCGGTCAAGGAAGTTGAGGACGGAAGCAAGTACGTCGTCGCTTATAAACTTGACGGCACGGTCGTCTTTGACGAAACGAGAAAATACTCCGACATCGTCGGAAGCACTTATAACAACGACCGTCTGGCTTTCGTCGGAAAGTACGCAATGGTCAAAAAAGGCACGACGTACCTTCTTGTCGACAACACGGGACGCGACGTCGGAAATCCGTCGGTCAGCGATATGTACACGACAAAAAGAGGCGCGTTCTTCTTCAACGGCGTGTACGTCACGCAGGATAAAAAGACCTTGAAATTCGGGCTTAAAAACTACGACGGCGACGTTATTTTCGAAAATCAGTTCAAAGAAGTGATCATCGACGCGAAAAGGTTCGGCGACGTGGCGTTTTACGCAAAGGACGAAAACGGAGTGTGGAACGTATACTTCGTATAATCAAGAAGGGCGCTTGACAAACGTTATCGTTTACGACGTTCCGGCAGATATTTTTGGAGCGGCGTTTATATTATTTATTCACGGATTATGAAAACGCAGGTTATGGGAGCGGAAGGCATCGACCTTGCCGCAAAACTTATAAGAGAAGGAGAAGTCGTCGCATTCCCCACCGAAACGGTTTACGGGTTGGGGGGAGATTGTTTCAACGACGACGCCGTAAAAAGGATTTACGCGGCAAAAGGACGTCCGTCCGATAATCCGCTGATCGTACATATTTCGACGCTCTCGGACGTTTACAGGGTGGCGAAAGACGTGCCCGACGCGTACTTCCGCCTTGCCGAAAAATTTTTGCCCGGCCCCCTTACGGTAATTCTTCCCAAAGCGGACGATCTGCCTTTGTCGTGTACGGGCGGGTTGGATACCGTCGCGGTGAGATACCCCGCGCACAAGATGGCGCGCGACTTTATAAAAGCCACGGGAACGCTTATTGCCGCGCCTTCGGCAAACGTGTCGACGCACGTGTCGCCGACAACCGCAAAACACGTTTACGACGATCTGAACGGGCGCATTCCGCTTATCCTTGACGGCGGCGAATGCGAAGGGGGAATCGAAAGCACGATAATCACGTTGTGCCGCGAAATCCCCACGATCTTACGCCCCGGCATAATCACCGAGCGCGATATTTTAGGTGTTCTGAACGAGGTGGAATTGTTCAAGGGTAAGGTGGAAAAAGCCGAAGCCCCCGGCATGAAATACAAGCACTACGCACCCCGTTGCAGGGCTGTGCTCGCAAGCACTCCCGAGAAGGCGATTGAACTTTATGATAATGCAGTAAAAGACGGTTTATCGCCTGAAATCCTTGCGTTAACCGAACATATTGCAATTTACGGTAACAGGAAACTTATTGATCTCGGCGGCGACGAATATGCCGTTGCGCGCCATATTTACAACGCTTTGCACGTTGCGGAAAACGACGCCGACTTCATCATCATCGACAATCTTACGGGCGGCGGCGTGTATGACTCCGTGATGAACCGAGTGATGAAAGCGGTTGCGGGAAAGGTGGAATGATGCGCGTGGTTTTCGTATGCACCGGGAATACTTGCAGAAGCCCTATGGCGGAAGCAATTTTCAGGTTTTACGCCAAAGAAAGCGGGGTGAAAGCCGACGTTTCGTCGTACGGACTTTTCATAAATCCCGAGGAGTGCGAAACGCGCGGACAAGCATTGATTGCGGTCAGAAAACTTAATATCCCGATCAGGAAGAAAAAGTCGAAAGTCATCACGGAAGACGTCGTGAAAAACGCCGACTACGTCGTTACGATGACCAAAAAACAAAAAGACGCATTGCCGTACGACAACGTTTTTACTTTTTCGGAACTCGTGGGCGGCGGCGATATTCCCGATCCGTACGGACTTGACCAGAACGCATACGACGTGACTGCTTTCAGGCTGAAACTCGCGTCGCAGAATTTATTGAATATCATTTCGGAAAAAAGGTGAAAAAATGAAGTTTGAACTGAAACTCCTTGACTGGTGGTGGAACAAACAGGTCTTAAAAAGCGACCAAAAACGCGCGGCGAAACTCACGAAAACCACGGGCGTGTCCGCGATAAAAGACCTTGATTATTTCGGCGACGGCAGCAAATGGCACCTTATGGACGTGTATCGTCCCGAGGGCACGGAAAACGAAAAACTGCCCGTAATAATCGATATTCACGGCGGTGGCTGGATGTACGGCGACAAGGATCTGAACGCGCCGTATTGCGAAGCGCTTGCAAAACGCGGTTTCGTCGTTGTGAGTTTTTCGTACAGCCTGTTTTCGAGCGTGACTTTGCCCGTTCCCGTGCAGGAGATTTTCAGGGCGATAAACTTCGTTTACGACAACGCCGAAAGGTTTAATATCGACCTTAACAACGCCTTTATCACGGGCGACAGCGCAGGCGGGCATTACGCAGGGCTTGTACTTTCGATTATCGCGGACGAAGAACTTGAAAAACTTTACGAGGTCGAAAAATGTCGTATGACCTTCAAAGGGGTTGCGTTTACCTGCGCCGCGTTTTATCCGAACTCGATTGCGAATTTCCCCGTACACCTTGCTAAGACGTACGTCGGGCTGTTTTACGGCGGGGCGAAGAAATATGAAAATCACAAGTTTTATAAAAGCGTCGATATAATCAACAATAAGGTGGAAAAGTTCCCGCCGATGTTCATCAACAGTTGCTTCAACGATATGTTGAAGGGCGATACGAACAGGTTTATCGAATGTTTGGACAGAAAGAAAATCCCGTATACCCTCGATTTCCCGACGTCGGACGAGTGCGAAAACAAAATGGGACACGTTTACGCCGTTTTGTATCCCGAAGATTGGGACGAAAGCAAAAAAACAATCGACAAAACGTGCGAGTTTTTCAAAGAGCAGATGAACAAATAAAATCAAACGGAATAATTGACAAAAAAACGGCGACGAGCGAAAGCCCGTCGCTTTGTTTTCAAAAAACTGCGCAACCGTAACCTGACAATTTGCACCGAAGTGATACAAAAACAGGTAACTCCTTCAAGGTAACCTCGTGGCACACGCCGTTAACCGCTTAATGCTGCTGCGGTCAAGCTCTGACATGGTTCACGGGACGACATTGCACAAGACCTTGATATCAACGTCCCTTATTTTTGCCGACCAACCATACAAAAGGCCGCATACGGCATTCAGCCCCGCATATAGAGGGTTTCGGATTACAGGGTACCCCTAGTCCCCCGCCTAGCGCAGTAAGCGTATTGTACCACCAACGCGCGATAAAGTCAAGAAAAAGTTTATCGTTAATGTTCGGTACGGGTTGACTGAAAGAGAGAAAATG
>ENA-ORNK01000768-ORNK01000768.1-human-gut-metagenome-genome-assembly--contig:-NODE-768-length-35360-cov-6.111202_pt1 | contig 35360 bp, 27 predicted proteins | sample MGYA00242115_ERZ509022 | MGnify/ENA primary metagenome ERZ509022 (study PRJEB26280, sample SAMEA2338690) | human gut metagenome | biome: human gut; feature: human-associated habitat; material: faeces...
ACATTTTCGCGCCGAGCGCAGTCGCTTGCGACATTCTTCATCTTCGTGCGAGTGCGCATCTCCGGCACGTAGTGCCTTTTATTTCATAGGAAGTTCCTTCGGAATTTCCTATAAAATAAAAAGTAATGACTAAAATGATACGTTCTAAATAAATAGTAACACAAAAAGGCCTTTCAGGATAGTCCCGAAAGGTCTTCTGCACGACACTTTTAAAATACTTTCATCGTCCACTTGCTCATATCCCACACCTCATTTACCACATCCTGATAGAATTCCGGCTCATGGCAAATCAGAAGAATACTTCCTTTGTATTCCTGAAGCGCTTTTTTCAGAGAATCCTTTGCATCCACGTCTAGATGATTGGTCGGCTCATCCAGGATCAGCAGATTCGTGTCCTTGTTGACCAGCTTACAGAGTCTTACCTTTGCCTGTTCACCACCACTCAGTACCCTTACCTGGCTCTCAATATGCTTCGTAGTGAGTCCGCATTTTGCAAGGGCAGAACGCACCTCATACTGGGTAAATGACGGAAATTCCTGCCACAGCTCTTCAATACAGGTTGTCTTGTTTTCTCCTTTAACTTCCTGTTCAAAATAGCCGATCTGAAGATTTTCCCCAAGCTCACACTCGCCGGAAATTGCTGGGATCAGCCCAAGTACACTCTTCAAAAATGTAGTCTTTCCGATACCATTTGTTCCGACAATCGCAATCTTGTGTCCTCTTTCCATCTGGAAATTCAGCGGCTTGGAAAGTGGTTCATCATAACCGATTACAAGATCCTTTGTTTCGAATAACATTTTCCCCGGAGTCCGTCCGTAACGGAACTTAAATTCCGGTTTCGGCTTTTCCGCTGCCAGCTCAATTACATCCATTTTATCCAGCTTCTTCTGTCTGGACATCGCCATATTTCTTGTAGAAACACGGGCTTTATTTCTTGCCACAAATTCCTTCAGTTCACTGATTTCCTGCTGCTGTCTGCGGTATGCTGCCTCAAGCTGTGCTTTCTTAACTGCATAGACCTCCTGAAAATGATCATAGTCTCCCACATAACGATTCAGTTCCTGGTTCTCCATATGATAGATGATATTTACCACTTCATTCAGGAACGGAATATCATGGGAAATCAGAATGAATGCATTCTCATAATCCTGCAGATACCGCTTCAGCCACGTAATATGCTCTTCATCCAGATAGTTTGTCGGTTCATCCAGAAGCAGGATGTCCGGCTTCTCAAGCAGAAGCTTTGCCAGAAGAACCTTCGTTCTCTGACCTCCGCTTAGATCTGTAACATCACGGTCAAGTCCCAGATCCAGAAGTCCCAGTGCCCTTGCCACTTCCTCTACCTTTGCATCAATCGTGTAAAAATCATGCAGTGTCAACTCATCCTGGATCGTTCCAAGCTCTTCCATCAGAAGATTCATCTCATCCTCGTCTACTTCACCGAGTTTCTCACAGATCTCGTTCATTCGCTGCTCCTTCTGCAAAAGTGGATCAAACGCACTTTTCAGTGCGTCCTGGATCGTCATACCGCTCTGAAGGACTGCATGCTGGTCCAGATAGCCTGCTCGTACATTCTTCGCCCATTCCACCTTTCCCTCGTCCGGCGTAAGTTTCCCGGTAACGATACTCATAAAGGTAGATTTACCCTCTCCGTTTGCTCCTACAAGACCGATGTGCTCCCCTTTTAAAAGACGGAACGATACATCATCAAAAATAGCACGGTCACCAAAACCGTGTGTCAGATGTTCTACATTTAATATACTCATATTTTATTATTCTCCCTGATTCATTTCTTTACACATTGTCTTTTATTATATGTGGAAATTGGTGTTCTTTCAATATAAACAGACAAAAAACCCCAGAAACACAAGGTTTCTGAGGTTTGTATTTTTTGAAAATGAACTCGAAAAAACTTCGTCTTTCCCGCAGCCACATTGCTCCAAATTAACGTTTAGAGAACTGTGGTGCTCTACGAGCTGCTTTGAGACCGTATTTCTTACGTTCTTTCATACGTGGGTCACGTGTAAGGTATCCGGCTTTCTTAAGTACCGGTCTGTAATCAGAATCTGCTTCAAGAAGTGCTCTTGCGATTCCGTGACGGATTGCTCCTGCCTGTCCTGTGTATCCACCACCACGTACGTTAACGAGAACGTCAAATTTATCAACTGTTTCAGTTGCAACTAATGGCTGACGAACTACAACTTTAAGAGTTTCAAGTCCTAAATATTCGTCGATATCTCTTTTATTGATTGTGATCTTACCTGTACCTGGTACAAGGTATACTCTTGCGATAGATTTTTTTCTTCTTCCTGTTCCGTAGAATTTAGCTGTTGCCACTTTTATTTCCTCCTTTCAAACCTCTGACTAAAATGTTAAAACTTCTGGTTTCTGTGCCTGATGAGCATGTTCTGCTCCAGCATATACGTGAAGTTTCTTGATCATTGTTCTTCCCAAAGGTCCTTTTGGAAGCATACCTTTAACAGCAAGTTCGATAACCTGTTCCGGTTTCTTTGCCATCATTTCTCTTAATGTAGTTTCTTTCATTCCTCCTACATAATCTGAGTGATGATAGTATACTTTCTGATCTAATTTCTTTCCTGTAACTTTGATCTTTTCAGCGTTGATAACAATTACGTTGTCACCTGTATCAATGTGCGGTGTAAATTCCGGTTTATTTTTTCCTCTTAAAACTTTAGCGACTTCTGCTGCAAGACGTCCAAGTGTCTGTCCTTCAGCGTCAACTACATACCATTTTCTTTCAATCTTATCTGGATTAGCCATGTAAGTTTTCATTGGTTGACCTCCTATGAATTTCAGTTTACTAATTATTTTCATTGTAGATTCTATAGAAAACAAGTTCACTCCGGGGCTTTGGTGCAAACTGTTTCTTCTCACGTCATACTTGCATATTATATTATACCAACAGACTTTTGTCAACCGTTTCTTGCTGATTTTCGTCACTTTTTTGTGGGAATATTCTACAGCATTTCTTTCAGATTGTCCACAGTTTCTTCTGCCTTCACCAGTGTAATACTGCCATTATCCAGGCATTCAACAAACTTATATACCAGGTCAGGATCAAACTGTCTGCCTGCATCCTGAAGAAGCTTCTCCCGTGCCACTTCAATAGGAAATGCTTTTTTATAACATCGTTTGGATGTCATGGCATCAAAAGAATCTGCCACGCACAAAATCCGCGCAGTCAGTGGAATATCTTCTCCTGCGATCCGGCGTGGATATCCTTTTCCATCATACCGCTCATGATGACCGATGACTGCCGGAATTACATAATCCAGCGATGGAAGGTGACGGATAATATCGATCGATGCCTCTACATGCCCTTTGATGATCTCATATTCTTCATCTGTCAGTTTTCCCTCTTTATTGAGTATATACTCCGGAATACCGATTTTACCGACATCATGCAGAAGTGCTGCCTGCCGGATAATCTCTATCATATCTTCGTTCATTCCAAGGGTCGTCGCCAGTGACGTTGCATAATAAGCTACGTTGTTGGAATGGCTGAACGTATAGTGATCCTTCGCATCAATTGCCGCCGTCAGCGCATAAATCGTAGACTCATACTCCTGATAAATATGGGTGCGATTCCTTGTATTGTTCCCATCACTGTTGTTCCGGAACATCATATCAAAGACCTGGATCCCATTTTTTCCATTATGTTTCACATGATAAACTGCCAGATCTACATTTTCCATCAGCTCTTTCACGTTCCTTGCCGCATAAGGAGCCGCACTGATACCGGCACTCACAGTTACCGCTTTCAGCTTCATATCCGTTCTGCGGTTATTCATAACATAAATCTGTTTTGCAATAGATTCCACCATATTTCTGGCGGAAAAAAGATCATATCCCGGTAAAAGAACCGCAAATTCCTTTCCTCCATAGCGGGCCGTGTATCCACTTTCTCCGACACTGCTTCTGATAATATCTGCAATCCGCTGCAGACACAGATCTCCTTCTTTCACCCCATACAACTGATTATACAATTTAAAATCATCTACATTGATGATCGCAAGTGCCAGCGATGCCTCCCTGTTTTTCTCAAGCTCTTCATTCAGCACTTCATAGAAATATTTCCGGTTCAGTAATCCGGTCATTTCATCTGTTCTGGCTTCCTGGCGGGCTCTCTCGTACAATCTTGAATTCTTAATCGCAATCGATGCAACCGACGTAACAGATGAGATCAGCTGCACCTCATCATATACCAGCCGTTTTTTCACCGAAGCATCTGTGATCAGAATCACACCAACCAGGCATTCTCCATCTTTCAGCCCTGCACAGTAACGGATATGCGTCTTATCCAGCCGGTGTTTTTCACTCTCCCACATCGACTTATACTCCACGGTATAACGGAAATCCCGGTAAATGATCGGCTCTTCATGTTCTTTCAGCCATTGGATCATCGGGTTTTCTTCTTCCATCGTAAATGTCAGATCATTCAGTGGCTGATCACTTGCCACTCCCCGATATGGCTGTCCCGGTGCATCCTGCATACAAATATAGATATTTCCAACATCCATCAGTTCTTTCATGACACTGATCGTTTTGTCCAGAATTTCATTTAAATTCAGCGTCTTCGAAATTGCAGAGCTGAACTCCCTGATTTTTTCTGTCTGATAATTTTCTTCCCGGACAAACACACTGCGTACCAGAAGCTTCCACAAAAAAGTAAACAGCGCATAAATCACCAGAAACACAATTGCAAAAGCAAGGGCATAAAGCGTTGTATTCTTATTCATCTGTATATGGAAGATTTTCTGCAGATATGGAATTACATTCAAAAATACAATAACAGAAAACAAAAATCCCACACCGTAACACAGACTGGGCGATGCCAGCATCTGCAGCCGGAACAGACGTCTGCGGATCAGTGCATAAAACAGGAAAAATACATTTACAACACCACTTAAAATATCAATCGGAAATCCACTGAAAAATGGTATTCCAAGCAACATATTCCCTGCAAACAACACCAGAACCCCTGCCATGACCGGTTCATACTGTACTTTCATATTGGGATTTGCTTTGCAGATCCGCACAAGGATAAGGAAAAGATAAATCAAAAAAATCCCAGCCGGGAAAAAGAGTACTAATATAGTAGGTTTAATCTCATACACAAAAGTAGGAAGCCCATTCTTTTCCACCACATTCGGGCATCCCAGGAATACCCCATGCCGGATATTTACCACAAAACAGATCAGCATAACAACCAGATATATTTTCCCTGGCAGACCTTTTTTCACCCCGCCAAATGCCAGAATAAAACAATAATATGCATACGGCAGTAGTAAAATTCCAAGCAGGGAAACCTGATACCAGAATTCATAACTTGGCCACAGATGGACACGCATAAATGCCGATCCTCCAGCCCAGAAAAGCAGTCCAACCAACACTACCAGAAAGCTATTTACAATTTTATTTCGCTTCGCTGTCAGAAACATCAGCAGCATAAATCCATAGCACACCATTGCTATGATTGAAATATATCCATAGGTTCCCATAATTCCCTCTTATCTCACTTTGTTCAAACATTCCTGCACTTCCAGCAACGCCTTCAAATCATAATAAGAAGGATTCATCTGATGCAGTTTTTTTCCAGTCTGTTTTTCATAAGTTTCAAATGTTCCGCACGTAAAAATTGTAACCTGCAAAGGATCCATTCCCAATATTTTCTTCAAGTCACGGTAATCCTGATCAATATATTTAAAATATGTACTCAGTAACTCTTTTAAAATATCGGCGCTCATGGCACTGTTCAGCAAGGATTCCCGTTCCAGTTCTACATACATATGCAGATATGGGCGGTTCTGTTCATTATATTCTTTTGCCGCAACCCAGTTTGTGATCGGGAGCTTTGACAGACGAATAACATTTCGGATCCCATTTTCTGAAATCCTTGTAAATCCTGCTATATCAATGATCCATGGTACCCGGTCCACATATTCAAAACGTGGGATCTGTGTTTCATCTTCCCTGTTTTCCAGTCCAACGCACCGATACATATCACCACAGCGATATCTCGCGAATGCACCGCCTTTCAAAATCGTAAATACGAGCTCATATTTTTCTCCCGGCTGGACTTCATCCATCAGATATGTCGGTGGAACATAAGACGGATCCTCATGATTTTTCAACATGTCCTTCTCTGTGATAAATTCATAAAATGCCGTATCCGGGAAGAAATACATTCCTTTTCTCGTCCAGGTCTCTGTCCCCATTATAGATGGTTCCGTACCGGCAAACAATTCCATCGGCCGGATTCCCCAGAGTTCTTCCAGATCATCTTTATAGCACTGATTGTCCGTACCTGCTACCATGAACCCTTTCAAATGGAATAAATCCTTTGGGAGTAATTGCCGGTTCTCCTTTTTGCAGCGGTATTTTGCCTGTATCATACGGAAGATCATATGCGGTCTGCATTTCAGAAGACTTGATAGTTGGATACCGCCGCCACCGGTCATCGAAGAAAGGCTCAGACTTACCGCATAAGCCACACTTCCAAGACCAAAGAAAAATCCCAGATCTTTTTTCATCGCCATTTTAAATCCCAGCTTGTTTCGTTCGCTGAAACTCATATTCACAGCATCTTTTACTGCCGGAAGGAACTCAATATCGATTTCTTCCCCGAGTGCCAGTGGAAAAAGTCCGGTAGCATACGGAAGCGGTGCCAGCGCATACAGAAATTTGTCCGTAGATGCAACATCAAAAGAACCCTTTTTCCTGCTGGTCGATAAAATCAGACATGCTGTCACATTATTCCGGTAGGTATCCAGCATACTTCTTGTATACGGTGCAACCTTAATCGGATGTTTCCCGCCTTCCCAGGTTGTCTGAATCCAGATCACCGGATTCCCCGGAAGCATATCAGGCTGCTTGGTCAGAAGAATGTCTGCATAATCTTCATACTCCGTCAGCGGTACCATTTTGCGGAATTCATCCAGATTTCGGGGATGTTTTCCTTTCAAAATCGACTGTCCAAGTCCACAGTTACTCCACAGCTGGATCTGTTCTTCCATCAGCCGCCGCTGGATTTTCATGTAACCGTCCATCGACAGATCCAGAAATCCACAGTACTGCTGCCATATTTCATTATACTGTTGTTTTTTTAATTTTTCTTTTAAATTCATAGACTGTCCGCTCCAGATCAATCATTTTTTCTGATAGTACGCAGGCACACCCGTATACTTTTTCTGTTCGGTATCAGAAACGGTGTACTTTGCTGATATTCTTTATAGTTAAAAAATGTCCGTGGGAATGTCCACAGATCCTGAAAAATAATATACAGATAATTCCAGAAAATCATAAGTAAAAAATAAATCCCATGTTTCCATCCACCGACCATTCCCCACATGCACAAATATGCTCCTGCAAACCATAAAACACCAGGATGGCGGCACAATCCATACATACCTTCCGTATAAGCCGCACGCAGTTTATTTTCTTCACAATAGGTTTCTTCAAAGGGAAGCGCAAAAAACAACGTATAAATGAGCAGACAAAGGAAAAGGAATCCTCCTAATCCAAATCCGGTCATTGTTCCGATCTTCCGCTGGCAACTCCCCCATGCTGCATAAAGCTCTGCAATCAGTGATACTACAACGAGAATACTCCCAGCTGCAAAAAATTTTTGTAATACTGCATTCTTCATCCGAACACTGTTGATATCATAAATAAAATACAGAATAAATCCTGTACTTCCTAGTATAAACTGCCACATTTTTCTCTCCATGATTTGTGCATTATTATGCACAAATACCTTTTCACGCACTCTAAATTATAATAAAAGCTACTATAAATTGCAACCAAAAAATGTCTTCCCTTTCCCCTTTTTTCAAAAACATTACCATATCATTACATTTTTTACAAATTCCACTTTTGCTTTAAATAGTATACCATCATTTGCTTCTATCTGATACAATAGATGTATGGGATTTTTATCCAAATTTTGACTAAAAGGCAGGTACTAGAATATGTGGGCTTATGAAGGAATTTTTTATCAGATCTATCCAATTGGATTCTGTGGCGCTCCGACCGCAAATGACGGCAAAACCGTATCCCGGATTTTAAAATTAAAGGACTGGAGCAGTTATCTGGAATCCTTAGGTATCTCTTCTATATTATTAAATCCAATTTTCGAATCAGACAATCATGGTTATGATACCAGGGATTATAAAAAAATCGACTGCCGTCTCGGAACCAATGAAGATTTCGCAGAAGTATGCAAAGATCTCCATGCACACAATGTAAAAATCGTTCTTGACGGTGTGTTTAATCACGTAGGACGCGGCTTCTGGGCATTTAAGGATGTACAGGAAAAGAAATGGGACTCTCCATACAAGGACTGGTTCTGCATCAATTTTGACGGTAATTCCTGCTACAATGACGGATTCTGGTATGAGGGATGGGAAGGACATTTTGAACTGGTCAAACTGAATCTTGCCAATTCTGCTGTTGTAGATTATCTCCTGGAATGTGTAAAAGGCTGGATCGATGAATTTGACATCGACGGTCTCCGGCTTGATGTTGCATACTGCCTGGACCGCAATTTCATGAAACGTCTGCGCAGTTTCTGCCAGGAATTAAAACCTGACTTTGCCCTGATCGGAGAGGTTCTCTTCGGGGACTACAATCAGATCGTCAATGACGAAATGCTGCACAGCTGCACCAACTATGAATGCTATAAAGGTATTTATTCCAGCTTCAACAGCATGAACATGTTTGAGATTGCGCACTCTCTGAATCGTCAGTACGGACCGGAACAGTGGTGCATTTACCGCGGAAAACATCTGATGTCTTTTGTTGACAACCACGATGTAACCCGAATTGCAAGTATCCTGACCAACAAGACCCCCCTGCCGCTGACTTACGGACTTCTTCTTGGTATGCCGGGTGTTCCTTGTATTTATTATGGAAGTGAATGGGGTGAGGAAGGGGTAAAAGCACCAAATAATGACTACGCCCTTCGTCCATGCTTTGAAGAACCAAAGCCAAATGAACTGACCGAAGAGATCAAAAAAATGATCCACGTCAGAACCGGAAGCAATGCACTCTGCCACGGAAGCTACCGTAATGTTGTCCTGACCAACCATCAGCTCATCTTTGAGCGTCGGACCGATGATGAACGGATGCTGGTTGCGATCAATGCATCGGACGCACCGTTTACTGCGCACAATGGAGAACTCGGAGGCACAATGACCGACCTGCTCACCGGAAATGAAATCCAGATGAGCGGACAGCTTGAGATGCCGCCGTACAGTGTGCAGTATCTGAAATAATATCTCCGGACATTTTCCAAAGCAGACCTCTTTGGTTTGCCATGAGAATGATTGATATTGCTTAACAGCACAAATGCCAGTTCCGGCTTGCTGTCGGTTCTGGCATTTTTTCAAAGAATCTCTGTTCCAGTAAATACAGTAATTTCGTTTGAGATTTCCTGTCATTTAACGGAACTTCGATTTTCTATATTCCCTCGGAGTCATTCCATAATTTTTTCGAAAAAGCCTGTAAAATTGTGTCCGATTACTAAAGCCAAGGTCCTCCATGATTTCTGCAATCGTAAGATCCGAATCCAAAAGAAGTCCCTCCGCCTTTTCCATTGTAAATTTCGTGCTATATTCATACAGAGACAACCCGGTATATTTTTCAACCGTTTTATAAAGATAATCTCCTGAATAACTAAACTTTTCCTCCAAATCCTTTCTGCGCACCTGTCCATCCTTTTCCCGGATATAACTGGTTATCTGATCAAATAGTTCTCTCTCAGACGTATTTCCGAAAGCAACCGGCGTATTTGTGTAAAGCGCTCCGTCAAACAATGCAGATAACATTCCTATCATTGCTCCTGCAATCTGAAAATTTGATTTAGGCGTTCTCTTCTGCAATCCTACTGCAATTTTGTCAAAACAATCATGCACTACTTTTGTCTCTTTCATCGGAATAAAATCGATATAAGCCCGTTGTGATGCCTCTTCTTTATCCAATTCATGTAAAAAGAATTTCCTTACCATCTCATATTCCTTTGTGCGTTTCCCGGAAAAAACACTTGGAAATTGTAGTAAATTCAAAATATATTCTTGTGTAAATTCCAGAAAAATCACTCTGCAATACTCATCGAATTCCTCCAGATGGCGAATATTCATATTCATCAGACAGCAACTTCCTTTCGGATAAAGATGTCTGGTATTTTCAATGTTCTGATATAGCCTTCCATCTGCAACATACATCAACTCATAGAAATTATGTCTGTGCATACTTTTCCTTTCAAGAATTTTGTCCGATTCCTCCTTGTCCATACAAAGATATCCTAAATCCTTCGGTCCTATAAATGTAAGCACCTCTCTTCCTTCTTCTTTTTCCGGATAATAGGAATCTAAAATAAAAGAAAGACTATCTTCTGTAAAATGATTTTCTCCAAAACCTTTTTCATATGCCTTCATTTCTTTAATTAAATCCTGATACATCATAGGACGTGTAGATTGAAAATACATAATTTATTCCTCTTTCTGATAAAAACCAGTTTTATCTTTTTATAGTGATCATTCCTGTTCATCTCGAATAGCTCTTAACAATTGAATCTGATACACATAAGGTTCAATCCCATCATTTATGCCATTTATACTCTTTTTCATATCATTTATAATAATATCATATGATGTGGATGTCAAAATTTTTTACCACTCACTAATTAACCGAATTGTTCTATTCAATAGTAAAAGCGAGGAAAACTTATGCAAAAAACAGATTTCAACCGTGACTGGACCGTACAGAAAGACGGATCCAATGAAATACTTCATGTCAATCTTCCAGATGACGCCATGATCCGTGAAGAGCGCTCAAAAGAGAATAAAACCGCAAGTGCAAGTGCCTATTTTGCCGGTGGCAAATATATTTACACTAAAATTTTCGATCTTTCGGAAAATGAAACCAGACAAACTCTGATCTTAGAATTTGAGGCTGTCTATCAAAACGCAACCGTATTCTTAAACGGCAGACAGGTTGCCGAACATCCTTACGGATACACAAACTTTTTTGTTGACATCACCGGAAAAGTTATTGCCGGAACAAATGAACTGAAAGTCGTTGCAGACAACGCAGATGTCCCGAACAGCCGTTGGTACTCCGGATCCGGTATCTACCGCGAAGTGCACCTTTACCGTTCCGGAAGTTCTTATATCCGCCCGGAAGGGTTAAAAGTGCAGATTGTTGATCTTAATACAATCCACATTTTTACTGACGCGGTTATGCAGCCTGATGAAAAAATTGTACTGGAAATTTTCAATGACACTGGCAAAATCGTATCTTCCGAAGGCACAGATGTCACCATCACCATCCCAGATGCACACCTCTGGTCTGCCGAAGATCCTTATTTATATACCTGCAAGGCAACCCTTCTACAAAATGGAACTGCCATTGATACTGCCAGAACCTCTTTCGGAATCCGTACCCTTTCCTGGGGAAAAGATGGATTTCTTGTAAACAGCAAGTCCGTCCTTTTCCGGGGTGCCTGCATCCATCATGATAATGGGGTACTCGGTGCCTGTGGCTTCCATGATGCTGAATGTCGGCGGGTACGCATTTTAAAAGAAGCCGGATTTAATGCCATCCGTTCTTCACACAATCCCATTTCAAAGGCAATGCTGGATGCATGCGATCAACTTGGTATGTACATTATTGACGAAGCTTTTGATATGTGGCTGATCAAGAAAAATCCTTACGATTACGCCGGTGAAACATTTTCCAAATGGTGGAAAGCTGATATTGCTGCCATGATTTCAAAAGACTATAACCATTCTTCTGTTGTGATGTACTCTGTTGGAAACGAGATTACAGAGCTTGGACTTGCAGACGGGCAGGAACAGGCCCGTATCATGACTGAATTCTGCCATACCAAAGATCATACAAGACCTGTCACAGCCGGGATCAATCTGATGCTTGCTACCATGGCCGGAAGTAAAAAAAGTATTTATGGCACGGACGAAGACGGTAAAGTCAAAGACAGTGGTTCCGGTGGACTGGATAACGCTCCGACCTCTGAATTTTTCAATATCATGATGAACAAAATGGGCGGACTCATCAATAAAGCAGCCAAAACAAAAAAAGCGACTGCCATTGCTGAAATTATGTCCGGTATTTTCGATATTCCCGGATATAATTATGCATCCAGCCGCTATAAAATTGATGCCAGAAATCATCCGGAACAGGCGACAACCGGCTCTGAAACTCTCCCGCAGACCCTTTACGATAACTGGCAGCTTGTCAAATCGATTCCTACCATGACCGGCGACTTTATGTGGACCGGATATGATTATCTTGGTGAATCAGGCATTGGCACCATTCAGTACAAAGACAAAAAGACGAAGCAAAATGCCGATCCGGGCCTTATTATTTCCGGTGGTGCCGGTATCATTGATATCTGTGGAAAAAAACGTCCGGAAGTTGGATGGAGCAAGATCATCTGGGGATTACAGAAAACTCCAACAATTGGTGTTGACCCTTATACCCGCACAGACTATTTCCAGTCTCTTTCTATGTGGCGTGTCACAGATGCGGTGGAAAGCTGGTCATGGGAAGGCTGCGAAGGGAAAAAAGCTTCTGTAACAATCTACTCAGATGCAGACAAAATAGAACTTCTTGTCAATGGAAAAAGCGCAGGTAAAAAGAAACCGAAAAAAGATATTGCAAAATTCAGGAAAATTCCATATGAAGCCGGCAAAATCGAAGCCATTGCTTACGACTCCTCCGGAAAAGAAACAGCCCGCACCACGCTTGTCTCAGCCACTGGAAAAACTTCGATAAAACTCACTCCTGAAACAACAAACCTCTGTGCAAATGGTCAGGATCTCTGCTTCCTTAATATCGATCTTATCGGTGAAAATGGAATCACAAAATCCTCTGTCGACCAGGAGCTGAAAATAGAAATCTCTGGTCCTGCAACACTTCAGGGATACGGTTCTGCAAGACCAAATGTTGAAGAAAGCTTCTGCAACGATACTTTCAAGACATTCTATGGCAAATCCTTAGCCGTAATCCGGGCCGGCTATGAACCAGGCACTGTCACTGTAAAAGTATCCGGAAAAGGATTAGACACCCAGGAACTCACACTAAATATCTGTTAAAACTCTACAGATTTCTAAATAAAACCAAAGGAGAACATCAGAACTCTTTTTCTGTTCTGACGTTCTCCCTTCTGGTCATTTATCCCATTTTCTAATAAATATATTTCTTCATTTCCTGATATACCCTTGCAAGAGGAAGTCCGACGATCGTATTATAATCACCTTCAATCCCACAGATATACACGCCAAATGCCCCTTGGATTCCATAGGCTCCTGCCTTGTCCATCGGCTCTCCTGTTGCAATATATTCCCGGATTTCTTCCTTGCACATCGGATATACATGCACATCACTGCATTCATGAAATGTCTTCCGGATCTTTTTCCCATCCTTCTTTATCAGAAGCGTAACACCGGTGTAAACCTGATGCGCTTTTCCCTGAAGCATGGAAATCATCTGATATGCCTCTTCTTTATCCTTTGGCTTTCCGAGAATCTTTCCATCTGCTGCAACCACCGTATCCGAACCGATCACCAGAAAATCCCCTGCATTTTTCTTTTCATACTGCTGGTAGACATCTTCTGCTTTCTGCGCAGAAAGTTCTTCCACAACCTGGCTTGGAACCTGGGATGTAATTACTTCCTCACAGTGCGACGGCATGACTACATGCTTTATATTTCCCTGTTCCAGCAGTTCTGTCCTGCGCGGTGATGCAGAGGCCAGAACTACAGTCAGCCTCTGTATTCTACTACACATAGCTTAATCCTCTTTCACAAGAATCTTCTTAATTTCTCCCATATACATGTTATGCATATCTTTGTCAGCATACCATTTGTCAAGATTTGCTTTCTCAACAAAATTTTCTTCTCCCATGCGCTGTACATAAACCTTCTTGCATACAAAGATCATTTTTGCTTCTTCAAACGCAACTGTTCCATCTACATAATATGGTGTCAGACCGGCTTCTTTGATCTTATCTTCGTCCCTTCCGGAAACTCTTCCACAGAGATTTAGCGCTTCTCTATGCTCTTCTCCAAAGAATGCCAGTGTAAAATAATCTTCTCTGTCCACAAATTCTTTGGTATAACGGGAATCACGGATATAAGCTGTCGCAGTCGGCTTGCCCCACATAATTCCAACACCACCCCAGCTTGCTGTCATGGTGTTACATTTTTCTTCATTTCCTGCTGTGATCAGCATCCACTGTTTTCCGATCAGGTCAAATGGATTATCCTTTAATTCTTCTGCTTTTATTTCTGTAAAACTCATTTTTCTGTCCTCTTATTTTGCGATTACTTTACGGAAATTCTTCTTTCCTTTTCTTACAACTTTTCCTTCACCTTCAAAGTCTGCTTTTGCAAATGTTGTCGTAATATCGGAAACCTTTTCTCCGTCAACGGCAACTCCACCCTGCTGTACAGCACGGCGTGCTTCTGACTTGGAAGCAACCAGTCCACTCTTGTGAAGCAGTGTCAGGATATCGACAGACCCGTCTGCAAAATCTTCATCAGAAAGCTCTGCTGTCGGCATATCTGCTGCATTTCCTGAGCTGAACAGTGCACGTGCGCCTTCCTGTGCCTTTGTAGCTTCTTCCTCGCCGTGAACCAGTTTTGTCAGTTCGAACGCAAGGATTTCTTTTGCTGTATTAAGCTGTGCGCCTTCCCATTTGTCCATCTCATCAATCTGCTCAAGCGGAAGGAATGTCAACATACGTAAACATTTAAGAACATCTGCATCTGCCACATTTCTCCAATACTGGTAGAATTCAAACGGAGAAGTTTTTTCCGGATCAAGCCATACAGCTCCAGACTGTGTCTTACCCATCTTCTTTCCTTCTGAATTCAGAAGCAGTGTGATTGTCATCGCACTTGCATCCTTACCGAGCTTACGACGGATCAGCTCTGTACCACCAAGCATGTTGCTCCACTGATCATCTCCGCCAAACTGAAGATTACAGCCGTATTTCTGGTATAACATATAGAAATCATAGCTCTGCATGATCATGTAGTTGAACTCAAGGAAGCTCAGTCCCTTTTCCATACGCTGTTTGTAGCATTCTGCAGTCAGCATACGATTTACAGAGAAATGTGCTCCGACTTCACGAAGTACTTCCACATAATTCAGATCCATCAGCCAGTCCGCATTATTAACCATCAGTGCTTTCCCGTCTGAAAAATCAATAAAACGGCTCATCTGCTTCTTAAAGCAGTCACAGTTGTGCTGGATTGTCTCCGGTGTCATCATCTGACGCATATCTGTTCTACCGGACGGATCCCCGATCATAGCAGTACCGCCTCCGATCAAAGCGATCGGCTTATTACCAGCCTCCTGCAGTCTCTTCATCAGGCACAGTGCCATAAAATGTCCAACATGCAGACTATCCGCCGTCGGATCAAACCCAATATAAAACGTAGCCTTCCCGTTATTCACCAGATCCCGGATAAGCGGCTCATCCGTAACCTGCGCAATCAATCCTCTGGCCTTAAGCTCTTCATAAATACCCATTTTCCTAATTTCCTTTCTTTTTCAAAACCTATATCTTACTCACAGCCAATCTTCTCCGCCAGGAGAAGGAGGCGTCCCGTCTGGAAATCTTTGAAGTCTTCAAGGATGTCAGCCATCCGGAAATCATTTCTATTTGACTGCATGTGCAGGCGGATGCTCATACTTCTTAGGTTTTGGGAATTTGTGTTATGATTGAAAATCCATCTGTCTGAGCGCAGCGAGTTATGGATTTTCAATCATGCCCTTAACAAATTTACAAAACCTTAGAAGTATCAGCCGCCGAACCCGCAGACAAATAGAAATAGATTCCGGATAGCGTCCGTCCTGAACCCCTTCAATTTTTCCAATAAAAAAACCTCGTCCTCCGGCCAATCAGCCTTTAAGGACGAGGTATATTCTCTCGTGGTACCACCTTAATTCACATCCGGCTCGCACCGAATGCCTCAGTCAGTAACTAACATTACCGTAGCAGGTATAACGTCCGCCACTCCGTCACAGCTTACTTGCGCTTCCGCGCGTTCGGTGTGAAGCTCCAAGATGTATTCACATCTGACTCTTCGTGCACCTCTCATCAACCGGTTACTTTCTGTCTGAGTCTTGTCATCTGCTACTTGTTCTCTTCATAGCCTGTAATTTTCTCTTCTTTTGTCATACTACCGTATCCTTCAAAATTTGTCAAGCTGGATTTCACGCCAAATTATCACAAAACAACTTTTGTCAAATCCAATTCACAGCCTTCCATCATTTTCCGAACTACTCTCGCAGATTCCCTAATTCCAGAAATCCGTCTTCTGCTCCAGCTCAATATCTGCACTTTTAAACACCGGATTAACTCCCCGCTTCAACTGATCCTCATAATCCCGGATTGCCTTAAATGCCGTCCCGGACAAAATCAGGATCACCGGAATATTGATCAGTGCCATCACGCCCATCAGTACATCGGAAAGATCCCACAAAAGCGACATTTCCATACCTGCCCCCAGGAATACAACAAATGCCGATACCAGTCGGAATCCGCGCATAAATTTTTTCCCCGGTTCCTTTTTATGGATATAGGTCAGAAGATTGTCGCAATAGAAACAATTTCCAAGCAATGTCGTAAACGCAAAAAATACCATAGCCACCGTTATAAATACCGGGCCAAATGCTCCCAGGGATTCCTGAAGAGATGCCTGAACCCACGGTGCCCCCTGCATCTCCCTGGTTGGATCAATGCCAGACGACATACACATCATCGCCGTTGCCGTGCAAAGAAGAAGTGTGTCGATAAAGACAGACAGCATCTGAACCAGTCCCTGTTTGACCGGATGGCTGACATTTGCAGAAGCAGATGCATTCGGTGCCGAACCGATTCCGGCTTCGTTGGAATAAAGCCCACGGCGGATACCCTGCATCATAGCAGAACCCGCAAACGCTCCGAAAATCGCCTTGAAATCAAACGCTTCCTCAAAAATACGTAGGAACATTTCCGGCACATTTCGGATATTGATGATAACCACAATCAGCGCAATACCGATATATGCAAGTCCCATCATCGGCACAAGCGTCGATGTCACCTTTACAATACGGCTTCCACCGCCAAGCAGACACCATCCAGTCAGAACTGCCAGAATCCCACCAATAATCCATGGGCTTACCTTCGGATCATAAAAAGAAAATCCGGAAAATGTAGACTGCAGATTGTAGGATGCCAGCATATTGAATCCAAATGCATAAGTCAGGATCATGGCAATACAAAACACGATCGCCAGTGGCCTGCAATGCAGCGCCGCCTCGATATAATAAGCCGGACCACCATAGCATTTCCCATCCTCTCCCTTTTTCTTGTAAATCTGTGCCAGCGTACTTTCAATCAGTGCAGACGCACTTCCGATGATCGCAATCACCCACATCCAGAATACAGAACCAAATCCCCCAATACAAATTGCCGATGACACCCCGACAATATTTCCCGTTCCTACTCTCGATGCCGTTGAAACCATAAGCGCCTGGAATGATGAGATTGCCTCTTTGTCGTCCGGCTTCTCCATCACGGACTCACAAGCTCTCTCAAATAAACGCACCTGTGGAAATCTTGTCCGGATTGTAAAATATAAACCTGCACCGATCAGAATAATCACCAGAAGTTTGCTGTACATAAATGAACTGACCGCCCCAATAATCGTCTGAAACATACCTTCTTTCCTTTCTCAATGTTTTCTACCATTTTCGCTATATCTTAACGGAAACTCTCAAAATTTGCAAGCTTTTTCTATTTAAAAGCGGACAAGCAACGCCTGTCCGCCAAATTTATACTATATTTTTCTATCCCTTTACAGCTCCGGCAGCAACACCCTTGATGATGTACTTCTGTCCTGCCAGATATACAATGATGATCGGGATTACTGTAAGCATAATGCTTGCCATCATCGGTCCCATTTCAACTCTTCCGTAACTTCCGCGGAAATACTGGATCAGCATTGGGATTGTTTTATACTTCTTAATATCAAGTACAAGAGTTGGAAGCAGGTAATCATTCCATACCCACATTGCTTCCAGAATACCTACAGATATCATGGTAGGCTTCAGGATATGGATATCGATCAAAAAGAAGGTCTGCAGCGGATTACATCCGTCGATCATGGCAGCTTCTTCGATTTCTACAGGAATCGATTTTACAAATCCGCAGAACATAAATACCGCAAGACCTGCGCCAAATCCGAGATAGATCACCCAGATATTCCATGGCATATTCAGATGTAAGGTATCTGCTGTCTGTGACAAGGTGAACATAACCATCTGGAAAGGAACAACCATGGAAAATACAAACAGATAATATAAGATCTTTGAAATCGGACTATTTACACGGGTTATATACCATGCACACATGGAGCAACATACAAGAATAGCAACTACAGAAGTAATCGTAATAAATGTACTGTATCCAAGACTGCTTAAAAATCCTTTTGAAGCAATGGCATCTACATAGTTTGCGATTCCTGCAAATGCATCTGCAGTCGGAAGTTTAAATGCAGTTCCTGTACTGATCGCTGATTCTTTTTTCAAAGAGTTCATCAGGATCATAATGATCGGATAAATCCAGGCGAGTGCCGCAATTGTTAATATAACTATCCATATTGTATTTGCAATACTTTTCTTCTTTTTCATTACTGCTGCACCTCCTTAGATCTTGTTGCTTTCAGCTGTACCAGTGAAATAATGATAACCAGAGCACAGAAGATCACTGCTTTTGCCTGTCCATAACCTTTCCACTGCATTCCGGCACGTGCGTAGAATGTCTGGTAAATATTCAGTGCCAGCATTTCTGTCGCATGGTTTGGATCTCCACCTGTAAGAGCCAGGTTCTGATCAAACAATTTAAATGAATTGGTAAGTGTCAGGAAGACGCAGATCGTGATGGAAGACATTACCATCGGAACTCTGATCTTCCAGAGGATATCCCACTTTGCTGCTCCGTCAATCTCTGCTGCTTCGATCAGATCATCCGGTACATTCTGAAGACCTGCGATATAAATGATCATCATATATCCGATCTGCTGCCAGCACATCAAAATGATAAGTCCCCAGTAACCGGCTGAAGAATTCAGTGCCAGAAGCGGCTGTCCGATGATCGTAAGCAGACAGTTGATCAGGATCTGCCAGATATATCCAAGTACGATTCCACCGATCAGGTTCGGCATAAAGAAAATAGTTCTGAAAATATTGGTTCCCTTTAACTTCTGTGTCAGAAGCAGTGCCAGACCAAATGCCAGTACGTTGATCAGTAAGATCGATACAATCGCAAATAATACTGTAAATTTAAATGAACTTGTAAATGATGTATCCTTGATTGCTGCGGTATAATTTGATATTCCAACAAATGTTGCATTTCCTACTGTTGTAAACTTACAAAAAGAAAGATAAAATCCCTGTGCAAACGGAATGATAAATCCGATCACAAATGCAAGAAATGTTGGGAGAACAAATATTGGTGCATGTTTTTTCAGTGCCTTTTCCATAGAAATCCTCCTCTTTTCCTTTTGCCCGGAAGGATCTTCCTACCAGGTGGCTCTCATTTCACTTTTTATTTTTATATGGAAAAACGTAGGTTCCCATATCCAGAAAACCCGCTTCGTACAGGCTCTCCTCTCACTTAAAAGGGGCAGGCAAGCCGCCTGCCCCTAGGTCAGTTCTTTTTATGCAACTTATTTATTCATTTGCAAGCTTGTATTCAGATGCCCATCCATCTACGAATGCACTTACTACTGCATCCCAGTTAGCATCTGTCTGATCTGCCGCATAAGCTGTCAGTGCAGATCCAACACCATTTTTCCACTCTTCTGAAGGCATTGTTGAGAAGTTCCATGCTACCGGAGTCTTTCCGTCTTCGGTCATCTGTTTGTCTTCTTTGATAAAGAGATTCTGAGATTCCTGAGCTTTCTTAAACGGAATGTTGAATCCCATATCGTCTGCCATACATTTTGTTCCTTCATCTGAAGTTACACACCAGTCCATAAAATCTAATGTAGCCTGAATATCAGCTTCGTCTGCTTCTTTATTTACGCACCAGTAATTTTCTGTACCTGTGCAGAGTCCCTGGCTTGCTTCATCGCCTACACCAAAGTAAATCGGAAGCATGGTCATGTCATCATCTGTCAGACCACCATCGACCAGCTGTGTATATTCCCATGTACCATTCTGATAGAATACAGCTTTTTTATTCAGGAATTCATTTCTTGCATCGTCACCTGTCTTTGCAGCAAGATCCTTTGGATCGCATGTGCTGTTGTTGATGTACAGATCCCACATATCGCGATAATTGTCAAGATATGTGCCTTTGATTGCATCTGTTGTGTTAATTCCTTCATCCTGATATTCAAAGTAGATCGGAAGGTTTGCAAGGTGTGTCTTGAATCTCCAATCAGAAGATCCGTCCATACCTGCTGAAGTAAATGCAGAAAATCCAAGTTCAGAAGTTCTATTTGTAATGTCTTCTGCTACTTTTTTCAGATCTGCAAAAGATTTGATGTCATCCGGTGTATATCCTGCTTCTTTTAATAATGTCTTATTTGTGATAATTCCGTATGTTTCAATAACATATCCGATACCCGCTACAGAATCTCCGTCTTTCAGTGCATAATCATCACTTGTGAGTTCTTTGTAAATATCAGAATCTGATAAGTCGTAGCAGTAATCTTTCCAGTTTGCAAGTCCTACAGGTCCGTTTACCTGGAATAATGTTGGTGCTCCGCTCTTTCCCATTTCACTCATCAGAGTGGTTTCATAGTTTCCGGAAGCTGCTGTAACAACCGTTACATCTACACCTGTCTCTTTTGTGTAATCCTTTGCCAGCTGCTGCCACTGTTCATCCTGCTCCGGTTTGAAGTTCAGATAATATACAGATCCTTTACTGCTGTCCCCTTTACCGTCTGCACTCTTGCCATCGCTCTTGCTTCCACATCCTGCAAAGCATCCAAGTGTCATGATTCCTACCAGCCCCAGTGCCAGCCATCTTTTTTTGTTTTTCATAATTTCCGTTCCTCCTCGTCTGGATTTCTTTTCTATGCTTAAATAATAGCAAGAATCCAATCAAAGACTGTAACAAATCGCAAACCTCCTTTAACAAAAAATATACTTTTCGAAATGTAAAAAATTTGTTATTGATAAAATGGCACCAACAGCCTTCTCCTCCCATCATCTCTCTTTCTCATACTCCCGGATACTTTCATCGGCAATCTCCACCATCTGCGCAGGCGTCATTTTCCCGGCGGCAAGCTGTGGCAGGCACTCCCCGATCGTCTCTTCCTGAAGGATGGAGTTCCATTTCACCTGATAGTTCGGAACGATCTGCGGATTGTTATTGTAGGCATTTACATAATCCTGAAGGAGCTGGCTGATTTCAGTGCGTCCGTTCTTGTCCATCAGCTCTTTCTTCTCTTCCAGATTGAATTTCGTGCGAAATTTCAAAAATTCAACCGCTCCTTCTTTGACCTCCTCGCTGTAAGTGGAAACCACCGCCCAGCCAAAGGTTTCCGGTGAGGCGATCAGTTTATTTCCCGGAAATGCGGAAAATCTTACCTTTTCTTTCCATTCTTCCGGCAACTGGTCGATCATCCAGTATCCGTTCGGGATCATTGCCACCTTTCCTGTGACAAAATTATTGTATGCCACATCGTAGTCAGCATGAATTGCATCTTCTGTTGTATACCAAAACAATTTCTGCAAGGTTTCTGCAATTTCAAGACCGGGATCATTGGAATAGCTTTCTGGGAGAAGCTCTTTCATAAATGCATAGCCTTCTTCCGTGTGTGCTGCCTCTGCTGTTGCAATCAGCATCGGCGCCCAGCCGGTTCCTTCAGTGTGAAGTCCAAGCGGTGTGATTCCGTTTGCCTGCAGCCGGTCACAGCAGTCCCAGAATTCTTCCCATGTCTCCGGGAATTTCTCAATCCCTGCTTCCGCAAAAAGCTCCGGATTCCAAAACATGCCGGCGCACGCAAATGCCGCCGTACTGATCGGTCCAAGATAGATATTGCCATCCTCATCCGTACAGCCTTCCATCACCGCCGGTTCGATCATATTCCTCCACTCTTCATCCTCTTCCAGATACGGACTCAGATTCTCGATCCGTACATCCGCAACCATCATCTGATAAAAGGACGGCAGGGTGCGCACATCATAGATCACAGCCGGAAGCTCGTCTGTGACATTTAACCGTTTCAGATTTTTTCGGTATTCCTCTTCCGTCTCCATGATCCATTCCACTTGCATATGATACGTACCGGCATATTCTTCATTAAATGCATCAACGACATCCTGTTCCGTTTTCTTGCCGGAAGTCGGATCTACCGTCAGAATGATCGGAATATCAATCTCCTTTTTTTCTGTGCTCCGGCTTGTCTGCCCCGTATTTTTACCACATCCGGTCAGCACTGTCAGAACCAGTGCGATACAAAACACCGATTGCAAATATTTTCTATAAATCACGTTTCTCCTTTCCGTCATCCGGAATTTGGATTGTACACCGGGTTCCATTTTCTTCTGCCTCATAGTAAAACAGCACATCCTCTCCATATTTCAGCCGCAGTCTGGTCAGTACATTCACCACTCCATATCCGTGTCCCTTATCCTGGAAGCATTTTTTCGCCTCCAGAATCGGATGCCCGTTTAAGGCATTGATCTTTTCCATCATTTCCCGTTCAATCGGCTTCCCATTATTGAATACCACGATTTTCAGCTGGCTATCCTCCCTCGCAATCTCAATCCGGATCAGACCATTCTCATAAATTTCGCAGAATCCGTACTTGATCGCATTCTCGACAAGTGGCTGCAAGATCAGCTTCAGCATCCACGTACTCTTCTCTTCCACCTTACACTCAATCTCATACCGGAACAGATTTGCATTCCGGATCTGTTGGATTTCCATATAACTCTTTACATTTTCCAGTTCGTCCTCCACCGTCACGATATCACTGCCCTTGCTGAGTGACAGACGCAGATATTTGGAAAGTGCCTGAATCATCTTCATGGTTGTCTCTTCTCCGTTTATCCGCGCAAGCATGTAAATTGTATCCAGCGTATTATAAAGGAAATGTGGGTTGATCTGTGCCAGAAGCATGTTCAACTCCGTCCGTCTGAGCACCCCTTCCTGTTCTTTGATCTCTGCCAGAAGATTCTCAATATTTTTTAGCATCTTATTGTAGGAATGTCCGATCTGATCCAGTTCTGTATTGGTATTCAGTTCAATCAGGCGACTGAAATCATTTCCGTCAAACTGTGTCATCTCTTCACTGATCTCCCGGATCGGACTGGTGAACCGCTTGGAAAAATAGATACTGAGCACAACCGCTACCACTGCCACAAACAGATAAATCCCGATCAGCACCGTAAGTACCCTCATCGTTCCCTGCGTCATTACACTCGACGGAACGACTGTGAACACCGTCATTTCAGAGCTGCTTTCTTTGTAAATGGAGCAGACACCACCGCTCACTCTCCGGCTTTTTGCAAGGATACCGCTTGTTTCCTGTGCGCTGATCTTATAGACTTCCTGTTTTACCGCATCCGCAATCTTCGTCCCTTTCGGACACCAGACAGCGCATAAATTTCCCTCCTTATCCAGAATTCCGATCTGCACGTCATCTGTCATACTCCGATCCTTTCCAAGTATCGTTTCCAGAAAGCTGTCATTCATCTTGATAAGCAACAGCCCTGGTTTGCTGGCGTATTCCATACTGTGCACATACCTTCCGATAAACAATGCTTCTTTCTCCGTCCCAAACAGAGTATCCTTCGCCCAGAACCACTGTGTTTTCGCATAAGAATCTCCCATGTAATCTTCCAGATGGCTGTCTGAAAAATCTTCATAATCAATATGAGAGTAGGATCTGGCATAAACATTATTTTTATTATCCACATAGCAGTATTCTGCCACATGATCCAGATTCATATAGGCAAAATATTTCTGAAGGGAGTTCTTTTCCACATCTGCAAGTGAAGTTTTTTTCAGACTTTCCTGAACCTGATCGTAAGTAATACATTCTGCTGTCCCTTCATCCGCCTCTTTTGACAGTGTATCCAGAGCCAGCCCCATCTTCTCATTTAAAAATTCATATTTATCTGTAACCTCTGTGGTCAGACTCTGCCTTACATAAATCCAAACACCGATGCTTGACAGCAAAATTGCCAGCAACAACAGCCCCATTATATATCGAAGGTATTTTCTCTGTATTCCGGATTTAATCACCCATTTCTTCATTCTTCGTAATCCTTTTTGTATTCACTCGGTAATTTTCCTGTATATTCTTTAAATAAATGTGAAAAATAGGATGCATTGCTGATTCCCACCTGCTCACATACCGTTCCTATACTCTCACATCCATCCTGGATCAGCCTCTTTGCTTTCTCCATTCTCTGCTGTAAGAGATACTTTTTAAAGGTCATATGAAATGTATTTTTAAATACACGCCCGAAATATACCGGATTCAGATAAATCTGCGTTGCCACCTGAACAATAGAAAGTTCTTCCTCCTGCAAATGCTCACCGATATAAGAAAGTGCCACTGTCATATATTCCTTTGCACATTTATTTTCTCCGCTTTCTGCGTATTTTTCCCGTTCCTCAATTGCTTCTCCGAGGATCTTATAACTGACATCTACCGCCTGTGCTGCTGTCAGACTCTCCATATTCGAATAATAATTCCGGAACTGTTTCTGCAGTTTTTCCGTCATTCCGTAAGTATCGTTCAGCATCATCTCCGCTTGCAGCATAACCTTATGTATATAACGGATCTGTAACTCTTCCTCATGTGGAAGTGCGTAGATCAACGCAATAAAAGCCTGTTTTAACTCTTTAAACGCATTCTTCCGAACAGCATTGACGATCGTAAGTCCTGCCTCTTCACAATCACTTTTTGCCGCTTTTTCTTCCTTTTTCACAGGTATGGAAAAAGTATTCTCATTTGTGGCACTGCTGCAGATTGGCTCGAAAAGTCCCTGCGCCTCTTCGTAACTTCGGCGGATTCCATCCAGTCCTTTATACGGTTTGGAAATCGATGCAGTAACCGGACTTTTCTGTTCCCTTTTAACCTGTTCCAGAATCTGCGCAATCTCGCGCACTGTCGCATTTTCCTTTGTCTTGATCAGAAATACATGACAACCTTCTGCCTTTTCAAAATGCCAGAAAAAATACCGCTCTGAAAACATTTCTTCCAGAGATTGTATCAATTCCAGCCTGGCTGCTTCGTAATTCAGTGCATCCGTAATCTTATATGTAAGATCAAGATCCACACACATTGCAATAAAACGGTCGCCCTCTTCGATCACATCTTTCAAGATCACAAATACTTCCTGCACCTTTTCATAGGAAATTTTATTCTGTAAATATTTCTGTACAACAACCTGAAGAAAACTGGTGGAATCTTTTCGGATCATATTTTCCCAGCTTTCATAACGCTCTTCGCTCTCCAGTTTCTCCATACAGGTCTGGTATGCGCCCTGCATGGTCTCCTGCAGTTTATCTTCCTCGATTGGTTTCAGCAGATATGCATATGCACCAAGATCACACGCCTGCTGTGCATAATTAAAATCACGGTATGCACTGAGCACAATAAAAACCGGATCCAGCTCTGTCTTCTGGATCTCTTCCATCACCATCAGACCGGAAACCTGTTTCATCCGGATATCCGTCAGTACGACATGGGGCTTCACTTTTTTGATCACTTCAATTGCCTGCTCCCCACTCTGTGCCTGACCGGCAACTTCAAATCCCATCTCATTCCAGTTGTACGTCTTAACCAGTCCCTGCAGAAGGATTGGTTCGTCATCTACAATCACAAGTTTTAATAATTTCATACCATTTTCCCCATTCCTGATAATCTTCCTACTTCTTATTTTAGATAAGACATGATAAAGAATTTATCAAAAACTATACTTTTGATGCAAAAAATCATACTTTTACCAAAAATTATACATTTCGGAAAAATAAATAGCAAGAAATTAAAAAAAGTCGTTACATGATCGATATGATCAGATCCGGTTGCAAGTGATGATAAAATCGTGGTATCAGAAAGCGGTGAACAATGATCACCAAAGCATCCTCCACCCATTACAGCTGCTATTGTAGCATATACGACCGGTGTTAAAGCTCCACCAGATATATTCAGAGCCATCTGTACACAGATTGGTGTAACAATCGCATAGGTTCCCCATGAAGTTCCTGTAAAGAATGCAATAAAAGCAGATACTACAAAAGTCAATGTCATAAGGATCGTCGGTGTCATCCAGCTTTCTGTAATAGAAATTACATAATCTGCAGTTCCTTCGGAATCTCCTATAAAAAAAAGCTGGCAGACAAATGTATTTTTTCTCATCTGTCTGTCAGCTTTCTGATTCTTATTCTAATTTGATTCTTTGTTACAAATTATCGTATAGTCTTATTTTCTTTTTCTGCGTTTCCAGGCAAAGCCGCCCATACCTGCTCCGAGCGAAGAAACTGCAAGTCCAAGCCAGCCAAGTACACTTGCCGGATCTCCTGTTTTTACAGAATCGTTTCCGCTTGTCTTGGATCCATTGGTTGTACCATCTGTCTTCTTTACAGATGAGCTGCCTTTCTTTACAAGTGCTTTGATCGCTTTGTTCAGGCTGTTTGTTGCATTATCTACTGCTTCCTGGCTTTCTTTTGCTTCCAGTGCTTTCTGGGCATCTGAAAGTGCGCTCTGCAGTGCTTTCCAGCTGTCTGCTGTGTAATCTGCTTCTTTGAGTGCTTTTGCATCTGCAATTGCTTTTTCAAGAGAAGAAGTATTGATTGCAACTGGTTCTTCCTCAGCTTTAACCAGTGCATCTTTTGCTGCATTCAAAGTAGAAAGCGCCTGATTGACTGCTTCCTGACTTTCCTTTGCTTCCAATACAGTGCGTGCATTCTGAAGTGCTGCCTGGTATGCAGCCCAGCTGTCTGCTGTGTAGTCTGCTTCTTTAAGGTTATCAGCTTCAGCGATTGCAGCTTCCAGTGCTGTTGTATCAACCTCTGCCGGTGCCGGAGTCTCTGCTATCTTGTAAGTAAATGTAAGAGGAGTTGTATAACCTGTTGAAGCTACTGTAATCTGGAATTCCGTTCCAGCTACCGCATCCTTAAACGGATCTGCATCTGTCTTGATCGTACCATCCTTATTGATAATAACTACGGAGCCTCTTCCACTTGCTGCATAATCTTTACCATTTACATTTACAGAAGTAATATTTCCAAGATAAGCTTTAAGCGCATCTGTGTCAAATCCTTTTGCCTCTACAAGTTTCTTATTCTCTTCATCATATGCTGCAGGCATATCTTTTGTTGTCAATGTAAATGTTGTAACAACATCTGCATATTTCTTGTTCTTATCTTTAATTGTGAGGGTATATTTTCCAGGTTTTACAGAAGCTGCTGCTCTGCTCTCTGTCGCTGCTTTAAAAGTCAGTACATTACCTTCTACCGACACATCCAGTCCATCCACACTGTATTCCGGTTTAAATTCATCTGGAAGCTGTACACTGATTGTAGTCTTGCCATCTAAAATGTCTGCATCTGCAACTTCTGCTACTGTATTATCAGCCTTCACCGGAACATAAATATCCTCAATATCCATTGTGTATAAACCATTTGTTGTATAATACTCAATGCTGTCAATGGTCTTGCCCATCATAGATTTATAGTGTTCAGAAGATGTCGCGCAACCATGTACTTCACTTGTAAATCCGGTACACCATGCAAGTTCTGTACCTCTCCAGATATTTTCCAGATGACGCATACCATACGCTGTTCCGTCAGTCGTCTTTACTACAACCGCATTTACACTATCAGATGAAATTTCTTCCGGAAGGCCATCAAGGTCAAGCTCATAGTCTCCATAAGATGATTTCGTTGAAAGTTCTGCTGTGACTCCTTCTACCACCTTTGCTTCCTGACCTTTTACCTCACTGAATACAAGATTTCCATCTGCATCAAGTGACACTTCTTTATAATTTGCCGGTATTTCTGAAAGCGGGTAATATGCATAAGATGCGTTTTCAAATAATGTATCTTTTCCGGTCAGAGTTGTAGTACTTGTCTGACCTCTGTTTGTAACTGTAATATCTACCGTATCACTGTCTTCTACTTTTTTGTATTTCGAAAGATCTACCGAAGAATCTACTTTTACAGCATAAGTGATACCATCAATACTGGATCCATCTGCTTTTTCATGGTATGATCCACCTGCAAGGCCTTTGGTTCTGGTCTTGTTCTTTGTCGCAGAAGTAAATGCATCTACCGCAATATCATTACCTGTTGTTTCAGCTTTGTAGAATTCTGCGTATGGGATGTTCATGAGAACATATTGCACTTTCACAAGAGAGTCAATTGCATCTGTCAGATGTTTAACCTGTTCGTTTACTTCTGACTTCAATGGATTTTCTGACTTAAGGAGATCTTCTGATTCTTCCAGTTCATCCTGCATCTTCTTCCAACTATCAGTAGTATACTTAGATTGATTCAAGGCTTTTGCTTCATCGATCTTGTCCTTCAATGCCGCTATTTCTTCTGCACTTGCTGTTTTTAATGTGGCAATATTCTCGGTTCCAACCTCAAAATTATAGCTGTAATCAGCATAACCAAGTCCATAGATAGTAATCTTCCAGTAACCGGTTCCATTTGTATTTTCCGGCAGCTGGCATCTTAAAGAATCAGTAAGTCCAAGCTGGATCCCCATTGATTTATGCATCCAGTTATCTGATGCAAATTTTGTTCCAAATACTCTTACCGGATTTGTATAAGTATCATCATTTCCATAGTATGTCCATTCAACAGCCTGCATCGCAGAACCAAGTCCGCCATAATTTCCATTAAAATCTACACGGATGAATTCTCCATAGCTTCCAACTTTATCTCCTGCTTTGACCTCCGGAGTAACATCAGCAGTTGCAAGCTGTGTATCCTTTAATCCAGAATAAGATCCTGTTGTTCTTGCTGAAAATGTGAAAGAACCATCTTCCTGCTTTTCTGCTGTCTTAAGACCATTTGTATTCGCTGTTACATCTGCAATCGATTCGTATGACTTGAGCTGGTTTTCACCATATCCCCCAATCAGTTCACCGCCATTTTCTACGACTGTATATGTTTCTTCCAATGAATCCAGATCTGCTGTTTTCACCTTAACCGGCACATATTTCAGCCCGGTTACTTCATAATCTTTCTGCGTAAATGAACTTCCATTTTTTGCTGTAAATACACCTTTTGCATAAGTATAAGTCGTACCATCTGTCATCACTGCCTGATCTTTACCTTCCCAATGTGACAAATAATGTTTTTCACCCTCAGTGTCTTCAATCACTGCAGTACACTGAAAACTTCCTCTGTGAAGTCCATGGTTTGTTGTAGCTCTTGTAACAGTGTCAAACGCACCTTTATCATATTCATCACGTGAATCCTTAACATCTGACGCTTCTATGCTTCCTGCATTATACACCCCTTCATTTGCCCAATACTCAGCCCAGCTCATTCCAACATAAACATAAGAATATTCACTGTCTTCTCCAGGCACTTTATAAGTAAATGTATACGGCTGATATCCATCTTCTGCAATTGTTACAGCAAATGCATCTCCTGCTTTTGCATCTTTGAATACATCTTGTTCAAGATCAAGTGTGCCATCTTCTTTAATCAGTTTTACTGTTTTCTTTCCAGATGCTGCATATTCTTTTCCATTGACTGTAACAGAAGTAATATTTTTTAAATACGTCTGAAATTCTTCTTCCTCAACATTATCATTCTTTACCACAGCCGGATTTTTATCATCCTCATTATATTTTACCGGCATTGTCTCTGTGTAAACATTAAAAATCGTTGAAATCGGTGCATAATTTCCATTCTTATCGCTAAGCGTAACTGTATATCTGCCTTTTGCAAGTGCTTTCTTAAAATTAATTGTTCTTGTAGTTGTCTTGCCATCTGATTTGATCTCAACAGAATATGCATCTTCATCGATTCCATCAATTTTATATTCTTCTTCAAAATCATTTGGAAGCCCACTTACCGTTATAGCTGTTTTTTCTGATTTCACAGATACATCTGCTACTGATACTTCTCCGTCAAATTTCTTTGCAACTTGCTGATCCATCGGAATTTCATAAATACCCTGATCTGTGTAGTAAGTTACTTTATTGATCGTCTGTCCCATCATGGCAGCATAATCTTTGGAATCCAGTGTGTTCCCATGGGATTCTGTTACAAATCCAGTACTCCATGCAAGTTTTGTTTTCTTCCAGATATTTTCCACATGGCGAAGTCCATAACTGCTTCCTTCTTTTGTGCTGACCACTACACCATATACAGTATTCACATTTTTCAGATCCTCACTCGTAATATCTAACTGGTAATCACCATATTTTGATGACGTAGAAAATTCAGTTTTCGCATTTGTCAAAGTTGTCGGCTCTTCTCCCTTTACTTCGCTAAAGCTGAAGCTTCCATCCTCATTTACAGTTGCCTCTTTATAGTATGACGGTGTATCACTTAATGTGTAATAAGAATAGTTTTCGCTTTCAAATAATGCATCTTGTCCTTTATATGTAACAGTATTTTCTTTTCCTTTAATATTTGTTGTAATCGTAACTTCACTTTTATCAGTAACCTGTGTATATTTTTCTAATACAGATGCATCACTGATCTTAACCGGAAATGTTACACCGGTAATATCAGAACCATCACTGTTCACATGATAAGAACCTGCTGCAAGTGAAGCTCTGGTTTTCTGCTTTGTTGCTGATGAAACAGTATCTGCGCCTGCGACACCGTCTGCTTTATAGAAATCGGCATATGGGATGTTCATTAATACATAGACTTCATTCTGTACGTCTGGTGTTTTCGACACAAGTGCATCAATTGCTTTTGTTAAAGTATCTGCTGCTGTATCTACTACGGATTGTGATTCTTTTGCTGTAAGAGCTTCTTTTGCTGCTGTTAACTTTTCCTGCATTGCTGTCCAGCTTGCTTCTGTGTATGCGTCCTTACTTAAGCCTTCTGCTGTTGAAATTGCATTTTCAAGAGCAGATGTATCTACTGTTATTTCAGTTGAAGCTGTTGGTGCGGACTGAATTGCCGCAAGTGCAGCTGCTTTAACTGCTGTTGCTGTACGTGTAGCACCACTTACCGCATCTGTACCATCTGTTTTCCAGCTATTCACTACATCTTCTGTCGCATCTTTTCCTTCAAGCAGCGTCTTGATTCCTTTTGATTTATTATAAGCTTTATTAAAGTAACTGCTATTTCCAGAATCATATCCTTCTCCTGGTGTTACAGTAATATCTGCAAATTTTCCATTTTTTACTGTAAGACTTACCTCTACATCATATTCATTCCATTCATCATCCGAATCTATAGATTCTATTCTTGTTACATGCGCCGTTTTCGTATAAGTTCCATCTGCTGCAACTTCGTTTTCCGATGCCGCAAACACCGTCGACGGACAAAGTCCAGCTACCATTGACATCGCCACAGCCATCGTCATAGCTTTTGTCTTAATTGTTCCCTTTCCCATAATTACCTCCTTGTTGTTGATAAAATTTATTATTAAGTTAGTTTCTGCTAACCCATAATTAAAAAAAATTAACCTATCTGCGCCTCTCTCTCCGATTCTCTTTTTACGATCGGAAGCAACTTTTTACTTATCATTCCCATCACAAATCCGGTCACTGTACCGGCGATCAGAAGTGCCGGAAGATAATAGATCAGTTTCAGATTCTCTACCACAACTGATGCCACAATGATCTGACCGATATTGTGTGACACGCCTCCGGCGATACTGACTCCGGCTACGGAAAATCCTTTCAGCCTCTTCATCAGCACCATGACCAGAAAGCTTAAGATTCCTCCTGCCAGGCTGTAAACGATCGACATTCCATTTCCAAACAAAAAGCCGGTCAGCAGGATTCGCATAACTACCACCAGAAATACTTCCGGAAATTCCAGAAAGTACATCCCAGTCACTGTCACCAGATTGGCAACTCCGAGCTTCATTCCCGGTATCCCGAAATTGATCGGTATTAAGCTTTCCACATAACTGAATATCATCGCCAGCGCAACCAGCATTGCCATATTGGCAAGTTTTTTGTTTTTATTCATCTGTTTTTCCTTTATCATTTTGCGATCGTATCCGGAGCTACATCTGCCGGATCTGAAGTTCCAAAGCTCTGGTCATTCTCATTTTCCAGAACCTCTACTACGAGCTTATGTGGCAGACAGACGATTGTCTGTGTATGCCCGCTGATCTTTCCCTGCTCTTCACAGTATCCATCCGGGCAGTTTGCCTCTTCCATATACGCCTTTCCGTCTTCGATCCGGATCCGGTTATAAAAATCGCCATCCTTTACTTCGATGGTCTGATCCTTCGACAAGGAATACGTTCCATAGATTTTCCCATCCAGCGTAACCCGGATCTGATTTCCTTCTTCCCCTCTCGTCAGCCGCATCACAAGCAGCATCGCAAGCGCAATCACAATAATTCCTGCTCCAAGTATCAGATCTTTCTTCTTCATCTTCTATACACCCAGCCAGAGCAGAAGAATCAGTAAGATTACTGCCCGCAAAATCGTAAACCAGAATTCATTTCCACGAAGTCCTTTTACTCCGGTATGAATATTTCCTTTCGGACAGGTATCGATACATTTCTGACACTGGAAACAGTCCCCTTCTACCTTCGGAGATCCATCTTCCGGAAGTCCAATGTTAGAAGGACATTTCTTTGTACATGCCTTACATCCTTTGATGCAGTTTTCCCGGTCTCTGTGAAGTGCGAAAAACGGAAGGACCGGAAGCAGGGAAAACACAGCTCCCATCGGGCAGAAATTTCTGCAGAAAAACCTTTCTTCAAAACACATTCCCACAAGGATCAGAACCAGAAGAACGAGTCCCACCAGATATCCGCCAAGCTTAAAGTTGCCTGCATGGAGCATGGAAAATACATCCCACGGGCTGGTTCCTTTTGCCTTGCTGTATACGCCTGCAAAGCACAGGATTGAAATCAGTGCCAGTACAATATATTTCAGATAACAGAGCTTTTCTGTCCACGCTTCTGCGATCTGAAGCGGTTTCTTTTTCATTTTTTTACAGATCCACACATAGAGTGCATGCACGCCGTCTCCCAGCGTACCGAATGCACAGGCAAATCCGCAGAAGAATCTTCCGAACAGGATCGTATAAATGCAGATCACAACCAGCACTGTCACGAAAGAGGTCATGGCAACCTTTTCGCCTGAACCGATCTGTGTAAATATGTATTTCACTCCGGCAAATGCCGCTGTATACACAGATGGGATAAACAGAAAATAAAGTACCTGGATCAATGCTCTCAGCCATATATGTAATTTTTTTATATCTTTCGCCGTTAAATTATGAATATCCATCTTTTTCACGTTACTTTACCGCCTTTTCCAGAGCCTGTTCCGATGCATTTTTGATTCCGGTCGAGCTGAATGTCGCACCACTGATCGTATCTATATCTGCGCTCTGTGCATCGATGATCTTTGGAATCATATCCTTTGCCATGGAAAGATATGCTCCGTCTTCTTTCTCTGCCGATATCACATTGATCTCTGCAATCTTGCTTTTCTCAATCTTCACTTCTACCTGGATTGTTCCGCCAAATCCATCAGCTTCCCCGGTATAGGTTCCGTCCTTGTAGTTTGTGGAACCTCCATTTTCACTGTCTGATTGTCCGTTTCCGGCAACCTGTGCGGAAAGCCGGGCGATCTCATCTTCTTTCGCACGCACATCCAGCACTGAATTGTATCCCAGCAGAACTCCCACGATCGCGAGCATACTTACCAGTCTTACCCAGAATTCTCTCATTGTTATTCAGCCTCCATATCTGTCGGTCTTTCTGCTGCTTCCAGTACTTTTTTGCATCCTTCCAGGATTGCATTGGAAGAGCAGGTTGCACGGGAAACAGTATCAATATCCTCTGGCATTCCTTTATCTATGATCTGGGATACCACACCCTTTATATTTGAAGTACCATTTGCAGCTTTCGTGATATATCTGTCATTACCGCTGTCCCCATCGCCCGTGATATCCGTGATTGCCATAATCTTGTCGTCGCGGATTGTCACCGTCATCGTCAGATTATATTCTTCAAAATCTTCGTCATCATCCGGCTTACAAGGAACGGTCACTTCATAAGTTCCACTGACATATTTTGTATTTTCTTCGTCTTTTCCATCTTTTGATTCCAGCTGAGCAATTGCTGTTTTCAGCTTTTCTACTGCTTTATCCACAATAGTCTGTTTGGTTTCCTCAAGTGCTTCTTGTGCGTCCGCAAGTCTGGTCTGCAGAACTGCCCAGCTTGTTTCTGTGTATGTATCCTCTTCCAGCTTCTCAGCTTTCTCGATCAGTTCTTTTAATTCTGTCAAATCCGGCTTCTCATCAATGGATTCTCCATTTGTCACTTTCTCTGCCTGTTTCAGTGCATTCTTGATTGCATTTAACAGTCCTTTGGAACTGTAGGTTGCTCCTGACACAGTATCTACATCGTCTGTTTTCTGTGTCCTTATCACCTTTTTCACAACATCCATTGCACGGTTGAAGAACGCTTCGTCATCTGAGCTTTCTGTAATCAGGATTGCTTTGATCGTCTTTTCCTGGATCACGACCGCAACGGATACATCTCCGCTGTAACCCTCTGCTGTTCCGTAATAGATTCCTTCCTTGTACGGAACAGTTCCGGTTACAGTAGAACTATCGTCATCTGACGAACTATTGTTATTACTGTTGTTATTGCTATTTTGTGTGCTGTCCGATGTACCATTTACCACCGCCTGACCCAGCGCATCCCGGACTGCCTGGATAATTCCGACAGAGCTGTAGGTTGCCCCTGACACCGTATCCACATTGGTACTCTGTGTCGTAATAATAGAATCGATCAGAGAAGCTGCTTTGGAAATATAATCGCTTCCGTCACTGTTCTCCACAATCTGGATGGATGCGATCTTCCCTCCGCTGATTTCTACCATAACCTTCAGCGGACCGCCAAATCCGGTTCCCGAACCGTAATAAGTTCCGTCCTTATACGCTGCCGCATCTTCTACCTGTGCCACACTAGTTGAGCTTCCTGCCGCCGCCCCTGTCTGACCGGACTGCGCCTGTCCTGTCTCGCTGGTATCCTTTTCCCCGGTCAGCGCATTTTTTACGGCGCTGATGATTCCTCTGGAACTGAACGTTGCTCCCGATACAGTATCCACATCCAGCGTCTGTCCTTCGATGATCTTGTCGATCACCGCTTTCGCACGCGTGAAAAACG
>ENA-ORNK01000769-ORNK01000769.1-human-gut-metagenome-genome-assembly--contig:-NODE-769-length-35344-cov-19.940180_pt1 | contig 35344 bp, 36 predicted proteins | sample MGYA00242115_ERZ509022 | MGnify/ENA primary metagenome ERZ509022 (study PRJEB26280, sample SAMEA2338690) | human gut metagenome | biome: human gut; feature: human-associated habitat; material: faeces...
CGGCACGGCTGACGGCGCTGTCACCGACACCGGTGTTACAGTTGTGACGAAGTAAGCACCAACTGCCAACGGAAAGTCAGAAAATACGGCAAGGATTTTACTTGCCGTATTTTCTGCAACATGTTTATGCTCAACTCATATCTTCGTTTTTGGGAGGATTTGCACATGAAACGAAATAAAACAGCGTCCAGATGGATCAGCTGCTTGTTATGCATGGCGATGATGCTGAGCCTTTTCTCTGGGATCACTGTTTTGGCGGCGGAGAAAGCCGCTTCAGGCGAAGAAGACAAGGTCTTGTTTTCGACACAATTCAAAACGCAGGAAGAATTCTCAAATTTTGCGGATGTTCCTGTCGAGGTGAATGCCACGCTCAAATATGGCAACTCTGCCGAGGACGTCAGCGCACTGATCGACGGAAGTACAAGCACGAAGCTTTGTGCAACCGGCGGCGTTAAGGTACCTCTAGAGTTCACATTCCATTATAATGCGCCGACAACGGCTTCCAACTATTATATCAGCGGTGCAAATGATGACGAGGGAAACCCTGGCCGCACCCTGAACAGTTGGGAGCTTTATGGCACGAACGATCAGGCTGGTGAGTGGACGCTTTTGGATAAGCAGAGCGACCAGACCGGATGGAAAAACTATGAGATGCGTGTTTTCCAGCTTCCGGAAGGTTCCGGCTATCAGCATTACAAGCTGAAGATCACGAAGTTCAACTCTAATCCGGGAACGATCCAGTTCAGCGGCTTCGGCTTAACAAAGAGCCTTGTGGACGGCAGCTTTGCTGGAACTACGGACGCAGCGCGCACGCAACATGCATCTATGACGACAACGCTGGAAAACGACAAGCTGGTCATCAGTGGTCATCATGAAGGCAATCAAAGCGCGCAGGTGTACAACGTCCTGTACACAGGTCTGAACATTCCGGTGACGGAGAATACGCGGCTGGTTTATAATATTACGCCGCAGCAGCCGCTGCCGAACAATAAGTATGACTACGATTTCTATTCCATGCATCTTGCAGTGGATCTGAAATTCACGGATGGAACCTATCTGAGTTCTACAGAGCTGGAAGATGAGAATGGCGTTCGCGCCAATCCGAACAGCCAGGGCGAAGGCAAGGCCATGCTGTATGCGCAGGAAAACCAGATCCTGATCCAGTTGGGCGCGCTGAAGGGCAGGACGATCGAAGAAATCGACATCGGCTACGCAAACAGCGCGGACTTGAAAGCGGATGGCGGCGATTTCAAGGGAACACTGAATTCGATTCGGATTGAAAATGTCGCCCCCCTGAACTATAGCAAGGAGTCTCTTGTAGACTATGCCTACATTCTTCGCGGAACAAACAACTTTGGCGGTGCATTTTTCTCCAGAGGCCTCACTGGGCCTATGGTCGCAGTGCCGCATGGTTTCAACTTCTGGGCACCGGAAAACGACACCGGCAATACTATGTTCGACTATAATGCCGGTTATATCAGAGGTTTCCGCTGCAGCCATGAGCCGTCGATCTGGGTCGGAGACCGGTCTGTGTGGAGATTTATGCCCGGCGTGAATACCTCCGCAAATGGCCGCGCCATCTATGATCAGGAAAATGTAACGGCAAAGCCCTACTATTTCAGCGTACAGTTTAATCAGAGCGCGTCGAATCCTGCAAGCGGTGTCCGGACGGAACTGTCTCCTACCGATCACGGCATGATCACGCGCATCACTTATCCGGAAAACGCACAGACGCCGTACATCAATATCAGCGATGTGTCCGGCCTCGCATTTGATACAGCTGCGAAGTCCTTCAGCGGTTACAAAAATGCGGACAGCAACCAGATGCCGAAGATGTACATTTACGGCACCTTTGATCAGGCGTTCACAGTCAATGACACCCGCGCAGTCTTTGGGCAAGGTACGAAGACGGTCGTGATGCGCGCGGCAACTTCCTTTATCAGTGCTGAGCAGGCACAGAAAAACTTTGAACAGGAGTTGAGCGGAGAGTTTGACGCTGTCAAGGCTACCGCAAAGATGCTGTGGAATGACAAGCTGAGCCAGTTTGAAATTGAAGGTGCGTCGGAAGAACAGCGGATTACGTTCTACTCCTGCCTCTATCGCTTGTATCTCTATCCCAATAATATGGGCGAACAAACCGGCAAAGGCGGCGAAGGCGGCTGGCAGTACATGAGCCCGTATACCGGGACGGTGAAGGACGGCAAGCTTTATTATAACAACGGGTTCTGGGATACCTATCGTACGACATGGGCAGCATATTCGCTGTTCACGCCGAAGCAGAACAATGAGTTGCTGCTGGGCCTGATTCATCACTTCGAGGACAGCGGCTGGATGCCGCGCTGGATTGCTCCGGCCGGCACGAACTCCATGGTCGGTACAAGCTCGGATGTTATCTTTGCCGATGCCATGCTGCGCGGCGCAGAGCTGACAGACGAGCAGTGGCAACTTGCATATCAGTCTGCCCTGAAGAATGCCTCCATGTCGGATTTCAAGGGGGCCTCCGGCGGTCGTGACGGCATTGATAAGGGCCTGTTTCTTGGCTATACGCCGGGTGGCAGCCAGAAATTCTCATGGTCCATTGAAGGCTACATCAATGATGCCGGTATTGCAAACATGGCGAAAGAATTACGCGACATGGATGCATATACCTATTATAAGAGCCGTGCCACAAACTATGTCAACCTCTTCCGCGACGGAGACGGAGTTGAAAACAAATGGCTTGCGGCCAAGAATGCGGATGGCTCCTGGACCAGATCCAAAGTGGATCCGTTTGCGTTCCATGATGATTACACGGAAACTACGGCTCTGAATATGGCGTGCAGTGTACCGCAGGATGGTCAGGGCCTGGCAAACCTCTACGGCGGCCGTGCTGCACTGGCTGAAAAGCTGGATCAGTTGTTTGAGACGACATTGGAAACGGACACTGTAGGCGCAAGACAGGGCATCCATGAGCGCAGGGAAGCGCAGGAAGTCAAGATGGGCGAATATGGCCACAGCAACCAGCCTTCCCATCATATTCCATATATGTATCTCTATGCCGGTCGGCCTGACCGTACGCAGGAGAAAGTTCGGCAGGTACTGCGGCAGTGCTATGTTGGCAGCCGCATCGGCCAGGGATACATCGGTGATGAGGATAACGGTGAAATGTCTGCATGGTTTATCTTCAGTGCCATGGGCTTCTATCCGTTGAATATGGGCAACGGTGAACTGGTCTTCGGCTCGCCACTGTTCAAGAAGATTACCCTCCATCATGAAAACGACCACGATCTGATCATCGAGGCGCCGAATAACAGCAGCACAAATATTTATGTTGGCGGTCTTACCATCAATGGCACACCCTACAGCAAGACGTCCATCAAGCAGACGGATCTGACCGACCAGCTCAAGACGCAAGATGTTGTGCTCCATTTTGACATGCAGGCGACGCCCGGCGACTGGGGTACGGGTGAGAATGATGTTCCCGATTCTTTGACGAAAGGCGACGAGACCCCCGATCCGCTGCGGGACCGCACAAACAGTGCGGCTGTGGTTGCAGAAGAAGTTCCGACCACGCTAAGTTCCGGCGATTCCATTTATTGTGCTGATGGTGAGAACCTCAAAAATCTGCTCGATAACAATTCTAAGACCAGTGCAACGTTGAAGCCTACGGATGGGATCATTTCGCTTTATTACACATTTGCAAAGCCGCAGGCTGTCAGCCTCTATACACTGACCTCTGCGAGCGGCGGCAAGGATAGCGCGCCGAAGAACTTCACGCTTTATCTTTCCAATGACGGCTCGACCTGGACGGAAGCGGACAAGCGTGAAAATGTGACATTTGAATGGAGCCTCTATACGAAGCCGTTCAAGACGAATGCCGCGGATTATGTGCAATATCGTTATGTGCGTCTGGATATCAAGAGCGACAGCGAGATTCAGTTGGGCGAGCTGGAACTGATGAGCACCGAAATGCCCGCGCTGAACGCCGATGCTCTCGATGGAATGATCGCGGAAGCGATAAAAGCAAAGAAGGCTCTCAGCGATGGCGGCTACGCACCGCTTGAGACGTTGATGAGCGCAGCCATTGGCGAGGCACAAACGGTTGCGGACAAGGAAGACAAGACGGACGCCGAGATCGAGGAGGCCTGCCGTAAGCTGATAAACGCCACGAGCGAGATCGAAGGGATGAAGGATCTTTGGACAAAGCTTGATGCGATCAAGAAGGTTGACACATCAAACATGCCGTCCGCGGTTCAAAATTCTGTGAGGAGCGCCATTTCCAACGCGGAGAACGTGACGACGAGCTACAATTCCACGATGGATGCGCTGAAAGATGCAAAATCGCAGCTCGAGCAGGCATCCAATGATATTCAGTCCTACCAGGATCTGGTGGCTAAAATCGAAGAAGCACAGCGGGTTTATGAAGGATTGGCAGATGACGCTGCACATAAGGACGATCTCCATCAGGCAATCCAGAATGCGCAGACGGCTTTGAATGATCCGAATGCGACGACCGAAGATTTCAAACGCGCAAACGATGAGCTTGACCTGAACATCAAGCTTGCGCAGGCGAAGTTCCGTAATGCGTACGAGAACATCGAAGCTGAGGAATTTACAAAGTTTGAAACAGATGCACATCACAGCAGAATTGTCAATGACGGCAAGAACATTGGCGGCGTTGCAAGCGGCACTTGGGTCAAATATTCCAATGTCTATTTCTCCGGGAACGGTGCGGAGGAAGTAACGTTCTTCTACTCTGCGCAGCAGAGAGATGCCGGCGGCGGCCAGATTCATGTCCGTCTTGGCAGCCTGGACGGCCAGGAGATCGCGACATTGACTTGCCCGGCGACCGGAGAAAACTGGGAAAACTATGTGGAACTTAGTGGTGAGCTGACCGAGGTCACCAAGGGTATGCACGACGTCTATCTCTACTTCGAAAACAACACCGGCAAGGCCTATGTTGCAAACGTCGATTGGTTCCGCTTCACAGAAGCTTCTTCTTCGCACGAGCACAGCTGGTCTTCGGGATGGACGCATAATGAAACGCATCATTGGCACGAATGCACCGCAGAGGGCTGCACAGTGACCGACAAAGCGGACAAAGACGGCTATGCCGAGCACGTATGGGACAAAGGCACTGTCACCAAGTCCGCGACCGAAACCGAAAAGGGCGAAGAGAAATTCACCTGCACTGTATGCGGTGCGACCAAGACCGTGGAGATCCCGGAGCCTGGCCAGCCGCAGCCGACGGTCGACAAGACTGCTCTGCGAAATCGCTACAACGAACTGAAGAATCTCCCCAACCACGGCTATACGCAGGAATCCTGGACTATCTTTACAAAAGCACTGATCCATGCAGAGAGTGTCCTGGCAGATGACAATGCGACGGCAGAACAGGTTGCCAACGCGCTGGCAGCGCTGAACAATGCGGCCAATGGTCTGACGCAGATCGCTCCCCCGACGCCGGTCATTCCGGTCACGCCGAGCGAACCGGCCAAGAACCCGTTCAACCCGAACGCTGGCAGCAACGTGAGCAAGTTCCCGTTCGCGGACGTTCCGTCTGACAGCTGGTACTATTCGAGCGTCAAGGCTGCGTGGGAGAACGGCCTGATCGATGGCGTGACGGTCAATGAATTCAAGCCGAACGCGACGCTGACCGTGGCGCAGACCATCAAGCTGGCCGCGGCGCTGCATCAGCTCGACCGCACCGGTGAAGTCAGCCTGAAAAACGGCGGCGCGAACTGGTATGACAGCTATGTCAATTACGCAGTTGTGAACGGCATCATCGAAAAGGACTACGCGAACTACACCCAGGCGCAGATGAACGCGCCGGTCACGCGCGGCGAGTTCGTCCACATCTTCCACGGCGCGGAGGAGGCCTATAAGGCCATCAACACTGTGGCGGACAACGCGATCCCCGACGTGAAGGCGACCGACAAGTTCGCGGCTGAGATCTACGAGTTCTATCGCGCGGGCATCCTGACCGGCTCCGACGCGAAGGGCACGTTCCATTCCGCGAGCACCATCAAGCGCAGCGAGGCCGCGGCCATTCTGCTCAGAATGTTCGAAGCCTCCGCAAGAGTTTCTATTGATCTTCCCTAAGCAGTAATGATCCGGCCCCGGATGGATCTTCCGTCCGGGGCCAAGAAAAAACCGGGTCCGTTCCGGAAGTTTTGATAACGACAGTACGGTCTCCACACGGCACAGAATAGGACCGTCTGGCGGAGCCTGAATATAGAAATTAAATGGAAAGGAGCGCTATTATGAAGCGCAGTGAGATCAACAAAGCTGCCTGTACGCGACGATGCTCCAGAACTCGGACGTGATGGGCTGCAAAGGTATCAAGGCCGCAGTTGCCGCGCTGCAGGGCGGCACAGCTGACGGTGCTGTCGTCGGCACCGGTGTCACGGTTGTGACAGCTGAGACTGTTGGTTAAGAATAGATTTTAATTCAATGAAAGAGCAAGAATTTGGGGGTAACAGCGGTGAAAAGGAGGTACCGGAATGTCAGTAACAGAGAAATGTAAGCGTCTGATTAGCGGCGCTTTGAGTTTGATATTAGCTTTGGGAATGTGCTCTGGAGTGTCTGTGCAAGGTCATGAACCGACGGTGGGGACCTTATCGAGCGAAAATCCAAAGAAAACAGTTGCTTTTTCAACTAGCTTTGAAAAAAACGATCCGAAGCAAATAAAATTTGAAAATCTTACAGCCACGGGTGTACGCGCGATCGAACCTGTAGTGGTTTCTCTTGTAGGAGAATTCACTAATTATGCTTCTGGCAATCCGGTCAGTGTTAATAAAGACTTGACCTATGGCAGTCCAGGAGAGACAGAAAAAGCATTAATTGACGGAAACATGGCTACAAAGCTGTGTGCCACAAATAATCCTGGGCTACCCTTGGAAATTACGTTCCGATTCAGCGAAGGAATTCAGCCTCAGGCCTACTATTTGACAGGCGCCGGGGACGATATGCAGTATCAGGAGCGTGTGCTATCGGCATGGGAACTGTACGGCACCAATGACGAAACATGGACACGTTTGGACTCCCAGGAAGGCGTTACATGGGCGCAGAACAATGAGAGAAAAATGTTTTCTTTCACCAATAACCAGTCATATACTACTTTTAAGCTGGTTATTAAAGAATGCGGCAATACACCGACAACGAACCCCGGTGTGATCCAATTCAGTGGGTTTGGTCTGGGCAAAGAGGTTAAGACAACGGGCTCCGGCGAAGAAGTGAACTACTTGTATACCTCGTTGTCGGAAGGACCGAGCTACAACTGGGCTGCCAGATCAGGCGCCTGGTCTGGTGTGTCCTGCCTGCATATGGAAGGAACCACAACGGCAAAAGCTGCGAAAAATTATGTGGTTTTGTATGATGGCCTTGATATTCCTGTTGGTGAAAATACCAGACTGTCTTACTTGGTATTTCCTGATATAGGGACAGATTACAATTTGAGTGCAAATGATCCGAACTATGCATACGACTTTGAATACACCAGTATGTATTCGGCAATCGACTTGGAATTTGACGATGGCACTCGCCTTTCTGATTACAAAGCCATTGATCAGTATGGCAATGTAGTGTCTCCTGTGGCCCAAGGAAAAGCACGCGTGATGGCGACCAATAACTGGCTGCAGATCAGCACAAAGCTGAGCACAGATCCGAGCTTGCTGGGTAAAACGATCAAGAAGGTATTGGCTGGTTTCGAAAAAGGTGATGCTACGCCTGGTAAGGATATCTCCATCTATTTCGACGATGTGGAGATTTTTGAGCAGGCAGATCCGAAGGTCACCAATCTGGCCGATTATGTGAATATTCTGCGGGGTACGTACTCTACGGGCAATGCTCCCGCCCGAGGCCTGAATGTGCCCATTGTGGCAACGCCCTTCGGCTTCAACTATTGGGTACCCACGACGGACGGCAGTTCAGGCAATACGCCCTATGCCTACAGCGGAGCGGAAGCCCGGTTTAAGGGCATCAAGATCTCTCACGTAGCCAGCAACTGGATCGGAGAGAGCGGAACCTACTATTTCTCTGCCGATTCTACCACGACCGACTACGGTGCTGTGCGCAATGCCATTGAAAACAGAGGATCTGTTTTCAGTCATGAAAATGAGATCGCCAAGCCGTATTATTACGGCGTGACCCTCAATGCGGATGACGCCACCGCACCCAATGTCAAGGTGGAGGTCACACCTACTGAGCATGCGGCGGTGTTGCGCTTCACATTCCCGGCTGGTGCTGAGGCGTGCAACATTATGTTTGACCCTGTGAATGCGCGGAGCGAATCTATCATCGAATTTAACGCGGACAAGACTGAGTTCCATACGACCTCGGAAAACAAGCAAAACGGACAAACCACCATGCACATCGTGGGGCAGTTTTCTCAAACACCTGTTGCTTGGCACTCTGCCGGTACGGGTTCTATGGGAATGTTTGAGTTTACTCCCAGTAAAGACGTTGAAACCGTCATTGAAATGAAAGTGGCCACCTCTTTTATCTCCAAAGAGCAGGCTCAGAAAAATCTTGAATTGGAGATACAAGCGGCAGAGAAGTTTAACGATGTGCGGGACAGAGCTCTGGAGACTTGGAACAAAACAATGGGGATTATCGAAGTTGAGGGTGGCAGCTACCATGAAATGACCACCTTCTATTCCAACCTCTACCGCGCCTTTGTCTATCCTACAAGCTTGGCCGAAAATACGGGGACCAATGAGAATCCTAATTGGCAGCACCATTCCCCCTATACCCAAAGAGTAGTAGGCGGTCAATTTGTATACAACAATGGTTTCTGGGATACTTTCCGTACCACTTGGCCGCTCTACTCCATCGTTGCACCCAAAAAAGCAACTCAGCTGCTGGATGGACTGATCCAGCACTACAGAGAGCAGGGGTGGATTCCCAGATGGGTTGCGCCTGCGGGCACCGATTGTATGGTGGGCACCAACTCTGACAATATTTTTGCGGACGCGTTGAACAGAGGCGTTACGTTTGATGTCGAGGCGGCTTATGCATCGGCGCTGCGGAACGGATCGGTGTATTCTGTCAATAACTGGGAAAACTCCTTCTCTGGCCGTGCGCACATGGATGGTATGGTGTTTCGCGGATATGTTCCGCAGGACGGGCTGACTGGCGGTTGGGGAGGAGAAGAATTCAATTTCTCCTGGTCCATGGAAGGCAGCGGAACGGACTTTGCCATTGCGTCGATGGCGAAGTATCTGCGGGATAAAGCAGAACTTGGCAGCGAGGCCTGGCAGAAGTACAATGACGAATACCTCTATTTTACTGCAAGAGCCACCAATTATGTCCATCTGTTCAATGAGAGCATGGGCGGTTGGTTCCGTGCCAAGAAGTCCGATGGGACGTGGCTGCAGACGGACGAGCAGTTCGATCCTACGGCACAGGGTTACGGCTATTGTGAAGACAATGCCTATAACTATGCATTCCCGCCCTATGATGGTCAGGGATTAGCCAATTTGTACGGAATGGCCAGAGACAAGGATGGGCGAACGGCTTTGGGTGATAAGCTGGATGAAGCTTACTCGGCGGTTGGCACAGCCAATCCGGGGTCGTGGACCGGCCATAAGGAAAACTGGGAAGGCCGTGATGCGAAACAGGGGCAGATCCATATGACCAATCAGCCCGCGCACCACATTCCTTATATGTATCTCTATACAGACCGTCCGTGGAAAACCGCAGAGGTTGTCCGTGATACGCTGGACCGCCTTTTTGTGGGCGAAGAAGTTGGGCAAGGCTATTTGGGCGATGACGACAATGGCGAATTGAGCGCCTGGTATGTCCTTTCCTCTATGGGTCTGTATCCGCTGACCAACGGCAATGGCGTTACAGCCATTGGCACCCCACTGTTTGAAAAGGTGACGATCCACCGGGACGACGGTCACACCATTACAATTTCGGCGCCGGGTGTCAGCAGAGAAAACAAATATGTGCAGAGCCTGTCTGTAAACGGTGTGTCTCAGACTGCTGCATACCTCTCCGCAGAGGTTCTGAAGGGCGAGAGTGTGACGCTTGACTTTGAGATGGGCAGCACACCTTCCAACACTTGGGGGATGTCTGAGGATAATATGCCTCCGTCCATTACGGAGGGCACGGGAAGACCGCAACTGCTGGTTGACCATACCAAGACAGAGGTTTCCAAGGTAGAAGAAGGCGGCGGAAATGAGGATACCATTGCAACCAATGCCATAAACACGGAAAAGCTGTTTAACAATAAGGCTCATGACGCCAACGGCTATGCAAGCTGGGATGGCAGTGAAAACGGATATCTGATATATCATTTTTCAAGCCCAATCCAAATCAGCATGTATACGCTGACCAGCTGGGATGCGGAGCACGCGCCCAAGGCATGGAAGTTCTACGGATCCATGAATGGTGAAAATTGGACCAAGTTGGATGCCAGAAGCAACCAGAGCTTTGCTTGGAACATCAATCCTACCAATGGCGGTGATAAGTACACTCGACCCTTCGCAATTTCTGAAGAGGTTCAGAATGTCTATTCCTATTATAAGATCGAGTTTGAGAATGCAGGCCAGGAGATTTACCTTGCGGAACTGGAGCTGCTGGGCGGCGAATTTGCCGGAGCCACCAAGGAGGCGCTCCTTGCTGCAATTCAGGAGGTGGAGGGGCTTACACAGGCAAACTATGCGCCGGAATCCTGGAATGCACTGCAGACCGTATTGGAGTCGGCGAAGACTGTGTATAAGAATGAAGCCGCAACACATGAAGAAATTGGCGCAGCAATTTCGGCGCTGAACAATGCTGTCTCTTCTCTGGTTCGCCTGAAGCCGGCAGCAGAAAAAATCGAGGCGGTAAGCGCTGAGATTGCATCTGCAGGCGTCAAGTACGAGTCGACAAAAAACGCGACCGGTGAAGTGGAAGGTACGGTTTCTAATCTGGGCGGTTTGATGCCTGGAAGCTATGTGGGCTACCGCTGCGTGGATTTCGACATTCCGAAAGGCAGCTTCAGTACCATAATTCTGACCTATGCGGAGAAGAACTACGATGCAGATGTAGAAAATTCTAAGGTTACCGTTCATCTGGATGATTTGAACAGCGATCCTATTGCTGAAATTGCTCATATTGAGGGCACAGGAGATAACTGGAATCAATTTGTGAACCGGACTGGTGACTTGATGCGGAAAGATATCACCGGTGTGCATGATGTCTACCTGAAATTCCATGGCGTTAATAAGCCGGTGATGAACCTGCATTCCCTCACGTTTGGTGTGGATAACACACAGGCAGTCATCGTTGGCAAGCTGAAGCATCTCAGCGGAGACAAGACGACAGTCCAGATCGGTGAGAAACTGGTGTATACCCTGACAGCGGAGGAAGGATTCGAGCTACCCGATACGGTAGAGGTTACCATGGGTGGTACGATCCTCGGTGATGGTGCGTACACTTACTCCAAGGAAACCGGCACGATTGTGATTGAGCAGGTAACAGGCAATATCTGCATTTCCGCAGAAGCTTCTTCTTCACACGAGCACAGCTGGTCTTCGGGATGGACGCATAATGAAACGCATCATTGGCACGAATGCACCGCAGAGGGCTGCACAGTGACCGACAAAGCGGACAAAGACGGCTATGCCGAGCACGTATGGGACAAAGGCACTGTCACCAAGTCCGCGACCGAAACCGAAAAGGGCGAAGAGAAATTCACCTGCACTGTATGCGGTGCGACCAAGACCGTGGAGATCCCGGAGCCTGGCCAGCCGCAGCCGACGGTCGACAAGACTGCTCTGCGAAATCGCTACAACGAACTGAAGAATCTCCCCAACCACGGCTATACGCAGGAATCCTGGACTATCTTTACAAAAGCACTGATCCATGCAGAGAGTGTCCTGGCAGATGACAATGCGACGGCAGAACAGGTTGCCAACGCGCTGGCAGCGCTGAACAATGCGGCCAATGGTCTGACGCAGATCGCTCCCCCGACGCCGGTCATTCCGGTCACGCCGAGCGAACCGGCCAAGAACCCGTTCAACCCGAACGCTGGCAGCAACGTGAGCAAGTTCCCGTTCGCGGACGTTCCGTCTGACAGCTGGTACTATTCGAGCGTCAAGGCTGCGTGGGAGAACGGCCTGATCGATGGCGTGACGGTCAATGAATTCAAGCCGAACGCGACGCTGACCGTGGCGCAGACCATCAAGCTGGCCGCGGCGCTGCATCAGCTCGACCGCACCGGTGAAGTCAGCCTGAAAAACGGCGGCGCGAACTGGTATGACAGCTATGTCAATTACGCAGTTGTGAACGGCATCATCGAAAAGGACTACGCGAACTACACCCAGGCGCAGATGAACGCGCCGGTCACGCGCGGCGAGTTCGTCCACATCTTCCACGGCGCGGAGGAGGCCTATAAGGCCATCAACACTGTGGCGGACAACGCGATCCCCGACGTGAAGGCGACCGACAAGTTCGCGGCTGAGATCTACGAGTTCTATCGCGCGGGCATCCTGACCGGCTCCGACGCGAAGGGCACGTTCCATTCCGCGAGCACCATCAAGCGCAGCGAGGCCGCGGCCATTCTGCTCAGAATGTTCGAAGCCTCCGCAAGAGTTTCTATTGATCTTCCCTAAGCAGTAATGATCCGGCCCCGGATGGATCTTCCGTCCGGGGCCAAGAAAAAACCGGGTCCGTTCCGGAAGTTTTGATAACGACAGTACGGTCTCCACACGGCACAGAATAGGACCGTCTGGCGGAGCCTGAATATAGAAATTAAATGGAAAGGAGCGCTATTATGAAGCGCAGTGAGATCAACAAAGCGTTGAAAGAGCTCGAGGCTATGTGCGCACAGGAACATTGCTACCTGCCGCCTTTTTGCCATTTTACGCCTGAGGCATGGGAAAGCAAGGGGCACGAATACGATGAAGTACGCGATTGCATGCTCGGCTGGGACATCACGGATTATGGTCAGGGCGACTTTGACCACTTTGGTTTTTCGCTTATCACGATCCGCAACGGAAATCGTGCCACGCCGGACAAGTATCCGAAGGTCTATGCGGAAAAGCTGTTGTACCTGAAGGAAGGGCAGTACGCACCGAATCATTTCCATTGGTTCAAGACCGAGGACATCATCAACCGCGGCGGCGGCAACGTATTGATCCGGGTGTACAATCGTCTTCCGAACGAAGAAATCGATTATGAATCTGACGTGAAAGTCCACACCGACGGTAAAAGCTATACCGTTCCGGCCGGAACGCAGGTCCGTTTGAAACCCGGTGAAAGCATTTTCGTTTACCAGGGCTTGTATCATGATTTTTCGGTCGAACCAGGCACTGGCCCCGTCCTGTTGGGTGAGGTCAGCCAGTGCAATGATGACAACACTGACAACCGCTTCAATCCGCCGGTCGGCCGCTTCCCGAAGATTGAAGAAGACGAGCCGCCTTACCGGCTGCTTTGCAATGAGTATCCGGCGGCAAAAGACTGACGGATGCTGACGCTGCAAAATCAAAACCTGACGCTGTGCGTCGATCCGCTCGGTGCGCAGATGATGGAGCTGTGCTCCAGGCAGGGGACACAGTTTCTCTGGAACGGCGATGAAAAATATTGGCGTGACCGCGCACCGGTCTTGTTCCCCTATGTTGCTCGCCTGACGGAGGGCTGCTATACACTCTACGGCGAACGTTATTCGATGGACATTCACGGATTTGCAAAGGATTCTGTTTTCTCTATCGAAGAGCAGTCTGCCGATTCTGTCACGTTCTGCCTGCGACAAACGCTGGAAACGCTGCGGCAGTATCCGTTTCACTTTGCATTCCGGGTATGCTATGTGCTGCGCGGCTGGACGGTCCATGTGATGTATTCCGTCTGCAATGAGGACGAAAAAGAGCTGCCGTTCGGCATCGGCGGACATCCGGGATTCCGGGTTCCGCTGACCGGCAGCACTGGCTTTGAAGACTATAAACTGTGCTTTTCGCAGCCATGTCTGCCAGACCGTATTGGCTTTACCGGAGACTGCTATCTCAACGGCCAGACAGAATGCTTCCCGTTGGAAGACGATACGACCATCCGCCTGCGTCACGAGCTGTTCGATGAGGATGCGATCGTGCTGAAAAATATGGCACGGTGCGTGAGCCTGTGCTCGGAGAAAACGGGCAAATCGGTGACCGTAGCCTATCCGCAGATGCCGTATCTCGGTATCTGGCATATGCCGCACACGGATGCGCCGTATGTCTGCATTGAGCCGTGGGCGTCGCTTCCGTCGCGGCAGGACGTGGTGGAGGAGCTGAGCTGCAAGAGCGATCTTATCCATCTTGCGCCGGGAGCAAAGTATGAGAATCAATGGAGCATTACAATTACGGAGGAAAAAGAATGTATGATGTAGTTGCGCTTGGTGAGCTTTTGATCGACTTTACGACGCAGTCTATCGACTCGGACGGCTATCCCACAATGGCTGCGCATCCGGGTGGAGCCCCGGCGAATTTCCTTGCAGCGATCGCCAAATTCGGCGGGAAGGTGGGGATGCTCGGCAAGGTGGGCACGGACACGTTCGGCAAACTTCTGACCAATACGCTGCGGGGCGCGGGGATCGAGACGAAGGGACTTGTGGCGGCGGACGATGTGTTCACAACGCTGGCATTTGTGACGCTGGACGAAAACGGCGACCGCGAATTTGCTTTCGCGCGCAAGCCCGGCGCGGACACGCAGCTGACGTTTGACGAGTTGGATCTTTCGCTCATCGACGAAACGCGGGTGTTCCACTTCGGGACACTCTCACTCACAGACGAGCCGGCCCGGACAACGACATACCGTGCCGTGGAGTATGCAAAGACACATGGGAAGCTCGTCACCTACGATCCGAACCTGCGCAAGCCGCTCTGGCGCAGCCTCGACGAGGCAAAGGAGCAGATGCTCTGGGGCCTCCGGCAGGCCGATGTGGTGAAGATCAGCGACGAAGAGGTCGAGTTCCTGTTCGGCCTCGGCGCGCGGGAGGGAGCGCAGTACATTCTGGGTCACTTCCCGGCGAAGCTCGTGTTCGTGACGTGCGGCCCGGACGGCTGCTGGTTCCAGAACCGGAACGCAGGCGGCCATGTGGACAGCCTGAAGAATATCAAAGTTGTCGATACGACCGGCGCGGGCGATATTTTCGGCGGCAGCGCCGTGTGGAAGCTTTTGCAGACAGACAAGGCACCGGAAGATTTGGACGAAGCCGAGCTGCGCGAGATCGTCTCGTTCGCGTGCAGAGCTGCGGGCCTTTCTACAATGAAGCATGGCGGCATTTCGAGTGTGCCCGATTCTATATCTTAGACCATAATAGTTACCGAAGTTGACACTCGGATAAATCCTCCTTCCAGAGAAAACCGGAAGGAGGATTTTGTATATACTGGAATTTAATATTCCGTTTAGCACATTGCTACTGTGAAATAAGGAGACAAGCATACCCCAGTGAAGGAGAGAAAGCATCCATGCTGGGCATTGGAGAGTTTTCTCGTTTTATCCATACAGCAAAGCCTTTCTGAGTTATCATTTCCATATGTAGTCGATTATTTGTGCAAGCATGAAACCGGCTGTGACTATTTACGTTTTTTTAGACCAAACCGATGCAGAAATCCTCCCGTATACCGTCCTGTTCGCCAGAAAACAGACGGATACGGAGGGTGAATCATGCAATATAGAAATGACGGAAGCCGTGAAGAATATCAGATTCAGAACCAATTTACCGCCTATCTTCAAGTCGCGCTGAAGCGGAGAAAGAATGCCTACCTTTCTCAGCGTCACAGACAGCAACAGCATGAACGACCGATGGAACCTGACCGGCAGCCCATCTCGGCAGAAGCATGGGAAGATGAATACTTCCGAAGAATGGAGCTGCTGATGGAGTACAGAGCAGTCCTCGAAGCACTTGACCAGCTTCAAAAGCGTGAACGATATATTCTGCTGGCGAGAATTCTGGAGGAGCGCTCGTTTACCGAGCTCGCACAGGAATTACAGATTGGATATAAAGGCGCGGCTGCGATCTATTATCGCGCACTGAGCCGCATTCGGGAGAAACTGGAGGAGGAAACATGAATTTCTACGAGCTTCTGATTCTTGCCAAAAGCGGAGATGACCTCGCGAACGAGAAAATTCTGGCAATGTACCAACCATTACTGACCAAGGAATCCGTTATTGACGGTGTATGGGATGAAGATCTGTATCAAGAGCTTTGCATCCAGCTTTTCCTTTGCATCCGTAAATTCCGTATGTGACCTGTTTCATCTGCGAGGAGCGCCCTTCGGGGCGCTCTTTTCTGTATAGAAAAAATGCTGCCGGAACGTAAGCCGGCAGCATTTCTGACGATTTGTGGTTTTTGCAATCAGCGGCAGGAACTTAGCAGCGCCGTCGTCTTCAGGCTGGCGCCCATCAGGTCGCGCTGGGCCTCTCTGGACATCTGACAGGTCGGCGTCAAAAATGCCAGCGCTTTCTGAATCTGCTTGAGATCGGCGGCAGACACCCGGCCTGTGCGCAGATGCTCCAGCACGCGGGTATAAGAATCCTTCAGTGCGGCGGATACAGCCGGACGAAGAAAGTAGTTGGAAATCAACCCGTCAATCAAAGCGGCTTCGTTGTCGGTGTACTGCATGATGTGCCTCCTCGTCGTGGTGTCAAACAAACGAGAGTATGATACCACAAGCTGCTGGGGCTGGCTATACGCGAAGTGACGAAATATGCGATAAAAAATCGGCACAATTCGGACTTGACATTGGCCATGGTATAAGAAGACCGTGCGGCTTTTTTGAAACCGCACGGTCGCTGCTATTATTCCATTCAAAAGAGATGGTCAATGATGACTATGGGAGATAGGGTATTGGTTTTCACGCCTGCAGCAGCCAACCATAACCTTTGCGGCAATTCAGTATGTAATCGACATAGACCGTATCATCCAGAATCTGATAAAGAATCAGATACCAATTCGCAACAAACATCTTGTGATATTTGTTCGCCGGCATGAAGTCGGCTTCAAAAAATGGATAACGGTGCGGCAGTTTGGAAAGGCTGTGGATCTCTCGGATGCGCTGCGTTTTCTTTTCAGGCGCTGCGTCCTTGCTCACGTTGACAAGGAACCGGATATGCGATGCAAGCATCCGTTTCGCGCGGTCAGGAACAATGACGGTCTAGGTCTGTTCTTTTGCCATGGCATCAGGCTCCTGCAATCACACTGTCCAGATACGCATCCAATTCATCGGCGGTGCAGCCGGTTCTGCCCGCAAGCCGGTCTTCCTCCACAGCCAGAAGTTCTTCACGGAGTTTCAGCATTTTCTCCCGGCGATTGAAGGATTCAATATCCATGACGACCAGATCGCCCTCGCCGTTTTTGGTCAGATAGACCGGTTCTGCCGTTTTTCTGCACAGTTCTGCGATTTCATTGTAGTTCTGGCGAATAGCCGCCGACGGACGAATATTCATACTCTCGCCTCCATATAGCATGATTTTGATTTCATTACATCCTAATTATGCTATCTTGTCAACCGGCCTCTCCAGCATCCAGTATCACTCCAACAGCTTCGCGTAATTCCGGCGGGCATAGACCACTCTGGCAATCGTCACGCGCTTTTCTGTCTCGGACACCCAGTAAAGCATCATGTAGTTCTCAACGAGCGGCTTGCGATACTCATGCTTTAACGGACGCAGCGGCGCATAGGCTGGCTGCGCATACGGAAAATCCCGCAGACTTTCCCCTGCGGCTGCCAGCCGCTCCGCAATGTGCTCTGCCGCAGTTGGATTGTTCAGCTCCCTTGCGATATATACGACGATCTCTACCATGTCCTGCATGGCAGACGGCAAATACTCGACGTTATACAACCTTCGATCCTCCGATGGCGTCCTTCATGGCTTTCAGAACGTCCTTGGAGGAATAGCGTTCGCTGGACAGCTCTGCTTTGCGCTCGGCGGCCTGCAGTTTGAAGTAAATCTCGCTTTCAAATTGCAGATTTTCAAACGCTTCCATACTCAGAACGACCATATCACCGTAGCCGTTTTTCGTCAGGAACACTGGCTGCGCAGTTTCGTGGACGGTTTTGGAAATCTCCGCAAAGTTGTTTCTCAGGTCAGAAACCGGACGGATCATGTTCATAGTATCATCCTCCTTGCTTGCAGTTTAGCATAATTGCGCTAAGATTTCAAGCCTGCGTCTATTGATATATGTTACCCCTGTTAACCCGCACGGCAGCGTAATCGTTATTGTGCTGCATGAGGCCCGTATGAGTCTAGTCAGCACCTACAGATATCCAATGACCCCTGCTTCTATCATTCTCTGTTTTTTATGGACAATTCAAACGGCAGCAAGCTAGAATCCATTCCAAATCATTCTGCCGCGATACTGAAAATATTCAGCGTCGCAGCAGTCTGCCGGTGTCAAATCCGCAAGCCGTTTCCTGCTCCGTGAAATGAACAGGTCAGAGTCCATGGGCGGATGTGGTGTCTGATCGCGCAGGAGTTCATCGACGGCGACCAGTCTGCCATATGTGAATGGCTCATGCTCCTGCAAATACTGAAAAAAGTAGTTCCTGTGAAATGGGCAGAAGCAGCAGGCGGACGCCTTGGTGTCAAGACCCCAAACATCAAGAATATAGGCGTAGTTGTCTGCACGGGTCAATTCCATCTCGACCAACGGAAAATGATTGGTCAGCATCGGATTCGGGCTTTCTTTGCAGCGGTGGCGTTCTTCAAAGCTGAATCCCATGTGCATCTCATGCGCTTTCCTGTCTTCATCGCGGAGCTTTTGGCCCTTTCGATAGCCGAGTACCTCCCAGCGGAGAAACTTTGCAATTTGCGCCACCTTATAGTCCAGCGTACAGTTTCTCGGCATCCGGGATTTGTGGCCATCGGAGCGAAGCGTCCACCATGGAATACTGACGACGCGCCGCTTGCCAAAGTTCTGCATGAGATCGTCGTATAGCGGCGTATACAGCATTTCATACCGAAGGCCGGCATCCTGACAGGCCTGATGAACAAACTCGGCTTGCCGCATGACCCATGGCGGTTCAAAGCCGAGATCACAGAATACGACAAGGTCATATACGGGAACCAGCGGGTATGGATGGGCACGGCCCTTCTGCGCTGCGTTTGCATTTTCACAGGACATCAGAGCAAGTGCCGTAGACTGCATACCAGCTCCAAACGAGAGTATTTTCATAGCAATAAGCGCAGTAGAATGAAGCTGCACATGATGCTGGAAACATCAGAAAATATGCTCATGCCGCTTTCGCTGCCTCTTTTGGCCGGACACACTTGACAGAAAAAGGAACGCGGGAAAAGAATGGCGCATTTTCCTCTATGTACTTTTGCGCGGCCTTTTCTGTCCTGAATTTCCGCACGGTTGCAATCGTTGGATCGTCAGTGCGAATGGTCATGACGCCGTGCCGCGTTTGCTTTACAAAGTATCCGCTCCATGCTTTCAGAACGTAGAACTGCTTCAGCGCATCAAACTTTGACTGCTTGCTGACACGCGGCGGATGATAGAAGCTGCGGCAGGAATCAAAACGGATGGCAGCGTTCTGCTCACCGATACGGGAAAGCGCGGCCAAGAATGCTTCTGTCGTGGGGGCATACGTTATCTTCTGCGTATGCTGATCTGTAAGAACGATGGAATTTCCATATTGACGGTATTCCTCAATCGTGTGCGCGTTCTTCAGGCCCGCGAGGAACCAGCGCTGAAACTCAGCGGCTTCAAAAGCACTGTTCCGACTCTTGCGCATACCGCCGCGGTTGCCGCTGCTGAAACCCTCATAGGTTTCCGCGATCTTCTGGATCTCATCGCTTGTAAACAGCAGCCTGCCCCGATATGGGAGATCCAGAACAGACCAGTAACGCTCTGCGAACTCACGCCCATGCGCGTTAAATTCATAGGTATTGGTCGATCCGCGGCAGACAAGCGGAATAAATCTGTCACCAATAGAGATAAATGCTTTTTCGTAGTAAATTTCACTGCTCATATTTGTGGTTTCTCCATTCCTTTTTGAGTTTGAGAGCGGCACAGAAAACTCTGTGCCGCCCAACTTATATGTGGTTTGATTATGCCGCTTTCTCCTTCATATCATGGACTGCCGTAATCAGATCCCGCATACAGTCAAAGAATTTCTGTGAGCATGGACTCTTTTTCGCGCGATAGTAGGTAACGGAGCCGCAGAAATCCTCTTGAACGGTTGCGCTTGCCAACCGTTCTTTGATCCATCCCTGTGTACGGAGCGGCACGTTGACATGGTACTCGCGCATCAAATACAGAATCAACGAGGTTTCTATAAATGAGCCATCGTCTTTGTAATAGCAAAGCGTATCGTTTTTCAATGTGCCGCCGCTGCGGATGATTTGCAGCGCGGCGCAGACAGCTTTTTCTTTTTCTGTATTGACAGACTGCTGGTACACACGATCCTGCTCGGCAATCTGTGCCTGCCGAATCTCATTCTCCTGCTGTTTAAGCGACCGATAGATTTTGGAAAGCTGTATGCAGTGGTCAAGCTCATCCGCCATCAATGCGCCGATATAATCCGGGAAGGTCTTGCCGCCGTTTTCCTTGCTGGCGGTATACCGCATAAGATGCTCATTGAGGATACCGTGGATATAGTCTGCCTGCCGGGGCGATTCTTTGCCCAAATGGTAGATCACAGTTCTCTCGATTGCGACAGCTTCCTCAATAGCGCTCTTTTGCAGAGTGTCAAAATACGTTCTCCGATGTTCTGCACCGCCATACAGTTCCCGCATAGCCGGCAGATACCCACAATGTTCGGTCAGAAAATATTCCGTCATGCCAAGTGGTGCGAGGTATCCGTGGATCTCAACGTATAGCAGGTAGCGGTCAGATTCTACGCGGGGATAGTCTATATCTGGCGTTCCTGCTTTTGTCCAAAGACGATAGCGGTGCTCCCCATCGGAAACATCATAGAGGTGGACCGCGCGGATTCTGCGGCCGCCACAGTTAAACGTGCCGTTACAAAATAGCGGCATCATCAGCTTTGCATCAGACATCCGGCACCCCTCCATTCATAATGCAGCATGCGGGGACAGCGATGTCCACGTCAATTACCATCAGATACTCCTCGGTGAGATGTTCGTAGCGCCAGCTTGCGTGTAAGTAATGCTGCAAAAGCGCCCGGGAGAACTCCATGCTGAAAGAGCGCGTCTGGTTAGATTCTTCTGGGATCAGATCAGGAAAGTCTACCGTGGTTGCGGAAAGCGCATCCAGCAGACTGTGAAGCTCCGGGATGGAGAACCTTTCGTTTATCGACGCAACGCACCAGTAGTCGTAGTCTTCTACCATGTGGCACAGCTGAATCGGACGCTGCAGCAGCGTTGTCAAGTGCTTCGAAAGAATGGATGTGCAATCGTCCCAGCGCAGGAGAATTGCACCGGTGATTCTGGATCGATTCATGTATAACCTCCATTTTGACCCAACTGCTCCCACAGGAATGCAAGCAGCTGGCGATGATTGTGTTCAAACTGCTCCTGAAAGGGCTTGCTCAGGTCATAATTCCAGTAGCGGTAAAACAGAAACTGGAGCAGCAAATGCTCGATCTGCGCAGGTGTCATTTGCCGGAGCAGCTTGCCATACTGCCGAATCGCTGCGTAATCAGCTTTCACAAAACGTCGGGCGTCCTTGGAAAAGTTCTCATAAAACCAGTCGCTGACCCGGATGCGGCCTTTGCCGAAGTGACCGGGGTAATCCGTGCAGAGAAAATACTCGAAGTCCTTACCGCGCCGCCCTGCATCCACGGTGAATGGATACATTCGGCAGGCACGCGGACGGCGCGCATAAACACTGCAATGATTCCCGTTCAGAAAAATGCAGTGTTGATCTTCACCTGCGGTATTCAGCAGAAAAATCGGGAAATACGGTTCCAGCGGCATGGGGTGCGCGTACTGCGCACAGATATCCTCCGGTCTGACGGCGTGCCCCTCGCTCTGAAAATGAAGCGCAAGCTGATAAACATCGTATGGCTCCAGCATAATCTTGTTTTCTACATGGCGGCAGCAGGCGCTGCATCGCTGGCACTGGAACGCGATCTTTTGATTCCCGGAAACCGGGATAATCTGTTCGTTCATAAAACCTCCTATGGAAAAACCGCAGCCACAAAACTGTGGCTGCGGTCAGCGGGGCCTGCGGCAGTCAGACGGGAGACTGCCGCAGGGTGTTCATTCATGCAGCGACGGCCATCAGAATTGACGCCGCGACTGCTGCTTGAAGCGGAGAAAACTTCACATGATAGTGGGTATTCAGCGTTTCAAACTTTGCTTCCTGTTCGTTTTGCACCTGGATGGACGTGACCAGCGAGGTCAGAATGAACTGCCCTTCGTGGTCGATGAGCGCGCTGCTGCCGACTCTCAGCGGCCGGAGCAGACGCCCGTGGAGCATCCTTGTGTGCTGATCCTTCATTTTGTCGCCTCCTTCCCATCTCCACGGAACCGCAGATAGGCGGAATACAGACTTTTGAGCATTCGGCGCACACGCCGCGGGTCGAGATTGTACCGCGCGGCGATCTCCGCAATACTGTACCCATGCAGACGCAGCAGCGCAAACGCGGCCTGCTGCGGCGTTCCGCACCTTTGCAGCTCCGAGAAGAAATATGCTTCGGGCAACTCCGCGTCGCAGACAGTCTCCCTGCGGCCGCAAAGCGCACAGTAGGCTTCCTCTGCCTGCCTGCGCCGGCTCTCTCCGCGCTTCCACGACACAATGCTTTGCTGCATCGCGCGGTAGGCGACGGTAGAGAACGAAAAGCGGCGCAGATAGGCATGGGAACAATAGCGCTCCACAGCGCGCAGGTAGCCCATAACGGCAAGATCGTAATATTCGCCAGGATCATACCGCTGCTCCTGCAAAAACGCATAGACCAGCTTGTGATTCTTTTCGGCAAATCGCATCTGCCGTTTGCTTAGCGGAGCAAGCTTTGTTGATTGCTTCTGTTTAGAGCGGCAGCTCGTCGCGTTCGCCGTCAATGACGCCCGGATAGGAAAAGTGGTCGCCGTTGTCGGCGAGCTCCAAGGGAGCCGTGCCGGTGAGTGATTCCACATCGGACTTGTAGTTTTCCACACGCTGTGCCAGAAGCGATTTGACCTGCTCTTTGAAATTTGCTGCGTAGCTTTTAACGGCCGCAAGACCTTCCCCCTCAAGATCCCGTACCTTTCGGAACGTGGCGACACTGTAAGTATAGCCACCACTTTCCGCGCGTTTCAGACCGATCTCCACGATGGCGGAATAGCTGGGGCGCCGGCGGGCGACAAAGGCGAGGTTCATGAAATCATTGAACGGGCGCAGGCTTGTGGGCGGCAGGGAGAGCTGCAGCGGAAGATACTCGCCGCTGCGCAGCAGATAGATCTGCCGCATATTTTTGCAGGCTTTTCCGCTGCCGTTTGCCGTACTGCCGAATTGGTTGAATGCACAGGCTGCGCAGACGCCGCCCGGTTCACCGTAGCCCTGCTTGCCGTCGAAGGACTGGCAGAATGGCGGCACGTTGTCGTCGTACTCGCTGCCCTCTGGCCAGTAGGCGTTGGCGAGATGGTGATAGAGAATCACGCCGACGAGCTTGCGCTCATAGTCGGGGTTGTCCGGGTCGTCGCTGCGGATCTCAAACTGCAAGTTTCCACCGCCCGGGATCTTGACCCGCTGCATGGTCAGCTGCAGGCCGTCCATATCGTCGGCAAGATCCTCACTCGAAAAGTCGCTGTCCAGCGCTGTGGGAAGTACAAAATTCTGATACACATCAACTGCGGTGTTATTCTGAATACTCATAACGAAAACTCCTTTTCAAATTTTACTGTCTGCCGTCATGCGGCAAGTTTTGTGACCTGTGTCTGATTGATCTTTTGCAGCAGCAACGGCGACATCGTCATCACGCTGTAGCCGATCTCCTCCAGTTTCGTCGCGCGGTCGTAGCTTTCAACATCCTGGCTGAACCGCGTGACAGCGTTCGCCAGACCGTAGAGCGTAAAGTCTCCGTCTTCAATCAGATGCTGCAAAACACCCTTGCCTTCTTCCTCTAAGATGCCGAAGCTGGAACCAGCAAGCTTGACAAGACCGGGCAGGTCCTGTGTATTGAGCTGCGCCTGCTTGCTTTCCCGCATCCGCTCCAGAACCGTCGAGAATCTGGCTTCGTCAACGGCAGCGCGCACAGTGTCCTGAATCTTCAGGACAAACGCGCGATCTTCTGCATCCAACGTCTGCTGCGAATAGAGGGCAAAATTGACATCCGTGGTGTTCACGCGACCGATGTGTGCCCGGCGGGTGCCGGCTTCATTTACGACCATGCCGTTGGAGCATACCAGCCGGTAAATAAGTGGCTGAATGTTGACGGCACCAAGTCCTGTCTCGCTGTTGGAGATCATAATGCCGGCCTGCACAATATCACCGGGAACTACCTCTGCCTGCAAGCGCGGATTGACAACTTTCAGATACATCCGGTCGTCGGTGATCTCGCAGCTTTCAAAGCGCGCGCCCTCCATTTCGCCAATGATGGGAAGAACAACGCGGGCAATGTCCAGATTGTCGATGCGGCGATAGCGGTTGCTGAGAAACGCTCTGGCCTTGCCGTCCATCGTGCGCAGCAGCTTCTGTTCCGGCTCTTTTTGGAACCAGCGGTTGACGTTGTAGCTTAGAAGCGCGGGATCGCGTTGGAGCATCCGGTCATAATACTTGCTGGGAATGTCCAGATAGGTGCCGATCTGCTGGTGTGCGGTCTGCTGAATTTCCAGTGGCTCGATCTGGTCGATACCCTCGCGGTCGAGCACACGGATCACAGGGCTGTCGCCATATGTATCCATGTGCAGACGGTCGGTTGCGACCAGATAGTCTGCCTTTGCCTCCTGCTGGCGCAGGATCTCGCAGCTCACATCCTGAATACTGCGTCCGCTTTTCATTCGAATTTTCGCTCCCTTCTAAAAAATTACCAGGATACCGCGATCTCGTTATCCTGAACACGTGCACTCAAGCCTTCGCTTTCCAACACCTGTCCCAGACGCGGCCAATAGACTTTCGGCGGGAAGGCGGTGAGGTGTTCCTGCGGAATATCCTTTGTGTTGTCATCCTCATGGACGCACACGCTGCCGTCCTCTTTCAGTGTCAGGCTGCTATGGCCGCGGGAATCCAGATCGGCGATCACACGCTCCAATACTTCACGTCCCTCCACGTCATACCAGACCTGCGGATCGACCGGCTGCTGGTTTGGCGGCGTCGGCGCGTCCATACGCGGCTGCACCGGCACGACCTTCAGGAGATTACAAGAGAGATTCCCGTTGCGGTCGATCTGAACGTCCGCATAGTCATATTCTTCAATACCATACACGCGAATTCGTCCGGTGCCGCCCTGCATGACGAGCGCGGTCGGATTCCCGGTCGTCCACTCCCAGCGGGCGCTGGGATAGACCGACTTGAGATACGCAGAGATCCGATGGTTAACGTGCCGCAGCAAAAGCTGCATGGCGTCGGCATTGGCCTGTGCTGTGCTGTAGAGCGATGCTTCCCGCTGCTTTCTGGCGTCGTGCTCTTTCTTCCGGTATCCACGGATAGAATCCCACGCGGGCTGAAGCTGGAACATGACCACCCACAGACCCCACGCCGCAAAGGTCAGGAGCAGAAGCGGGACGAGCCATGCGCCGCGCACCAGCGCCAGGATCGCAATGACCACACCGATCAGGACAGAGACACTGCCCCAAAGGGGACTGGATCGTTTCATAAAAATAAGCCACCTTTCAAATACATTTTCTTTATAAAAACAAAAAAAGAGGAACCGCACCGACGAATCATTTCTGAATCATCTGGTGCGGTTCCTCTTCCGCTGCGCCGGTATTATTCCGGCAGTTCTTCCCGGTCACCGTCGATCTGCTCGGCAGAGACGGGAAAAACCTCTGTTTCATTCTGCGCTGGACAGCCTGTTTCCCGTTTTTGCGGAACAGGCGCCCAATCGTCCAATCTGAGCTTCAAGCGTTTATCCTTTGTGATGCCGTCTTTTTTTGTGAACTCTTCCAACTCCAACGTGCCGCTCAAAAAGATAAAATCGCCGTTACTCAATGTACACTTTGCAAGCCGCTGCGCCATGTAGCCCCATGCCCACACGTCAACAAACTGTGTGTGCCGCTGCAAACCGAAGCCGACGTACTCGGCTACGGAAAAACGGACATAGGGTTCACCCTTGGCGCTGTGCTGCAATTCCGGGCCTTGCGTGATCAGCCCGATGAGACTCGCTTTTGCCATAACACTCCTTTCTGCCACCGGCATGAATATCTATATAAAAAATGCCGGCAGCGACATCTACCCCTTGCGGGCAAATACCATGCTACCAGCACTCAAATACAAACCTGACCAACGTGTGCAATGTGAGAAGCCCCACGCACAGACCATACGGTCTGCGTTCCGATGAACTGCACAAATATCAATTACATGAATATAGTAGCACAATATATTGGGATTGTCAATTATGTTAAAACTATATATAGATTTCGCGATGGACGAAGAATACTCTCTACTTATAAAATAGGGAGATGATACAATTTTTCTGCACAGAATTGATTTTGCAGAAATATATGGTGCTTGACAGCATAGCATATAAATAGTACAATGTACTACAAGAAAGCGAGGCGATCAAAATGGCATTTTCCATCAGACTGACAGATGAAGAAAAGCAACTGGCAGACAGCTACGCAAAACTCCATGCAATGTCCGTGGGTGAAGCATTCAAGCAGGCGTTGTTTGAAAAAATTGAAGATGAATACGATGTTACTGTCGCGGATGAAGCCTATCAGGACTACCTGAAAAGCGGGAAAAAGAGCCGCCCTGTCGGAGAGCTCTGGAAGGATCTTGGTATATGAAATATACGGTTGAGACAACGGAGCGCTTTGAAAAAGAGTTTAAGCGGTTGGACCGATATACCCAGCGGATGCTCAAATCCTGGATCGAGAAGAATCTGGTTGGCTATGAGAATCCGCGCGCAAAAGGCAAAGGACTGAACGCAAACCGCAGCGGCCAGTGGCGCTACCGAATCGGGGATTACCGCCTGATCTGTCTGATCCAAGACAATGAACTGGTGATCCTTGCACTGACAGTTGGGCATCGGAGTGACGTATATAAAAACTGACGGGAAGCGCAGATACGCGCTTCCCGTTAAATTTTATGTTCGTCGAGCAGCTAAATGCTTTCAACAGGCTGCTTCATAAATCAGAATTCCCTTATGGAATACTTCGTTTTCTACAGTAAACTGATCCTTGCGCTCGGCAAAGCCGCTTTTTGTACCAACCAGAATATCCACGGGGTGCTGCTTCACACCGCGAATCGCTTTGTATGCAGAAGCAGCTATGGCGTGAAGATCTTTCTCGCCGTCGTCAACAATAATGTAGAAGTCAAGGTCGCTATCGGCATGGGCTGTGCCGTTTGCAAAAGAGCCGAACAGATAAATACAAGTGGGATTGACTTGTTCAATGAGCCTTTGCTTTATGATTTCAATTTCATCCATTGGCATTGCAAGAATCCTCTTCTTATTGTCATAGCAATGGGCAGCATACAACACTACAATGCGGTCTGCTTCGGTGAGAATTATTCAGAGAACAGGCCGGTATCCTCATTGATTTGCTGGATGAATTCTTCGGGAGTGCAGACTGCTATTTGTGCTTTGGCGTAGTCTTTTGTATTTCGCGTCACGATGCAGTCTGCACCGGAGCGCACCGCCGTTTCGACCATCACGGCATCCTCAAAATCAGAAATCTCCGCTGAGATCGCCTTGCGGATGTCCAGCGCCGTGGTGTCCAGCAGTCCGAACAACGCGCAGAGCTTTGTCAGAACGTCGCGGGTCGCTTTGTCGCTGTGCGTCTGCCGGTGCGTCAAATAGTAAATGTCCGTGATGGCTTTCGCCGTCAGGAAGCCTTCAAACTGCCGGTTGGCGCAGAGCAGGAAAATTGACTGTGCATCCTTGCAGAACGGTTCACGGCTTTGCAGCGCGTCCACGATGACGCAGGTATCAATGACAGCTCTCATATTCGGTTCAGCCTTTCTTCCGTCGCTTCCTCCAACGTCACATCAGCCGGAAGAATCCCGAACAGGGACTTGGCGATGTCCACTCTGTCCTGATGGGGATTGGAGAGCTTGGCGATAACTTTGCCGTTTTTCGTGATGAAAATATCCTCCGTCGCTGCAAGCAGAAGATACTTTCCGAGATTGCTTTTCAGCTCCGTCGCAGTAATCGACATAATCCGGTTCCTCCCTTCGTGATTTGGTTCACCTATATTATATCCAAATCGAACGAAATGTGCAATAGAATCGAACGAAATTATCGAGTAGAATCCGGAGTATTTTCAGTTGCGACCTCGACTAAATCGGGAATCGTTGCTTCGATTTTCTCCACGGCCAACGCACAGGGGTGCGGCAAATATGTTTTCTTAACCTCACTGACAACTGTACTGACCGGCAAATAGACCCTGTAGGCTTGTCCCACAGACAGCCGCTTGTTCTTTTCTATGCAGAAGACAATCTGCACACCATCTGCTTTTTGCAGCGCGACCCTGCGCTGCCGCTGAAACGGAATGCTGGAAACCGAAAGACAAATGCCTTCCTCCACGCAATAGCGTTCGTTCGCGAGCATCACATAAAGCTCCGCACAGCGAACGCCGCAAAAAAGCAGGAGCAATGCGCTGAGGATCAGAAATGTCCGGTCGCCGGAGAATGCGGAAACAATAGCCGCAGCCAGAAACGGCAAGCAGAGCAGCAGCGACAGCAGCCACTTCTGCAGCAGCGGCGCGGGCCACGCAAGGAGCTTCTTCATATTCAGCACCGCTCGAAGACAATCTGCTTATGCAGATAAAGGTTTGCGATTGCCGCCGAGACAGGGCGCGCCTGCCGGGACGCGGCCATCAGGATAGGCAGATTCTCGCTGGTGGTCAGCTCATCGTCATACAGGCAGTCCATGAGCTGCGCGTCAGAGCGAAGCGTCCGCACGCCGCGCTCCGCGCATTTGATCAGCTCCGCGCTGCTGAGAAGCGCCTGATTTGCCAGATGCACGATCTGCCGTTCCTCTGCGCTGTGCTTCGGGCGTGAGAACAGGCGAATTGCTTTAGAGAAGGGCGCACCGTCCCAAAGCCAGAGCTTTAGGAATGCGCCGAGCCGCAGAAACGGATTTGCAGATACCGGCGCGATATACAAGCAGGAAAGCAGATCATAGAGAGCTTCATACTCGCTGCCGCCGCGCCCCTCTGCAACCAGCCCGCGCGTGACGAGCCTGTCAATACAGTCATCCAACGTCCGGCGGGACGTAAACGACAGCCCGCGCGTCAGCTTCAGATAGGCTTCCGCGATCTGGCTGCGTGACAGGATCCGCCATGCAAGACTGCTCCAGACGGTCATTTCCTGTACGTCGAGCATATATTCCTTCCGACCCACGATGACAACGGGATATTTCTTGCCGTCCAGCGTGCGATGGCATTTGAAATGTCCGACGGCCGCGTATTTCGTGTATTCCATAACAGTACCTCCAATGTGCTTTTATTCTTCTTTTACGAGCGGCAGCTTACAATTTCAACAGGCGATGTCGAAAGCGTCCAGAAAATCCGGATCGCTGCGGAGCTTCTTTGCCGCGCGGGAGATCCATGCGCCGACATTATTGGGGTTGGTGTGATAGAGAACCGCAATGTCCTTGCAGTCAAAGCCTTTTGTTTTCAGAACCAATGCGTCAATGCCGAGCTTCGCCACGCCACGATAGCGACGCTTACAGGCGTTGAGCACTGCGCCGGTGTCCACACCGGAAAAATGCGCACGGTCTGTGCAAAACGGCGTCGGGAGACCTGCGTCCGGGTCATCCAAAGACTGCTCGGAGATATACTTCCGCCAGTTTGTCTGCTTGCGGCAGCAGTCGATCAGATGGTTGCGGATGACCGTAATGGCGTAGGTCTTGAACGAAGTGCCGCCATGATAGCTTGCCGCCGCATGGCACAGCGCAACGCACCCCTCCTGAAAGAGATCGTCATATTCCATATGGCAGTTGCTTTTGGGGACAAGCCTTGCAATCGTCCAGTGGACAAATTCCAAGCTGTTTTCTACGAGCAGTTGCTGTTCAGCGGTCAACACGATGCTGCTTCGATCCATTTTGTTTCACCTTCCTTTGTGCGTTCAAAAAATCCTTGCAAAGCAATATAACCTGGTCACACCGATACTCCGAGAAGTTGGCAATATGTGCGTCAGCTTCCGGGACGCCAAGCCGGACGCACAGCCATGCGTAAGCATCCTGTTTGCGCATGAAGCCTTTCTCCCAAAGCTGGTTGAAGGTCCGATGTGCCTGCATCCGCTTCTGTCGGAGCTCTTTGTTGGCAAGAGTCCCCATTGGAAGTCCGGTCGCCTTGTGCGCCTGTACATAAGCGTCGCAGGCGGGATACCGGGAGCAGACGTACAGTTTCGCTGCACGGTCTTTTGTGTGGATGCCGTAGATGCTGCTGGCCGGGCGAAGCTGTGCCGGCGCGTGGCAGTATGGACAGGTAATGTGGGCTTTTTTCAAATGGAAATCCTCCTATGTATTACTCAGAAGGAAGAAGGGAGAGTATCTGTAAACAGCAGCTTTCATCGTCTGACAAGCACCAGTTGAGATATAACGCATAAATATCCTCAAAGGCGCTGCGGGAGAGGTTGCCGCGGCATTCGCTTGGGTCGATCCGCTGCGCAGTGAGACGTTCATATTCGGCAGCGGGAATCAAAACAGGCTTGCCGTCGGCATCTGCGCTCATCAAATAACCAGAACAGGGCGAATGACATTTGCAGACGCCGCAGGAGATGAAGCAGGCATTTCGCCAGTTCCCGCGGCAGGCGGTCAGAAATTCTGCAAGCTGTTGGATGGTTGTCCTCATAGGTTTGTCCTCCAAATCCTTCTATAACAATACGCACCGCAAAACGACAAAAAGGCCACTTGAACCTGTGAATTTTCTGTAAATTATGAAAATGCACCCGGTCAGCAGTGCTGATCGGGTGCAGATTTCAGCCGATGATCCAGAAAGGCCCGCCGGAACCGGCGGATTTGCTGGCTTCATTCAGAATGATGGATAGTTCCCAGCTCTGTTCGCTGCGCGTCCGGCTGGCTGGATCGGCAACGAGGATCTTTTCATCTTGGACGCCGCGCAGCACGATGAAATGCCCGGACGAGGTAAAATGCCCGGCGGACATGATGGCAACGACAAGCTTGCCGCTGGAAAGCGCGTCCGTGATCCGCTGCGGCTCTGATGCCGTGCAGCCAGAGACCGGCAGCCCCCACGCTTCGGCTGCCGCCGGGATGAGTGCATGATACGAACCGCTTCCGCTGCACCAGTAGCCGTGCTCATATGACCACTTTGCCATCTCCACGGGATCGACCAGATCGTCCGTGAGGGAAGACACTACCATTGCCATGCAAGTCGGTCCGCAGCCGTAGCCACCAATATTATCGGTGCCGTATGGCTTATTCGCATAGCGCTCATCGAGCTGATTGTAGTAGACGACCTCCGTGCCGCCGTCCGTATAGCGGATGTTTCCAAGCGCAGGGATCGTGAAGCTGCTCTCAGACGAGGAAAGATTCTGGAACAGGCCGTCGCCCAGAAACAGACTGAGATTTTCGGCGAAGTTCTGTGCGAGCGTTTTCTGTTCAGTGGTCAGATGAAAAATGGAGTCGGCAAAATACGCTTCGCCGCGATAGGAAAGCGTGTAGACGCGCACCGTCACCTCACGAAGCTCTGTGACCTCCTCGCCGTCTTCATTGAGAATGGTTTCTTCTATCTCGCGCGTTTCGTCCTCATAAGTATAGTCGTAAAGTTCGCCAATGCCAGCGCGCAGAAGCTGCTTCATATCCTCCAGAGAAATGGCGGCAACGTCCGTATCGCGGTAGGCACAGTATTGTGAGATGAACAGATTGACGTTATTGATGCGCTCGTTTTCATACGGGTTGACGATCTCATACTGATCGGCGCTGGATGCGGCGAAATCGTCCGCGATCCGCTGCTCGGCATCGGCAATACCACTTCCAAGCAAGTCGCTGACCGCAAATGCGATCTCGTTCATGTTCTCGGTGATCGCTGCCTGGTCGTTCAGGATGGTGGTATCGCCGGTGGTCTGCGCCGTGCCGCCGAAGATCAGTGTTGGAAGCATCACGAGGAACAGTAGCGGGATCGCAATGATGGCGAGCAGCGCAAGAAGAATCTTCTTCCCATGCTTGGCTGCCGCGATTGCAACGCTGGCAGCCGCGCCGTAGGGACCGCCGAGGGCGGCCCCATTTGCAGCTGCGGCCGTGATCTTGCCGGCTTTTGCGGCGCCTTCCACGACCTTTGCGGCGGCGCTGCCGACCTGAATGGCTTCGTCCAGCCCGGACTGCCGGTTTTCATTTACGCCCATTCGAGTACAAAGACGACCGACATGATCTCCTGCCCGGTCACAGGCTGAGAAACAGCGGATACGACGGCATCATAGTTGATGGAGAGTGCATCTGCTTCTTTGACCGTCCACGGCGCAGCCAGTGTGAAGACCTCGGAATCGCCGGTTTTGCTGGTCTCGGAAGAATTGATCTTGAAGCCGACCTGCTTGGCATCCACTTTGGCCTTTGCCATGTTGGTCGAATACGGAACAAACTCCCAACCGTTTTTGCTGGTAACGCTGACGGAAGAAACCATTACATCACCGGTAGAATTGTTGACGATGGAAGCGGAAGCAACATAGACCTTACCGGCTTCGTCCACGACGAGCGGCAGGGTCGCCGGAACTGTCACCGAAAACAACTCAGTAATTTCCCAGTGCGCATAATACGTTGTCGCAGCAGTTTCCTTGAAAACGGTGTTTGCCGTAACTTCTGTACCGCCGTCTTTCTCCGTAAACCAGCCTAAAAATTCGGCGTTTTTACGTTCCGGATCGGTGGGGAGAACGAGTTTTTCACCGTAAGTCTGCTCGGTCGTTTCCGAACGTCCGTCGCCAAGGTTCCATGTCACAGTATAGGTGTTTGCAGTGAATTGCGCATAGAACGTCTGGCTGGTCGAAATCGCCGTGACGGTGGTATAGAGCTTACCGCCCGTTTTTTCGGTATACCAGTTCTTGAATGTGTGTCCGGTTTTCACAGGAGAAGCGCTGGGCGCGGTCGGCTTGCTGTTCGGCTTCATGGTTTCGGAAAAGCTGGCCTTGCCGTCGATCGTGCCGCCGTTGCTGCCTGCGTCCCATGTGACCGTCAACGAAACCGTTGCGCCGCAATCGTCGCACTTTCCATCACCGTTCGCGTCGGTGTGGTCAGCGTATTCATAGCCAGAATCGCCGCAGGCCGAGCACGTCTTGGTGCGCTTATGCTGCGTTTCGCTGTCCGACACCCACGAACCATAGGAATAGCTGTGATTGGCGTAGTCATAGGTCGATGCGCCGCAGCCGGAACAAGTCTTGCTTCTGCGGTGCTGGGTATCGCTGTACTTGCTCCACGAACCGGTAGAATAGCTATGATTACCGTAATCCGTAGTGCTATATCCACAGGTACGGCAAGAGGCCGTTCGGCTATGTTGACTGGAAGAAGAATTGCTCCACGAGCCGTAGCTCATGCTGTGGCTGGCGTATTCGTAATCCGAATCGCCGCAGTTCCGGCAATAGGCTTCGCGCCGGTGCTGCGAGGATGAATACTGCTCCCAGCTTCCATAAGAATAGCTGTGACCGGTTGCGTAGATGGTTTCGTTCTTGGTCTGACCGCAGGCACAAGAGTAGCTTCTGTAACCATTGCTGGTACAGGTAGACGCCTGCTGACTTTGCAGCACCCACGTATGGCTGCCGCAGTCCGGGCAAGTCCACGAACCATACGAGCCGGAACCGTGGTCTTTATACACATAAGTCCCCAAATTTTGAATATAATGGCAGAGATAACATTCATAATACTGCTGATGTCCTCTGGAAGTGTGCGACTGAGAAACGTATGTTCCCTGCAAAGAGTTCTTTTTGCAGGATGGGCAGGTGCCGACAATACCAGTGGATGCACGGGATGCCACCTTCGCGGGCGCTTTCTTAGCTCCGGATTCTGTTTCCGTTGGAGCTGCACCATCTGCGTTGGAGTACACGCCGTACAGATCGTAGAAATATCGGCTGTTTCGATTGCTTGCTGCCCAATCATAGGTGTAGAACGGCACCGTCGCTTCCGGATAGCCGATGATGTAGGCGATATAGAGCGTATCGCCAGCATCGGCTTCGCGCCAGAACGCATCCTCGCCGATGCTGTTCAGAACCGTTTCGCCGTAGTACATGGTCAGCGTAGAGAGCTTCGGGCAGTTATAGAACGCATGGCGGCCAATGACCGGGGCCAGCGGCAATTCGGCGGTGGTCAACGCCGTGCATCCCTCAAACCAGTACGCAAGGTCTGGAATCGTCAACGCTTCCATATCGTCATACCAGACTTCCGTGATTTGTTCCCGATATTCCCCCCACGGCTGGTCATCTGCGCTTTGGAATACGGGCGCTTCGCCGCTGCCGGAAATGGTCAGCCAGCCATGAGAATCAAGTTCCCACTTGATTTTGCTGTCCGGGATCGTGCCGCTGGCGATCGTATCACTGGCCGCAAACGCCGAAATGCTCAGGGAGAGCATCATGCAGAGGGTGAGCATCAAAGCTGCAAATTTTCTCATTTTCATGTTTTACCCCTCCTCTGTAATCGCAGTAATGGTAAAGACGATTGTAGCGGCGTTGATGTTCGTCGCAGCTTCGCTGGCCGAAACTTTTGCTTTGTAACGGATTGCCAGCGACTTTTCTGCGCCAATCACCGGGAACGCACCATCCACAAGCGTTAGACTGCCTGCACCTTTGGTTACACAGCCGTTGATGCTGAGTGCAATGCTGTTTTTGCTGGCACTGAAATCGTCGTAATTGCCGATTTCAAACGTGCCCGCCTGAACATCTACCTTGGTCACACGAATCGCGCTGTTTTTTCCGGTGTTGGTAATCATGGCATTATTGGCTGTCACAACATAGCCATCCACCAGTGAAACCGGCAAGCAAGCCGGAACCGTACACGAAATCGGCGTGACGGTATTGACTACCGTAAGGGTAATTGGCACTTTTGCTTCGGTCGTTTCAGCCGCCGACACACCCACGGACAGTGATAGGATCATTGCCAGTGTCAGGAGTAAAGTGATAACTTTTTTCTTACTCATCACTGCACCTCCTTGGGCCAGAGATACGCGACATGGAGTGTCAATTCCGTGTTCAGTGTGCCGATTTCCTTGCCGTCACGGAACGCAGTCACAATGACCGTACAATCCACATTGCCGAACTCTGGCGTTTCCAGAAGCGTCAGACTTGGAATGCTCTTGCCTGCGGCAAGCTCAAAAGTATCTGCAATCAGAGTATTGTCCTTGTTGCGGCGAATCTCTATTTTGTAGGTATCGCTCTTGCTATTGTTCGTGAACTCAGCCTTCACGTCGGTTG
>ENA-ORNK01000770-ORNK01000770.1-human-gut-metagenome-genome-assembly--contig:-NODE-770-length-35317-cov-5.492286_pt1 | contig 35317 bp, 25 predicted proteins | sample MGYA00242115_ERZ509022 | MGnify/ENA primary metagenome ERZ509022 (study PRJEB26280, sample SAMEA2338690) | human gut metagenome | biome: human gut; feature: human-associated habitat; material: faeces...
CCGTGACGTGCATATCCGCCGTAGGTGTCTACGATGATCTTACGGCCGGTCAAACCAGCGTCACCGTGAGGTCCGCCGATTACGAAACGTCCGGTCGGGTTGATGAAGAACTTGGTGTTCTCATCGATCAGCTCTGCAGGCAGGATCGGATCAAAGACATATTTTTTGATATCCTCGTGAATCTGTTCCTGTGTTACATCGGGATCATGCTGTGTGGATAATACAACTGCTTCCAGACGAACCGGCTTGTCGTTTTCATCATATTCTACAGAAACCTGGCTCTTGCCGTCGGGTCTTAAATAAGTCAGTGTGCCGTCTTTTCTTACTTTGGTCAGCTGCTGTGCCAGCTTGTGAGCCAGAGAGATCGGATAAGGCATATATTCCTCGGTCTCGTTGGTTGCATAGCCGAACATCATACCCTGGTCGCCAGCGCCGATTGCTTCCAGTTCTTCCTCAGACATCTGGTTTTCTTTTGCTTCCAGAGCCTTGTCAACGCCCATAGCGATATCAGAAGACTGCTCGTCGATCGAAACCATAACGGCACAGGTATTGCCGTCAAAGCCATACTCAGACTTGTCATAGCCGATCTCCTTAACCGTCTCACGAACGATCTTCGGGATATCTACATATGCGTTAGTAGTGATTTCACCGGTTACCAGTACGAAACCGGTACAGCTTGCTGTCTCGCAGGCTACACGGCTCATCGGGTCTTTTTCCATCAGTGCGTCCAGAATTGCGTCGGAAATGGCATCGCACATTTTGTCGGGATGTCCTTCTGTTACAGACTCAGAAGTAAATAAACGTTTTTCCATCTGTTCCTCCTTAGATGTTTGCTGTGAAAAATAGGATCCTGCTCTACAGGATTCTTTTCTGTAGAGCATTTTTGTATTGGAAACAAAGCTTCCTGTACAAAAAAGAATGTGCCCTGGCACATTCTCGCGCCGAGGCGCGGTTGCTTTAGCAACCATCTACCCTTGCGCCGAGTGCGCATCCTCGCGGAGCGCTTTTTATTTCATAGGACGTATTTTCCTATGAAACAAAAAAGATCCGCTAAAAAGCGGATCCGATAGTTTGATAATCAAATCCTCTTATTGTTCGATTGCTTCCGTCCCGGAAACGGGACTTCTACTCGCTCAGGCTGGCACCTTCCGAAAAAACGGGGTTGCCGTGGCTTCACAGATCCTATGTATCTCCACCACTCTGAATAAGAGAAGGCACAATATTGAATTTTCTTATCAGGTACTCATTTAAAATACTATAGCGCCCTGTATTTGTCAACAGGACAATTTATGAAAAGTGTCTCAGCCAATCTTTAAGCGGAATTTCTGCAATTCCCGTTCGGATTCCACCTTTTCGATCTGGGCGCCGAGGCTCTGTAATTTTGCTGGAAAATCCTCATATCCGCGTTCGATATAACGGATATCGTCAATGACAGACATTCCTTCCGCTGCCAGCGCTGCGATAACAAGCGCTGCTCCGGCACGCAGATCCGGCGCATTGATGCTCGCTCCGGTATATCGGGAAACGCCGTCGATGATCGCAGTATTCCCTTCCACTTTAATGCTTGCGCCCATGCGGATCAGCTCGTCCACATAGCGGAAACGATTTTCAAAAATACTCTCTGTTACAATGCTCGTGCCGCAGCACAGACCCAGCGTCACCGCAATCTGGGGCTGCATATCCGTCGGAAAGCCCGGATACGGCAGAGTCTTTACCTGTGTATGTTTGAGCGGTCTGGAAGCCACTACCCGGACAGCATCATCCGACTCTGTCACTTCACAGCCGATTTCCGACAACTTTGCAGAAATGGATTCCAGATGCTTCGGAATCACGTTTTTGACCGTCACATCGCCGTGCGTCGCAGCGGCAGCAAACATAAACGTGCCGGCTTCGATCTGATCCGGGATGATCGGATATTCCGTCTTATGCAGTCGCTCTACACCACGGATCCGGATCACATCCGTACCTGCGCCCTTGATATTGGCTCCCATGCTGTTTAAAAAGTTCGCCAGATCCACAACATGAGGTTCTTTTGCAGCATTTTCGATCGTTGTTCTGCCCTCTGCCAGCGCTGCAGCCATCATGATATTGATTGTCGCTCCGACACTGACAACGTCCAGATAAATGTGCGCACCGCACAGATGGGACGCTTCCGCCGTAATCATGCCATGCGCAATCTCAACCGTCGCGCCCAGTGCCTTGAACCCTTTGATATGCTGATCGATTGCACGGCAGCCGATATCGCAGCCGCCCGGCAGTACAACTGTAGCCTTTTTATATTTTCCAAGAAGGGCTCCCAAAAAGTAATAGGATGCCCTGATTTTCTTGACAGAATCACCATTAACCGTTAAGTCATGAATCAGAGAACCGTTAATTTTAACGGTGTGACGGTCAACCCGCTCCACGTGAGTGCCAATCCCCGCCATCGCGTCCAAAAGGATGTTCGTATCCCGTACATCCGGCATATTTTCGATCAGTACGGTCTCATCCGTCATCAGGGAAGCAGCCAGAATCGGCAGCGCCGCGTTTTTTGCGCCCCCGATTTCAACCTCGCCGACCAGCGGATTTCCGCCATTGATTGCATACTGTTCCATATTTCCTCTTATTTCTGCTGCACAGGCAGCCTGTCCATCGCATCAATTTCCTCTTTCAGCGCCTGAAAAAAGAAATCCCTGAATTTTATTTTCGAATCTGTTTTGCTGCGCATGCAGCCTCTGCATGCAGCATCTATTTATTATAATCTTCTTCTGTTTTTCGTCGTTTATGCACGTCAAAAACGGCAAAAAGAATCCTTTACCGTCCTTGTGGTTATAGCATATTCCACTTCATTTGTAAACTAAAACTTTCAGTTCAGGTAATTCAGCGGGTTCACTGCCTGTCCGTTAATCCGGATTTCAAAATGCAGGTGCGGTCCGGTGCTTCGGCCCGTGTTTCCGCTCAGGGCAATTTTCTGCCCCTGGCTGACCTTCTGTCCGACGCTGACCAAAACCTTGCTCAAGTGTCCGTAACGGGTTTCTCTGCCATCCGCATGCTGGATGTAAACGACGTAGCCATAGCCGCTGCCCCAGCCTGCCCTTGTAACCGTACCGCCGCTGGATGCCATGACCGCCGTACCGATGGGGGTTGCCCAGTCAATTCCCTTATGATTCGTGGACGCTCCCTTCTTGGGTGCTTTTCTGCCGCCAAAGCCAGAGGAAAGCCGTCCTCCGGAAATCGGCTTGATATAGGTCGGTGGAACCTTGGTTCCGCGCTCCACGATCTTCGGAACAGCCTCTACGATAACCTCTTCCTTCAAAATCTCCTGTGATTCCACAGCATCATTTCGATAAGTCACAAGTGCCGCTGCTTTTCGGAAGCCTGCAGAGGGCTGCTGACGCAGCTCTGTCTTTGTCGTATACCATTCGTCATTGTCGATATATACCACATCTGCTTCGTAGGTATCTTCCATATAAATCTGTTCCGTATGCACAACAGAAAGCTCCGGCTCCGGTACGGTGATGATCAGCTCATCACCGGTACGGATGACAGAATTTTCATTGTCCAAGGTTGGATTGATCGCAACCAGATTTGCAATCGTCAAACCATTATCCTCTGCGATCTGGGAAAGCGTATCTCCCGCCTTTACTTCATAAATCTGCTCTTTCTGCTGATCCGCCGTCACCTCGGAAATCGCGGTTTCCAGCGGTGTGATCTCGTTTTCCATCAAATAGGCATCCACGATCTCGACCGTATCACCGAAATCGACGGAAACCGTACCGTATTCCATCTGGGAAAAATCCACCGTTCCCTGATCCGGCTCAATCTCTTCAAACAGCTCGTCAAAAAAGCGTTCCGCCCCGGCACCTTCCCCCGCTGCGTGCTGCAGCTGTCCGGTGCTGTCGTCTTTTTTGGAAACCGAAGTCGTCAGGACGTTCAGCTGTCTGTCCGGGTCAATCACAATATCTGCACGATAGGCATGTTCTGTATCGTACCGGTCAAGTGCAGCCTGTAAAAGTGCCCGAACGTCACTGCTGCTGCCCAGATTTACCGTATATTCGTTGATTTTTACCGTATAAGCATGCTGCAGCGTTGTGGAAATGCTGCTTTTTAAAACATCATAAATCGCTTTATATAAGTTGTGCCGGCTGTCTGTATTTCCAAAAAGCAGCTCCTGCCCCTCGGAAGTGATTTCAACCGGGATATATACCATCGTACCTTCTGTTTCTGTGATTTCACGGCGTGCCTCAGCAACAAGCCTTTCTACCTCCTCCGGGTCGCTGCTGTTGCCAATTTCCGTTCCGTTGATGCTGACTTTATAAAAATTATCGCCTGTTTTCTGAAATCGTGGAAAAGACGGCACGCCAAAAAGGAGTACCAGCAATGTGATTCCCGTCGTCGCAAACCAGGTCTTTTTGATCAGTCCTCTATATTTCTTCAATCTGTTCATCTTTTCTTCTTTTTCTTTTTGGCTACGCTGTAGCCGAACGTCCCAATTGCTTCCCCAAGTCCGTAATATGTGCCGTGGGAGTACACGATCGGGTCCGCTTTTTCCAGATGAAACCGTCCCGTTTCATCCATCCACTTCTCGTCCACACTGACCGAAACGACCTCTGCCACAAACATCGTGTGGCTGCCGAGCTCTATCTTCTGCGTCACGCGGCATTCCAGGCTGACCGGGCTTTCCGCGATCTGCGGTACCGACACTTTCTGTCCCGGCCACGGTGTCAGATTCATTTCTGCAAATTTGTCCACGTCCCGACCGCTTCTGACGCCGCAGAAATCTGCTGCTTTCGTCAATTCCTTCGTCGTCAGGTTAATGACAAATTCTCCTGTCTCTTCAATACAATGATAGGAATATCTTTCCGGACGCACCGAAATCGACACCATCGGCGGATTGGAACAGACCGTACCTGTCCATGCAACGGTGAAAATATTCGGCTTTCCGTCTTTGTCCGCAACCGAAACCATGACCGCCGGAAGCGGGTAAAGCATATTGCCCGGCCGCCAGTTTACGCGGCCCATTAAAACAGCCCTGCAATCTGCGCCGCTGCCAGAACAATATTCGCCAGCGCGGTCACGAGAGTAATAATCATCAGAGGTCTGAGTCCTCTGCCCTGCTTCTGCAAATGCTCATTGCGGCGGACAAGTTCGTCATTCTGTGCCGCTATCGCTTCGGTCTGCTTCTTTACTTCATCTACGACAACCGCCTGTACGTTGCGGTATACCTTTACGTTTTCCTTATGGGTAAAATCATCGGACTGCTTTAAGAGCTGCTTGATCTCATCCATATGCTCCAGGATCGCCTGTTCAATCTGACTGACCTGCTCTGCAGTTTCCTGATTTTTCTGCTGTGCTTCGTCGAGGCGCAGCAGTCCTTCTTTTGTATAGTTCTGCAGTCTAACCATACATTCCTGTGCGGTGCGGTTGATGCTGTCCTGGCTTCCCTCTGCCATCCGGCTTAAATTGCTCGTGCCGGTTTCAATGATTTTGCGCAGTCCGCCGGCGCTCTCCGTCGTCACACGCTGGATTCCTTCAATGCTCTGCTCCGCCAGATTCTGCATTCCGGCAGCGCTCTGATCCGTATATTTCTGAATCACATCCAGAGCTTCCACATTTTTTCGTGTAACCTGACGGATCTCATTTAAGTAATTTTCGTATTCTACAAGCGATTCTCTCAAACGCTTTGCTTCCAAATCCTGCATGTATTTTCCTCTCTGTCTGTTCCGTTCCCAATCCTGTGTCCCGGGGCAAAGTATCCTTTCCCCCAAATCGCATCTTTTACAACAGTGTATATTCTGTTTTATTGTATCATTATTACCATTTTGAAACAAGATCAAAACAGAGGTTCTTTCAGCGCTTTTGTTTTATTGCTACTGTTCACACGCGCCATTCGCAATACAATAGAATGTACGCTTCGCGAACATTCTATTGTCATGAACCGCGTCTTCGACGCTCTCCGCTGCTTCGCAGCTCATTTTTGCTCATAAAGTGGCGCTCCCTTCGTACCTTTTTGTAAGCAGATTTTCATGCAAGCATGAAATCTGCTTGCAAAAAGGTACGAGTGAACTGTAATGTTTTATTTATTTTGCACTGTTTTCCTTTTATGTCTTTCAAGTTTTTGTGCTAATTAACTACATATTAACATTGTGTTCATAATTTGTTCATATTTAATTGCTATACTGAGTTTGTCGTTAAGGAACAGAACTTAACGATCTACCAAAGGAAACACAGATAATTTTTTCATAATAGCCCAGGTGCCGGGAGGCCCTGGGCACTCCTCATTTTTAGGGGGAAATTTTCCGTTTCATGTCTTACAGGATTCTCCGCCTGCGGCGGGTCGCGTAAGCGACATTATTCCTCTCCGCCGCAGTGCGATCCTCGCGGAGCGTTTTTCATTGGATAGAAGCGCAGTTTTTATCCGATAAAAATAAAATCCTGCAACGCAGGATTCTACGCCTGCGGCGGGTCGCGTAAGCGACACTATTCCTCTCCGCCGCAGTGCGATCCTCGCGGAGCGTTTTTTATTGGCTAGAAACGCAGTTTCTAGCCAATAAAAAAGCAGCCCGATCGCATCCGCGTCCGAACTGCCTCAATACCCTAAAAGTTTTTCGAAAACAATAGAATGCACGCTCTGCGAGCATTCTATTGTCATGAATAAAGCGAACCCTGACAGGATCGGTCAGCCGTCAGGCTCCATCCGTGTCTTCCTTGCTCAATGCCTTAATCTCTTCGTTCAGCTCCTGCATCCGGTTATCAAGTGCAGATACCATGCCTGCGCATTCGATCAGCTCTCGCTTGACATGCTTCGGCGCATTGCCCTCGAATTTGTAATTGATCTTGTGCTCCAGGCTCGCCCAGAAATCCATCGCTACCGTCCGGATCTGAATCTCCACCTTTACATCAACAGTGCGGTCAGACAAAAATACCGGAACGGTCACGAGCATATGATAGCTCTTATAGCCGCTCGCTTTCGGCAGGCGAATGTAATCCTTGACTGCGATGACATGAATATCATTCTGCAGTCGAATCATCTCCGCGATTCTGTAAATATCCGATGTAAAAGAACAAATTACACGGATTCCCGCAATATCATTGACATACTTCACCATATTTTCGATCGTGGATTCATATCCATGCCTGCGTAGCTTCTTTACGATACTCTCCGAAGTCTTAATTCTGGATTTAATATGTTCGATCGGATTATATTGATGAACGTGCTGAAATTCGTCGTTTAAAATTTCCAGCTTCGTATTAATCTGTTTCAGGGCGGCATTATAAACCAATATCACTTCCTGCCACGTTTCGATCTGGCTTTCTGCATCCAATAAAAGTTCCATACCTTCGGCCTCTCTTTTCTTGATAATTTTATTATAGCATACCCGATGCGGAAACAGACGGATTTCATTAAAATTTTAGATATTCCGCCCAATCTTCCTCCGGTTTTTCACTACACAAATATATTTATGCACTTCCTCCGGGATTTATGCTATACTGACGTAAACAGCTTTCACATCAAAGGAGATTTTTCATGTTCCGTTTATGGGCGCGCACATTTCAAAATAACCACATGTTAAACGATACCGTCATCTGCGACGACCGCGAAGAAACCAGAACCCATAAGGTTTTCGACGCGCTGCAGGAGGTCTGCATGCAGTTCGACCTCGGAAAGCCAATCTGGCTCGATAGCAATATCAATGATTTCCGCCGCCATGCCAAAACACGCTTTCGCCAGGATTCTTTTGTTGAGGAAATTGACTTCGATTACCTGGAAATCCAGGTGATTGAGGAGGATTGAAAGCAGGCATCAAGGTCGGGGCCTTTTGCCCCGATATCTTAAATATCATATAGTATAGAAACGGAAACGAAGTTTACAACCGTACGGCATTTGCTAATGCGGTCTGCTCGTTTCTTTTTTTATGTCACAGTTCACTCGTATCCTTCCGGGTTCAGATTCCGTGCTTGCACGAAAATCTGAACTCAGAAGGGTACGAAGGGAGCGCCATTTTATGAGCAAAAAGAGCTGCAAAGCAGCGAAAAGCATCGAAGATGCGCTTTTGCGAATGGCGCGTGTGAACGGTAACTTTTTTTCTATCATCTCTTCTTGACATTTTGTCGCTTTTCATGTAGTATCTGCATATATTATATGTAGTTTTAAATACTATGTGTAATATTTTATAATGCTACATCGTTTGTTAAACGAACATTCTGCTATCCCTGACACAGAATGCCCGCAAAATACGCATTCCATTGTATCCAAATGTAAGGAGGAGGTACTACTATGAACATAACCATTCGGGAACCCGGAAGCGCACTCACCCATTTTATCGCCATGCTGCTCGCTCTCTGCGCAGCAGTCCCGCTGTTAGTCCGCGCAGCTGTCCACTCCGGTGTAAAAAGCCTCACTGCAATGACAGTTTTTATGATCAGCATGGTTTTATTGTATGCCGCCAGCACGATATACCATTCTGTCAACTGCTCCGGGCGCGTTCTGCGTATCTTTCGGAAAATGGATCATATGATGATTTTCATCCTGATCGCAGGGACCTATACGCCGGTATGCCTGCTGACCCTGCCAAAGCCCTCCGGTCTGATGCTGCTTGCCGCAGTCTGGGGAATCGCGCTGGTCGGAATTTTTATCAAAGGCTTCTGGATCACCTGTCCAAAATGGTTTTCCTCTGTTTTGTATATCGCAATGGGCTGGAGCTGCCTGTCCGTTCTGGGACAGCTGTTTTCCCTCCTTCCGCTTCACGCCTTTTTATGGCTGCTCGCCGGCGGACTGATCTATACTGCAGGCGGCATTATCTACGCGCTCAGGCTGCCTCTGTTTGACGCACGGCATCCGATGTTCGGCTTACACGAAATTTTTCATTTGTTCGTCATGGCCGGCAGCCTGTGTCATTTTGTGTTTATGTTCTGCTATCTTGCGTAAAAATCTCCATTCCGCAGGCGCCTTACACCGAAGGAACCTCGTACGATCAATAGCTGCTTTGTGACGCCTGCGGCACGGACTGTGTATACAAAGCCAGCTGCTCTGCAGACACCAGATTTCCATCTGCATCTGACATTTTTCTTACTCCGTACCTGCTTCGCTCCGCCACCATTGCACCAGCCCCGCCTGACATCAGTGCCGCCGCTGTCATCCCTGTCCCCATCGCAACTGGCGATGCTCCCCTCAGACGGGATGTCTGGATAAACTGCAGCGCTGCTGCCGTGCGCCCTGCCTGTGCAAGCTCCCGCGACACCGAATACAACATCAGAAACGTCATATACTGGCGCGCAGTCAGCTTTTCTCCCATCAGATTTACAAGGCCGTTTACCTCCTGCACAGAAAGGCTGACCGCTTCAAATGTTCCTGCCGGAAGTCCCGCCAGCTCCATAATCTGATGCAGCTGTTCCAGCCATTCGCTGGAAATCCGCCCTTTTTCATGGATATAAGCAGGGCGCTCCGGATTGCGAAATTTCTGGAACAGCCATCCCATCTTTTCGGTTTCGACAAGCGCGGTGGGATTCGTACCAACGCCCACAGAACGGATTTCTGTACCGCATGCATCCACTGGTTCAGCTCCCGATACCTTTGCAGATTGCTTCGCAGCGATACCATTTGTTCGCAGGCTCTCCTGTGTGAACTGCTGCAGCTTCATAAATCCCACGCAGAGCCGGTCGCGCTCTTCCAGTTCTTTTTTCAGAAGCTGTGCCATCAATAAAAGGATGCCGGACATCGCGCAGTCCATCCGCACAGAATCCTTCCACGGCGCTTTCATTTCTTTCCATTCCTGCACACTCAGCCTGTCGCACTGCTGCATACGCTTCCAGAGAAATCCCCAGCTTCCCTGTAAAAAGTGGCAAACCTGATTTTTTCCTTTTTCAAACTCGTCCATGGATTCCTCTTCCAGCTGTTCAAAAATTCCCGCTGCCAGAATCGCGTAGCGCCGCTGTTTCCATCCAAACTGCTCCAAAAATACCGGATATCGGCGCATCCATGCAATCCCCTTCTCATTCCAGAGATCTATTTTCTCCTGCTTCTGCCGGTTCATCCAGCTTCTCGCACCTTTCTGGTTGGCAGCCGCATAGACCGCCGCAGGCATCAAATAAATCCAGCTGTCTTCGGCGCGTTGTTCCATGCAGAGAAGCAATCCTGTCTCCTGTACGTTTAACGTTCCCTGTTTATCTTTTTTCCGAAAAAGCGTCAACGCATACAGACTGTCCTGCTCTGCGCTGCAAAAATACAGATACTCTCCCCGTCTATTCTTCATGTTCTACCTCCAGAAAATCGCCGTCCATAAGCATTGAAAATGTCTTTTTCTCCTGATTGTAAAGATATACATGATTGGACAGAACCTCCTCCGGTCTGGTACATTCCCGGTTCGTCTCCTGCAAACTGTACTCCACTATTTCCGGAGAAATCATTCCGACGCCATGAATTTGTGCCTCATGAATACTCGTGAACGCAATATAAAAGTCACCGCCCAGATCCTGCGCGATTTTCTCCGCAACACCCGGATAAAAAACGGCAATCGCTCCGTTGATTTCCAGCGTATTTGTCAACAGATAGCTGCGCATGCCCGGCGGGATTTTCTGTTCGTCGTCCTCCCCCATAAAAATGCCGTTCTCGTACCGCTTTCCGTCCCAGCCCATCAGGCACTGGATCGAATACAGCCGCGGCGGATACAAAAAGCTCGTATTGACCAGCGCTGCCCGCATTACCTCCGCTTCGGGGACCATCCATTTCTGAACCTGATCCCGGTACACCTTCGTCGTAAAATAGTCTCCTCCCAGATGAGATAAAACGCAGTACAGCACCAGCGCTACATCCCCGATGCGGATATACGGCACGTTTACAAGCTCGCTTCGGTAAAAATCCAGATTGAGCGGACGAAGAATCAGCATATTTTTCATTTTTCCGTACTCACTTTTTTCTGAAAGAGCCGTATTTTCCTGCGCTTCCACTGCTGCCTCAAGAACCCGAAGCATCCGCTCTTTTTCCTGCTTCTGCACCTTTTTATCCCCGCTGCAGAGCTTATCGAGCATCCCTTCTGTCGCCTTTAAACGGGCGCAGCAGTCCCTGCGTCCATTTTTAAAGCAGAATAAAAAACTGTCCTCCTCCGTCAGAATCTGAAACGGGTAAGGAAATTCCGACTCTACCTCCTTTTGCAGAAACGCCCTCGCATATTCCATTTTTTGTGTGTCGTCCATTCTCCCGTTACTGAAAACTTATAAAAAGTTATAAACTTTTATGTTTCATTCCTACTTCAACGAGTATGCTTTTGATGGCATAAATACCTATCTACTCACAAGTTCTTGTACTCTCCATAGGCGTAAATTCCGAATTAACGCATCCGTACATATTTGCATTAACATTTAAGTGTTAGCTTGCAAATTGTTCTCCATAAGCTTTTAGGTTTAGTGATGCCTGGAAATCTCTATCTATAACATTTCCACATTCACATTTATATGTTCTATCAGATAATCTCAAATCCTTTTTTATTTTCCCACAGCAACTACAACGTTTGGATGATGGATAAGATCTATCAGCCACAATGAGCTGAATACCTCTATCATTACACTTGTATTCCAACTGTTTACGAAATTCAAAGAATCCCTGATTCTGAACCGCTTTAGATAAATGTCTATTTTTTATCATCCCACTAACGTTTAAATCTTCGATACAGATAAATCTTGGTTTTCGATTTACGATTTCAGATGTGGTCTGATTCAAATAATCTTTTCGGATATTTGCTAATCTGTGATTTACTTTAAGTAAAAGTTTTTCTTTTTTTACTATATTGTTAGTTTTACAGTAACTTCCTCCTTTCTTATTGTGTTCATATTTACGAGATACGCTGCGTTGCAATCTACGCTTGCATTTCTCCAGCTTTTTAACAGTCTGGCTTTTGTTTATATTCTTGTAGGTGTTACCATCAGAACATATCGCCAAATCCTTAATTCCAAGGTCTATACCGATTCCATCATGATTAGACCTGTCCCTGCAGTCTGGGAATTCCACACATACGCTAATCCACCAATTCAATCCATCAAAGGATACTCTCGGATTCCTATATTTAGCATCTGTGGGAATACGTCCATGTTCAGCAAGTTTTACCCAGTTCAGCTTTTGTTTATTAGCTTTCCTGCTGAAAGAAAATCCTTCAAATTTAACATGCGTATCACGAAACTGTATCTTGATATTATCTTGATAGAATTTAGGCATTGATTTCTTTTTCGCCTTAAACCTTGGGTACCGTTGTAAACCCTTGAAAAAGTTTTTATAGGCTGAGCAGGCATCTTTAATTGCCTGCTTAGTTACATTGTTTGAAACGTTTAGCAGCCATGCATATTCATCAGAATTTCTAAGCCTTGTAAATTCTTTTCTAAGCTCCGTATCTGGAATAAATCTGCCACCTTTTTCATAGTTTTCCTTTTCCCTGGCCAAAGCCCAGTTATAAGCAAATCTTGAAGCACCTGCGTACTGAAACAGCTTAGTTTGTTGTACATTATTTGGGATCAACATTACTTTTATGGCTTTTACCATCGGTCTCCTCCTGCATCAATTCTCGGATAAGTTTCTTCGCTTTATTCGCTCGTTTTCCTTGTAACTTGCAGCTAAATACTGTGATTATCTGTACTAAATCTTCAACGAGTTCTTGTTGCTCAGATTCTTCAGTATTGTCAATAATCTCAATCTGTCGTTCTAAGTCATCTTTTTGTTTGTGGCTTGAAACACGACAATAGCCAATGATAATGCGGTTTTAGGCTTTATATTCATTACCTGGTTGAGCTGTTCATCGGAATAATACCTATAACCACTTGTTGTAGTATGATGCGGATGAAGTTTTCCATTAGAATCCCAATTTCGTAATGTCTGTGCTGATACACCTATAATTTATATACTTTTATAAGGCGGTAACGGCGATCGGACAGCTGTTCGCAGCACATACACCTATAATTTATATACTTTTATAAGCCTTATTCAGCTGTTCAATCACCTCCTTGTGAAAAATTGCGTACATGCCTGGAATCTTGTGTAGAATTGAACTAGAAACATCAGAATAATAAAAGAAATAACAAGATCAAACCAACATGTCAGAATAAACCGGTTATCAGCAACCGGCTTCGCCCTTTGCGATGAACAGCTCGGCTGTCCCCGCTTGCGCTTCTCTCCTTCAATCACGAGCCCGCGCTGGCGCGCTCTACCGCCTGCTTCGCAGGCTGCTCGTTCTCTAATGGCACGAGAAAAACAAATGCCGCTTTCAGCGTCGCTTGTTTTTCTTTCGTGCTCATTATATAGCACAATCGGCTTGAAAGGGAATACCGTAAACGGTATGACTTTCAAGCCGATCCAAATATGGTACTACAGTTCACTCGCAGCTTCCTGGGAGCAGATTTCGCGCTTGCGTGAAAATCTACTCCCAGGAAACTACGAAGGGAGCGCCATTTCATGAGCAAAAGGAGCTGCGAAGCAGCGGAAAGCATCGAAGATGCGCTTTTGCGAATGAAATGGCGCGGTGAACTGTTAGAATATTACGCCTGGATTTCCCGCACCAGACAATATTGTTTCAGGGAAAAATGCTTTTCCACGACTCCATACACCTTAAACCCGAACTGCTGATAAAACGCAACGTTACGCGGGTTGTGCGTTTCCAGCGAAATCATCAGATCGTTGCGTTCCGCATATGCAACCGCCTCTTCCACCAGCGTCGCCGCGATTCCGTGATGCTGCATTTCCGGATCAACCGCCAGATAAATGATATGCAGTCTCCGATCCTGATGCAGCTGATCCGTCCAGCTTGAATTCAGGTAATCCCTGCCGAGCACGAAATTAAAAAATGTTTTCAGGCTGTGATCCTCCCGGATCAGATAGCCCTCCGTGCGCAGCGTCGCCTGCACCTCCGTAAAATAACGATGCAGCAGATGGTACGGCTCCGTTTCATCCGAAACGACCAATATGCCGTTTAAATCCTTACTGTCTGCAAAAATTTCACACGTCTCATAAAATTCCGTCAGGTCGCATTGAAACAGCTCCGGCATCAGTCGTTTCCGCACCTCTTCATCCGGAATCAGCTCCACATACAGCGGGTCCGCCGCAAACGAACGGCACAACAGCTCCTCAAGCTTCGACAAATCCTCTTCCTGTACCCGATACAGTTTTTCACTGTCCATAAAATTCCACTCCGGCTTCTCTCAAAAGCCGCTCCATCCTTTCCGTCTGCACGCACAGCGTATCGATTTCTTTCCGGTACAAATCGCTCTGGCGCTCATATGCAGCCTCCAGCTGTGCAATTTCTTCCGTAAAATCACTGCAGTCCGTTTTTTCTTTTTCCAGAAGTCCGGTCACAACCGGGAAAAAGTTTTCAAACCCGATAATTCTTCCGGTTCCCCATTTCAGCCGATCTGCGCTCTGATCCAATGCATACGATGTAAAATGTCGATAAACCTCTTCTTCAAACAAAAATGCGTACCGGTTGCTGTCGATCTCATACAGCTTGCGCAGTGCCGCCGAGAGCCTTCCCTCTTTCAGATTGCGCACCGCACCTTCCAGAAGCTGCAAACGATCCTGCAAAATTCCATGCGGAAACAACACGTTTCCATACCAGTCGATCCGGACATAGGCGTCCTGCTCCTGCTGGAAAACCTGTAAAAGCGCTCGTTCCAGCTTCCGGGTGTCTGCCGCAGGTACTTCTGCAGCAGTGTCCGTTCCCTGCACACATGCGATGAAATCTCCGTTCACCGCTCCGACATCGCCAGTCTCCGCTACGCACAGTCCAGATGCATTTTCCACACCAGCGTGCCTCGCGTTCCGGTTCGTTTTCTCTACCTTTGCATACAGCTGTTGCGCCGTCGCCGTTGCCTGCTCCAACACCCGCAGCAGCCGCTGTCCGTCCGCGCCGGTTTTTTCACACCATTCGCTGTCCAGCCGCTCCCTTGCTTTTCGGAACACTCTGGAAAAATCCAGCGGAACAACAACCGTACGGTCAATCGCCATCAGCAAAAGTCCAAACAGCTCATGGTGCATCCGATAAACATCCTCATCGTAAAAGCCGTCGTTGTCGAACTGTGAATGATAATTCGTTTCCATAAAGCTTCCGCCCGTAAAATCATTTACCATCGACGGGATTCCGGCAATCGCAATGGAAAAATCGTCCGACCAGGTTTCAATCGGCGCGGTAATCCTCGTTTCCTCCGGATATGCACCGGTCAGGCTCGGCAGCTCTTCCAGAAATTCTTCCAAAAAAGAAACGTATTCGAACGTGCTCCGAATCCTCGCCCGCGTCCCGTGTGCCAGCGCAGGGAGCTCAAAATTCAGGTCGGCAATCACGCTTCCCCGCCACTCCGGATGCACCGTAAATACCTGTTCATACGCGCCCGTCGACCAGTCGAACTGCGAGTCCGCCACGCCCCATTCCTCGGACGCCATACAGCAGAACATCAGCGTATTTTCGGGCTGATATCCAATTTCCAGCAGCGTTTTTCCCATCGAAAGCATCATCGAAATTGCGGTATTATCATCCTGAAAACCGTCAAAATAGGAATCGTAATGTGCGGAAAGCATAATTCTGCGCTCCGGGTGCGTTTTTCCGGGAATCTCCCCGACGATGTTATAGGTCGTCTGCGCCGGGATCACCTTTGTCGAAGCGTCAAACAGCACCTTTACCTCACTGCGGCCCTGCAGCATTTTTTTCAATTGATCTGCATCGTGCCGGGCAATCGAAAATGCCGGTGCATTCGACGGTCCCGCGATATCCTGTGCGTTCAGTGCGCGTTCGTCTACCTCTCCATAGCCGCCTGTCTGTGCGGCAATGACAGCTGCCGCGCCTTTTAAATGCGCCTGATAAACCGGATAATTGATCCACCACTCATCCCGCTGGTTGATATCCACTAATACGAGCTTTCCGGTCACATCCATTCCTTCATAATCCTGCAGAGTTCCTCTGCCTGCATACACAACCGAATAGCACTCCGGTCCGTCCGTCACAAAATTCGTCTGATACGCGCCAAGCTGTATCGTTTCCTCTTCGCCTTTTTCGTTTAAAAAAGTCATTTTCGCGCGTTCAAATTCCCACGCATCTACTGTAATCGCATCCTTATGGATAATCGGAAAACCGATTGTGTGCATCTCCTGCTCCAGCATTTCCCCGGTTGCAAGCTCTGCCTTCGACCCCGCCGTCCGATAGCCGAGTTCTTCGTTGGTGCGGTGTTTTTCCATCCGTTTCGCCAGATGATAGGAATAGGAAATATCCAACTGCTGTCTGTATTTCTCCTGCATGTCCATCGTATACCACTCCTGTCTGTCATCGCTTTTATGCCTGATCCGGTATCATAGGAGACAAAAGACCTTTTTGATCCCGACATCATTTCAGTCCCAGTATATCATTCCTGTAGCAAAAGACAAGAAGGTTTCCGCTGCATAGAGGGCAAAGATTGAAAAATAAAATTTTTCAATCGCGAGATTTGTGTCTGCGCTCACTTGACACAAACCCGACATGCGCAAAAAACGTGCGCAGAAAGGATGAGAAATATGCCGCGCAGAGGCGACCGGTTGTGGCTTTGCGCGGCATATTGTATTTTGCGACGATGTCTGGTTACCCGATTACAAGCTCCCTGCCGCCCATTTTTTCATACAAACGGTGGGAAATGGAAACCACCGTCCGGTTTTCTCCGGCGCGCCTGAGCGCATACAAAACCTCCTGCTCTGTGCCTACATCGAGGTTCGCCGTGATTTCATCCAGCAGCAGAATCGACGGCTTCGCTGCAACCGCCCGGGCAATGGACAAAAGCTGCCACTGTCCCTGTGAAAACAGTGCATCCGTGCAGGGCGTATCATACCCCTGCTCCATTCCGGCAATCACTTCATGCAGTCCTGCCAGCTTCGCCGCTTCGACCGCATCCTCTCTGGAAATCATCGGATCAGAAAGCGTAATCTGCTCCAGAACGGTTCCGGGAACCCGCTTAAAGCTCTGCTCCACGCAGCCAAACAGACGCCGTCTGATACTGTCCGGAAGCAGATAAGCGTCCTGTCCATATATTTTTACACAGCCCTTTTGCGGACGATACAGCCCCAAAAGCAATTTAAAAATTGTGCTCTTTCCTGCGCCGGTGCGCCCGGTCATCGTTACCTGCTCGCCGGTTTTTATCTCGAAGCTCAAATGCTCCAGAACCATCTTTTCCTCTTCATAGCCGAAGCTGACGTCTTCCAGAGAAATGCATGCAACCGGCGAATCCGTGCCTGCGCTGGCTTTGCCAAGCTCCGTCATCACTTTTTCTCCCGCGTCCTCAGAGGTTTCCAGCCGCGTCGGCAGCTCCAGAAATTCTCCGACACGCTTCGCACCTGCCAGCGCCTCCTGGATCGTCTGGATTTCCATGCCAATGCTTTCGATTGGGGAAAAGATTCTCGAAATATAGGAAATTACCGCAACCGCCGTACCGACTGACATGCCGAAAAACATTCTGACCTCCGGGCCGGACGAAGCCGACAGCAACATGACAACGCCCGTCACCAGCGCATCTGTAATCAAAATAACCGGAGAATACAGTGCATCGTAAAAATTTGTACGCTCCATCGCAGCGTATCCCTCCTGCAGCGTACGGTCATAACGTTTGCGCATAAAGCCTTCTTTTCCAAAAACATGGATCATCCGAATGCAATGAATCGTCTCCGGCACAAGACCCGACGTCCGCGCGGCAGCCTTTCTGCTGTCCATCTGCGCAGCCAGCATTTTTTTCTGAACATGTCTTGTAAACAGTGCGATCAGCGGCAGAATCGCCAGCAGAGTAATCGCAAGTCCGCGGTTTTTCTGCCAGAGCACTGCGTAAATACCGATCATCGTGCAAGCATCTGCAAACATGCTGATGATACCGGAGGTAAACAGCGTTTCCAGCGTATCAACATCTCCGACAAACCGGGATGCGATCGTTCCTGCATCCATTTTACTCAACGTATCTGCGGACAGATGCGACAGCTTTCCGCACATCTGACTGCGCAGACCGTGGGTCAGCTTCTGTCCGAATACGATCAAAAGGCTTTCCCGCGTAGATTCCAGCAATCCCGCCAGTGCTACCACGCCGAAATAGGAAAATGCCTGTACAATCGGCATCGAGTTTCCCGCAGTCAGCCCGTCCACGATTTTTTCCAGAATCAGCGGCGGCACAAGTGCAGTGACGACTGCGCCGACTACGGTGATGACCAATGCAATCGGAAGCAGAAGATTCTGTGTGCAGATCGATCCCACCGCAGTGAGAATTTCATGATGCGCCTTTGACGGCATCGTTTTTTTCAAACGCTCACGCATGGTCTGCTCCCTCCTTCCATACCTTGCACAAATTTGCATATTCCGGAACTATCTGCAGCATTTTTTCGTGCGTTCCTGTCTGCGTCTGTCCGTTTTCCATCCAGATGACCTGATCCGTCTGATCAAACAAATACAGGCGGTGCGAAATCAGCAGGATAATCCGATCCTTTGACATCGCTTTTAATTCCCGGAAAATCTCCTCCTCCGTATTCCGATCCAGCGCCGCAAACGGGTCATCCAGAACAATCAGCGGCTTTGCATGGGACAGCGTCCGTGCAAGCGCCGTTCTCGCCTGCTGCCCGCCGGAAAGCCGCACGCCGCGGCTGCCGACCAGTGTATCGACGCCGTTTTCCATTTCGGACACTTCCCGGTCCAGGCAGACGCGCGAAAGCTCCCTGCCGACGTCGATCTGCTCCTCTCCGAGCGCGACATTGTTTCGGACACTGTCCGCCAAAAGCTCCGGATCGTGTCCCTGCCATCCGACCATGCTCCTGCGTTCTTTATCTGAATATTCAGATAATTCTTTCCCGTTTAACAAAACATGCCCGGTATAAGGCACTTCTCCCAGAAAAATTTTACCAAGCGTCGATTTGCCGCACGCAACAGGACCCGTGATCCCGATGATCTGTCCAGGCTTTGCACTTATCGTCAATCCGTCAAAAATCTGCTTTCCGCCCGGATATGCGCAGCCCGCCTGATCCAGCTTCAGGCTGACCGCCCCGGCTGTCTTTTCTTCTGTTTCTTCCGGAGGCTCTGTCAGCAGCGGACGGATTCTTTTCCACGAAACGTTCGCTTTCTGTACGGAGTTAAACAGCTTCGCCGCCTTTGAGGACTTGACCGCAAGCTTTCCATAGCAGGATAAAAATGTCGTAAACGCTGCGATGTTCCAAACCGCCCATCCGCTGTTTAACACATTTTTCGAACCGAAATACAAAATCAGCACGGTGCTTACCATGGAAATCACCTGATACAGCGGAGGCATCGCTACGACCTGCATCCCTGCACGGACTGCTGTTTTTTCGTAATCGTCCAGCTGTTTTTCATACATGCCGCTGCGCTGTTTTTCACAGCCGTAAATCCGATAAGTCACCGCGTTGCCCGCGCGGTCCAGCGTCGCTGTATTCAAGCGTCCGGCGCTCTCCTTATATGCGGCATTGCTGCGCTCTACCACGGTTTTCATCTTTTCCGCCATCAAATAGGAAAACGGCGGGAACAACAGACACAGCAGTGCAAGCCGCCAGTCGTACCACAACAGCATCGCAGCATAGGCAAGCAGCGCAATACCGGTATCAAAAATCTCCGTCGTGAACTTCCGGATTCCCTCTACGCACGCATCCACGTCAGACACCGCTTTTGTCAGAAGGCTTCCGGCCCCCTCTTTTTCCAGCTCACCTACACTTTTATGTACCAGATTCCCGTAAAGCACCTGCTTCATGCTCCGGTTGATATCGTTCGCAAACCGGCGCACATAAAACCGCTTGATGTAGCGCGCGCCCTGCACGAATCCGATCACTGCCACATACGCGCACACCAAAAGCAGCATATCGGCAAAAAATTTTTCCCCTGCAAACACATCCAGCAGGCACTGTGCAAGCCGTCCTTCAAACCACGGCCCCGCGAGCAGTCCGATATTATAAATCAGGCCGGAAACCGTCACCGCAAGCAGCGGCTTCCACTCCGTCACAAAGTAGCTTCCGATCTGATCCGGTTTTCTCCCGGCAGTCCGGATTCCCAATTCTTTCCTGTCGCACATCGTCGTCCCTTCAGCCATCCTTTTCTCCTCTGTCCATCCGCTCCTTTACCTGTAAAAATCCAGACCGGCTTTCTTTTTTCGATCTCAGATACAGTCGATCCAGCATTTCGCAAAAGTGCCCGGTTTCTGATTCGTCCAGTTCCTCCATCAGCCACTCATAAAACGTCGATTCAATGCTGACCTTGGAGTTTTTCAGCCCTTCCGCCTTTTTTGTCGCATACAAAAGCTGACTTCTTTTGTCCTCCGGATTGTCCCGGCGAATCAGGTAGCCCTTCAATTGAGTTGCAGGGACTTTCCTGCACGATAGTTTTTCAAAATGGATGTACCTACATCTTTTTTCATCCTAGTTTATCTGCAGAGAACTGTCAACCGTTTTCCTGCGCTTGAATTATCAGGAAAACCGCGCTATGATGTTCTTAACTGACTTATGTATCTCACAAAGAAGGGAGCTTCGTATGACTTTAGAACCGCTTATTTTAAAAATGATTTCCTACGATCACGGCAGCCCGGAGCGCATTCAGCATTTTCTGAAGGTGCACAGCTTTGCAAAGACGATCGCTGTTTCCGAGCATCTCGATGAAAAAACACTGTTCATTACGGAAGCTGCCGCCATCGTGCACGATATCGGCATCCGGCTGTGCCTGGAAAAATACGGAGACGGAAACGGAAAATTGCAGGAAAAAGAAGGTCCTGCCCTGGCAGAGCAGATGCTCTCCGAGCTGGGATTTGAAAAAGATGTGATAGAGCGCGTCAGCTTTTTAGTCGGTCATCATCATACTTATACCGGCATCGACGGTCTCGATTATCAGATTCTGGTGGAGGCGGATTTTCTGGTCAACCTCTTTGAAGGAAACACGGACACAGCCCATATCCGGGCGACCTATGACAACATTTTCCGTACAGAGACCGGGAAAAAAATCTGCCGCGAAATGTTTGGCTTATAATGTGGAGACATCATCAGCTTTTCTTTCCATTTCGCGGCATTTTGTTAAAAGGATGGGCCTCCCACAAAAACGGCGACGCTGCGCGGTTTCAGGATAAATTCACTGTCAATGACAGTCATCTGTGACTCCTTTTCGGGCATTTCCGGCTGGTCCGTATTGACCGCAAGCCTCCATACAAAGCCGTTTGGAAGCTTCGGCAGAAAAAACTGCTGATCCTCCCAGAAAACATTGACCGCCAGGTACACGAGATCTTCCGTTTCCAATTCCCGGGTTCGCTCCGTTTCCAAACTCCACACAGATTCCCGGCGTCTCTCTGCTTCCTGACTCCACGCGTTTTCCTGATTTCGTCCTGTTTTCTGACTGCTTCCGGCCGGAACCGCCCCCGCAAACATCACGCCCAGGAATTTACTTTCCTGGGTCACATTATTGTCCCAGGGCTGATTCGTATGGACGCTGACCGTCGGGAACCCAAGCCCGGACGGACTGCATTCTCCGCGGATTGCAGAGTGTTTTTTGCGGAATGCAATCATATACCGGAAAAATTCGTAAATTTCTCTATTTTTTTCCAACAGCGACCAGTCCAGCCAGGAAATTTCGTTGTCCTGGCAGTAGGCGTTGTTGTTGCCAAACTGCGTATTGCAAAATTCGTCTCCCGCCAGAAACATCGGCGTTCCGCGGCTGCACAGTAACACCGCACAGGCATTTTTGATCATTCTTTTCCGAAGCGCTTCTATTCCGGGGTTGTCGGATTTTCCCTCGTACCCACAGTTCCAGCTCCGGTTATCATCTGCACCATCAGTATTATTCCAACCGTTTTCCTCGTTATGTTTTTCATTATAAGAATACAGGTCGTACAGCGTAAAGCCGTCGTGACAGGTCAGAAAATTGATTGACGAATTGTAGCCCCGATACTGCCCACCGTACAGATCCGGAGAGCCGGTAATCCGCTTTGCTGCCTGTGCAGCGAACCAGTACTCTCCTTTTAAAAAGCTGCGCAGCTCGTCCCGGTATTTGCCGTTCCACTCCGCCCACCGGTTCCACGCCGGGAAATTTCCGACCTGATACAAACCGCCCGCATCCCATGCCTCCGCAATCAGGTTGACGTCCTTCAGCACCGGATCTTCCGCCAGATTCCGAAGCAGAGGCGGCTGTAACAGCGGCGTCCCGTCCTCGTTTCGTCCCAAAATGCTCGCAAGGTCAAAGCGAAAACCGTCCACCCGATAATGAATTACCCAATGCCGCAGGCATTCCAGAATCATCTGCTGTACGACTGGATGATTGCAATTTAACGTATTTCCGCATCCGCTGAAATTATAATAGTTTCCCTCCGGCGTCAGCATATAATAAATCCGGTTGTCGATTCCCTTAAATTCAAAAAACGGTCCCTGCTCGTTTCCCTCCGCGGTATGATTGAACACCACGTCTAAAATGACTTCGATTCCGTTCTGGTGAAGCTCCCGGATGAGATTTTTAAACTCCGTCCCTTCCCGGTTATACTCCTGACGCGCCGTGTATCCTGTGTTCGGTGCAAAAAATCCAACCGTGTTGTAGCCCCAGTAATCCAGAAGCGTCCTGCCGCCAATTTCACGTTTTCCCATCGTCTCGTCAAATTCAAACACCGGCATCAGCTCAACTGCCGTGATGCCAAGTGCTTTCAGGTAGGGGATTTTTTCCCGGATGCCCTCAAACGTTCCCGGAAACTGCACACCCGAGGAGGCATGCTTTGTAAAACCGCGCACATGCATCTCATAAATAATCAGCTCCTGCATCGGCTTTTTCGGCTCTCTGGCGTCACCCCAGTCGAAATCGTTGAACACCACCCGCCCATGATAACCCTTCTCCCGGTCGGGCTCTTTTCCCCAGATGCTCTGCTGCGTCACCGCCCTTGCATACGGATCCAAAAGCACTTTTGTTTTATCATAAATCAGCCCTTTTTCCGGGACGTTCGGCCCGTCCATCCGATAGGCGTACTCAAAATCGTAAATATCCAGACCGAACACGATCATCGAATATACCCGCCCGATCCTGTAATTTTCCGGAAAAGGAATCGTCCCGTAAGGCTCTTTTTCCCCTCTGTGAAACAGCAGCAGCTCACAGGAAACCGCATTCTGAGAATGAATTGTAAAGTTGACGCAGCTTCCGAAGGAAGTCGCTCCGTTGATTTCATATAGCCCCGGACGGATATCGAATCCATTGACGCGATCCAATGGGTTTAAAAACTGTTCCTCTGCCGCAAGCGGATTTAGGTTCATGCTGTGTGCCTCCTGTCCCTTTCGATTCTTACTCCCAGTTTATCATCTGTAGGGCAGGATGCAAGCAGGAAAGTCTTGTCATCGCTGTTTTTATCCGGAAAGAAGAGGTATCCACTGCAGCGGTTTGCGCACCCCGGCGGCACGCGCGCCATACTATATAGAAACGGAGCGTTTCAGGTGATCTGCATGGCAGTCTCTTCTCTGGATATTCTGAATCTGTCCCACTCTTTCAAGGACGTGTGCGAAGCGCACGCCAAATCTCCCGAATGTCTCTCCTGCACGCTCCGTCTTTTACTGGAATACAACCTGATTCAAGCAAACCTGGAATATTCCAGACGCTTTTGCTGCACCCCCCAGGCACCGGACGACGCAGCTTCTAAAAACTGCAAAAAGGAATTTCCATCTGCAGAATCGTAGATTGTCAACAAAGCTAAAAAAGTTTTGAAAAGAAAGCAAATTCTGGTAAATTTCAATAACATTTCTTCCTTTTTTTCATTAGAATAATGTCGATTTTATAAAAATTTCCTTTTTTTCTTTCCTTTTTTGTATTACAATGAAATTATCAAAAATCGATCGAAAGAAAGGGGTTTTTCCAATGGCAAACAGAATTATGCTCAACCAGACCTCCTATCACGGAGCTGGCGCAATCGAAGAAATCGCAAACGAAGCAAAGGCTCATGCTTTCCGGAAAGCATTTGTATGTTCCGATCCGGATCTGATCAAGTTCGGCGTAACCGCAAAGGTAACGGATATTTTAGACCGCGAAGGTCTTGCTTATGAAATCTACTCCGATATCAAAGCAAACCCGACCATCGAAAACGTAAAGAACGGCGTTGCAGCGTTCAAGGCTTCCGGCGCTGACTACATCATCGCAATCGGCGGCGGTTCCTCTATGGATACCTCCAAGGCCATCGGCATCATCATCGCCAACCCGGAATTTGAAGACGTCCGCAGCCTCGAAGGCGTTGCTCCCACCAAAAAGCCCTGCGTTCCGATTATCGCTGTTCCTACCACTGCCGGCACCGCTGCAGAGGTTACCATCAACTACGTTATCACCGACGTAGAGCGCAAGCGCAAATTCGTATGCGTTGACCCCCACGACATGCCGATCATCGCAGTCGTTGATCCCGATATGATGTCCTCCATGCCAAAGGGTCTGACCGCTTCTACTGGTATGGATGCTCTGACCCACGCAATCGAAGGCTACACCACCAAGGCTGCATGGGAAATGACCGATATGTTCCACTTAAAGGCAATCGAAATCATTTCCAAATCCCTGCGTAACGCAGTCGCTAACACCAAAGAAGGCCGTGAAGGCATGGCTCTTGGTCAGTATATCGCAGGCATGGGCTTCTCCAATGTCGGTCTCGGCATCGCTCATTCCATGGCACACACCCTGGGTGCTGTTTATGACACCCCTCACGGCGTTGCATGCGCAATGATGCTTCCGATCGTTATGGAATACAACGCAGACTGCACCGGTGAAAAATACCGTGAAATCGCACGCGCAATGGGCGTAGAAGGCGTTGATCAGATGGATCAGGCTGCTTACCGTAAAGCTGCGGTCGATGCTGTCCGCAAGCTTTCCGAGGATGTCGGCATTCCGTCCAAGCTCGAAGCCATCAAGGAAGAGGATCTTCCGTTCCTGGCAGAATCTGCCCATGCAGATGCATGCGCACCCGGCAACCCGAAGGATGCAAGCATCGAAGATCTGACCGCATTATTCCGTAAGCTGATGTAAAAAAGAATGTGCCTTGGCACATTCTCGCGCCGAGGCGCGGTTGCTTCGGCAACCATCTACCCTTGCGCCGAGTGCGCATCCGCGCGGAGCGTTTTTATTTCATAGGACGCATTTTCCTATGAAACAAAAAACAGCCCCGACAGTTTTTATTCATGACAATAGAATGCTCGCAGAGCGTGCATTCTATTGTTTGAAAACTGCCGGGGCTGTTCCTTTGCACCTCTTATAACGGAGGCGCGCCTTCGATTTTTACTTAATTTCTTCCGGATTGGGTTTCAGGGTAACGCCTCTGTTGATATCACCCTTTAAATCCTTACCAAACTCATAGTCATTGCCAGGCAGAATTGCATTCAGGATAATACCTGCCAGCGCTGCGATTGCAAGACCGGTCAGCGTGATGGATGTACCGAATACCGTAAAGGTCAGACCACTGGAGAAGCCCAGGCCGCATACCAGGATTACTGCTGCGATAACCAGGTTGCGGGACTTGGTCAGGTCTACATGGTTCTCTACTACGTTACGGACACCGATTGCGGAAATCATACCATACAGCATGAAGCTTACGCCGCCGATGATTGCGGACGGCATGGAGCCGATTACATCAGCCATCTTCGGAATAAAGCTTAAGATTACTGCGAATACAGCTGCAATACGGATCACTCGGGGATCATGTACATGGCTTAATTCCAGAACGCCGGTGTTCTCACCGTAGGTGGTGTTTGCAGGACCGCCAACCAGAGCGGACAGAGCGGTTGCAAGACCGTCGCCTACCAGAGTGCGGTGCAGACCGGGATCAGCGATGAAGTTTTCGCCGACTGTTGCGGAAATCGCGGACATATCGCCGATGTGCTCCATCATGGTAGCAAGCGCGATCGGAGCCATAACTAAAATTGCAGTCAGGTTAAATTTGCACAGCTGGAAAGGCGGCAGGCCAACCCAGGATGCAGATGCAATGTTGGAGAAATCCAGGATAGCGCTTCCGTCCGGATTTGTCAGGCCAATTGCATTTAAAACAGCTGCAACAACATAGGAAACCACAACGCCCATCAGAATCGGGATAATTTTGAACATTCCTTTTCCCCAGATGTTAAATACGATAATGGTTCCAAGTGCAATCAGGGCAATCAGCCAGTTGGTCGATGCGTTGGAGATTGCAGACGGTGCAAGGGACAGACCGATACAGATGATAATCGGACCGGTTACAACAGGCGGCAGATAATGCATAACGCGATGTACACCTGCAAGCTTGATGACCAGGGCAAGCACCAGATACAACAAACCAGCTACAACAATACCGCCACAGGCATAAGGCAGCTTTTCTCCCATGGTCATGTCTGCGAAAATTCCGGTGTTCAGATTTGCTACCGTAGCAAAACCGCCCAGGAATGCGAAGGACGAACCAAGGAAAGCCGGTACCTTCAGCTTGGAGCACAGGTGGAAGAACAGCGTTCCCAGACCCGCGCAGATCAGGGTTACCTGAATGGAAAGCCCTTCTCCTTCAAAATAGTTGTTGACCAGAATCGGTACCAAAATCGTCGCACCAAACATTGCGAACATATGCTGCAGACCTAACAGCAGCATCTTCGGTACACCAAGTGTTCTGGCGTCTTTAATTGCCACACTTTTCTCCTCCATTATGAACCTCCTATAAATTTTTATCTGTTCTATAGTAGTCTCTTTCTTCCTTTCCGTCAATCATTTCCTGTAGAAAAAAACCTTCTATTTTCTATGTAAATTCAGTTTTTTCCTCTTTTTTTCAAAGATAGGGTGCGCTATAATAAATTCTGCACGCCATCGGTGTGCAGTTCACACGCACCAAAGAAAGGACTTCTATTATCATGACTTCCAGTTCCGAAACCTCCCGGCTGTCCGGCCGCCCCGCCTGGGTGTTCGACCGCAGGATTTTCTTAAACGGCATGCGCGACGGCGTTCCCATCGCACTGGGCTATTTTGCCGTTTCCTTTTCCCTCGGTATCGCCGCAAGAAACGCCGGTCTGACGCCGCTGCAGGGCTTTTTTGCCAGTCTGTTAAACAATGCCTCCGCCGGAGAATATGCTGCGTTCACCTTAATCGCCGCCAATGCGACGCTTTTCCAGGTAGCGCTTATTACTTTGATCGCAAATGCGCGGTATCTGCTGATGAGCTGTGCGCTCGCGCAGCGCTTTGCACCCGGCACGCCGTTTTTCCACAGACTGATTATCGCTTATGATGTAACGGACGAGCTGTTCGGCATCACGATTTCCCGCCCCGGCTGCCTGAATCCGTTCTATACCTATGGTGCGATTTTGCTTGCCGCTCCTGCATGGGCGTTCGGCACAGCCTTCGGCATCATGGCAGGAAACGCGCTTCCGCTGCGCGCTGTCAGTGCGCTCAGCGTCGCCCTTTACGGCATGTTCCTCGCAATCATCATCCCCCCCGCCCGGAAAAATAAAGTCGTTGCTGTCCTGATCGTCATCAGCTTTGCGTTGAGCTTTTTCGGCAGTTATGTGCCCGGAATCTCTGCACTGTCCGACGGAACCCGCACGATTTTGCTTACCGTGCTGATTTCCGCTGCCGCAGCAATTTTTTTCCCGCTCAAAAATACACAGGAGGAATCCGAACATGAGTCGTAATGTGCTTTATATCGCCGTCATGGCGCTGGTTTCCTATACAATCCGCGTCCTTCCGCTGACGCTGATCCGCAAACCGATCCGCAACACATTTATCCAGTCGTTTCTTTATTATGTGCCTTATGTTACGCTCGCTGTGATGACCTTTCCAGCCATCCTGCACGCAACGCAGTCGCCGATTTCCGGTGCAGTTGCCCTGATCGCCGGAATCATCGCCGCATGGCTCGGCGCCGGATTATTTCCGGTATCCGTGATCTGCTGCGCACTGGTTTTCCTGATCGAGCTGTTTATCTAAAAAAACTGATATCACAGCTTAAATTTCTTGCTTTATCTTCCGTTATGAACTTGTTATGCTGTTCCTATGACACAGATCAATCTGAAATCCCACACGATTTCAGCTCTGGGAGGAGAGTTATCGTTAATGGAAGATTTTAAAAAGAACTTGCTTAAAATGGGAAAAACAAACCGGACTGTCCCGGCGGTTTTGCTGATTGCTGCTGCCTTCTTTCTGCTGTTCGGCATTTTTTTGATCCCCCACAAGGACCAGCCCTTTGACCCGACCTCCGGCGGCTATGCTTCCCTCAATATCGTCTATGTTATGGGACCCTTCGCAGAGCAAACCTCTGACGGAAGGACTGTAAAGAAATATTATGTTGCCGAAAACGACAAAGGTTACTGGTCTATCATCAGCACCGAAAACTCCTGTCCCTTTCCTGTTTACAATGAAACCATTTCCGATGCCGATCTGAAAACAATGGTTCCTCAGACTGCTATCGGTCAAAGCAAGAAGATCCCCAAAAAGCTTGCCGGATACCTTGTAGACTACTTTAATAACAACGGCTTTGAGCTCTCCCTTTCCGACTATGAGCAAACCTTGGGTGATCATTATCTCGATACCACCACACCTTTGATGGGCAGCAGCCTTGTGCTCTTTATATTTTCTGCAGTCTTTTTCATCCTCAGTGTGATCGTCCTGATCTCCTTCAGGAAAAACAGCAATCACATTCAGACCCGTATTCAGGAGCTTATGCAAGACGGTGAGTTCGAACCACTCTGTCAGGATTTCCAGTCAACTGACGCTGCTTTTTATGACGGATTAGGTCTCGCTGTCTCTCCCCATTATCTCCTTGACTTTTCCAATTTGCAGTATGGTTTTTCTGTATACCCCCTTGATCAGTTTTATAATGTTTTTAAATGCAACATGGTGAACGGCCAGCCTACAACATCCAATTACATTGCTCTGGAGCTCAAGAATGGACAGCGGATCCTTGTTGCAGCCTGCCCGAATACATCTAAAAGCTTTAACACTGCACTGGATATGCTGAAACAATCTGTAAACGGAGGTATGCAATGGTAATCACTTACGGAACCAGAACCTTATTCAAGCGGGAAGGCGCATGGGGACATGCGATCTGTAAAAACTGCGGACATGATGCTCCCCAAACCCTTTGCCGCCAGCTCGATCAGGTAACACTTTTCTTTATCCCCATCGTCAGTCTTGAAAAACAACGCGGCATCCTGTGCGAAAGCTGCGGCATGATTGTACCCCTCGACAAGGCAGAATACAAACGCCGCCGTGAAGCAAGACAAAAAGCTGCCCTTTTCTGAACTCTGTACGATAAAAAAACCGGTCATAAAAGACCGGTTTTTTTGCATTCTATTGTTTATTCTTTTTTCATAATCCATACTTCGCTGACTGCCAGCGCCTTTAAGGTATCGTAAACCTCCCAACGGACTTTCAGCGTGCCGTCCTGATAGGATTCCTTCGGCAGGTCGTATTCCCAGAACGGCTCTCTTCCAGCCTCGATCTCCCGGCGGACAGATTTTCCGTTCGGATTCTGCGCAATCCGATCTGCCAGCAGGACTTTTCCGGCACGGATATTGACCAGCGTTTCATCCTTCAGCGCGGTCTGTCCCACAAATGCCCGGAAAAACGAATTCGGATAAAATACCTTCATCCCATAAGAAGATTCCGGATCAAGTCCGGTAAACGTCATTTCCAGCGGTGTTCCATACTGCACCGTCACATTCAGCGCCCAGGTCAGCGGCATCGGGAACTCGTGGTACCAGCCGTCGATCTCATGCAGCAGGCCGACCATTGTATACACGCTGTGGTCGATGAACGGAGTTTTTAAATATCCGGGATCTTCCTCCCAGCTGTGCCATACGGAAACATGTGAAAAGCCTTCGTAAGTGCCGGGCGCGCAAAACTGATTTCCGTCGCCGGGATCCTGACGCAGGTTCAGCTGATGCAGCGCTGCGCATCTGTTCTTTTCGTTCTGCATCTTTTCAATCCGCTTAAAGCTCTGCATCAAATACTGATAATCGTTTAACGGCATGCTTCTCGTCTGCAGGTACGCGCCGCGAATCCAGCACTGCCCGCCGTGATGGTTTTCGGTCAGCTGAATACCGCACAAATTCCGCAGGCTGTCTGCCAGCTTCAGCATTTCAAACAGCACATCCTCCGCCGCCGGAACGTCCCTGGAAAGATTCAGGATCGTCCGCGCCTCCCGGATAACTGCTTCGCTTCCGGTAATATCCGCCAGGTCGAGCACCGCACGCGCCTGCTGCTCCAGCTCCTGATCCTTTGCATATTTCTGTTTCGTCCAGTAATCCGTCAGAATCCGCAGCTTTAACATCTGATAGCGGTAATTGTTTTTCACCTGTTTCGATACGGTTTTATCGAATGCTGTAAAGGATTCATACAGTGCATCGATTCCGTCGTTTTCCAGAACCGGGCCATCCCAGTTATGCTCCACGTCCATCAAAAATTCCGCAACCTGCTCAGAGGTTTCCGAATCGATAAACAGGTTTGCATAATCCGCCATCGTTTCCTCTGCCGCCACCGAGCTGTCAAAATCCTGATCCGCCCAGAGGATCTTGTTGACGTCGTCATGGATACCCTCGGAATAGGTGATCGAACCGATGGTATACGGCTCTAACATATTGTGAATCGCTTTCATTTTTTCCGGACGCGCATTGTAGCCCTCCCGTCCGCTCGTCAGTGCAAACGCCATATCCCAGTTTTCCACCGGGAACTGACAGTTCGAATTATGGGAAATATCCGGATAGTTCCGAATGTTTTCACGATATTTTTCGGGAAGCTTCTCATACAGCTCTTCGATGCTGTCCTGCTCCCAGGGCGCAAAGCACACGCCGGTAACCCAGTCCGGCTCCTTTGCGATTTCTTCATAAAAAGTATCGTACCAGCCAGGCTCCGGCTGAAAATGCTGCGGTGCAACCCACACGCCCGCTTCCGGATGATATTCGTGCAGAATTTCCACAAAATGCTCTGTCAGACGCATCGCATCCGTCGGCCAGAGGGAACCGGGATCCCCCAGCGGAACCAGCATTGCATCCAGATAAGGAATTGCAGAAAAGACCCTCCGGCGTTCTTCTATCTCCCGGTCGATGCACCCAAAATCATGATAATCGCGTCCGACATTCGGATACCACAACCAGACGTCCATGCCATAGGAATGAATGATTTTGGAAACCTCGCACATCAGCTCCATCGGATCTTCCGGGAAAAGTGCGGAATACAAACGGTCGTCCGTCTTCGGCGGAAGCAGCTCGATGGCGTTTGCTCCGAACAGCGCCAGATCCTCGATATACGCCTCGAATTCCTTTTTTGACCATGCACCGTAGGTATTGTTTTTGTCCCGGTAGCCCAGCTGATGTCCCCGCAGCGGATACTGCGGCGTCATGCTCAGGCTGTCCAGCTCGTCCGGAATTTCAATGCTGCCTTTTTTTACAATTGCTTTTCTCAAAAGCCGCGCCATCCCGTAAAACTCACCGCGCTCGTCTTTTCCGAGCACAACGATGCGCCCGCTGCCGTCCGGATTGTCGATAACCCGGATCCGGAAGCCCTCTTTGCCCGGCACAGTGATGCCGTCAAACAGCGCTTTGACCTCCTCGCTGCAGCTGTCCTCTTTATAAAACTCTATGCTGATTTTTTCAGACGTTTTAGACTGCAGTAAAGAAACGCCGCTTCGTTTTTTTAAATTTTTGCAAAATACGTCCGCAGTCTTTTTTTCCAGAGCAGTCTGAAGCTGCGGTTTGTATACAACAGCTGATGTGATTTCCATTTTCTTTCTCTCCTTTTCTTTATTTCCACAACTTCCGTGCCAGGATGTCCAACGGCTCTGCGAACCGCTCAAACAGCCCGTCCTCCGTAATTTCATTTCCATCCTGCGATGCATAATCGTTCCACAACATGTAGCAGGCTCCCAGCGTCCGGCTCGACCACCGCGGAAGCTCCCAGGTTCGCTCCTGCGTTTCGAAAACGTTCGGCTGCCACTTTTTTTCCAGAAAATCCAGATCCAGACGGTCATAGCCGCCGCCCGGAATCAGGTACAGGCTGCTGCTCAGCGAATTGATGACGGAAAATCCGGCATCATACATTTCCTGCGGATCTGTCCAGTCCGTATCCCATACCTGCAGCTGAATTTTTCTGGAAAGCCCCGAATAATCCTGTCCGGTCTTCGACAGGCTGCCCCACATGCGGATCGTCTTTTCCGGCGCTGCCTCCGCCACATAGTCCGAAAGCGCTTTCATATAATCCACAAAGGCTTTCTGATTCCCAAAATACTCGTCCATGCCGATATGCACCGTCCCCGTTCCGGAAAAAACATCCGACTCTATCAGGTATTCCGACCAGATCGTCTCTGCCAGCTTCTGCGCTGCCGGGTTGGACAAATCCAGCTGATCGACACTCTCCGGGTCACCGGAAAGCCCAAGCTTCGGAAATACTTTTGTAAGTGCCAGACTGTGGGCGGGCGTGTCGATTTCCGGCACGACCTCAACGCCCATCACCGCAGCGTCCTCGATAAACTGTGCAAATTCTTCTTTGGAATAATACAGATCCTGCGACGTAATCGACTGTCCCGCTTTATTTCTCACATCCGATTCCAGCCGAAACCCCGCATACAACTGTCGCGCGCCCTCTTTTGTCCCATCGTAATCGCTCTGGGAAATGATCTGATTGTCGTTCAAATGAATCTGCAGCGTGTTCATCTGATGCTTTGAAAGCTCTTCTGCAATGCGGTACAGAAGTTCGAGGGAAACCGGTCTGCGCCCTACGTCGATTCCAAAGCCCCGGACCGACCACGCCGGATAGTCCCGCAGCACGCCGGCCGGAAGCTGTCCTTCTGATTTCTCCCAAAGCTGTCCAAGCGCCACACACCCCCAGCGCACCCCGCGCTTCGTGCGCGCTGAAATCGAAATCACGCCCGGACTCTCTGCTTCCAAATTCAGTTCATACCCCTCGTCCCCAAGCGTCTGTGTCCATTCTTTCCCGTCCCCGACAGCCTTCCGGAAGTTCAGGACGATATCTCCTTCCGCTGGTTTTTCTGTATCCGCCAGCTTCTCAACCGATACGTCCTGCAGCAACTGTCCGGAAAGCTCCGTTGCAAAAAGCTGTGCCGTCCGCTCCAGCTCCTCGTCCCGGTACACGACCCGGATGAAACGGGTTGTCCAGTCAGAGTGGGCCGCTCCAGTGGACGCGCCACCGGGCTTCCATTCCATCGCGGTGAAGCCCTTTGGAAGGGTCACTGCCGAGAGGGCTTCCGGTACTTCCTCCCGTTCTCTGTCCACTTCCACCCTCTCCGATGCCGGAATCTTTGTCTGTATTCCCGGCAGTTCCTGCATTTCTCCGTCTTTTTCCAGAATAAATCCAAGCTCAACCTGCGTATCCGCGATCGTGTCCGTGATTTTTCCGTCCATATTTACCAGCACATCATAATCCGCCCCGCCAAAGGAAATGCTGTACGGCTCCGGCACCGTTGGGAGCTCCAGCGTTCTGCGGCTCCCAGCTTCAATCACAGGTGTTTCAACCACAAAACAATCCTCCAACTGTCCGTACACTTCCAGCTCCTGTACCGAGACGTTCTGATAATACAGGCTTAAATCGCTTTCCTCTTTCAAAACGTCCGTCACATGCAGACGAAAATACCGCGCCTCTACAGGCTCATTCAACACAATCTGCTGCTCTTTTTGCTCCGGCGCCTCTTCAAAAACAGACGCCTGCTGCCAGTTCTCTTTATCCTGGGAATATTCCAGCGCATAGCTTTTCGCATTCGTCCGTTCCCAGTATATCCGAACTGCACCGATGCTGACCGGTTCTCCAAAATCCGCCATCAGCCAGTGATCGTTGTTTTCCCAATCGTTTTCCGACGACCAGCGCAGGGTTTCGTCCATATGATTTCCGTCCCCCGCATACATCGCCCGAAAGTCCTTGCCTTCCTCGCTGTCCGCTGTCAGCTTCGCTTTTTTCTGTAAAATCAGATTTTCCCCAATGGTTTCTACCGTCAATCCGGCGTCACATTCTTCCGCACTCCATACCTGCCATAACGGCTGCTCTTTCTCAGAAATTTCTGTCATGCTTTGAGAAGCAGCTGACATTCCGAGCACTCCTGCAGCAAGCACTGTAACCTGAAGGAATTTTGACACACAGACTGCGTGCCTGCCATTGGCATGCCGCCTGCCCACCGATTTGTCGCCTGCAGATTTTCCATCTTCCAGTCTGCGATCCGCGTGCAGCAACCTTCCGCTGTCTTTTCCCGTTTTTTTCTCTTTCATGCCATCCCAGAACCTTTCCAGTCCGATTTCTATCTACTATCCGAAAAATTTCATCACGATTTTTCCCGTCAGAGAAACGACCATTCCAATCGTGGGAACCACATAGATTCCTGCAAAAAAGACTCCCAACAGCAGCCGATACAGCATACCGAAGCATTTTTCAGTCTTCGCCTTCTGCTCTGCTGCAATTTTCCATCCCGCCTCAGCTTTCCGCCTCGCAAAAAACAGAATCAACAGGAATGCAAACCCCAAAATGCTGATGCCAACCCCAGCTTTCAGTCCCGGTTCCTCAAACGAAAATACAACTTCATTTTCGCCCTCTGTCAATGTTATCCCCAGAAATCCGCCAAGTATCGGCTCGATATCCACAGCTTTTCCGTTTTGTATACACTTCCATCCGTCTATCGCAACGAACGGAACAAACAACGTTTCTCCCTCTGCCGCAGACACACTCACATGAATTTGTGCATTGCGCTCTGAAATGGAACATTCTGACGGCTGCAGGATTCTGGCGGTTCCTGACTGCAACGCCGCCTGCCATGCATTCTCATGCAGCGCACCAAGCTCCATCTCCTGTGCTGCGACCAGCGTCCCCATCCGGTCGGTAACAGAAATCATCACCTCCTGCGCTTCAAAAGTTCCCAACCAAATCAGCCGATGTGCACTCGCCATCTGGTTTTTCTCCGGAATTTCAACCGGCTCACCGTTGACTGAAACAAAAATTTCATCCGCGCTTCTTCCTGCATCCAGATACAAAAGCTGCTTGTCCGTCACAGAAATACAAAGCGTTCCATCCTCCAAAACAAGCTCCTGAGCCGGGAAAACTTCCATGATATTCGTATACTCTTTCGAACCGGTCGTCACATCCACGCTCTGCTCTTCTTCAGAAGTCTGTCGATGTTTCGTTTCAACATCCTCTGCAGACAAAAGCTCTGCCCAGGCACGCTGATTGGAAAGTACGCTGCCGCTGCCCGACTGCCCCAAAGCTTCCTTTGAGAATACAAACGCATTGCGCAGCATTGTATCGGAAATTTCCGTTCCGCCGACGGCCCGCACCGAAACCCAGGGTGCAAGATAACCGAGACTTTCCAAAACCGCCTTTGTCTGTTTGCTTTCGGTCGGAAAGTATCCGCTGATCGAGCCTTTCCGGTCCACCAATGCAGCGTTGATCGGAAG
>ENA-ORNK01000810-ORNK01000810.1-human-gut-metagenome-genome-assembly--contig:-NODE-810-length-33635-cov-11.856254_pt1 | contig 33635 bp, 26 predicted proteins | sample MGYA00242115_ERZ509022 | MGnify/ENA primary metagenome ERZ509022 (study PRJEB26280, sample SAMEA2338690) | human gut metagenome | biome: human gut; feature: human-associated habitat; material: faeces...
TGTTGATGGCGAGGAAGTGAAAGAACTTCCCTTGGAAACTGAAACAACAGTCGAGTGCGTGGTTCTGTTGACTAAAGTACATAATTGATAGTGTGAAAAAGGCTTGAAATAAGGGGATTTTGAGTGCTTCGGGACAAAATAACAAAGCCTCAAAATTCCACTTTTTTGAGTGTTAGGAAACATATCAACGGTTAAATTCTCATAGGGTTGAGTTGACGGAATGAAAATGGGATAGTTGAGTTGATAAAATGCCGGGAAAAATATGAGGAGGAAGTACATGGAATTTTATTATAGTGGTAGTATAAAAGCACTAAAAACATTTTATTTATCTATGCAAAAAATCAATGTGCAAATTGGTACGTTTGAATATACATATAACGAAATAGTATCAGATGCGATTTTTGACACAAGAGATTCTGAACTTTGGAAATTGGTTTTTATAAAAAGAGGTCATGGTGATATGTTATCCATTCCAATAAAGAAAGGATATTGTTTTACCATAGAAGGAAATGAGAAATACAAAGAATTTGCAGATTATTTCGATATTGGAAGAGGTAAAGGACAATTTAGCATAAAGGATTTTGTGAAACAGTTAAATAAAAAAATCCCGTTCGAATATAGCTTATCAGATAATGTGCGAAGAACAATTTTGAAATATGATAGAATAGATACTGATAGCGATGGAATATTTCCAATTGGAATTAAAAATTGGGAGGTTGTTCATGCAAAGAACCTAATGCTGCCAAAAGATAAATACCATAGGACAAACAAGAACTTATTAAAAACAAGACAGTTGTATCCAGCAATATATTCAGCGACAAAGGATATGGATATTACCATTATATATGGAACAATGCCTGGGGAAAAAACAGAAAAAATTAAAAAGTGTAAATTTGATTAAAACATTCTTTTGCTTGTTTGAATAGATATGTTCCCATATACAGAAAAATTCCTGTGGATATGTTTCCACTTACAGGCAAAGGCAGAAATGTGGCTTTGACATACTTACTGTCATATCGTGCCACGTTGAGTGCGTGGCTTCGATGTCAAGGAAAGAGGGGTAAATCGGGATTATTGGCTTAACGGTGCAGTTTGTGCGTGTTGGGCAGGTTGGCTTTGACTTGGATACAAGCAAAGGAATAAAGACTGCACACTAGGAGAAATGCATGGATAGATTTTCAGAGAAGAGCCTTCTGTCCCTCCATGTTTATGCCAAGCACAGAGTACACGCATTTGCTGATGATCTTGTTGTCTTTTCGTGAGTTGAAAACTATTCCGTCGAAGAAAACTACAGGGTAAATTTTGTCGAGAGGACGGTTCTGCCAATCATTTACCTCAGGAAGAATTTTGTCGGTTATGCGTGAAACAAGTCCCTGAGAAATTTCTGCACCGTAAATTTCTTTGAGGGTATCTTCAATGTCACGTTGGGACATTCCCTTTGCATACATTGCCATGATCTTCTGCTCAATTTCATCTGTGTGAGTCTGTCTTTTTTCAATGACTTTAGGCTCAAATTCACCATTGCGGTCACGGAGTACGGATATTTCGCATTCGCCGTAATCGCCGGTGATAGTTTTTTGCCATAGCCGTTACTTTGTTGCCCTTTATTGTGCGGCGTCCATGCCGCACTTGGGGGCAACTGTGCAAACATCGTGTTTGCGACTGTTGCCGGAATTGTTGCCGAGAACAGAGTTTTTCTCATAGCCGAGATGTTCGTCCATCTCAGCTTCAAGCATCTGTTCGATCGTTCCTGCAAACAGCTTTTTCAGTTTTGCCTGAATATCTCCTGTGCTTTCACAGTCTGCCATCAGAAGCTGAACGAGCTCCTTTTCGCTTAATCCGTGATCTCTGTTTTTCATACCAATTTACCTCTAATTTTCTTTATGGTCATTATTGGCATTTACACAGTTTATTATTCAGACTCTCTATGCCGCCCATCAGGGCGGCATTTCTGCTTGTAGAAAAAGTATGTTTGTTTATAAAATGAAGCGCTGCACAGTTCAGTTTATATCTCCCCGAACTCCTCGAGTCTCTGCATAATTTCCTTGCTTCTGTCGATAAACAGCAGAGCCTTGTTATGCTCGTAATACTCCTTACATCCAAACTCGGAAATAAATCTTGCCGTGTGGCTGTTTGCGGTAAGCTCGGTTACAAGTATCAGCATTTCCTGTCCGTCGGTGTACACTTCATTGCAGAAAATAAATGCGTTTGACATCTTATCCCGTGCTGTTTTCGCCGAAATTTTAAGCTCAGACACAAGACTGTCATATCTGCTCCTGATATCCGCAAACGCCGTTTTTCCGTCCTTGCCGACTGTGAGCGCAGTCATATTCTCAAGCTGTGATATTGCTCTTGCAAGCGTTTTCTGACGTGATACGGAAATGCTTGACGACTGCTTGCCGTTTTCAAGCTCCTTTTTCTTTACCGCTATAAGCTCATTCATCAGCTTTTCTGCGGAAATATCGCTGTCATGCGTTCTCAGTTTGAATTCTTTCAGCGTTACAAGCGTTTCACGGAGCATATCCTCGCCGTCTGTTACCTGCTTTGCCGATGCCGTAACGCTGTCAAGGATAAGTCCGAGCAGGGATAAACGCTCGTCAAACTTTGCGTTTTCAGCCCTGTCTTTTATGCTGTCACTTGCATTGCCGCTGAGTATCTCCTCTATCTGATAGTCGCTCCTGTACTTGTTGAACAGATCGTAATATGCCGCAAAGCTTCTCGCTGTCCTGTCGTGCTGTATGTACTGACGAATAAGCTTTATGTCGACCTTGATATTATTTTTCTCATACAGGGTTATCATCTGCGACAGGTCTTCCCAGCCTCTCGCCGTAACGAACGATTTTCCGTCAACCGTACTTTCTATGCGGTAAAAATCCGCTTTCTTAATTTCAAGATAGGTAAGCACAGAGGCATGAACGCCCGCCTTGTAAGCGTATTCTTTCCACGCTGTAAAATCAGGCTCGATGTCAATTCTTTTCAGTCTGTCCCACGTTACAATGTCAAACTCACGGACGGAATTATTGTATTCGGGCGGATTTCCCGCAGTGACTATTATCCAGCCGTCAGGCACTCTGTGTCTGCCAAACACCTTGTATTGCAGGAACTGGAGCATAATCGGGGCGAGCGTTTCTGATACGCAATTTATCTCATCAAGGAACAGTATTCCCTCTTTTACACCCGTGTTTTCCATAAGGTCATACACTGCCGAGATGATTTCCGACATAGTGTACTCCGACACGTCATATTCCTTACCGCCGTAATTCTTGTGTACAATGAACGGCAGTCCGAGTGCGGATTGCCTTGTGTGGTGCGTCATGGAGTACGACAGCAGACCTACTCCCATTTCCGACGCTACCTGCTCCATTATCGCAGTCTTGCCTATTCCGGGAGGTCCTATCAGAAATACAGGGCGCTGTTTTTCAACAGGAATCGCATAGCCGCCCGTTTCGTCCTTTGTGAAATATGCCGTCATGGCATTCTTTATCTGTTCTTTTGCTTCTTTTATATTCATACTCTGCTCCTTTAGATCTCATCCGACGGAAGAACAAGCTTTATCGCCCACGGCGGAACTACGGGATTGTTGTACTCATCGTCTATGAATACAAATGCCGTTTCATACGGCGGTTTTCTTGCGGGAAAATCCCCGTATCCGTCTGTAAGATATATAAGCCCCTTGAGATTTGTAAACTCTTTGCTTTGTATCAGCTTATCAACATAAGCGAATACCGGGCGGAAATCCGTACCGCCGAATCCGTGCAATTTCATTGTAGCAAGATAATCGTCAAACTCTTCCTGCGAGGTTATCTTTCTGTCCTCCTGTATGTCCGTGTCGCACTGGATAATATGAAGATTTATCTTTGTGAAAAAGCTTTCCTCGTTTTTGAGGATATTGTACGTCTTCTGAATGAATTTCTGTACAAGCTCGCCTGATACCGAGCCTGATGTATCGATCGCTATAACAAATTCCTTTATTCGCTTTACTTCCTTGTATTCAAGCGGTTCTATAAGCGGCATACGCTCATATAATTTCAGTCCGTAGGTGTAGAAGATATAATCAAACTCATCATCGTTTACACGCATCGCTTCTCCCATTACAGAGAATTTTTTCAGAAATTGCGTATAGTCGTATTTCTCACGGTTGACAGCGTTCAGATTCTGAATGAAGCTGCCCCTTGTATCGCCTTTTTCCTTTGAAAACGCTTCTATTTCGATCTGCATTTTCTCCGAAATTTCTTTCCAGTCCTTTTCAAGCTGTGAGGCGGTTTCAGCTGACATCTGCATATCATTTCCCGTTCCGTCTTCATTTCCGGGATTTTCTGCGTTACCGTTTCTGTTGCTGCCATTGCTGTTATCCGTATCATTACCCGACTGTCCGTTATCAGAATTCATATCATTACTGTTCCGGCTGTTGCCGTCCTTGCTGTCCGGATTGCTTTTGATCTGCGTTGAAGCTTCTGTTTCAGGCGGCTTTGCATACCAGATTCTGTGGTCGTCTTCCGCAAACAGCTCCGACCAGGCATAGACCTGCAAATCGTCAACATTCCTCAGAAGATAGTCATATATCTTCTCTGCGGTGACAAACCGGCAATCCGTTTTGATTTTGTCGATAATACTACCCTGTCTGACTTGTCGGGGCGAAGAAAGCGCCTTTATATCGAGCTCATTCATGATATTCTCAGCGGCGATATCGCACGCCAGATTCCACCTGAGCGTGTCTACAAGCGTACCGACAATATTGTGGCGGAACACGCAATGAAGCATCATATGAAGATATGCCCGTGTCAGATTATATCCGGATTTATAGCTTTTCAGCACATAGCTTTCGTCATAGAAAATGTATCTGCCGTCAGTGGCAACAGTTTCCGTGATGATCGAGGTTTTGAGCGGCAGCTTATTAATTGCGTTGTCAAGAAATCTGAGATTTACGGCAAGCGTATTGCGGGACAGCATAAGTATGTCGGCTGCAAGCGCCGAAAGCTTCTCGGCACGCTCCTTTGCCTTTTCGTATTCCTTATCCGTAAAATCACTTCCTTTGTCGATTCAATAAGTTATCCCGTTGTACCAATCGGTTATTTCATTGCCTGTCTGAGATGAGTAAATATGTATTTTTTCGCAACCGTAAAAAATTCTCCGTGAAATAAAGGTATTTTCACTTAGCGTCACCTTTTCAAGGGAAGTACAGTTTGCAAATGCGTGTTGCTCTATAACTCGCACCGTATCGGGAATAGTCAGCGTCTTCAGCGAGGTACATCCCGCAAAAGCGGCACCGTGTATATAAAATCACATATAAGGCTTATAGTTCCAGTGATGACAGCGGGTCGCAAAAATTGTCGTGTTCCGGACTGTTTGCAACCGTCAGAAGAAATGCGGCGGCAGAGGTATTACCCTGCTCGTCTGCAAATTCAATAAGCCCTGTTACATTCCCGGCGGTGATCAAGCCGTTTTCCTTGCATATTCCGAGTAGCTCGGCACTGTCCTGCGTAATACAGTAACGTACGGCGTTTTCCGCATTATTATGCAAAAAATCAAGGTAATGCTCCTCTGCTGCGGCGCTGAGATTCACTCTGTACATAAGACGTGAAAACGCTATCGCATATTGAAGATTTTCGTCCTGCAAAGCGGGGAAATAATTATCCTGCGCCGTAAAGTCAAAACCGCCTTTGTCCCAGATATTACGCAATATAAAATTGTACGCCGATGATCCGTCGGTCGCCGTAACTGCTTTATAAAGCGGTTTCCCGCTGATTGTGCTTCTGACGGTAACGCTTACGCAATCGGAAAATGCGTCGCCGCCGACTGAAGCTATGCCGTCCGGGATCTCAAGTTCATGCAGGCTTTCGCACATAAAGAATGCCTTTTCTCCTATACTTTCCAACCTGTCGGGAATATTTACCGATTTCAGGTTGTGGCAGTTCAGAAATGCCATATTTCCTATTTTAAGCAAACTATCCGGAAGCGTGATACAAGCAAGGCTTGTACACTCTTTGAATGCTCGCTCATCAAGCTCTGTGACTGTATCGGGCAGAGATACCGATATCAGCGACAGGCAACTGCCGAAAAGATTATACCCTATCTTAGTGATGCCTGCTGGAATGTCAATACTTTCAAGGCTTGTGCATCCCCAGAATGCAGAATTTCCGATTTCCGTAAGTTTATTATCAAGATATATTGTATTGAGTGCACTGCACTGGGCAAAAGCACAGCTTCCGAGCCGTTCAACACTGCCCGGCAACGTGACAGAAGTCAGCGATGAACAGCCGTAGAATGCGCCGTCGTTTATGACTTTCAGACTTTCCGGGAGCGTAACGGCAATAACGCTCTGTAAGCCGCAGAGGGCGTCCTTACCTATGGTCGTTACACCGTCAGGCACGGTAATGACAGTTTCGCCCTCTTTTAGTATACATTTTTTCAGTACAGCATCCTTTATATCAAATTGTGCCAAAGCAATTACCTCTTCCTGTTTCTGTAGTATAAAAGAGTTCATTCTTCTTTGTTTACCGCAATAATTCTATATGTCGATATCATTATTGTCAACAAGCGGAATTCTGACTTTTTTGCTGTGACGTTATTTATTTTACGGGTATTTTTTCAAACACGGTATTCCCTCCGATATTTAGAAAATTCATCATGAGCAAGGTTTATGCGTTTTATATCTTTATGGCTTAAGTATATCACAACGCAGCTGAATATTCAATGTTTAATCAATGTCCGTAACAACAGAAAAACCGCACCGATATAAATGTGCGGTCTTTCTTGAACTTATCAAAGATTGTCGACTGCCGAACGTTCAACCGCAAGGCATTTTGTATAGCTTTCCATATTCCTTTATTATTCATAGAGCCCGTGAGCATCTAATACATTGATAAATTCTCCAATTACTTTTTCAATCTGCTCTGGATTAAAAACAAGTAGCATTGGTTTAATACCCGTCTTGCCCGCAAGTGTTGTGATATAATGCAGCCATTCCTTATTTCTTATCAAAAATCAACAAAACTCGTTTGGTTTAGCTTTAGCCAAACGAGTTTTGTTTTTTACTCCCTGAGATTTTCTTTGAGTTTTACTTTTCGATATTCTTTTGGTGACATACCAATGTATTTATTAAACAGTCTGCTGAAATAAAGCGAATTGGTATATCCAACCATATTTGCAATTTCAGTAATGGTGTAGTCCGTATTTTCTAACAAACTTTGTGCGTTGGAGATTCGCAGCTTTAAGATATATTGCAGCGGACTGGAACCTGTGATTTCTTTAAAGCACTGAATAAACCAACAGTTGCTAAGCCCTCTGGATTCGGAGTACTCCTCAATGCTGATTTCTGTGTTGTAATTCTTACGAAAATAGTGCATCGCAAAAGCAACTTCTTTTTCACTGGTGCTGCTGAATTTCTTTGCACTCATGATTGCACGGCTTATCAAAACAAAAATATTTCGCAGCTGCAAAGAAATCAATTCATCATACCGTGGTCTGCAAAGCTGCAATTCCTGAATCATCTGACCAAATAACCACTGATAATCGGGAGATGTTCCAATATAGAGAATATTATTTTGCAGGTTGATATTGTAATACTTTAAAATTTCTTCTACTTCATTTCCGGTAAAATGCACCCAATAAACATCGGTTTGATCTGCACGATAATAAACATATTCCTGTGGTTGATCCGGCAAATATATAATAATATTTCCGGCTGAAACCGTTTTTTCTTCTCCGTGAATGAAAAAATGTCCTTTTCCGGAGGCAATATATAAAAGCTGATAATCTTTTCTTCCCTTCGGGCGATGTGTTACTACTTCAGAACGATTTTTCACACGATAATTTCCACAGCTTGTTACAATCAAAGGTTTCGTATTATCCACTACAGTAGATGTAGAGTTGTTTAAATAGGCAACATTCATAAACATAAAAAAGCACCTCCCTGCTTCTATAAATATAGTATATCACACCTGATCACTGGTTACAAGAAAAACCCTAAATTTTGTGCATATATTTTATAATATTGTGTATTTTTTAAGCCGTTTTGTGTGGTATAATAGAATTAAGAAATGAGAGGAAAGAATTAAAAAAAGACGTCTTTCATTGTAATTCCATGTTGAATTCAGTAAAAATTCTTTATGCTCAAAAAAAATAATCATCTATTCTGACGATGGCATTATTTCGTTTTTGCAAGATGAAAAGCAGTTCGTATCATTCATTAAGGAAAAATTCTGTCCATATGGGCATACAAACAATGAAAGGAGCTCTATTATGAGCAAAGAAAAAACATATTTAAAGTGGTATAACAAAGTCGGTTATGGTTCCGGCGATGTTGCCGGGAACGTTGTCTATGCATTGCTGACATCATTCATAATGATCTATCTTACCGACACGGTCGGATTAAACGCAGGTGTTATTGGCGTTCTCATTGCTGTATCGAAGATTTTTGATGGAATAACAGACATCATTTTTGGTACGTTGATTGATAAGACACATACGAAAATGGGCAAGGCAAAACCGTGGATGCTTTATGGTTTTATCGGCTGTGCAATTACCTTGATTGGTGTATTTGCAATCCCGATGAACATGGATAATTTTGCTCAGTACGCATGGTTCTTTATCTGCTACACACTTCTTAACAGTGTATTTTATACGGCAAACAACATCGCATATTCTGCTCTGACCGCTCTTGTTACAAAGAACAGCAAGGAAAGAGTTCAGATGGGTTCTTATCGCTTTATCTTCGCATTTGGAACAAGCCTCCTGATTCAGGCTGTTACATTCCAATTTGTTGAAGCAATGGGCGGTGGTGCAAATGGCTGGAGAACAGTCGCAATTATTTATGCGGTTATCGGTCTTATTGTAAATACAATTTCCGCTCTTTCTGTAAAGGAACTTTCTGATAAGGAACTTGCAGACAGTGAAACAAAAACAGAAGAAACCAGATACAGTTTTGGAGAAGCATTCAAAATTCTCGTACACAACAAATATTATGTGATGATCACAGCAACCTATATTTTGCAGCAGTTCTATGGTGCGATGATCGGTGTTGGAACATACTATGCAAAATATGTTCTCGCAGACGAGAATATGTTCGGCACGTTTGCGTGGTTTATCAATATTCCTTTGATTATCGCCTTGATCTTCACTCCTACCATCGTACAAAAATGGAACGGCATGTATAAGCTGAACAAATACAGCTACATGGTAGCAACAGTTGGCAGACTTCTGGTCGCAGTTGCCGGATACATGGGAAACATTCCGCTGATGCTTGCATTTACAGCACTTGCAGCACTCGGTCAAGGTCCATGGCAAGGTGATATGAATGCAGTCATCGCATCATGCTCTGAATATAGCTGGCTTACCAAACACAAGCACGTTGATGGAATCATGTACTCCTGCACATCACTCGGTGTAAAAATCGGTGGTGGACTTGGAACAGCAATTGTCGGTCTTTTGCTCGACTTTAGCGGATTCAAGGGCACTTTGACAGTACAGCCTGATTCTGCTATCAATATGCTTCACATTATGTATCTGATCGTTCCGTTTGCACTGAATCTGATCATCGCATTTATTCTTTCTAAGATGAATGTTGAAAAGGCAAATGCGGAAATCAAAGAAAAACTTGGAATATCCGAAAATGAAGTTGTGATGGAATCACAGAACTAAAATGGAGGGAACAATATGAAATATACACTCGACTGGCTGACCAATCCGGAAGTGTTTGCAGTCAACAGAATCGCAGCACATTCCGACCACAGAATCTATGCAAACCATTTGGAAGCCGATGCAGACAATTCCTCTCTGATTCAGAATCTGAACGGCACCTGGAAATTTGCGTGGGCAAAGAATCCGTCTGAATGGCAGCAAAAGTTCTATGAAGAAAGCGACAGTACTGACAATTTTGACAACATTCAGGTTCCGGGACACATGGAATTGCAGGGATACGGCAAACCGCAGTACGTCAATACCATTTATCCTTGGGAGGGACAGGAGCATCTCCGTCCGCCGTTTATCTCTGAAAAGGACAACCCTGTCGGCAGCTACGTCAGATATTTTGACTTGAACGATGCTTTGAAAAACAAGCGTGTATTCATTTCTTTTCAGGGTGTGGAAACTGCTATGTACGTCTGGCTGAACGGCGAATTTATCGGCTACAGCGAGGATTCTTTTACACCGTCTGAATTTGAACTGACACCATATATCCGTGAAAAGGACAACAAGCTTGCTGTTGCGGTGTTCAAAAGAAGTTCTGCAAGCTGGCTGGAAGATCAGGATTTCTGGAGATTCTCCGGCATTTTCCGTGACGTATTCCTTTATGCGGCGCCGTCTGCCCATGTTCGTGATATGAAAGTGATTGCAGATTATGACGGTACAAATGGTATCTTCTCTGCAACGCTGGATATTGCGGGCAAGTGTTCTGTGAAATCGATCTTGACAGATGAAAATGGAACGGTCATTGCAGAATCCAATGAAAAGGAATCTGTAAACCGGACAATTGAAAATATCAAGCCTTGGAGTGCCGAAATACCGAATCTCTACACGTTTACAGTGATTCTGACAGACGAAAGCGGAAATGAAATCGAGGTCAGCAGAACCAAGGTTGGATTCCGCCGATTTGAACTGAAAAACGGAATCATGTGCCTGAATGGAAAACGTATTGTTTTCAAGGGTATCAATCGACACGAATTTGATGTGAAAACAGGCAGAGCAATCACAAAGGAAGATATGCTGTTTGACATCCGGTTCATGAAGAAAAACAATATCAATGCAGTTCGTACCTGTCATTATCCGAACAATTCTCTTTGGTATCAGCTTTGTGATGCATATGGCATTTATCTGATTGATGAAACCAATCTGGAAACACACGGTACATGGCAGAAGCTTGGTGCAACAGATCCGTCTTGGAATGTACCGGGTTCACTTCCGGAATGGAAAGAAGCTGTACTGGACAGAGCGAAATCAATGTATGAACGTGACAAGAATCACGCAAGCGTTCTCATCTGGTCTTGCGGAAACGAATCCTACTGCGGAGAAGATATTGCTGCAATGTCGGAATATTTCAGAAGCGTAGACCCGACAAGACCGGTGCACTATGAGGGTGTTACAAGAGTTCCGGACAATCAGTATGATTTCATCACGGATATGGAAAGCCGTATGTACGCAAAACCGCAGGAAGTGGAAGAATACCTGAAACAGAACAGCGGCAGACCGTATATTAGTTGTGAGTATATGCACGCTATGGGCAATTCTCTTGGCGGTTTGAGCCTTTACACTGACCTTGAGGACAAATATGAGGCTTATCAGGGTGGTTTCATCTGGGACTACATCGATCAGGCAATCGAAACCCAAAATGACGACGGGGAAACAGTTCTGGCTTATGGCGGAGATTTTGAGGACAGACCAAGCGATTACGGATTCTGCACCAACGGTGTGATCTATGCTGACAGAACCTACTCTCCAAAGGTTCAGGAAATGAAGGCTCTTTACTCCAACATCAGAATGTCTATTCAAAACGGAATGCTTACCGTAGAAAATCGAAATCTCTTTGCAGATACAAACAACTTGTCCTTTGTTGTACGATTGGAAAAGAACGGCGTTGTTCTGAAATCCGATACATTTTCTCTGAATGTTCCTGCCGGAGAAAGCAAGACACTGAAACTGACACTTCACAAAATAGACAGTGTAGGAGAATATGTTTATCATGTTTCCGCCGTTACCGCAGAGCAGACACTATGGGCAGATGCAGGGCACGAAATTGCTTTTGCTCAGGAAGTGTTTGAAGTGAAAGATAATCAGATTCCGGAAACCACATTGCAAAAGCCAACGATTGTATACGGCGATGTTATCATTGGCGTTCACGGAGAAAACTTCTCCATGATGTTCGACAAAAAAGAGGGCGGCATCAGTTCTCTGAAATACAATGATTTTGAATATATCACACGCACACCAAAGGTCAGCTTCTGGAGAGCGATGACAGACAATGACACCGGTGCTTCTGAGCCGTACAATCTTGCACAGTGGTATGTCGCAGGCAAATTTGCAAAGTATAAAACCGTTTCATGGCTGGAACAGGAAGATGCTCTGAAAATCACATTCACATATCAGGCTGCCTGCATTCCGACTTTTGAGTTTACTGTAACCTATACCGCACACTTTGACGGAAAGCTGGGCGTAAGTGTAAATTATGCAGGAGTAAGCGGTATGTCCGATATGCCGGTTCTTGCATTGGACTTCAAGATGAAAAAACAGCTTTGCAATTTTCAGTATTACGGACTCGGCCCTGATGAAAATTACAGCGACAGATGCAAAGGAGCAAGACTGGGATTATGGAAATCTACGGCAAAAGAAAATCTTTCCGGCTATCTCAATCCGCAGGAATGCGGCAATCGTACCGGTGTAAGAACGCTCTCTGTCCATGATGATATGCAGCATGGTCTGACGTTCCAAAAGGCATCTGCTCCGTTTGAAATGAGTGTACTGCCATACAGTGCCTATGAACTCGAAAATGCAATGCATTTAGATGAACTTCCAAGTGTTCGCTACACATGGGTCAGAATCGCTGCAAAGCAAATGGGTGTCGGCGGCGATGATTCCTGGGGTGCACCGGTGCATGAGGAGTACAGAATCCATGCAGATCAGCCGATGAAATTGGAATTTGTAATTATGCCCTTAAGATCGTAAGAAGAAAGGAAAGCAATGAAAATACAGGATTTTCAAGACAATGTTACTTGTGGTGGATTTGATAATATCTTCGCAAATATTTATAAGCCACAGGATATAGAAAGTCAGAAATCACGATATATGAGTGCTGTGGAGAAATTCACAGCACTGTATCCGAATAGAAATGATATACACGTTTATTCTGCTCCGGGTAGGACAGAAATCGGCGGTAATCATACCGATCATCAACATGGCTGTGTCATTGCAGGAGCAGTTGACTTAGATGTTATCGGTGTTGTAGCATTTCATGATGAAAACATCATCAGAATTAAATCAGAGGGATACGATGAATTTGCAGTTTCACTGGACGATTTGGATGTTCATATCGGTGAAAAAGGTTCTTCTGAAATTGTCAGAGGGATTGCAGCTCGCTTTAAGGATTTAGGTGTAGAAATCTCCGGATTTGATATGTATACAACTTCAAATGTACTTGCCGGAAGCGGTATTTCTTCTTCTGCTGCATTTGAAACATTGATTGCAACGGCAATTGACAGCTATTACAATAACAATCAGATTGGTGCGGTTGAAATCGCAAAAATCGGACAATATGCAGAAAACTTTTATTTTGGCAAGAAAAGCGGATTGATGGATCAGATGGTTTGCTCCGTTGGTGGATTTGTTTTTCTTGATTTTCAAAACATTCAAAATCCAATTATCCAAAAAATTGATTTTGACCTTTCAAAAACCGGCTATGCATTGATCATCACAGATACCAAAGGAGATCATTCTGATTTGACAGATGATTATGTAGCCGTTCGTACAGAAATGGACGAAGTTGCAGAATATTTCGGCAAAAAGGTTCTTCGTGAAGTTGATGAAAATCAATTTTGGGATAATCTCCCTGATATTAAAAAGAAGATTTCTGACAGAGCTGTCTTGCGTGCAATTCACTTTTTTGGCGACAATTATCGTGCAAAGGCAGAAACGGAAGCTCTCAAAAACAACAGATTTGAGGATTTTCTCACGCTTGTAAACGAATCGGGAGATTCCTCCATGAACTATCTGCAAAATTTATACTCATGCAGAAAGCCAACAGAACAAGGCATTCCACTTGCAATTATGGCGGGGAAACGAATATTAAAAGGCAATGGTGCTGTAAGAGTTCACGGAGGCGGTTTCGCAGGGACTGTTCAGGCATTTGTACCAAATGATCTTGTCAATGCATATAGATCGGAAATGGACAGAATATTTGGACAAAATTCGTGCTACATTATGACAATCAGACCGTTTGGCGGTATTGAAATCAAATAACAGGAGGGGAAAATAATGAGTATACTTGTTTTAGGCGGTGCAGGATATATCGGTTCTCACACAGCTTTAGAGTTGATTCGCAACGGAGAAAGCGTTATTATTGCAGACAATCTTGCAACCGGACACATCGAAGCTGTTCCGAAAGATGCGAAATTTTATCCGGGTGATCTGCATGACAAGGCGTTTCTTGATAATATTTTTGAAAACGAACAGATAGATGCAGTGATTCACTTTGCGGCATATTCTCTTGTTGGAGAAAGCGTTGTCAATCCACTCAAGTATTACGATAATAATCTCTGCGGAACAAAAATTCTTTTGGATTCCATGGTTGAACACCATATTAATAAAATTGTATTTTCCTCAACCGCTGCCACCTATGGTGAACCGGAAAATATTCCGATTCTTGAAACTGACAGAACACAGCCAACCAATCCATATGGTGAAACCAAACTTGCTATGGAGAAGATGTTCTATTGGACTTCAAAAGCTCATGGTCTAAGATACGTTTCTCTCCGCTATTTCAATGCTTGCGGAGCAGACAAATCAGGTAAAATCGGCGAGGCTCATAATCCGGAAAGTCATTTGATTCCTTTGATTCTTCAAGTCCCAAATGGAAAGAGAGAAAGTATCTCCATCTATGGAACAGATTATGATACTCCTGATGGAACTTGTATCAGAGACTACATCCATGTTACCGATTTGGCTCAGGCACATATTCTCGCTGTAAAGTACTTAAAAAACGGAAACGAAAGCAATATTTTTAATCTTGGAAATGGTGTCGGCTATTCCGTAAAAGAAGTAATTGATAAAGCAAGAAAAGTGACAGGACACCCGATTCCGGCAATTGAAACGCCAAAACGTGCCGGAGATCCTGCACGACTGGTGGCTTCCAGTGAAAAGGCAAGAAAAATTCTTGGCTGGAATCCTGTACATGATAGCCTTGAAGAAATTATATCTGACGCATGGAATTGGCATAAGAATCATCCGGATGGTTTTTGAAAAGAGGTGTTATCATGATATACAGGGCAATAAACGGATTAATCCGTCATGCAATAGAAGCTGATTTGATTACAAATGACGATATTTTCGTTGTTAGAAATCAGCTCATGGATATACTAAAACTGACTGACTGGAATGATAAAGAACCACTCACGGGAAATATTGAAGAACTTCTTGAACCCCTGATCGACTATGCAGTAAAGGCTGGAATCATTGAAGACACTTCTGTACAACGTGATCTATTCGATACAAGAGTTATGGGTGTTTTCACACCTATGCCGAGAGAAGTTAATGCCACATTTCAAAGAAAATATTCTGCTTCGCCATCAGCGGCTACAGAATGGTACTATGCTTTTAGTAAAAGCCTGAACTATGTTCGTGCTGAAAGAATTGCGAAAGATTTAAAGTGGACATATGAATCAGAATATGGAATACTTGACATTACTATAAACCGTTCTAAGCCGGAGAAAGATCCTCGTGATATTGCTGCTGCTAAATTGCAAAAAAAATCAGCCTATCCTCAATGTCAGCTTTGTGTTGAAAATATGGGATTCGCAGGTCACCAAACACACCCTGCAAGACAAAATCTTCGTCCGGTAAAGTTGAATATCAACAGCCAAGATTGGTTCATGCAGTATTCTCCTTATGGATATTATAATGAACACTGCATCGTCTTTAATAAGCAGCATATTCCTATGACAATCAATGCACAGGTATTCAATAAACTGTTTGATTTTGTTGAGCAATTTCCACACTATTTTATCGGTTCAAATGCAGACCTTCCTATTGTAGGCGGTTCAATTCTAACGCATGAACACTTTCAAGGCGGCAATTATAATTTTGCAATGGCAAAAGCACCGATTGAAAGAACATTTCTTTTGAAAAATTATACGAATGTTAGTGCCGGCATTGTAAAATGGCCGATGTCTGTGATACGTCTTTCTTCAAAAAACAAGACGGCTTTGGCAGCTGCATGTGCTGATATTTTATCAAAATGGAGAACATATACGGATGAAGTGGTTGGAATTTTTGCAGAAACAGACGGAATTCCGCATAATACAATTACTCCAATTGCAAGAGCAACTTCTTCCGGATTTGAATGCGACTTGGTATTGAGAAACAATATTACAACGAAAGAAAGACCGTTAGGTGTGTTCCATCCGAATCCTACCTTACATCATATCAAAAAAGAAAACATCGGATTGATTGAAGTGATGGGACTTGCTGTTCTTCCGGCGCGTTTAGCAGATGAACTGACACTTTTAAAAGATGCAATGCTGTCCGGCAAAGAGATTGCTACAGATGATAAAATTGCATCTCATGCAATTTGGGCAAGTGAAATTCTAAAAAAATATTCTGATTTTAACGCTGATAATGCAATGGATATTATTCGTTATGAAGTCGGCAGAGTTTTTGAACAGGTACTTGAAGATGCCGGAGTATTTAAGAGAGATAAACAAGGAAAAGAAGCATTTGCAAGATTTGTAGAACAATTAGGTTGATTTGGAATATACGAAAATGAAGTATTTAATTGTCCCTGGTTTTCTACATCCTGATTTTCAAGATACAGGTTTTCTGCATCTTGTTTTTCTGTATTTGGGACATCTGCATTTTGATTTGTTTCAGACTGCTTTTTGAGAAACAGTTCCAGACATTCCAGATCATCAGGAATATTCTCATATGGAATTTCGTAGATGTGATAAACATATTCAAACCGTCCGCTTTTGGAGTAGTTCGGCGGAAGCTTCTCCAGATACACATACCGCTCATCGATCAGTTCATGGATGGCAGCACGAACTGCCGTTTCACCCTCTTTGCAGATCTTCACCAGTCCGGCAACGGAATAATTCCAGCCGTCAGGCAGACCCTGTATTTCGGACATCAGCCCGATTGCTTTCAGACTGAGTTTCTGATTTTTCAAATGATGATTGCTCATGATTATGAAGTCGGTGTTCTTATGCACTCTGACAACCGATGAATTTGATTCATTTGCCATAATAACCTCCGAATAAATAGAAAAAGCGTTCATCACTGATATATGAAGAACGCTTTTCGTTATCTATTCAATTTTCTTTGCAAATTTTAAGCCTGTCTAAAATTTTTGTCATTTAAGAATGTAAAATTTCCGTGAACACAAGTTCCCTTAGCATATTACGATTGCGGCAATATTCCGTTGTTCTTTATGCGCTTTTTGGAAAGATAATCCACCGTGTAGGCCTTTTGCAGAAGCGCATCACCCATATACTTTTCGTTGCGCAGTATCTTTGCAACCGTGCTTGTGTGCCAACGAGGATTCCCCGCGCCAGTGAGTATTCCGTCACGCTCCAGACCGGCGGCGATTTTATCGGTGCTGTAGCCGTCAAGGTATTCACGGTAGATTCTCCGTACAACCTCTGCCTGTTCCGGGTCGATCACAAGCCTGCCGTTCTCGTCCTTAGTGTAGCCTAGAAAACAGCTGTGGTTTACCTGCACTTCCCCACGCTGATAGCGAAACTGTAAGCCAAGCTTCACATTCTGGCTAAGCGACTGCGATTCCTGTTGCACCAGCGAAGCCATTATTGTAAGCAGAACCTCGCCTTTGCGTCTAGGGTGTTGATGTTCTCTTTCTCGAAGAATACGGGAATGTTACGCTCCGTAAGCTGACGTATGTATTTAAAGCAGTCAAGCGTATTTCGTGCAAATCGGCTGATGGATTTGGTAATAATCATACGATGCCGTTTACTCTGATTTGCACTGTTTGACATATAAAAACCTCCATCTTCTCAATCCGAGATGGAGGTTCCTTGATGCTACCGGCAAAAGGGTATAGTGATACCACGGTCAGGAAAAATTTCCATTTCATGTGTGCCACCTGGATTTCCGGTTAATGGGAGCAATATATTTAATTGAAAAGTCACGTCAGCACTGGAAAGCTGTCTGCGCAAACTGCTGAAGTGATTAATATAGGAAATGAATGAGTGAAATTATGTTGCTGTATCGCTGAACAAAAATTTGCGATGACAAACACAAATTTGACAAACGAAAAACTCTGTGATATACTTATTAAAATGTGTATCTATATTCAGATGCGTTTTTCACTTCCTATGACTTAAGTATATAGGAAAGTGCATTTTTTACCGAACAATGCTGTACATGCTTATACACAGTTGTACACGCTTGATTCAAAATGGAGGTGTTTGTCCGAATGATGGCTGCAGCACACCGTTATTTGTGAATGTAGGAGGACAGCTCGGAGCAAATTATGAAGTGACATTTATTGACCCATCTGTACACCTGCTATAAAATTTGGAAATTCCAGAAGTGGAAAGCCAACTTATGAATTTTGGACAGGAGACGACACCGGAGCAGGTGCGAACTTCAAGGGATTAATTATTTTTGACCTTGCACTCTTACGGCTCACGGAGCTACCGGTTATAGCACATGACTCTAATATTTTCAAAAATATTGCAGACTTGCCTATAGATAAAATCATGGAGCTATACAACCAGAGTGAAAAGCAGATTTTTATTGCATTTGATAAAGAAGATACATTTTATGATGTGACACGTGACATTGTCTATTCGACTAAGATTATTGAACTTCATGAAAACGGAGGAGAATTATTTGGATGGTCGTGGGCAAAGAAAGCAGCAAGAGAGAAACAAATTGCTACAGAAACCGGTGTGATTGAAGAGTCATAATAAATGGAGGTACCAGATGCGTATCAGTTATAACCCGTTATGGAAAATGCTTATTGATAGGGGCATGAATAAAAAAGAACTGAGAGAACTTAGTGGAATCAGTACTGCATCAATGGCAAAGCTGGGTAAGGGAGACAATATTACTACAGATGTGCTTTTGAGAATATGTACGGCATTGAATTGTCAGATTAGTGATATTTTAGAGACTTTGCCAGATGAAGAAACTAAGAATAACGAAGATTAAAATTCGTTAGGAGGATTTGGATGGAGCGAAATAACAAAGCAGCTCTACAGGCAGTAAGCCCATATAATGCTGCCATAACAAGAGAACAATTTTTATTTTATGAAGTGCGAACTACTGCCAAGTTGCTCCATGAGGGATGCAGCTCAGAAGAAGTAGTAGAACGTATCGTTTCAGATAATTTATTTCAATATCCGACAGAAAAGTCGGTGAGAAAGATGGCACTTTCCTGCCTGAGAAGACTGGATGCACTTGAAGATAATTCTCTGGTGGAGGCAATCGCAACACAACCGTCTGATGTGGCAAAGCAGATATGTCTGTACGCCATGATGAAACAGTACCGATTGATTTGGGATTTTATGATTACAGTCATCGGTGAGAAGTACAGATTATCGGACACTACTTTCGGTAAAATAGACTTGAACAGCTATTTTCTACGCTTGCAGGAGCAGGATGACCGGGTGGCAGCATGGAGCGATTCCACAGTTACGAAGTTGAAACAGGTCATTGCAAAGATGCTGGTGGAGAATGAGTATATCGATAGCATTAGAGCGACAAAGCTCAACCCGGTATGGCTTCATCCGGTGCTTGAGAATGCAATCCGTGAAAATGGTGATGAGATTGCTCTTCCTGCATTCAATTGCTTTTCGTAAGGAGGTAGGCCCAAGTGAGTGAATTGAAAGAAAGACTAGATAACCTCAGAGCCTTAATGCAGGAACCGGAGTTTCTTGAAGGCAAAGGTTTAAGCAATGAGGTAAATATACGAATCTTCTGTTATGACCCATCAGATGAGATGATGGTCAGACACTTTATCGAGCAGATTATGACAGATCAGTCAATGAACTGTCACCTGATAGAACATAACTTATATGAAGTGTTTCTTTCCATCTGTGAAGATAAGCGCATCGCAAAAACAATACCTGCGATGGAAGAGAAAAAAGGTAAAGAATTTATTCGAGACCAGATGAGCCGTATGGCTAATAATACAGCTTTTGTAAATAAGATGAAATATGAACCGCATGAAGCCGGTGACGTACTTGTCATCACAGGAGTGGGAGATGCATTTCCGTTTATCAGAGTCCATGACCTTTTAAATGCGATGCAGCCAGAATTTCCAGATGTTCCGATTCTGGTGTTCTATCCGGGCAATTATGATGGCCGTGATGTGCAGCTTTTCAATCGCCTGAAGAAAAATCCTTACTACCGAGCTTTCAATGTAATTTAAGGAGGAACAGCAATGGTTATTGAACAATTATTCCAAGAGGATATTAATCGTAAAATCAATGGCGTCGTTAAAGTAGACCAAGATGCTACTGATGTTCTTGTTCAGGAATTGGATGAGTATGTCATCACCAAAGATTTGAAGAAGCACTTCATTACTTTCTTTAATAACTATGGAGAGTCATTTCATGAAGGCACTGCAGATATTGGCGTCTGGATTTCCGGTTTCTTTGGAAGTGGTAAATCTCACTTCCTGAAAATGCTCTCCTACCTGCTTGCTAATCAGGAGGTACAGGGTGTTCGTACAGTAGAACGATTTCGTAAAAAATTTGAGGATGATCCGGCAACATTCATGTTGATTGATTCCGTTACTAAGGGTCATACGGATACTATCCTTTTCAATATCGATATTGAGGGTTCCATCAACAAGGACAAGACTGCTGTTCTTCGTGTTTTTGCAAAGATGTTTTATAACTACCTTGGTTTCTATGGAGAGAATCTTAAGGTGGCAAAGCTGGAGCAGTTCATCGAAAAGCGTGGCAAGACAGCAGAGTTCCGTCGTGTATTTGAGGAGAAAAACGGTGGTCCCTGGCTTGAGTCAAGAGATGCCTTTGCTTTCTTTGAAGACGATGTTGTTGATACATTGAAAGAGGTTCTCGGTATGAGCGAGGATGCTGCACGAAACTGGTTCAATGGAACCGAGACCGTAGAGACCAGCATCGCACAGCTTGTTTCTGAGATGAAAGACTATGTGGACAATAAGACGGATGACTTCCGCTTGCTATTTATGGTCGATGAGGTTGGTCAGTATGTAGGCGGCGATACAGACCTTCTTATTAACCTGCAGTCTCTTGTTGAGAAAATCGGCAGTGAGTGCGGCGGTAAGATTTGGGTTGTTTGTACCGGTCAGGAAGCTATTGATGAAATCATCAAGGCTCGTGAAAATGAGTTTTCTCGTATTCAGGCCCGTTTCAAGACCAGACTTTCGCTGACTTCTTCTTCCGCAGACGAAGTTATCCAGAAACGTATTTTGAAGAAAAAACCTGAAGTGGAACCGGCATTGGAACGGGTATATAGCCAGAATGATTCCGTTCTTCGTAATCTGTTCAGCTTTACTGATGCAATGTTGGACATTAAGGGATATACCGGCCCGCAGGATTTTGTCAGAAACTTCCCGTTCGTACCTTACCAGTTCATTATCATGCAGAAAGTATTTGCTGAAATCCGTAAACATGGTAACTCCGGTAAGCATCTTTCCGGTGGCGAGCGTTCGATGCTTTCAGGATTCCAGGAAGCGGCGCAGAAGATTCAGGATAAGGACGAGTATGCTTTAGCGCCGTTCTACCTGTTCTACGATACCGTACATACATTCCTTGACAGTTCTATTCGTCGTGTTATTGAACGTTGCCAGAAGGCAGCAGATAACGGAGATGGCATTGAGCAGCAGGATGTGGACGTATTAAAGCTCTTGTACCTTATTCGTTATGTCGATGATATTCCGGCTAATCTTGACAACATCGTAATCCTTATGGCCAATGATATCCGTCTGGATAAGATTACGATGCGTGAAAAGATACGTGGCAGTCTCGACCGTCTGCTTAGCCAGAACTATATCGGAAGAACCGGCGACACTTATAATTTCCTGACTGATGAAGAGCAGGATATTCAAAGAGACATTTACAAAAATACTCAGGTCGATACCTCTGCAATCGTGGAGCGTATCGGTCAGATGATTTTTGCTGATATTTATACAACAAAGAAATATCGTCACGGAAAGTACGATTTTCCATTTGACCAGATGGTAGACACTACAAGCATTGGTGCGGTAACAGGGGGAATGAGACTTCGCATCATGACGGTAGCAACAGACACTGTCGAGAAGAGTGAACTTCGTCTTATGACAGAATCTAAGAATCAGGCGATCGTTGTACTTGCTGAAACACCATATTACGAGTCATTGGAAAAAGCAATGAAAGTGCGTAAATATGTAAAGCAGCATAATGTAGCACAGCTACCGAAGTCCGTACAGGACATCATTCGAAATCATCAGGATGAGGCTAACAAGTATGAAGCATCTGCAGAGGAAGATTTGAAGAAGGCTATCATCGGTGCTGAATTCTATGTGGACGGAGAGCATATCGAGATTAAGGGCGGCGATGCCAAGAGCAAGCTGGATCAAGCACTGGAATATTTAGTTACTCATGTTTATAGTGAACTTGGTCTTATTACAAAGAATGCAGATACAGACGCTGATATATTGGCAGTACTGCAGGGTGAACATCTGAACGGTGTTATGGCTGGTCTTGAAGCAAACCATGATGCAGCTGTGAAGATGGAAGAGTATCTTGAGATGCAGTACGCAAAAAATCTTCCTACTTCGATGGCAGATGTACAGAGCCGCTATCAGGCGATCCCTTATGGATGGAAGGAAATCGACATTGCGGTTGTGGCTGCGATGCTGATTTACGACCAGAAGGTCACGATTAAGTACGGTGGCGAAACTATCCAGCCGGGTAATCCAAAACTTCCGGATATGCTTCGTAAGAAGAGTGAGATTGGCAGAACAAGCATCTCTAAGCGTCAGATCATTACGGCAACTAAGATGCGTGCCGTCAAAGAATTGCTGCGTGAATACTTTGATGTAATGGACATACCGGATGATGAAGACGGACTCGTTAGATATATTGTTGAGAAGTTTGAAGAACAGAAGGCACACTATGAGGAGCTGAATGAACGTTATGAGGGTCATAAATATCCTGACCACCACCTTGTGACAAAAGCTCTCAGCCTAATGGAAAGCGTGCTTTCTCAGCGTAAGGATAATACAGCTCTGATTGACAGACTTCTGAAGGAGAAAGGCAGCCTCCTTGATAATAAGGATAACATGCAGAACGTTGAAGGTTTCTTCAAGAATCAGGTGCAGGTGTTCGATGCAGCAGTTCGTATGGAAGCAGAGCTGAGAAACGACCTCTCTTATCTTCAGAAGGAAGAGGAGGCAAATCAGGCACTGAATCAGATTCGTAAGATTACCGTATTGGATGCCGGACAGAGTAGCGTTTATAAGAGAATCCCTGAACTGAACGGATTGATGGATACTGTTCGTGAGGGTCACGGAAGGCTTCTTGAAGCAAAGCGTGCTGAGATCCTTGAAATCATCCGTCAGTGCTTGTCAGAAATCCATACTCTTGCCGGTGATGTTTATGATGCCAGAGCAATATCTGAGCGTGCAGATAAATTCTTTGATCAGCAGAAAGCAAGAGTGGCAGAGCTGGAAAGCCTGCAGCTTCTTGATGGTCTGGTACCTCAGATGTGGGAATATAAGGATGACACAGTCGATAAAATAGATGGTATCGTTCATCCAAAAACTCCGGTTGCACCAACCGTCAAACCGAATGAAGGTGGAGCAGTAACTCCTCCGGCTCCGAAGAAGGTTATCAAGAATGTATACCGTCAGGCGGCATTCCCTTCTAAGACTTTGGAAAGTCAGGAAGATATCGATGCCTATGTTGAACGAATGAGAGCGTACCTCACTGCAATGATGAAGGATTGCGACGGAATCAAATTAAGCTAAGGAGACCGTTATGAACAAGAATTCGATAAAAAAATTCGCCACTGAAGCTCGCCGGGAGTTAATCTCCCGTGTGAGCCAGAGAGCGTTGAAATACGGTATTTCCGATAAAGAGGTCGGAAATCCAAATGACGATAGTGTGGGTGGGCATTTGCTTTCTTCTACCGAGAAGAAGCAGAGAGCTGCCTTGATTGCGCAGATTAAAGAAAAAGGATACGAGCAGGTTATGGAGGAGGTTGCCTACACATGGTTTAACCGCTTCTCTGCCCTGCGTTTTATGGAGGTCAACGGCTACCTCCCATCCCATGTGCGTGTGTTCACGGACGAGGAAAACAACTTCAAGCCGCAGATTATCTCCGAAGCCATTCATCTGGAGCTGGACGGACTTGATATGGAGAAAGTCTACGCCTATAAGGAAGCCAATGACAATGATGAATTGTATAAGTATCTTCTGATCACGCAGTGCAATGCTCTCAATAGCGTACTTCCGGGTATGTTTCAGAAAATTGCTGACTATACCGAGCTTCTGTTCCCGGACAACCTCCTTCGTGAAGGTAGTGTGATTCAGCAGATGATTGAACTGATACCGGAGGATGATTGGAAGGATGCTGTCCAGATTATCGGTTGGTTGTATCAGTATTACAACAGTGAGAAAAAAGATGATGTTTTCGCCGCTCTGAAAAAGAATGTGAAAATCACAAAAGAAAACATCCCTGCAGCAACCCAGCTTTTCACACCGGACTGGATCGTTCGTTACATGGTCGAGAACTCTCTTGGCCGTTTGTGGCTGGAGGGACATCCGGATGTGAAAGAACAGCTTCTTCCTACCGAGGAAGAACAGTCTGCCTATGTCGCCGGAAACCGTGACCCGGAAGATACCAAATGGCATTACTATCTGGAAGAAGCCGAGCAGGAACCGGAAGTGCAGGCACAGCTTGCCGAGATTCGTAAGGAATACGCCGCACTGACACCGGATCAGCTGAAAGTAATTGACCCTTGCTCCGGTTCCGGTCATATCCTTGCGTATATGTTCGATGTGCTGATGAAGATCTATGAATCCTACGGTTATACCACCCGTGAAGCGGTGGCAAGCATTGTGGAGAACAATCTGTACGGCTTGGATATTGATGACCGTGCGGCACAGCTGGCTTACTTTGCGGTAATGATGAAAGCCTGTCAATATGACCGCCGCTTTTTCAGCCGTGACATTCAGCCCCACGTGTACGCCATTGCGGAGAGTAACCATGTGGATTCGTTTGCGTTGGAGTATTTCTGCGATGGCGATGCCAAGCTGAAAAAGGCTATGGACACCATCATCAGCGAACTGCACGATGCAAAGGAATACGGTTCGATTATCACGGTTAGCCAGCAGGATTGGTCTGCGCTGTATGACCGCTTTGCAGAGATTACGGAAGATATAAATATGTCCCGTGAGACAGCATTGAGAGAATTACTGCCGTTGGTGCAGGTGGCAGAAGCACTGGTACAGAAGTATGATGCGGTGGTGACGAATCCGCCGTATATGGGGGCTTCTGGCATGAATGAACGACTTTCACAGTATGTCAAAGAGCATTTCCCAGATACAAAAGCAGACCTGTTCTCCTGCTTCATTGAGCGTGGTTTCAAACTTGCAAATGTGCAGGGCTTTGTGTCGATGATTACGATGGAAAGCTGGATGTTCCTGTCCAGTTTTGAAAAAATGCGTCAGAAAATTGTAAACACGCATACGATCGTAAATATGGTTCATATGCCCTATTTGGGAAAGGGTGGAACAAGCCTAGGAATCAACTTTGGAACGGCGGCAGTTATCTTTAATAAGTGTTATTGCAGGAACTATAATTCTCAGTTTGACTATATCTGCTATTATGAAACAGACGAAAATGGGGTTCCCTTTGCCTTCCCGACTGTAAATGAACGGTATAAAGCTGCCAAAGCCACCGACTTCTCCAAAATCCCCGGCTCTCCGGTGGCGTATTGGGTGAGCGAAGCCTTTTCTGATATTTTTGGATTTTCTACAGTTGCAGACTATGGATTTGCAGGAATTGGTATGCGTACTGGAGATAATAATCTTTTCTTGAGACTTTGGTACGAAATTTCCAAAAACAACATGGCGATAGCATGTCATAACAAAGAGGAACAAGTTGCAGTTAACAAGCGCTGGATACCGTATAACAAGGGCGGTGACTTCAGAAAATGGTATGGAAATAATGAATATGTCGTCAACTGGTTCAATGATGGTGAAGAAATCAAAGAAAACACAAGAAAGGTGTATCCATCTTTGGGAGATAATCTTGGATGGAAAATAAGTAACGAGAGTTTTTATTATCTGCCTGGAGTTACGTGGTCTGGTGTTACGAGTAGCAAAAATAGTTTCCGTGCGTATGGTTCTGGGTTCATTTTTGACTCTGGGGCAAATGGGTTCTTTCCCACTGATACGACGAAAATAAATGTATTTACAGCGTACTTGAACAGCTGCGTTTCTCAGTATGTACTAAATATTATAAATCCAACAATCAATACTGGGGCAGGCACTGTCAAAAAGATTCCAATCATACTCTCAGACAATCCAGAAATCCCCCCAAAAATTGAGCAGTTAGCAGATGATAATGTTAGTATTTCAATCACCGACTGGGATTCCTACGAAACCTCATGGGACTTCAAGCGGAGTCCGCTGGTTTAGCAGTTACCGATGAATATAGTTTTTGAAAATAACAAAATTAATATTGAAAGGTAGGTGTCGCAAAATGATTTATACTCTTACGCATTTCGACACGCCGCTTATTGAGTTTTCGGCTGAAAACAAGGCAGAGGCAGGCGTTAAAATAATAAAGATATACGATGAAAACAGAGAATTATTCCCCCTTGATTTAGCGGAAGTGTCGGCAGAAGCCGTTGAATCATGGATAAAGCACCGTTCTATTCCGAAAAATCGTGCTTATGTTGACACTCTGCTGTCTTCAATGGGGTTAAGTATAAACCGTCCGTTTGATATTATTCGCGTGTCAAGCGGTCTGAGTCTAAACGACTGTTATTGGCTTAAATCCGAAAGCAATAATAATGATTTTGACAGCGTAAATTTGTACGATAACAGATTCAGCCGTATTTTGGGGCAAATAGCATTTACCGGATACGGAAGCGGTAATGCTTCAGGGCTTACATCAAGCCCTGAATTTACAACGAACGGTATACTGCCCAAATGCTGGCGCAGGGAAAAGGGCAAAATTCTTTTATACAAAGGCGGAACACAAGGTGCATCCAACACCGGCAACGAGCCGTATTCGGAATTTTATGCTTATCAAATAGGTAAAATTCTCGGCGTTGATGCTATACCGTATAGTATTTCAAAGTGGAAAGGTATATTGTGTTCAACCTGCGAATTGTTTACAAGCAAGGATGTTTCATTTGTACCGGTGGGAAGAATCGTTCGTTCCGGAGGAATGAAGGCGGTAAGAGATTATTATAAAAACTTAGGTGCTGAATTTGAGAAAGCATTAAACGATATGATTATCTTTGACGCATTGATTTTTAACACGGACAGACATTACGGCAATTTCGGATTTCTTATTGACAGTCATACAAACAAAATTATAGCTCCGGCACCTCTGTTTGACCACGGAAACAGCTTGTTTAACCTTGTCGGCACAGACGCACTTAAAAGCAAAGAAAGCTTTTGGAAATACGCTAAAACACAGCTACCGTGTGTTTATGACGATTTCGTATCGGAGGCAAAAAAAGTTTTAACGCACGATAATCGAAACGCAGTCAGAAAGTTATTAAACTTTAAGTTGCCTAAACACAGCAGGTATAATCTTGACAAAGACAGAGTGAAACTGATTGAATATGCCGTAAGCAAGAGGGCGGCGGAACTTTTGGAGGAATAATTGATATGGGAAGACTGATTTCCGATAAATACGCTGCTTGGAAGCAGGAATGCGAAGACCGCTTTCTGCAGCTCAAAAAGAACGAAGAAGAACTCAACCGCATTTTTATTGACATTTACGGCTTGCAGGACGAATTGACGCCGGATGTGGCGGATAAGGATGTGACCGTGCATCGTGTGTTTGACAGCAAGGATGATGTACCCGAATCCATGAATGGCAGTAACTATGTCCGCACTATGCGTGACGAGATCGTTTCGCTTATCTCCTACGCCGTGGGCTGTATGTTCGGGCGCTACTCTCTGGATGTGGACGGTCTTGTCTATGCAGGTGGTGAATGGGATGATTCCAAGTATTCAACATTTGCAGCGGATAAGGATAATATTATACCTATCAGCGATGACGAGTATTTTGAAGATGACATCGTCGGTCGTTTTGCGAAGTTCGTAGAAGTAGTGTATGGTAAGGATACGCTGGACGAAAACCTGAAATTCATTGCCGATGCACTGGGCGGCAAGGGTCAGCCGAAGGATGTGATTCGGAATTACTTCCTGAATGACTTCTACTCCGACCACTGCAAGATTTATCAGAAACGCCCGATATACTGGCTGTTTGACAGCGGCAAGAAGAACGGCTTCAAGGCGCTGATCTATATGCACCGCTATCAGCCGGACACCATTGCCCGTATTCGTACCGACTATGTGCATGAACAGCAGGCTCGTTACCGTACTGCAATCGCTGATTTGGAGACACGTATTGCAAATGCTTCCACCGGTGAACGAGTTAAGCTGAATAAGCAGCTCAAAACACTGAACGATCAAGCTGTGGAAATTCACGAGTACGAAGAAAAGATTCATCACCTTGCAGACCAAATGATTTCCATTGACCTTGATGATGGTGTGAAGGTGAATTACGCTAAGTTCCAGGATGTGCTGGCGAAGATTAAATAAGGAGGTGGCAGCATGGCCAGTATGGATTTAGAAACAATAATCCGAGATTTGAATAAGCGATTTGCTGCACCGCTGCCGGAGTTTTATAAGCGTCGTATCATATTCTGGTATGATGAGGATAGAGAGTTTGAGGACAAGCTGGACGACATCCAGATAGATAATGCAAAGCTGCTGGTGCTTACAGGTACCAACAATTTTGCAGCCAAGAAGCTACTGAATGTGGATGATACCACCGGTAACTATCTGGTTTACAGTCCGATTTCTTATGAGTCGCAGGAAGATGACTGGCTTTTGAATATCGAACTTTACAGTGAAGAGTTCAGAGCTGATTTGGTGTCTATCTGGATGAATGAGATTGACCTTCCGGCAACGCCTGATTTCCGTAGACTTGTTAAGACCTATAAGAAATTCTTCGGAGCACAGAACAGAAGAGCAACATTCGCAAAACTGAATAAAGGCATCAGCACACCATCGCAGATGCATCTTACTGTTATGGCGGCTATCTGCGGTACCGATGATGCACAGCCTGACAGTATTGTAAAAGCTGTCATCAGCGGTGGAACTGATATGGAAACCAACGAGGTATTCCAAAGCCTTGTAAACTATGGAGCCGAAGCCCCGTTCTGGGCACTTGTAAAGCAGGCTACCGGATACTTTGAGGGCGAAAGTTCTACAATTAACAAGCTGGTAACGCATATCTTGCTTACAGCAACGACCAGAACACTTCGTATGGAGTATCTGTCGGGACTTGATAGCTTCATTTCCACACCACATCAGGCTTGGTGCTATGACTTCGTATCTGAATGGATCGCAGGAGAGAATAGACAGGAACTTGTCGAAATCCTGCGAAACGTAGAAGAAGAGCTTATTCTCAGAAAACGCTTTAAGCAGGTGCCATTGGATGATTTGGTGGGCATAGAGGTATTTCCTTGTGTGAATGAATGCATCCTGACTCAGATCATGACTGAAATCAGCAATCATATAATCAATGTAGATGTGATTACAAATACGGTCGAGAAACGTCGAACGCTGGCGTGGTACGATGATGTGGAATGCTACTATGAGGGTATTCTTCAGGTAGCAAAAATGCAGTCGTTCTTCTTGGAGCATTCTGCAGGCTTCCATACCGTAGAGGCAAGAAATATCTGGAAAGAGTACACAGAAGATTACTACCGTATGGATACCTATTATCGCCACTATCACTTAGCGTTTGGAAAGAGCCTGACAGTGGGCAACGACCATCTGGATGACCTTTTCAAGCAGGTGACCGATAAGGTGGAAGGCCTTTATACACACTGGTTCCTTGGTGAGTTGGGTAACAATTGGTCTGATGCCTGTGCAGATGAGTTGAAGAAATATGGACGCATCATGGAAGTTCCTCAGCAGGAAGACTTCTATAATCAGAAGGTAAAGGGCGAGGACAATCGTGTATTCGTCATTATCTCTGATGCGCTTCGATATGAGGTGGCGGCATCTCTGGCAGAGCAGCTCCGTCGTGAGACGCAGAGTAAGGTTTCTCTTGGCTCTTGTGCAGGTATTTTCCCGACCATCACAAAGTTTGGTATGGCCGCATTGCTTCCACATAAGCAGTTATCTGTGGGTGAGCGCAGCAATGGAGACTTGCAGATTCTTGCAGACGGAATGTCTACAGATGCAGGTAACAGAGATAAAGTTCTCAAGGCCACAAACATTAATAGCGTAGCCTTGAAATATAAAGATATTGCACCGATGAAGCGTGCGGAGAGAAGTGCGTTGGTTAAGGGTATGGATGTCGTTTACATCTATCATGACAAGGTGGATGAGGCAAGCCATACTTCTGACAGCATGGTATTCCCGGCATGTGATGATGCAATCGAAGAAATCAAAAATATTGTGAGAATCATCCGTAATGAGTTTAGTGGTACTCGTGTTTACATTACTGCTGACCACGGATTCCTCTATACCTACAGTCCTCTGTCTGAGGATGCCAAGGTGGATAAGACAACACCGAGTGAGCAGGATGTAGAGATTGACCGTCGTTATCTGATTACCCGTAAGGGAGCAACTCCGGACTACTTACTTCCGGTGAAGTTTATGGATGATGGTTACGATGCATTTGCACCGAGAGAAAGCGTCCGTATCAAGAAGAAAGGCGGAGGACTCAATTTCGTGCATGGTGGCATCAGCCTTCAGGAGATGGTGGTTCCGGTTATTGAATATCATTATCTTCGTAACGATTCCAAGGCTTATCAGCGCAATAAGGCTAAGTATGACACGAAGCCGGTAGAAGTAGTACTTCTTTCTGCAAACCGTAAAATCAGCAATATGATATTCTCACTGAACTTCTATCAGAAGGATGCGGTTGGCGATAACCGCAGCGCAGCAAACTATTTGTTGTACTTTGTTGATTCTAATGGAAAGCAGATAAGTGATACAGCAAAAATTATCGCAGATAAGACCAGTGATAATGGACAGGAACGAACATTCCGCTGCAGTTTCAATCTGAAATCACTGAAATATGATAACAGAGCAAGCTACTACTTAGTCATCGCAGATGAAACAGGTCTGCAGATGCCACAAAAAGAAGAGTTCCAGATTGATATCGCATTTGCGGTAGATGAGTTTAATTTCTTCAGCTAAGGGCTTGCTCGAAAGGAGCAGTAATGAGTGACAATCTTGAAGTGGGCGCAAGCTCTCGTGAAATTATAAAGGACAAACTGCGTCAAAACTTTGATGGTAAGATTGTCCGAAAGGATCTGACTAAGAAAATCAAGGAAGGTGCAAATGTGCCGGTTTATGTCCTTGAGTTCCTGCTGGGGCAATATTGCAGTTCAGATGATGAGGAGGTTATCGAGCAGGGCGTGCAGAATGTAAAGCGTATCCTTGCCGATAACTTTGTAAGACCGGATGAAGCGCAGAAGGTATTGTCTCGTCTTAGAAGTCGAGGTAGTCATACCATCATTGACATGGTAACGGTACGATTGGATATTAAGAAGGACTGCTTCTTTGCGGAGTTTTCCAATTTGGGATTAGCCAATATTCCCATCACGGATGAATACCCGGAAAAGTACGACAGACTTCTTTGCGGCGGTATCTGGTGTATCGTTCAGCTGGATTATGAGACCGAAGGCGATAATAACTTCGGAATCATCGACGCAGATGGAAATACACTTCAATCAAAGCAGAAAAAGCAGAAAGACATATCTCCAATCAGCATTCGTAAGCTGACTCCAATTCAGATGCCTCATATTGATATCGAGGATTTGAAGAGGGGACGTCAGGCTTTTACCAAGGAGGAATGGTTGGATGTTATGCTGCGTTCTATTGGTATGGAGCCAGACGAATTGACATATCGTGAGAAGTGGCTTCTTTTGACTCGTATGATCCCGCTGGTTGAGAACAACTTCAACCTCTGTGAGTTGGGTCCTCGAAGCACCGGTAAGTCGCATCTTTATAAGGAGATTTCTCCGAACAGTATCCTTGTATCCGGTGGCCAAACTACAGTAGCAAACCTGTTTTATAACATGGGCCGTAAGACTGTGGGCTTGGTTGGATTATGGGATTGCGTAGCTTTTGATGAAGTTGCAGGCATTCGTTTCAAGGATAAAGATGGCGTGCAGATTATGAAAGATTACATGGCATCTGGTTCCTTTGCACGAGGCAAGGAAGAAAAGGCAGCATCCGCTTCTATGGTATTTGTTGGTAATATCAATCAGAGCGTAGATGTACTTCTGAAGACTTCGAGCCTATTTGACCCGTTCCCTCCGGAAATGGGAACAGATACTGCATTTCTTGACCGTATACATTGCTATCTGCCAGGATGGGAAATCCCGAAGTTTCGTCCGGAGCATTTTACAAATGATTATGGATTCATTAGCGACTATCTTGCAGAGTTCATTCGTGAGTTACGTAAGGCGCAGTACGGTGATGCTATTGACCATTATTTCCGTCTCGGCAAGAACCTCAATCAGAGAGATACTATTGCTGTGCGTAGAATGGCAGATGGATATCTGAAGCTTCTCTATCCGGATGGAAGCTTTACAAAAGAAGAAGTAGAAGAAGTTCTCCGGATTTCCTTGGAGATGCGTCGCCGTGTTAAGGAGCAGCTGAAGAAGCTGGGAGGCATGGAGTTCTACGATGTAAACTTCTCCTACATAGACAATGAGACCTTTGAGGAACATTATGTTTCTGTTCCTGAGCAAGGCGGTGGTAAGCTCATCCCGGAAGGAATGTGCAATCCTGGACAGATTTATACTGTTTCTCAGGGCAAGAGTGGCATGCTTGGTGTATTTCGCTTAGAGAGTCAGATGCTTCCGGGTAATGGGAAATTTGAGAGAACAGGTATTGGTAGTGACCGTGATGCAAAAGAATCCACAAATACGGCTTTCAACTTCTTGAAAGCAAATGGAAACCGTATCAGTGGTTCTATAAGTACTACAACGAAAGACTATATCATTAATTATCAGGATTTGCAGGGCATTGGCATGACAGGAAAGCTAGCCCTTCCTACATTGATTGCGATGTGTTCCATTGCACTTGGGAAACCAACACTCAGCAGCCTTGCTGTACTTGGTGAAATTAGTATCAGCGGAACCATGATGAAAGTAGATGAGCTGGCAAATTCATTGCAGGTATGTTTGGACAGTGGTGCAAAGAGAGTACTGCTGCCAATTACATCGGCAGCAGAGCTTGGAACTGTACCGGCAGACCTGATTGGAAGTTTTAATTTGATTTTCTATAGCAGTGCGGAGGACGCAGTTTTTAAAGCACTGGGTGTAGAGTAAGGAGGTGCAGAAATATGCCTGGCGAAGAAAAAAGAATATGGGGTATCAATACAAAAGACGACAATTTATTTCTGCATCAGGATGTAATAGCTATTGTTATTACACCGAAAACTGAAAATAGATTATTCTTTGTGGATGAAAGATATGAGCAGGGATTTCCGTCAGATGAGAATGAATCGTTCTACATTGGAAAGTCGATAGCTGGATTGAAGTTGAATCAGTCGGCACAGAATCCGATTACATATCTGTATCCATTGGAGAAAGATAAAATTCATATTTAATGAAATCGACAAATCGGTATTTGAGAAGGCAAGTGAATGGGATACCACGATGCAAGATACCATGGAGGAATATGATAATGTCGAAAGATGAGTATTTGATAACCGATACG
>ENA-ORNK01000823-ORNK01000823.1-human-gut-metagenome-genome-assembly--contig:-NODE-823-length-33070-cov-6.964531_pt1 | contig 33070 bp, 29 predicted proteins | sample MGYA00242115_ERZ509022 | MGnify/ENA primary metagenome ERZ509022 (study PRJEB26280, sample SAMEA2338690) | human gut metagenome | biome: human gut; feature: human-associated habitat; material: faeces...
GCCTTGGTCATCGCTCCACACCTGTATGTCCTCACGCTCTTTGCGTCCTTTTGTGTAGACAATAAGTTCGCCCTGTTCCAAAAATTCGTTGACCATCAGGATAGCCATTTCCATATATCCTCCGGGGTTGCCGCGGAGGTCGACGATGTAGCGGGAGGCGCCGTCTTTCTTCAGCTTCGACAACGCTGCGAAAAATTCATCGTATGTGTTCTTTCCGAACTGTGCGATTTTGATGTATCCTGTCTTGTCGTCAAGCATATACGACACGTCGATGGTGTTCATCGGGATGTCGTCGCGTGTGATGGTGAAAGTCAGCGTCTTCTTTGATGTGTTGCGTTTCACTCCGATTCTCACCTTTGTGCCTTTTTCTCCGCGGATTTTGCTGCGGATGCCCTCTGCCGTCAGCGTGCCGCCGACAATCGACTCTCCATTGACCGAGATTATGCGGTCGCCGGCAAGCATTCCCACTTTTTCCGCCGGTCCGTTGGGAATCACTTGGTCGACGTTGGCGGTGTCGTTCATCATGAAGAACGACACGCCGATGCCGCTCATCGAGCCGTCGAGTTTCTCGTTCTCTGCACGGATGTCGGAAGCGGGAATGTAGTATGAATGCGGGTCGAGGTTGCCGATGATTGCCGGAATGGCTTGCTCCACAAGGTCCTTCACGTCGATGGAGTCGACATATTCACTTTGGATCAGGTTGAGCACGGCATTGATCTTGCGGTCTTTGTCGAGTGTGAATTTTTTTGTTGATATGTAGTTGCCTATGACGATACCGAGCACAATCGCTATCGAGATAACCAATGGATACCAAATTATGGAATTATGTTTAATTCTCATTCTATTGTTGTTTGTTATAGATTGTTTTCCGCTTCAGTGTCAGTGTTGATAAAAGAGCATTCCACTCCTGCCTCGCGCAAAAGGTCGAGTCCGTCGCTGAGTCGGTAGAGCTTGGAGAAGACCACGCGCTTGATGCCGGCTTGGATTATCAGCTTGGCGCACTCGATGCATGGCGAGTCGGTCACATAGAGCGTGGCGCCGTCGCTGCTGTTGTTGCTTCGCGCCACTTTCGTGATGGCGTTGGCCTCGGCATGGAGCACGTATGGGTAGGTGTGGTTGGTCTCGTCCTCACAAACGTTGTCAAAGCCCGAAGGAGTGCCGTTGAACCCGTCGGAGATAATCATTTTGTCCTTGACCAGCAGCGCGCCCACTTGGCGGCGCCGGCAATATGAATTTTCCGCCCATATCTGAGCCATCCGCAGGTAGCGGTGGTCGAGCAGATGTTGCTTTATTGAATTGTCCATTTCTTACGCATTGAACATCAAAATGTTGGCAATAATACAGTTGCCTTGTATGCATTGTTTGCAATCAGTTTGCAAAAATACGAATTTTCAGCGTGATATTGACCGCCTGACACTACTTTTTTGTTAAATTCTCGCTATCTCGCAGATTTTTCGTATTTTTGTAGATTGAAAAAAATGCATAATATGGCTCAGAACAAAAAAATACGCGTTGGCATTACCCACGGGGACATCAACGGGATTGGATATGAAGTGATAATGAAGGCGCTTGAGGATCCTTTGATGACGGATCTGTGCACGCCGATTGTTTATGGCTCGTCGAAGGCGCTGTCATACCATCGCAAGGCTTTGGAGATGGGAAACGTGAACTTCACGCTTGTGCCGCGGGCGGAGGATGCCGCCGACGGTGTCAACAACTTGGTGGAAGTGGTCGACGGTGAGGTGAGAATCGAGCTCGGATCGCCGAGCGAGGCTGCCGGAAAGGCTGCGCTGGCTGCGCTGAAACGTGCTGCCGACGACCTGCGCAACGGCATCATCGACGTAATGGTGACGGCGCCTATCAACAAAGACTCCATCCAGGGCGACGATTTCCATTTTCCGGGTCACACGGAGTTTTTGGAGTCGCGCATCGGCGAGGGCAACAAAGCGCTGATGATTCTTTTCGACGACCATCTGCGCGTGGCGCTGGTCACCACCCACTTGCCTTTGGCTCAGGTGCCTGAGTCGATAACAAAAGATGCCATCGTGGAGAAACTTGAAATCTTCAATGATTCCTTGAAAAAGGATTTCGACATCATAAAGCCGCGCATCGCTGTGCTGTCGCTCAATCCGCATGCCGGGGAGAACGGTATGCTCGGCACGGAGGAGAAGGAGGTGATAACGCCTGCCATTGAAGAGGCTTATTCAAGAAAAATCATGGCATTCGGACCGTATGCCGCAGACGGATTCTTCGGCAGCGGGCAGTATACGCACTTCGATGGTGTGCTTGCCATGTACCACGATCAGGGTTTGGCTCCGTTCAAGACAATCGCGATGGACGACGGCGTGAATTTCACTGCCGGACTCCCGTATGTGCGCACTTCGCCCGACCACGGCACTGGATATGACATCGCCGGAAAGAACCAGGCAAGTGAGGCCTCGCTGCGCTCTGCGATTTTCAAGGCTATCGACATCTTCAGAAACCGCACGCGCTTTTATGAAATGAACGCACATCCGTTGCGTCGCCAGTACTACGACAAGAGCGGCGACAAGGAGGTGCTCGACTTGACAAAGGACGATGATGAGTCGTCGGAAATCCTTAACGCTTAAAAACGAAAGAAAAATGAACTATGCGATAATAGCCGCCGGCGAGGGTTCGCGTCTCGCACAAGAGGGCGTGGCAAAACCAAAACCGCTTGTCGACATCTGTGGCGAACCGATGATAGGCCGCCTGATAAACCTTTTCTGCCGCTGCAATGCGGAGAGCATCAGCATAATCGTCAACGAGCAGATGACTGAGGTGCGCGAATATATTGAGAGCCTCTCGCTCGACATCCCGCTGAACCTGGTGGTGAAGACAACTCCGAGCTCGATGCACAGCTTTTTCGAGCTTTCAAGGGTAATCCCGAAAGGACGCTTCTGCCTGACAACGGTCGACACTATCTTCCGCGAGCAGGATTTCCGTCCATATATCGAGGCGATGGAGGCTGATGAACGTTATGACGGAATGATGGCGGTGACCGACTATATCGACGATGAGAAGCCCCTGTATGTGCAGACCGACGACGATTTGAACATCACGGCTTTCCGCGATGAGCGATATGATGGCGCAAAATACATTTCGGGAGGCATATACGCTCTCAATGAGAAAGCCATCAATGTGCTTGCCGACTGCATGGAGCGAGGCGTGGCGCGTATGCGCAACTTCCAGCGCGCGCTCGTCGACGCGGGTCTGAGACTGAAGGCGTATCCGATGGGGAAAATTCTTGATGTAGACCATGCCGGAGACATTGAGAAGGCGGAAAATTTCATCAACAGCAAATAAAGTTTAGAAACAACATACAAATGGCAGAAATAACAATTGCCGGCATTATGAGAGCCGGCGCTTACTCGCCAAACCATATCGGCAACGACGCTGCGATTTTCAACGCTACGGCAGACCAGCTTCGCAAGCGCGGTTGCACGGTCAACATCTACAGCGAGGAGCAATTCAACAGCGGCAAAGTGAAGGAGCGCGTAATCCTCAATATGTGCCGTGAACAGGAGTCGATAAAACGCCTTCAGGACATGGAGGACGATGGCTGCATTGTGGTGAACTCGGGCTACGGCATCGAGAACTGCACACGCGAGCGCATGACACGCATTCTGATGGGGCACAACATTCCGTATCCCGACAGTGTTATTGTCAACACCGACGAGGCTGTGGTAAATCAGCTGAGAAAGGCGGGCATCAACAACTGCTGGATAAAGCGCGGCGACTTCCATGCCATGCATAAGGAGGACGTGAGCTATGTGCGCCATGCGGAAGAGGCGCAGGAGGTGCTGCAGGAATATTTCTACCGCGGCATAAAGCGTGCGGTAATCAACCGTCATCTTGTGGGCGACCTTATAAAATTCTACGGCATCCATAACTCGCCGTTCTTCTTCTGGTTCTATCCTTTCGACGAGGGACACAGTAAATATGGACTTGAGGCTATCAACGGCAAGTCGAAAGGCATTGATTTCGACATCGAGCGCTTGAAGGGCATCTGCCACGACGCTTCCGGGGCTCTCGGCGTGGAGATTTATGGCGGCGACTGCATCGTGTCGCCGGAAGGCGACATCCGCATCATCGATTTCAACGACTGGCCAAGTTTCGCGCCTTGCCGCAACGAGGCTGCTCCGTTTATTGCCAAGGCGGTGCTGAATTATGTCAAATCAAAACTTAAATAACGACGCCGATGAATATAAAAGAATTGAAAGCGTCTTATAAAGACACCCTCAAGTCGATGGACACGGAGGAAACGATCGACCTTTGTTTCTATCGCCCAATAGGTTATATGTGGGCTGTGCTGTGTGCGAAACTCGGCATCAAGCCAAACGCCATTACGATTGCTTCTATATTTATAGGTGTGGCGGCTGGAGTGATGTTCTATTTCGACGACCTTTGGCTGAATATTGTGGGGGTGTTGTTGCTCGTTTGGGCAAACACTTTCGACAGTGCCGACGGTCAGCTGGCGCGTATGACGCAGCAGTACTCACGCCTCGGTCGTATACTCGACGGTCTGAGCGGCGACTTCTGGTTTGTGGCGATCTATTTGGCTATATGCTTCCGTGAAAACTGTACTAGCGTGTTCTTTGAGGAACACCAGTGGGTCATTTGGGCGATAGCCGTAGCCGCAGGTCTGTGCCATGCGAAACAGGCTGCAGCTGCCGACTATTATCGCCAGTTCCACTTGTATTTCTTGAAAGGAAAAGAAGGAAGTGAGCTCGACAGCGTGGAGCAGCTTGACAAGGCGTATGCCGCTGTGCCATGTAAGGGAAACTTCTGGAAGAAGACCACGATGTTCTTCTACCGCAACTATACCGCAAACCAGGAGGTGCTCACGCCACGCATGCAGCAACTGCGCCGCGCCTTGCGCAAACGTTTTGGCGAGGGGGAGGTGTCGCAGTCGTTCCGCGACGTGTTCCGTGCCGGTAGCAAGCCGTTGATGAAATACACCAACTGGCTGTCGTTCAATCTGCGTTCGATAGCGCTTGTATTCTCGCTGCTCGTCAAGATGCCGTGGCTCTATTTCGCTTTCGAGCTGGTAGTGCTCAATCTGATGCTTGTATATATGATTTGGCGGCATGAGCGCATGTGCCGTAAATTTACGGAGGAGGTTGAAAATGGCAAATACTGATATTAAGGGTGTGATTTTCGACTACGGCGGCACAATCGACAGCCGTGGCGACCATTGGAGCGAAGTGATTTGGGACGGATACCGCGAGGCTGGTGTGCAGGTGACGAAGGAGCAGTTCCGCGACTGCTACGTCTATGCGGAGCGTGAGCTGGCGAAGACTCGCCATATACTGCCCGAGCATAATTTCTACGACCTGTTGCTCATCAAGATGCGTATCGAGATAGGCAACCTCGTTGAAAACGCAGTGCTCCCTTCTGATTATCCCGTGGAGGAAAAGGCGCTTGCCGTGGCGCGCTATTGCTATAACCGTGCGAAGGAATCGGTTGAGGAGGCGCGTCAGGTGTTGGAGTTTGTGCATGAGCGGGTACCGATTGTGCTCGTCAGCAACTTCTACGGCAATGTGGAGACGGTGCTTGCCGATTTCGACTTGGCACGCTATTTCAAAAAGGTTGTTGAAAGCGCTGTGGTTGGCATACGAAAGCCCAATCCGCGCATTTTCGCGCTCGGTGTGGAGGCTCTTGGCGTCCCGGCAGAGAATGTGCTTGTCGTTGGCGACAGCTATAAGAAGGATATCGTGCCGGCTGAGTCTATTGGATGCCAGGTGGCATGGCTCAAAGGAAAAGGATGGACGGCGGAGGAAGATGCCGTCACGCATCCCGAAATAATCAAAAAACTCGAGGAAATCGAAAAACGCTTCGTTTAGAAATTTTCACAAAATAAGGCGCAATCAGGTGATATTTAACAAATATTATCTGGTTGCGCCCTTTTTTACCAAAGTTTAGACCATTTGGACCATTTATTTATTTAAAAATAATTTTGCATTCAGGAAAATAGCAGTACTTTTGACCCGTGGATTTTGGTCCGCAAGACAAATTTGAAAACAACTCAAAAGAAAATATTCTGAAAAATGGAAAATTGCAACGTTAAAAAAGCAGAAGGCAAACTTGGCGTACTTGTAGTAGGTCTTGGTGCCGTTTCAACAACATTTATGACAGGTGTATTGATGGCTCGTAAAGGTTTGGCTAAACCAGTGGGCTCAATGACACAATACGACAAAATCCGCGTTGGCCGCGGTGCTGAAAAGAAATATCTTCACTATAAAGACATCGTGCCTTTGGCAGATTTGAACGACATCGTTTTTGGTTCTTGGGACGTTTATCCTGCAAACGCATACGAGTCGGCTATCAACGCTGAGGTGCTTAAAGAAAAAGACATAGAGCCGGTTAAGAACGAATTGGTTAAAATCGTTCCTATGAAGGCGGCTTTCGACCATAATTATGCAAAACGTCTTGACGGTGACAACGTGAAAACTTGCGCTAACCGTTGGGATATGATGGAGCAGGTTCGCGAAGACATCCGCAACTTCAAGGCAGCAAACAACTGCAGCCGTATCGTTGTGCTTTGGGCGGCTTCTACTGAAATCTACGTTCCGGTAGACGAGAAGATCCACGGCTCTCTCGCTTCTTTGGAAGCAGCTATGAAGGCTGACGACAAAGAGCACATCGCTCCTTCTATGTGCTACGCTTACGCAGCTCTTTCTGAAGGCGCTCCTTTCATCATGGGTGCTCCTAACACCACTGTCGACATCCCTGCTATGTGGGAGCTCGCTGAAAAAACCAAGATGCCTATCGCCGGTAAGGACTTCAAGACTGGTCAAACTTTGGTTAAGTCTGGTTTCGCTCCTATCATCGGAACTCGTTGCCTCGGCTTGTCAGGATGGTTCTCTACAAACATCCTCGGTAACCGCGACGGTCTTGTGCTCGACGAGCCTGCAAACTTCCACACTAAGGAAGTCAGCAAATTGTCTACTTTGGAGTCAATCCTCGTGCCTGAGAATCAGCCTGATCTCTACAAAGACTACTACCACAAAGTGCGCATCAACTACTATCCACCGCGCAACGACAACAAGGAAGGATGGGACAACATCGACATCTTCGGATGGATGGGATACCCAATGCAGATCAAAATCAACTTCCTCTGCCGCGACTCTATCCTCGCTGCTCCTCTTTGCCTTGACCTCGTGTTGCTCAGCGACTTGGCTGCACGCGCAGGACGCTACGGCACTCAGCGCTTCTTGAGCTTCTTCCTCAAGAGCCCGATGCACGACTACACTCAGGGCGAGGTGCCTGTAAACCACTTGTTCCAGCAGTACGTAATGCTCAAGAACGCTCTCCGCGAAATGGGCGGTTACGAGGCTGATGAGGAAATCGATTAATATTCCTAAAAAAACATAATAAAAGCGAGGCTGCGTCGAAAGATGCAGCCTCGCTTCATTTAGGGGGGTGATGACCCTTATTTTTTCGAAAAGATGTTATAATGCTTTGTCGAGGTCGTCGATCAGACGGTCTACATTTTCCGACAGCGTGGCCCAGCTGGTGCAGATGCGCACTTCCGTCATGCCGGGAGTGAGGTGCTCCGTTGTGGAGAAGATGTAGCGGTCAGACAAATGCTCGATTACGCTGTCGGGGAGGATGGGGAATTGCTGGTTTGTGGTCGAAGCATAAGCAAGAGCCACACCTTTTGCCTCGAGCGCGCAGCGTATGCGCATCGCCTGTTCGACGGCGTGGCGCGACAGCTGCATGTAAAGGTCGTTTTCAAACAACGTCTCAAACTGGATGCCGAGCAGCCGTCCTTTGGCAAGCAGTCCGCCGTTTTGCTTTATCATGTATCTGAATCCCGGAGTGATTGACGGGTTGTTTATGACAACGGCTTCGCCGAAAAGTGCGCCGATTTTTGTTCCTCCGATATAGAACACGTCGCAGAGGCGAGCGATGTCGGCGAGCGACGTGTCGTTGTCGCTGGCGGCAAGTCCGTAGCCCAGACGGGCTCCGTCAAGAAACAGCGGCAATTCAAGCTTGCGGCACATCGCGCTGATGGCTTCAAGTTCGTTGAGATGGTAGACCGTACCCACTTCGGTCGACTGCGAGATGTAGACCATTCCTGGCTGCACGCAGTGCTCCAACCCTTTGTCGTCGAAATGGCGGCGATACACCTGCTCAATCAGTTGTGGGGTGATTTTGCCATTGATGCCTGGCACGGTGATTACTTTGTGTCCTGTCGACTCGATGGCACCGGTCTCATGCACAGCGATGTGTCCGGTTTCCACACATATCACTCCCTGGTATGGACGCAGAATGGAGGCTATGACGGTTTTGTTTGTCTGTGTGCCGCCGACGAGAAAATGCACATCGGCATCGGGGGCATTGCAGACGCGTCGGATGATTTGGCGTGCATTCTCGCAGTGGCGGTCTTTGCCGTATCCGGGGGTCTGCTCCATGTTGGTCTCTGCAAGTCGTTGAAGGATGCTTGCATGCGCTCCTTCGGTGTAGTCGCATTCGAAGTTGATCATAAAAGCCAAATTAGATGTTTCCGCAAATTTAGTCAGAATTTGCGGAATATTTGAGTCCTTTGATGAAAAATTACCGGGTGGAGTGACCAGTAATAAAAAAACGGGACTCAACCAAAAGGATGAATCCCGCCCCAAACCAAATTTTATGCTTCTATTTTCTTATGCGTTTATTTGCGTTGTGCAAGCTGAGAGTCGAGGAAGAGGATGCCAGCCTCGCCGGCTTTTGCGAATTTCTCTGCCAAGTCTCTTGCAGTGGCTTCTTCCTCCACTTGCTCGCGGACAAATCCCCAAAGGAAATCCTGGGTGGCTTTGTCTTTTTCTGCCGATGCCACATCTACGAGCTCGTCGATGAGTTTCGACACGTGGCACTCGTGGTCATAGACGTTTTTAAACACTTCTGCCACATCGCCCCAGCCTGTAGGAACGACATCGACCATACCTACTTCTGCTTTTTCTCCGCGTTTGTTCAGGTAGTCGGCAATCTCGTAAGCGTGGTTAAGTTCTTCCTTCGACTGTTTCATCAGCCAGTTGGCGCATCCGTCAAGACCTTTGTTTTTCAGATAAAATGCCATTGAAAGATAAAGGTTTGAAGACCACATCTCTGCATTGATCTGCACGTTAAGCTCTTTTTGTAATTTTTCGGTCATCATAGTTGTATGTTTTTTATATATTTATTTAGTTGTTTACTTGCCGCTCCTTCAAGCGGTCACTATTGGGTTCTGCCAAAAATGTGCCAGCGTGCGGATGGTGTCAATATGGCGGTTGTGGCGGTCGTTGTGTCACGAGGTGACTGCCATTTTGCAGGTTCGTGGAAAAACACTACATTTGCATTACAATGGAAAAAAAAGAAATGCAACATAAGGATATTGTCGCTGAACTGGCACGACGCTTGGAGCGTGGAGAGGCTGATGTGGAGGCTCTTGCCGACGGTTTTGCCTCTTTGCTGAAGGAGCATTGCGGCGCTCTCGAGACGGTCGCTGTGCCGGGTTTCGGCAAGTTTGAGGGAGAGAAGCTGATGGAGCGTGTGGAGGTGGATTCCGCCTCTGGACGCAGGATGCTTTATCCGCCCGAAATAAGAATGACGTTTGTGCCGGGCACTCGGCTTAAAACCCGCATTGCGGAGAAAGGAGAAGCCGGCGATGAGTAACCGAGTACTTGTGTTGCAGGACATTGTCAAGGCGTTGTCGCATGAGACCGACACGTCGGAGGCTTTGTGCCAATCTTTTGTCAAAGAATTGTTTGCCATTGTTGCCGAACGGCTGATGGATGGCGAGTCGGTGACGCTTAAAGGCGTGGGTAGCTTCGATGTGGATGGCGGCGAGGTGCGTTTTGTCGCCGACCCGGATACGGCCGCTGCAATCAACAGTGCGTTTGATTGTTTTGAGGCGATAGAGCTTGCCGATGATTTCGACGGCGATGAGCCAGTGGCGGAGGATGAGACTCCTGACGCTGCCGAAGAGGAGGCGGCGACAACTGTTGATGAGACAGCCGGAACAGAGGACGTGGCGGATGAGAGTCCTGACGACGGAGCGGAGCCGGAGGAAAAGGAAAGTCAGACTGACGGGCTTGAAGAGAGTGAGGCTGACAGCGAAGAGGAAAAAGAAGAAGACACTGCTGAGACTGACGCCGATGATGAGACTGTAGCGGAGGAAACTGCCGAAGAAGAGACGGAAGAAACAGCCGAAGAAGAAGCGGAGGAAACAGTGGAGGAAGAATATGATGATGAGCCACAGCCGAAACGTGGCGGATGCCGTTTCGCTTGGGGATTCCTTGCCGGATTCGTGACTGCTGCGGTTGTAGCCGCCGTTGCGTGGTTCTTTCTGTTCGGAGTTGTCAAAAAACCGTCGTCTCAGCCTGCTGTAATTGCCGATGACACTGCCAAGGTGGCTGCGGTGGATTCCGACTCGACGGCTGCAGTGGAGAAGCCGCAGGAACAGTCTGAGGAAAAAACAGCTGAGCCGGAGAAGGAGAGCAAGAAGGCTGAACAGACGTTCAAGGTTACCAATACGGCATATCTGAGCAACATTTCCCGCAAATTCTACGGACATTACGCTTTCTGGGTATACATTTACTTGGACAACAAAGATATAATCACCGATCCCGACAATTTGCCTGTCGGAGCCGAGCTGCGCATTCCTGCGCCGGAGAAATACGGCATCGACAAGAATAATCCCGAGAGCATCAGACGTGCTGAAATAAAAGCGCTTGAGATTAAAAACGGCAAATAGGGTGACGACCGTGGATTGACAAGGAAACGAGGGGCTGTGTCCCCATAATATATAGAAGACCATGAAATGGCCATACGCGCGATTATGGGCATTGTTGGCAACGGCATTTGCCGTGATTATGCTGTTGTCAACGTTTGACGACTTGCGGATTTTCGGGCATCAGATGGCTAAGGTAAAGACATCTCCCGAAGTCGGCGGTCAAGCCGTCAGGAGTGTTGCCGTGTCTGAAAAGAACGTTGCCGCAACCGATACGTGCAAGTATACGCTGCTCTTTGTGGGCGATTCTATGTTGGAGGGATTGTCGCCGCGTCTGGCTGCCTATGCCGAAGAAAACGGGCATTCGCTTTACACGGTGATTTGGTATGGGTCGACAACCGAAAAATGGGGCGCGACACATAAGCTGAGGGCATATATTGAAAAATTCAAACCTGGTTACATTGTGGTGTGCCTTGGAGGCAACGAGCTGTTTTTGCGCAATGTGGAACGCAGCCGTGCGGCGATGGTCGACTCCATCATTGCCGATATCGGTGGATTGCCATTTGTCTGGATCGGTCCTCCAAACTGGAAGCCAGACACGGGCATCAACCGCCTGATTGCCGGAAAGGTGGGCAACGGGCATTTCTTCCTTTCTTCAAATCTTAGTCTTGACCGCGCTTCCGACGGTGCTCATCCGACGCGCGAAGCCGCGGCGGTGTGGATGGACAGTGTGGCGGTGTGGATTTCCTCAAAATCGGTATGCCCGATGCGCCTTGACGTTCCGCACAAACGCAGTGCCAAACCAGTGAAAACCATAGTTCTTACACCAGATGATTGACAGGCTCACCGACATATCCAGCACCTTTGGCGCATTTCTTGACAGCGAGGCTTTCTGGCTGGTGCTTCTTGTGTTTTATCCAATCTATGGGTTGCTTTATCGCCGGCGGTCGGCAATGATGGCGTTTGTTGTGGCATTCAGTCTGCTGTTTGCCTATAAGGTGGGCGGATTGATTGCATTGTCGGTGCTTGTCAAAGCCGTGGTCGACTATTGGTTGTCGGTATGGTTGTCGCATATCCGCAGTCGCAGCCGCCGTCGGGCATTGCTCGTTTGCAGTGTCCTGTTGTCGGTGGGAGTGCTTGTGTGGTTTAAGTGCGACGGGGGAATGATGCAGTCGGTGGCATCGATTGTCGGTGCAAACTTCCGGCTGACAGACATCGTTGTCCCTGTGGGCATCTCGTTCTACACGTTCCGCTCGGTCAGTTATATGGTCGATGTCTACCGTGGCGTGATAATCGCTCCGCGGCGTATGCTCGACTATGTGTTTTATCTCACATATTTCCCGGTGCTTGTGGCTGGACCGATTGTGCGCGCGGCGGAGTTTTTTCCGCAGTTGGAGGGCAACCGCCGCATCACACCCCCTATGCTGTATGCCGGACTGTTTCTAATGATGAAAGGACTGCTGAAGAAGGCGGTGGTGGCCGACTATCTGGCGCAGTTCAACAACCTTGTTTTCGACAATCCTGCCGGCTATAGCGGCACGGAGGCTTTGCTCGCGCTGCTGGGCTACAGCGCGCAGATATATCTTGATTTCTCGGGCTATTCCGACATCGCCATCGGCATGAGCCGCACGCTCGGCATCGAATTGCCGCTCAATTTCCGCTCGCCATATAAGTCGGTGAGCATAACGGAGTTTTGGCGCAGATGGCACATTTCGTTGTCATCGTGGCTGCGCGATTATATCTATATTCCGCTTGGAGGCAGCCGCTGCGGACGGTGGCGCATGAGATTCAACCTGTTGCTGACAATGGCTGTGGGCGGGGCATGGCATGGCGCCGGCTTTACGTTTGTGGTCTGGGGGTTGGCACACGGCATGGCATTGGTTGTGCAGAAGGCATTCTCACCGCTGGTGTCGCGGTTGCGTGCGCCGCGGCAGGTGTGGATAGCCGCTACGTTTGTTTTTGTCACGGTTATGTGGCTTCCGTTCCGTTGCGTCTCGCTTGCCGACACAGCGGTGATGTTCTGTCGCATTTTTACGGATTTCAGACCGGAAGTAATCGAGGCATTTGTGCGGGAACGTGCCGTATGGACGCTGATGCTGATTGCTGCCTATGTGCTTATATTCCTGCCCGACCGGATGTCGGAGTGGGCGGAGCGACGCTTTGTCGGGATGCGTTGGTTTGGCAAATTATTGCTGCTTTGCCTGTTGTTGCAGCTCATCATTGAGTTCAGTGCCGCCTATGTAGCCCCGTTTATCTATGCCGGGTTCTAAAAAAGTGGACGTGCAATCCTAAAACTATGAGATTTTTGGAAGTTTTAGGAGCGTCACGCCTAAAACTTTCGGTTTTTAGGTGGTTTTAGGATTGCTATTCCTGAAAAATATGTATATTTGCGAAGTCGAAACAAAAATCTGGTAGATGAAAAAAATAGAACGGCAAGTATATTTGAATAAGTTGATATCCTATAAGGATAAGAGTCTGATAAAAGTGATAACTGGAATCCGTCGTTGTGGAAAATCCACGATTATGGAAATTTATCGCGATTGGCTTAAGGACAGCGGTGTGTTGCCAGAGCAGATTGTTTACCTGAATTTTGAGGATTATGATTATTACGAACTTCGGGATCCAAAGAAACTGTATGACTATGTGAGGCAAAAAATACAACAAGACAAAATGACTTATCTGTTTTTTGATGAGATTCAGCAAGTCAAGGATTTCCCGGATGTCATAAACAGTCTTAATCTTAAACCGACTGTTGATATCTACATAACCGGCTCCAATGCGTACATGCTGTCGAGCGAGATTGCCACGCTGCTTTCTGGGCGTTATGTTGAGATTGCAATGTTGCCGTTGTCGTTTCGTGAATATGTGGCGGGAACAGATGGAGGACAGAATCTTCAGCAAGCCTATTCCGATTATATTGGCAAAAGCAGTTTCCCTTATGCGTTGGCTCTTGATTCGTCAGCGCAAATTATTGATTATCTGAACAGTGTATATAATACGATTGTGGTAAAAGACATTATGGCCAGAAAAAAGTTGTCGGATGTGATGATGCTTGAAAGTGTGATACGGTTTGTCGCAGACAATATAGGCAACATACTCTCGACAAAACGTATCGCTGACATAATGACTGCTGATGGGAGGAAGATTGACCAGAAAACAGTGGAACGCTACTTGTCTGCCTTGTGTGAAACATTTTTTGTCTATGAGGTCAAGAGATTCAATATTAAAGGTCGGCAATTGCTTAAGACTCTCGGAAAATACTATCTTGTTGACACGGGTTTGAGGAGGATGCTTTTGGGATCACGGTCGTTTGATGCCGGGCGCATTCTGGAGAATGTTGTTTATCTTGAATTGTTGCATCGGCAGAAAAAGGTCTATATAGGCAAACAGGATGATTTGGAAGTGGATTTTGTTGCCATTGATGAAAGCAATATTGTTTATTATCAAGTGGCGGCAACGGTAAGGGATGAAATGACATTGAAACGGGAACTGGCATCGCTGCAGCGTATAAGCGACCAATATCCGAAATATATACTTACTCTTGACGACGATCCTTCTGCCGACTATGACGGAATTAAGAGGATAAATGCTCTTAAATGGTTGATGGGGGAGTTTGATTGATGGTGATAAAGCGAATAAGACACGTCACTTTTGCAGTGGCGTGTCTTATTCGCTATGTTTTGGGTCGTTTGAAACCCCGTGCTGTTTCTACATTCCTACAACGTTGGCATAGTAGGCACGCACGTCGGTCCAGCGGTAGTAAGGGAACTGGGTGGTGGCTACTGGGATATGCACCTCATGCTCGTTGAGCAGCACTTTTACGAGAATGTCGTCGGTTGTGCCGCCTTTCTTGTTGAAGAACACGATTTGGAGGTTGGCGCACATTGGCGAAACCTTGAAGTCGGTCCAGTGCTGATAGAGAGTTTCCGGTTCGCGCCATGCCACATCGTAGGTCTCGATGCCCATCAGAGCAGCGAGAGGAGTGATGTTGGAGTCGTGGGCGAAACGCAGTGTGGCTGCCTGCGACGGATTGGCGATAGCTGCATCGGCACTCTCAATGATATTGCGGAGCAGCGGTTTCGAGCTGTCGCGGACAGAGCCGTTTGAGTCGGCGTGGTTTGCGCAGGTGGAGTAGAACTGATAGTTGAAGCACTGCCACAGGTCAAACAGTTCCTCGCTGGTGAACAGGTCGTAAAGGCGTATCGGTGTCTCCATGTTCTGGAGGTCGGCTGCAACCCAGTAGAATTGCCACATAAGTTCTTTTGACTCTACATATTGTTTGGCATACTGCTTGTCGGCAAACAAAGCAGCGATAAAGCGGTCGGCATTGGTCTGCGACGCGCGGAAATTATTGTAGGCAGCGCGCCAGATGCCCTTCTTCCCGCAGAAAGCGTTGGCCTCGTCGGTGCGTCCGGTCAGATAAGGCATGTATTTCTGCGACGACTCGTAGGAAATCTTCAATTTGGGGTTGAGCTCCTTGAGTTGGTCGCCGAATGCCGCCATACTCATGGCACAGCGCAACACTACTGATGATCGGGCTTCTATGGAACGGTCGCCCTTGAAAACCTCAGGGAATGCGGTGAACATACGTTTTGCCACACCGCGGTGTTGGCGCACGCCAAGCGGTGAGAGGTCTTCGTTGCGTCCGGCTGCCTCTGCATAGATTTCGTGCAGTCGTTTGAGTGCGTCTTTGCCCAACGGACTGAGTGCGCCGGCTTTGTCGGCACGTTCGAGTGTCTCCATCGGGTTGGTGTATTCCGAGTCGCTGATCAGGTAGCGGGAGCCGTGGCGTCCGAAGTGGCTGATGTAGAATGGAGTGTAGCCTTTGGGTGCTTTTGTGTAGTGGTCTGTTGACTCTGGAGCCGGATAGGCATAATACACGCCGGCTGTTTTCTCAGGAGAAGCCAGCATTTCCTCCTTTGTGGTCTGTGCCGCTGCTGGCAATGCTGCCGCCAGTGCCACGCAAGCAATCAATAATTGTCTCATAGATAATATAAAAATAGTTGGTTGTTTGTCTTTCGTCTTTTAAGTTGCTTTCTACCAGCCTCCAGAAGCGCCTCCTCCTCCGGTGGAGCCTCCGCCGAAACTTCCTCCGCCTCCGAAGCCACCACCTCTGGAGCCGCCACCCATCGGAAGGATGACCACAGGTGCAGCAGTCTTGGGGATTTCGTAGTAGATTTCCGATTTCTTTCCGCAGTTGCGGCAAATGTATGTGCGCATGCCGTAGCCGCAGCTGGTGGTGTCTGGCTGTGAGAAAATGCGGTCGCTTTCAAGATACGATGTGCGGGCGTGGCATTGCTGACATTCGCTGTATATGGTGCGCTTGTTGGGGAATGGGTACACGTCGACTTCTCCGCACGTGTCGCAGAGCCACACATCGTAGTCTATCGATTCGAGCTGTTCTTCAAGATCCTGTGCCGGAGTCAGATATTTGTTGTCTTCGTCTTCCTGCAGTTTGTGCATCTTGGAGTGGCAGTTTGGGCATATGCGCCGTCTGTTGCGGCAATAGTGCATTGTGGCGAGCAGCACAATCAGTGCCGGCAGTGCCATGCCGAGAGTGAAGAATGTGGCGCAGATGTACAGCAGTTTGATTTTGTTAAGACGGTTGTAGCGGTCGAAACGGCTTTTGATGCTCGGTGTGAATGCGAGAAAAAGCACATAGAGCAGCAGGATTGCGGCAGCGGTGCCTGCCAGAGACATATAGCCATAGAATGCATTGTAGTTTTCTCGTTTCTCGTCGTTCTCGTATTTTGATTTGAGCTCAGCCACAGCACCTGGGGTGGTGAGCAGGGAGTCGATGCGGGCAACCGCTGAAAGCATACCGCTGTCGTAGTCGCCTTCGCGGAAATGCGGCACCATGTTGTCGCGGATTATGCGTCCGCAGATGATGTCGGGGAGAATGCCCTCGGCTCCGTATCCGTTGCGTATCACGGCTTTGCGTTCTTCTGTGCTGACAAGCACCAGCACGCCGTTGTTGTTGTCCTTCTTTCCGATGCCCCAATGGCGGAACAATGCCGTTGCATAGTCGTCGATGTCGTTGCCGTCGATAGAGTTGACCACCACTGCCACTACTTCAGCCGACGATGACTGCCAAATGTGGGCGATGCTTCGGTTGAGACTGTCGACGGTGGTTTGGCGCAGCACTCCGTCGGGGTTGGACACATATTGGGTCTTGTCGGTCAGGTGCACGTTGGGTATTTCCTCAATGCTGTATGCCATGGCTGCGACCGCAGTCATGGTGATAAGAATTATTGTGGTTGAAAGTCTTCTCAAGTACATAGCTCTGATGTTGTTTATACTGCCGGCAGGCTCAAGCCGTTGAGCTTGCGGAAAAGGTCGAGGGCATAGACGTCGGTCATGCCGGAGATGTGGTCGAGCACTGATTGTATCTTGCCGTAGGTTGTCGGCGAGCTGGTGTCGTATTGGTGTGGTATGCGGCTGAGCAACAGGCGTGAATAGTTCTTTTCAGGAAGCAGCACTGCGTCAATCAGCCTGTCGAGCAGGAACGTGATAATCTGGTTTCCGGCAAGCTCGATGTCGACAACGTCGGGCGAGTTGTAGATTTTTCTCCAAGCCGTGCGTGAGCATTCGGCGTAGCCGTTGCGTGCCACCGGCGATATGTGGTCGATCAGGCATCCCTCAAATTCACCGTTTAGGATGCATTCTTCGTTGTCGACAAACACTTTTGCGCATTCGCCAACCAATTCTCCCACCACACACGACCGAAGGTATGCCACTTTCTCATTGTCGTCGTCGATGTTGTCAAGCACACCGGTTATGTGCCTGCAGCGCTCGGGATTGAAAAATCCGGTGAGCAATGTGGTCACTTCCTCGATGCCTAAGATTTTAAGCTTGTGGGCGTCCTCTATGTCCATCACCTGATAGCAGATGTCGTCGGCAGCCTCCATCAGATATACAAGCGGATGGCGTGCAAACACGTCGGCCGATTTCTCGATGAGCCCGAGCTCGGTGGCAACCATGCGGAAGCAGTCGAGTTCTGACTTGAAAAATCCGAATTTGCCGTGTTTTGGTGTTGTTGTCGACGTGTATGGATATTTTACGATGGCAGCGAGCGATGAATAGGTCATGGCAAGTCCGCCCTCGCGCCGTCCGCGGAATTGGTGGGCGAGCAGGCGGAATGAGTTGGCGTTGCCGTCGAAGTTTACAAAGTCGTTCCACTCGGCTTCGGAGAGCAGAGGCTTAATGGCTTGTCCACGCCCCTCTGAGAAGTATGTCGCTATGGTGCGTTCGCCGGAGTGTCCGAAAGGGGGGTTGCCCATGTCGTGGGCAAGGCATGCGGCACCTACAATTTCAACAATGTGGCTGAGCTTCTCGGCGGCGGCAGTGCCTGCATATTTTGGTTGCAGTTGGATATACACCTCATTGGCGAGCGATTTGCCCACGCTCGACACCTCCAGACTGTGTGTCAGGCGGTTGTGGACAAAGATGCTGCCAGGTAGCGGAAACACTTGCGTCTTGTTCTGCAATCGGCGGAAAGGGGATGAAAAGACAAGTCGGTCAAAGTCGCGCTGGAAATCGCTGCGCGTTTGTGCCGACGAGGTGCGGTAGCGCTCCATTCCGAGCCGCTTGTTGCAGATGAGGCGTTCCCACTGCATTGCTTGTTTCGTGGAATCTGTCATTTACAAATAAACTATTGTTGTTTTGGCAACTATAGTGCAAAATTAGCGATATGCGTGCAATTTTCCAAATTGCATAAAATGAAAAAGTGACGCCTACTTCTCCACTGTGATGCGGATGTCGTATGCCATAAGTTTGTAGCTTATGCTGTAGGGCGTTGCCGGACGGTTGGGCTTGCGTGAGTTTGCATAGTAGAAGGAGTGCTGCTTGTCGAAAGTGCGGATGCTCAGCTGCCGCATTTGTCCGGAAGGGATGTCGCACGGCACTTCATAGGTTGCTTCTTTTATGATTTGTCCGGTCAGTGCGTTTGTATACTGGAACTTCAGCGTCAGGTGTGAAATGAGGAAAGGCGTCTGGTTGTCGACAAAGAACGACTCAAATGCGTCGTTGACCGTCTTCTTGTAGCCCGACAGGATTATTTTGTCGGCAAACGAAGCGGTGTCGTTTTCCGCATTGATTGTCTTCATCAACAATGCCTTTTCCGAGATGCCTGCCACAGGACGTGTGGTGTTGGTTTTGGCCGATGCCAAAAGGGCAATGACTGCAGAGAGTATGATAAACGCTTGACGCATAGTCTTAGAATATTAAGATTTCTTTTTTGTCTTCAATTTTGTGGAGACCGGGTGTTATTTCTGTCGATTTGATTTGAGGGTAAACCCTCACTCCTCCGAACACCGATGGCAGAAAACGCGTCAGGTTTACGGATATATGCATTTTCAGACGTCGTTTTTGGATGAGTATCGATCCGTCGCCCAGTTCTGCCACGCATTCCACAGGAGATGTCAGCCTGTCACCGTCGACCACAGAGTAGAGCCACATCCGCATCTTTGATTTGTTTGCCGTTGTGGTCAGATAGCCGATTACGGTGCCGCAGTCGATGGCTTCGTTTTCTGCCTCTACGGCAATAAGCTGATAGTTGAATTCCGATGATTTCCTGATTGCCACCACCATTTGTTCCTCTGGATAGTTCCATAGTCCGGTCAGGTTGTCGGTCGTTCCGTCGAGGATTCTGCGCGTGGCGTCGATGCGCGAGGCATAGCCCGGCAGCACCGTCGCTGTGTCGGGGATTTCAATTGCCGCTGCGCTTTGGAAGCAGGCAATGAATGCAGCCAGTATGCAGGCGGCAGCGAGGCGCATTTATCGGAATTTATATTGAAGGCCGAAACTGAACACTTCCTTGAATTGCCAATGAGAATTGTTGCTGTCGGAAAGCTTCTGTGAGTCGTCGAAGCGCACGTGGGCATAAATCTGCGTTGACAGGAATTTGTTGATTGAGAAGCTCAGAGTGGTTTCCCAATCGCTTTGCAGATACGAATAGTCGGAGAATGCGAATATGCGCGAGCTGAGCGAGATGTTGCGGGTCATTGCCCATCCGAATTTCACTTCACCGCTCGAACCGACCTGATGCTCTAATTTGTCGGGGTGGAGCATTTCGCCGTTGTCGTCGAGCAGCTTGTAGTTGGCGCGCCACATTTTCATATTGTAGGAAAGTGGCGACAGCGAGGCGTCGAACGCCACGTTGCCACGTTTGTTCTTTGTGCTGTATGCCATACCGATACCGGCGTTGAGTTCGCCCGGAGTGAGCAGCGACGCCGTCATCTTCCACGTGTTGGTCTGGAAGTTTTGCAGCAGCTGTGTCTTGAACTGCATGTTCATGCTGTAGTAGAACTTTTTGGTAGCCTTGACACCGAACTGCAGGTTCAATTGAAACAAATCCTCATTGATGTTGTAGCCTCTCAGCTCGTCGGCGGGAGCCGAGTTGACGCCGAGTTTGTATTGCGTGGTCAGGTCAAACAGCAAGCGGGGGTGCAGTGTTTGGTTCAGTTTCAAATTGTACCACAGATGAGCCAGAAGGTTGATGTTTTTTTCGCCGCCTTGATACCAGTTGTCGGTCATATACGCTTGTGAGAACTGTAGCGTGGCGTCGAAGGCGTGTATCCAGTTTTTGCGTTTCAAATCATGTTCGGGAGCGGCTTCCGGAACTTCAAGTTTGCGCACCTCGATGGTAAGGATGTTTTTCTTCACGTCGAGTTTCGCCTCATATTGTTTCGGAGGCTCGGGCAGCATGCTCAGGTTGTAGGGGACGAGCCATGGCGATTCCACGGCGAGACGTTGCAGATGCTCGTTCTCGAAGCGGTTTCGCCAAGAGAGGTTTTCAATCCATTCATTGTCGATTTCTATTGTCGGCATTTCGTGTTTTGTCAGCGATGCGACAGTGTCGGGCTGTTCCAGAGCCATCGGCTGTATCATCTTGTATGACGTGAACACCACTGGCAGAAACATGATGTTTGGGCGGTTGATGTCGGAGAGGGCGGCGATGGAGTCGGCGGTGTGAAGGAGAGATTCCGAATTGTCCACAGCGACGACTTCGCATTCGGGTGTTGTCCCTTTCTTCAACTTATTTGCCAAGGAGCGGCTGTTGAAGTAGTTTTGGGCGGATGCTGTGACAGCCATTGCAGCCAGCAGCGTGAATGACAGTGCGTATTTTAATATTCTCATTGTTTTGGATTGTCGTTTTTTTGTTTGTCAAGCACTTCGAGTGCCTTTTCAATATCGCGGCGGAAAACGAATATACGGGTCATTCCCAAAGACGTCCCTGGCATGGCGAACACTGTCGACAGCGTTTCGCCAACTATTTCCGAAGGTATGCCGTATTCATCCAGCACGCCCTTGACTATGTGGGCGTCGGGGATTGGCATAGAGCCTAAAAGAATCAAATCATCGGGTTTGTTCATATCGCAGATATTTTTATGCAAAGATAATGCAAATTGAATGCATAATATCAAGCTTGCTCAATTTTCTTTTCCGAAGCGCCGCCTATTTTATCACGAGTTGGTGTCCAGAATAGCATATCATAAACAACTCCGCTCGCAAGAGATGTTTGTGGGCGGAGTTGTCTATGTTGTTATAATAAAACCTGTCGGCTCTTATTTTATGCCGTTGCGGTCGAGCGCGCGGCGATAGCGTGCGGCGTTTTGCTGATGTTCGGCATACGAAGCTGAGAAATTGTGGCTTCCGGAGAAATCCTCCTTTGCACACATATAGATATAATCGTTCTGAGGCGCGTTGAGCACAGCGTCGAGTGTTGATTTCTCAGGCATTCTGATAGGACCCGGCGGCAATCCCTCCACGAAGTAGGTGTTGTAGGGCGACTGCGTTTTTATATGCTCCAGCGTGATGCGTCGCAGGGTCGGGTCGCCGACTGCAAACTTGGCGGTCGGGTCGCTTTGCAGTTTCATGCCTTTCTCAAGACGGTTGAGGTATAGCCGCGCTATGGTGGCTTTTTCCGGTTTATAGGCGGTTTCGGAGTCGACGATTGATGCCAATGTTGACACCTCCACCTTGGTCAGACCCAATTTCTGAGCCTTCTTTTCGCGGTCGGTTGTCCAGAAAGCCTTGTATGCCGAGTTCAGTTTGTTTAGCAGATTGTCGGCTGTTATCGACCAGTAGACTTCATAGGTGTCGGGGATGCACATTGCTGGGATTGTTTGCTGGTTGAATCCGAGCGACTGGCAATAAGTGCTGTCGGTCATCAGTTTCAGCAGGTCGTCTTTTTTGAGAGCCAGTTGTTTCGACGCATTTTCAGCAAATTCATCCACCGTGCGCACATTGTTGAATGTGAATTTAATTGGAGTCTGCGCCCCCGACGACAGTGCCTTCCACAATGACAGTGCGCTCATTCCTTTTTCCACCTTGTACGCACCGATGCGTGTCGACGGGTCGATGTCGCGCACGGCAGTCAGCAATTCCACTTTGTCGGCAATGCTTTCCCCGAATCGTGCGGCGATGGTGTCAGTCAGTTGCTCTTTTGTCATTTCCGGACGCACATACAGCATTCCATCCCGCTCGGCGCTTGCCGTCAGCAGAGAAATCAGCAATGCCGCGCCTGCCATGATGATGACAAGCGCGACAATGAGTGCGATAAATTTTTTACGTTTCGTTTGTTCTGACTTTTTCAGAGTCTTTTTCTTCTTCATATTTCAAATATAGTAATAACCTAAATTCCGTAGCACAGAATCGTATAGTAGCGCGGATATCCTCCGTCCGATGTCATGTGGTTGTAGGCAAGCGACACGTAGTGGCTGCCGTTGCGGTCATACCAAGTGACTGTTTTCTCTCCGTTGCGGTATTTTTGCGTTGCCGGCAATCCGTATTGGCTGCATATTTGCGAATATAGTTGTCGAAGCGCGAAGAGTCGTAGCCATAGGTCGACTGATAAAGTCTGGCAGACTGCATTCGTCCGCTTGAATCGTAGATAACAACACCGTCGTCCCACGAATAGTTCATCTCATAGACATTTCTCAGATAAACCTCGTTGTTGTTGTAGCCGTCGATGTAGTATCCGTCTCTGCGCAGATTGTCGATGCTGATGTTGATACTGATGCCGAACGGAAGTCCGAACACGGCGGTCAACATAGGTGCGGTAGGACATGGTCTGAACGCAGGCGGCGGCACTGGACGCGGGGCTGGCCGTACTATAGGCCGGTATGGACGTGGCGGCGGTGGCGTTGGATGAAATCCGTGGTGATGGTTTGTCGAGCCTGGATTCCCCGGATGTCCGTAATGCCCGGGATTTCCAGGATTCCCCGGATGTCCGTGGTGGCTGCTGTTCGGGCGGTCGTAACGGTCGTTGCCTGGACGGTCGTAACGGTTGTTGCCTGGACGGTCATAACGGTCGTTGCCCGGTCGGTCGTGATGCTTGTTGTCCGGACGGTCGTGACGGTTGTTTCCTGGTTGTCTTTGCGGATTGCTGTCGGGACGGCGTCCTCCGCCGGGGTTTCCGGTGGTTGTTCCTCCGCGGTAGCCGGTGTGCTGTGCTACCATATCGGTTGCCGGCATCGATAATGCCAGAGCCAGTACCATTGCCAAATAATTCATCCGTTTCATAATTCTATAATTTGGGTTGTTAGTATCTATGACCACGAAAAAGTCCGATGGTTTAACTATGAATTGTTAAAATGTTAAATTTTACGGATGGTCGGTTTGTATTGTTGCGCACTGTTGTCAGTCTTCAAAATTTGCTGCAAGTCCGCCTTGCGACGTTTCTTTGTAGAGGCTTGGCAGGTCGTGTCCTGTGCGCTTCATCACCTCGACCACTTGGTCGAAACTCACGCGGTGGCGTCCGTCGGTGAAGTTTGCATAAGAGTTGGCGTCGAATGCACGGGCGGCGGCGAAGGCGTTGCGCTCGATACAAGGAATCTGCACAAGGCCGCACACGGGGTCGCACGTCAGTCCGAGGTGGTGTTCGAGTCCCATTTCGGCTGCATATTCAATTTGCGATTCGGTGCCGCCAAACAGCTGGCAGGCAGCTGCCGCCATGGCGCATGCCACGCCCACTTCTCCTTGACATCCCACTTCTGCACCAGATATTGATGCGTTGGTTTTGGCAACGTTGCCGAAGAGTCCGGCGGTGGCAAGAGCCCGCACAATGCGCTCGTCGCTGATGTCGTGGGCTGTCTTGATGTGGTAGAGCACGGCTGGCATCACGCCGCACGACCCACATGTTGGAGCGGTGACAATCCGTCCGCCACAGGCATTCTCTTCAGATACGGCAAGGGCGTAGGCATAGATGAGTCCGCGGCTTTTCATGCTGCCCGACATTCCGCCGGAACGCACGTAGTAGGTGAGGGCTTTGCGGCGCAGCCCGAGTCCGCCGGGCATCACTCCCTCGGCGTTGAGCCCGCGTTCCACGGCTTTCTGCATGGTGTCCCACACTTCGCGCAGATATTCAATTATTTCTTTGCCTTCGCATTGCTCCACGTATTCCCAAAAGGAGTATCCTGTCGAGTCACACCATTGGAGGATGTCGCTGATGTGCGACATTTCGTAGACTTTGCGCTCTGTTTGCTCGTTGAAATGCTCGTTGGCGAGAGTGCCTCCGCCGATACTGAACACCGTCCAGGAGTCTACGGTGCTGCCGTCGGTGCCAAGAGCTTCGAATTTCATGCCGTTGGGGTGGAATTTAAGGAATACATCGGGTTTCCACACGATTTCCACTTCTCCTTTTTGCGACAGGGTGTCGATTATTGCCTGATCGGTAAGGTGGCCGCGTCCGGTGGCGGCGAGACTTCCGTAGAGTGTCACTCGGAAATGGTCGGCATCCTTGCCCTCCGCGCTTTTCAGAAAGATGCTTGCTGCGCGTTTCGGACCCATCGTGTGGCTGCTCGACGGCCCGTGGCCTATGCGGTAGATTTGTTTTATCGAATCCATAGTGTTCTTAATAAAAAGGTCAATCAGTCGGGACGCGGCTGATTGACCTTGGATGTCGTTTTATTGTCCTGTTTTTATTTTACTCTCAGCACCTTTCCCGGATTAATGCGGCTCTTGGTGCTGATTCCGTTGAGTTTGCAAAGCTTGTTGACTGTCGTGCCGTGGGCGTTGGCGATGGAGTAGAGCGTGTCGCCCTTCTTTACGCGGTAGGTTTGGCGCGAGCCGTCGGCATACGGATTGTCCTGCTTGTGCGCTCTCTCGGCATATGTCACGCTGCTGCTTGGAGCATAGTTGCGTGCCTGTGTGTATGTGCCTTTGTTAAACGTATAGTAGTCGGTATGCGTAGTCTGGTTTGCGAAGTCGAAGATTGCGCAAGGGTTGATTGCGTAGCCCATGAAACGTGTTTCGAAGTGGAGGTGCGGACCCGTGCTGCGTCCGGTGCTTCCGCCGAGAGCGATAGGGTCGCCGACATTCACTGTCTGGTTAGGCTTCACGAGGAAGCGCGAGAGGTGGCCGTATACGGTTTCCAAACCATTGGCATGGCGCAGGATTACGTAGTATCCGTATCCGCCGCGTTCAAATCTTGTCAAACGCACTTTTCCGGCAAATGCCGCGCGCACGGTGTCGCCAGTGTTGAGTTTGAGGTCGACGCCTTTGTGCTGACGTCTGAATCGTGGACGGTAGCCGTAAGGCGAGGTGATGAAGCCAGGGACAGGCATTGCGTAGTCAGACACGTCGATACGCACGTTGTTTGGCACCGCATGGTGGGCGTAAGGGTTGACGAGGCTGCTGTTCCAGCCTTCGGTATAGATGTCGATTTCCGGCTCCTGTTCGTCTTCGAGGAGCTCGTTCATGAATTCGCGTGTTTCTTGCACCTTTATCTGGTCGCTCATGTCGCGCTGTGAAGCGATGAGGTCATGGTGCATGTTGCTGTGGGCAGAAACTGAACGCAGTTTCTGAGCCGCTATTGTCAGCGAGCAGCAAAGAAATGCGCCGATGCCTATTAGTTTTGTTATCCTGTTTATGATCATCGTCCCGATGTTTTCTTTTGGTTTGCTGTTTTTTTAATGTTTAAAGTTCGTCGTCTGCATAGAGATACTTGAGCATCGGTGTCTCGTAGTCGGTGATTTCCTCCGGCTTGAAGAAGCGTCGGATTTCAATCTCGGCATTCTCTACAGAGTCGGAGGCGTGGACAATGTTCTGCTGTCCGCTCATGCAAAGGTCGCCGCGGATGGTGCCGAGCTCGGCGTGGCGTCCGCGGGTGGCGCCGGTCATTTTGCGCACCACGTCGACAGCCTCAAGCCCTTTAAGGCATATCACAACTACAGGTGAAGCCTGCATCGACTTTACGATTAATGGGAAAAACGGTTTGTCTGCCAAGTGAGCGTAATGTTCGCGGAGGATTTCATCGGAAAGAGTCATCATTTTCATGCCGATAATGATGAGACCTTTCTTTTCAAAGCGTGAGATAACTTCGCCTGCCAATCCTCTCAGCATAGCGCTTGGTTTAAGTATGACTAATGTTTTTTCCATGTTTTGCGATATTGTATTTTTTCTAAACGACTTCCAAAGATATATATTTATCTGCAAACAGCAAAATAGTAAAAGTGCTAAATCGATTGATTTTCACATTATTTGTGATTTTCACAATCGATTTAGCACAATTTTTGCCGAAAAACCCAGCCTATTTAAGCGCCACTTTTTGGCTGAGCCTTCTTCCTTTTGCCGTCTCGGCGATGGCGATATATACGCCTTTCTGAAAGTCTGCGGTCGGGATTTCTACTGTCGACACGCCGTTGTGCATTGAGTTCCACACCACCTTGCCGCCAGTGTCGACAATCTGTGTGCGGCGCACATCGCTGTCGGGTGCTGTGATGGTCAGCTTGCCACTGTCAAGGACGAACATCAATTCTGTGTGGTTTTCGATATAATCGATTGTGTCAAAGTCGAAATCCGTGTAGTCGAATTCTATCCCTTTATTCCAGCATTTCTGCACGTATGCAAGCTGGCATGTGAAGCATGGAAAGCATCCGTATATTGCCAAGTCGGGGGTGATTAGGTCGGCGTCATAGTCTCTTTCTGAGGCGAATCCGATTCCTTCAATCGCCCATAAGGTTGTGCCGAGGAGTCCGCCCACATATATCGCTTTCCGTAGCTTGTCTCCAATTCTTACATATCCTATCGCTCCTACTGGGTATTCTCTTGCCCCTTCAAAAACCTGGATATTGTCGCCGAGACCGACGTTGAAATCATACACTAATCTTTCTTCGGTGTTGAAGTCTCCATAACCGACAATCATATTGCTTTCATTGCCCTCTGGTGTACGCCTGCCTATTATGTACACTTTCTTGTCTTCCTCACGTGCAAATCCTTCAATGATAGCGTCCTTCTTGTTCAGCGACACCGTTGCATAGCGATAGCACACCTTGTAAGTTTTTCCGTTGATTACGGAATCTCCTGAAAATTGCAGATAGTATTGCCCTTCTTTGTATGGAGAATTGTAATTCCAATTGTATGTCCATTCAATTCCCTCTCTTACTGTTGGAACATATTCATAATCTGCAGGCTCTTCAGAATGCATCGAGAGCCAGATGACAACGCATGTAACGATGCTGATAATAGTCCTTTTTGTGCCCATACTGAAGTTATTTAGTTGTCAGGGTTAGAATTCCTCCTTTTTCAATTTCGAAGTCCTTTATTATATTTACAGAAGGAGCGACAATTGTTACAGATGCGCCTTTTCTGATTAACCCGCCGTTGATATTTACGCATTCGTTTGATTTGAGAGTTATGTCGCATCCATTTTCAAAGATAGTGCCATCATAAATGCAAATTTGTTGTTCGGCATCGATTGTGGCTACATCGCCTTTTCTGAATCTAAAATCGCCATAGGTGCGATTTGAGTTGATGCTTCTTCCAATAGAGACTGTTGTTGCATAAATATAATTTGCGTCATCGAAAACTCCATTCTGCATTTCCAAAGATGTGAAGTATGGAATATAGTTGTGCTTATAAATCATAATCGCACCGCTCGGGTTGGCATTGGCTATTGTGCAAACAGTAGAGTCCGATTTGAAAATGTTCTTTGTTCCTGTTGTATAATCAAAAAATGAGATTGAACTACCTGTTAAATCTGCACCAGTTAAAGACAATTGTTTGTCAGACCGAGTAATTGCAATGTCACCAAATTTCTGAGGAAGACTTGTCCACAATTCAAGTTCGGGGCAACCTACAAGATTCTGTTTCAATTTGTCTGAGAAGCCTTTCCGTGTTTGAAATTTCGCTAAAGCAACGGCTTTGCCTATTTTGTCGGAATTATGCAATAAATTGCGGGTGACGGCAATGACCAATTCATAGGAAGAGTCAATATATGCAACTCTTGTGTTTCCGACAAAAGCAGGTCCGCCATAGTTGCCTCCTGTAGTAAAAGACGTTGCCATATTTTGTCTGAATCCATAACCCGGAATTGTGTCAAATGGGGCTAAGGAACAGGATGGACTGATTGCAATTGTTGGAAATTTTGCATTCAAAAGATAGTCTAATCTATTACAACCTCCCTCATTAATATGGTTGCCTAAATATTGGCTATTCGCCAATATTCCGAAATGTCCGTTTTTGTTGACGTAATTACTTTTTGTACAAACTCCACCAGGATCCCCATGCCCAAACCAGGCGAAAAGGCCATAATTCTTGTTCATTTCGTTTATGCAATCTGTGCCAGTTGGAAACGATGGATTTGGTGCATTATAAGATGGGATTTCAGAGAATATAGTTCTGATGCCAAATCCTTTACTCAACTCTCTTGAGAATTTATCTCCTTGAAGCATATCTTGCATATCATCACTCTGCGTTATAAAAGCCTTAGTTAAATAAGAAAAATCTCCATTGCCCGGGTTCTTCTCGTATGTTATTAATTTTTCTGTAAAGTTTGCAACTTCTATAGCGTTTTCACAAAGTAGTCTGCCGACAAACAGTTCTGGGAAGAAATCAATTTTGTCGTTATGTTTTTCTCCATAAAATTTGTCACTGTCGGAGTCCCAATTGCTGTTTAAATCAGAGAAATATGAGTCAGTCGGAATCAATCCAACCAAACCGCTTGGATTGTCTGTATTGCAACCATACCTGATCGGCACAATTGTGTTGTCTCCTCCAAATAAAACAAATTTCCCTCCGTTTTTATACGCATACTGTAGGTAGGATCGCAATTTGCCAGCATCATCATTGATATTGGAAACATCATCGCCATTCTGAAATTCAAGACAAGATAGTATGTCTTCAATGCAAACTACACCAGCGTTATAGCCCTTTAATTGTTTCCATGCGACTAATCGATCGAAAGCAGGCTTTAGTTTCCTGTTGGTGATGATACAATAATTATATACGGGAAAGTCAAATGTTGTTTTTGGTTTATTTGAGAAATCCTTGCTTGATAAAGACCTAACGTCATTAGGGTTTGAAACAAAGGATTTTGTCAATTCCATATCATAATTTATTTGGGCATCATTGATTGGACGGATTGGCCGGTGGTTGTTGTCTTTATCATCTACAGCTCCTGTCTTGTATTCAAGGGTTCTGATAAAAGATGTCGTTTTTAGAGTCTGTGAGATTGGATTGTACGTTATAGGATTGATTGCAACAGTGACAATATGGTTGCTGCCGAGAAATCCATCGCTAACGATTGTTGCATTGGATGCTGGATAGAATTCATCAGCATAATAAATGGATTCATCAAAAAATGTTGTAGATAGAGACTCTCCAATTAGATAGTCTTGAACAGGAAATATTGGATTTGCCAACTGCTTTGACTCGGTGAATGTCTGAGTGGTTGATATTTTAAAATCGTATGCATCTAAAGGAACTGCAAAATATGCATATTTCATAGGCAGTCTTGGCGCTCCATTATCACCGGTTGAGAAATATTCTTGAAAATTCTTATGGCTGATTTCTGTATAGATAGTTGTGTCAGAGTAAAAAGGCTCTTCGACAACATCGTACATACGCATAGAGAAAAATTTTGAAACTTTGCCAGCGTTGCATATCTCTCCGATAGCCAAAATTGAAAACAATATATAAAATTTAAATGTTCTCATGGTTGTTGCTATTTAAGAGTCAGGCACATTCTTTTACTGTCAATTATTTTTGAGTCTGCTATCAGTGTGTATAGATATACACCTGCAGATAATTCATTGGCAGAAATATTAACAGTCGATAATCCGCGTTGTGTTAAAACTTTCTCAAGCTTTAGAGAGCCTTGTAAATCAGTAATTAATATAGTTGCCTTTTGCACATTAGGATTGATGTAGAATTTAATTTCGGTTGTTGTGTCGAATGGGTTTGGAATATTTTGATACAGTGTACATTCCGTTATATTAGGTGTGTCGCCAATCGATGCGTTGCTTTTTGCCCTCATTGTTCGAACAGATGTGTTGTCCTTAGGTTGTTCCGAAACAATTGCTTCTAAAGAGTATAATTTCGCTGTTAATTCATTGATTGCGTTGACCAACAATGGAATCATGCCTACATAGTCCACATACATATATCCAGCGGAGTCTGTCCGTACCAATTCTGGATAAACTTCTTTGACATCCTGCGCTAAAAATCCGAAGCGGCGAGGCTCATTTTGCAGAGTAGTATAAAAGTCATCAATTGTTTTTTTTGCGGCAAGGCTTGCTGAATCTAAGCTTTCAGAGTTGCTGCTTTTCACTGCTTTGCGTTTCTGTTGATTTATTTTATATTTATAACTTATGGCTTTGAGTTGAGAAAGGCCTTCGATTGATGATGGCATATATTCAATGTCTTGCTTGAAACGTTTGTCGGAGGATATAAATAGGCCAGAACTTCTCACGTCGCAGTTGAATTGAAAATAATTGCCTTTTTTCATGTCGAAATAAGCTAATGTATCATTTGCCATTGTCGCAAAATTGAATCCAAGCAAACCAAAAGCGTTAAGCCTATAACTGTTGTGCTTGTAATCGCCAATGCTTACTCCAGGTATCTGTCCTGCAAAATAATTTCCAAAGGAAATTCTGGATGTGGCTTTTGGCGTTGTAGGGAACATTCTACAGATTGTGACACTGTCGGACGAATTTATATTCCCCACATTCGACGGTGCTTCTCCAAAGACCGAAATCCCATTGTTGTAAACACGTATTTGGGCAGAAGAAAATAATGTGAAAAAGCAAAGTGCAAAGAAGAATTGTTTTTTCATAAATGTTTGTTTGGTTAGATTAATGTAATTTGTTTGTCAATTCACAAATGTAAAACAAACTAAATACAAAAACAAGAAAGGTGCAATTGAAAGTGCGTTTTTTGTTTTTTTAACTGATTTTGCTCCAATCCACTTTTTTGTTGAAAAAGCGGTGTAACTGCTCGGCGAGGATGCGGTTTTGAGGCGTCTGGAGATTGGGGTCGTCGGCGAGGACTGCCTCGGCAGCCTCGCGGGCGATGTTGAGAATCTGACCGTCGGAGCCGAGGTTGGCTATGCGCAGGTTGAATGCGATGCCGCTCTGCATTGTGCCCTCGATGTCGCCCGGACCGCGCAGCTGCATGTCGGCTTCGGCGATTCGGAATCCGTCGGTGGTCTCGGTCATGATTTCAAGACGCTGGCGTGTTTCTTTGGCGATGTTGGGTTTCGTCATCAGGATACAGTACGACTGGTCGGCTCCGCGTCCCACGCGTCCGCGCAGCTGGTGCAGCTGCGACAGTCCGAAACGCTCGGCGTTTTCAATCACCATCACCGAGGCGTTTGGCACGTTGACGCCCACCTCGATAACCGTAGTAGCTACAAGAATCTGTGTCTGCCTGCTGGCAAACAGCTGCATCTGGCAGTCTTTTTCGGCAGGTTTCATCTTGCCGTGCACAAAGCTCACTTTGTAGCTGCGGAACGTGTTTCTGATATATTCAAATCCCTCCTCGAGCGCTTTCAACTCGAGCTTCTCGTTTTCCTGGATAAGAGGATACACGATGTATGCCTGTCGGCCGATCGACAGTTCGTGGCCGATGAGCCGGTTCACCCACTCGCGGTTGTTCTCGTAGCGCAGTATGGTTTGTATCGGCTTGCGTCCGGGCGGCAGTTCGTCGATTACCGACACGTCGAGGTCGCCGTAGACGGTCATGGCAAGCGTGCGCGGGATAGGCGTGGCTGTCATCACAAGCACGTGCGGCGGATTGAAGTTTTTCTTCCACAGACGGGCGCGTTGCGCCACGCCGAAGCGGTGTTGCTCGTCGATAATCACCAGCCCGAGGCATCGGAACTCCACGTTGTCCTCAATCACGGCGTGTGTGCCGATGAGAATGTGTATGGAGCCGTCGGTCAGTCCGGCGTGTATCTCGTCGCGTTTTTTCTTTTTTGTGGAACCGGTAAGCAGCTCCACGCGCACGCCTATCTTGCCTGCCATGGCGCTGAGCGACTCATAGTGCTGTGTGGCGAGAATCTCGGTGGGAGCCATCAGGCATGTCTGGAATCCGTTGTCGACGGCAATCAGAGCCGACATCAGCGCCACTATTGTCTTGCCGCTTCCCACATCGCCTTGCAGCAGGCGGTTCATCTGACGTCCGCTTCCGAGGTCGGCGCGGATTTCGTGCATCACGCGTTTCTGCGCCCCCGTAAGGGGGAATGGCAGCACGTCACTGTAGAAACGGTTGAAAAATTCACCGATGCGAGAGAAGACAAAGCCTTTCTGCTGTGCCTTGCGGCCGTTGGCGATGCGCAGTATGTTGAGCTGGATAAGAAACAACTCTTCAAACTTAAGCCGCAGTTTTGCCTTGTTGAGAAGGTCGACCGACTTCGGAAAGTGGATGTTTTCCAGCGCGTCGCGCAGCGGAATCAGGTGATAGCGTTCGGTCACGGTCTGCGGCAGCGTTTCCGGAATGAACGCGGTCTTTGCCAGCAGGTTGGAGATGAGCGTCTGGAATGTTTTTGATGTGAAGCCGCGATTGCGCAGCTTGTCGGTCATGTTGTAGGCTCCGCGCAGTCCGTGCGGCTCGTTGCCGGGCACCGACGTCTCTATTTCAGGATGCGCGAGGTTGAAGCGGCCGTTGAAGATTGACGGTCTTCCGAAAATCACGTATTCCACCCCGGTGCGGTAGTTCTCAGCCACGAATTTTATGCGGTTGAACCACACCACGTCGATGGTGCCGGTGCCGTCGGAAAACAATGCCTGCATTCTGCGCTTCGCGCCTTCGCCTACGGTTGTCATCGTGACAAACCGCCCCTTCAGCTGAATGAACGGCATGCCCGATTCCAGCTCGCGTATCTGGAATATCCGGCTGCGGTCAACATATCTGAACGGGAAGTAGTAGAGCAGGTCGTAGAACGTGCGGATGTGGAGCTGCTCGGCAAGCAACTCCGCGCGTTTCGGACCCACTCCTGTCAGAAATTTTATGTCTATTTCGTCAAGCCTGCTCATTGCTGTCGGCGGAGAGTATCCATTCGGCGGTGTTGATGTCCATAGGGTGTGTGATTTTGATGTTGTTCACATCGCCGGGATATAGGGTCACCGGTGTGCC
>ENA-ORNK01000835-ORNK01000835.1-human-gut-metagenome-genome-assembly--contig:-NODE-835-length-32738-cov-12.842028_pt1 | contig 32738 bp, 37 predicted proteins | sample MGYA00242115_ERZ509022 | MGnify/ENA primary metagenome ERZ509022 (study PRJEB26280, sample SAMEA2338690) | human gut metagenome | biome: human gut; feature: human-associated habitat; material: faeces...
GTGACGGAGCTTCCCGCGCTCGGTCTGCGCATTTCGTGCAGCCGGATCGCATGTCTGGAAAAAAATCCGCAAAATCAAAATTCCCCATCCACATTTGTATGCAGATGTGATATGATTGATAAAATACCGGAGCTGTGGGCCAGGCCGAGAGCCTCGCAGGACGCGCTTCGCCTGCCCGGCGGGCGGCGGACGCTCAAGCGTCTGATGATCGACCGGAAAATTCCCGCCGCGCAGCGGGGGCTTCTGCCGGTGATCGTGGACGAGGCGGGCATTCTCGGCGTCTGCGGGATCGGGCCGGACACGGGCCGTCTCGCGCAGGAGGGCTTCCCGGCCATCCGGATCTGTATCGAACAAACCGAAAAATGAGAAATCAGAGAGAAAGAGGAACGTTGCCGCTATGATGAACGAATTTGACATGATGCAGGATATCGAGAGAGTTCTTGTCCCCGAGGACGAGATCCACGCGCGCATCCGTGAGGTCGGCGCGCAGATCTCCGAGGACTACCGCGGGAAAAAGCCGATCCTCGTCGGCGTGCTGAAGGGCGTCGTACCGTTTTTCGCGGAAATGGCGCAGGCCATCACCATCCCGGTGCAGGAGGATTTCATGTGCGTCACCTCCTTTGAGGGCGGCACCGAATCGACCGGCAAGCTGACCTTCCGCAAGGACATCGACCACGACATTGAGGGCCGCGACGTGCTTATTCTCGAGGATATCATCGACTCCGGCAGCACGCTCAAGCTGATCTGCGAGCTGTTCCGCGAGCGCAAGCCGAAGTCCGTCAGGATCTGCACCCTGCTCGACAAGCCCTCCGGCCGCAAGGTCGATCTGACGCCGGATTACACCTGCTTCACCATTCCGGCGGCGTTCGTGGTCGGCTTCGGTCTGGACTATGAGGATTATTACCGAAATCTGCCCTTCGTCGGCGTCCTGAAGCCCTCCGTCTATCAGGACTGACCGCCCGGGCCTGTAAAGGAGCTTTCCCTTGGATCAACAACCAAAACAGCTCAATCCGCTGTTCCTGATGCTTGCGCTGGCGCTGATCTTCGCGCTGGCGGCGGGCGTATTTTCCCTGCACTCCACTCCGGCGGGCATACCGTATTCCGAGGTGCTCGATCAGTTCCGCAATGAAAAGGTGTCCTCCTTCACGCTCGAGGGAAGCACGCTGACGCTCCGGCTCCGCGGCGAAAACGGCGCAGAAAAGAGCGTCACGGCCAGCATCGGCGACGCGGAGCTTTTCCACAAGGATCTCGACGAGCTGATCGCCGACCAGTACGCCAGCGGCGTGCTGACCTCCTACAATTATCTTCCCGCGCCGGGAACGCCGTGGTACCGCGCGGCGTTGCCGTATGTCGTCGTGGGCGTGATCCTGCTGGTCGTTTTCTTCGTCCTTATGGGCCGCGCAAACGGCGGCCCGTCCGCCATGGCGCAGTTCACACGCGCCAACGCCCATTTCGGCCTTTCCGGCAAGGAAAAGGTCACGTTTGCGGACGTAGCGGGCGCGGATGAGGAAAAGGCCGAGCTTCAGCAGATCGTTGATTTTCTGCGCAATCCGAAGCGCTTTTACGACATGGGCGCGCATGTGCCGAAGGGCGTGCTGCTGGTAGGCCCTCCGGGCACCGGCAAAACGCTGCTGGCGCGGGCCGTCGCCGGTGAGGCAGGCGTTTCGTTCCTGTCGATCTCCGGCTCCGATTTCGTTGAGCTGTATGTCGGCGTCGGCGCGAGCCGCGTGCGCGACTTGTTCGAGCAAGCCAAGCGCGTCTCGCCGAGCATCGTGTTCATCGACGAGATCGACGCCGTCGGCCGTCAGCGCGGCGCAGGTCTCGGCGGCGGTCACGATGAGCGTGAGCAGACGCTCAACCAGCTGCTCGTCGAGATGGACGGCTTCGGCAAAAACGAGGGCGTCATCGTCATGGCCGCGACCAACCGCAAGGACATTCTCGATCCGGCGCTGCTGCGCCCGGGCCGCTTCGACCGGCAGATCTACGTCGGCACGCCCGACTGGCGCGGCCGCGAGGACATTCTCAAAATCCACGCCAAGGACAAGCCGCTGGCAGACAATGTCGATCTTTCCGCCATCGCCAAGGCGACGGCCGGCTTCACCGGCGCCGATCTTGAGAATCTGATGAACGAAGGTGCGCTGCTGGCGACGGAGCGTAATCGCCGCGCCATCACCATGAAGGACATGGAGGATGCAATGATCAAGGTCATTGCCGGGCCGGAAAAGCGCAGCCGTGTCGTTCCGCAGCATGAACGCAAGCTGACCGCCTATCATGAGGCGGGCCACGCCGTCACCATGTACCATCTGCCGACGCAGGACCCCGTGCATCAGATCACCATTATCCCGCGCGGTACGGCGGGCGGCATGACCATCAGCCTCCCGACCGACGATACGAGCTATCTTTCCCGCAACGAGATGTATGAGACGATCGTCTCCTTCCTGGGTGGGCGCGTCGCGGAGCAGCTGAAGCTGGACGATATCTCGACCGGCGCGTCGAACGACATCCAGCGCGCCACGGGCATCGCGCGCGACATGGTCTCGCGCTACGGCATGAGCAGCCGCCTCGGGCCGGTCTCCTACGCCTCCGACGACGAGGTGTTCATCGGCCGCAGCTATGAAAAGACGAAGTCCTATTCCGAGCGCATCGCAGGCGATATCGACGACGAGGTCCATGCGATCCTGCAAAAGGCCTACGACCAGTGCGCCGCGCTCCTGCGGGCGCATGACGCGGAGCTTTGCCGCATCGCAGATTTCCTGATGGCGCACGGCACCATGTCGCGCGTGCAATTTGAGGCCGCCATGCAGGCCAAGCCCATCCCGGAGTCTCCGGAGGAGCCTTCGGCGTTTGAATTCCACCCGAACGAGGCGGAATGACCTGACGCGCAGGCGGCTCTGCCCTGACCGCATAAACCGGATCACACACAAGCGCCCGCTGGATTCCCAGCGGGCGCTTTGCGTATACCGAAAAACAGTTCATCCCGGCGGGACGATGTGGGCATCGTCCCCTACGATCTTCAATAGAACGAGCATTGTCCGAATTCCATACGTCAAATATTCAACGGGCGCAAATGAGACAGCCCGCACGGCGCATCGTGCGCTTGGGAAACCTGATTGGACGGCCGCCCGAAGGGCGTTCAGACGACGGACGGTGTAACGACAGCACGCACAACGTAACGACTTGTTTTCAGGCGCGTAAGCGCTATTTCGCGTTCCCAGCGCCCTTTTCTTCCATATCTTTTCCCGCAAGAGGGAAAAGATATGGCCTGCGGAGCAAAGCCTGCGCCTTATGCCTTCGTCAGCACCTCGACGATCTCTCCGACATAGAGATCGTGGAAGTCCTTCTTGGGATAGCAGCTCTCCACGACCGCCGGGTCTACGAAGCCCTGCTCCAGCAGCGGCGCCTGGTAGAGCTTCCGGCAGACGAGGACGAGCTTCGCCTCCTCGAAATAGGTGTAGCCGTCGCCGAATACGGGCGTCAGGCCGACGGTCTTGACCTTATCCTCGTCGCGGCCGGAGTGGCTGCCGAGATAGGAAAGCTGCTTTTTATAGCCCTCCGGGAAGAAGCTGAGCGAATACAGCGGCTCCCGGTCGGCAAACTGCCTGGTATAGCGCTGCGGGCGGATATAGCAGATGGCGGTCGGCTTCTGCCAGATGTAGCCGAGATGGCCCCAGCTGGCTGTCATGGTGTTCCAGCCGGTCTGATCGTCGCCGGCCGTGACGAGCATCCACTCGTCGCCGATCAGCGTCATGGGATTCAGCTCCAGCGTGCGGTAGTCAGTCTTGACAAACTTCATAGGGTTCCCTCCTGTTTTCGTCGGACGCGCGCTCAGAGCGCGTACAGCGCCGAGAATTTCTGTTCCAGATAGTCAAGGAAGTAGCGGACGTTCAGGCTCTCGCCGGTGATGGCGCGGATCCACTCGTCCGGTGTAGAGATGGATGCGATGGAGAACACATGCTCCTTGAGCCAGTCGCGGATGGGCAGCAGATCGCCCTTCGCCGCCAGACCGAACACATCCAGCTCCTTCTGCATTGTATGCAGGATCTGCGCGCCGTAAGCACTGCCGAGCGCATAGGACGGGAAATAGCCGTAGCTTCCGCTCCAATGCACGTCCTGAAGGCAGCCGCTGGCGTCGTCCGGCACGTCAACGCCGAGATATTCCTTATATTTCGCGTTCCAGAGCGCGGGGATCTCGTCCACGGTGATCTCGCCGTTGACGAACGCCTTTTCCAGCTCGTAGCGGATCAGGATGTGCAGGCAGTAGGTCAGCTCGTCCGCGTCGCAGCGGATAAGGCCCGGCTGCGCGACGTTCGCCGCCTCGTAAAGCTCCCGCTCGGTCACGTCGGCAAAGGTGTCGCCGGTGATCTCGCGCAGCTTCGGGTAGATGAAATGGATGAACGCCTCGCTCCGGCCGATGAGGTTCTCATAGAAGCGCGAGATGCACTCGTGCATGGCGTTCGACATGGAATTGGCGGCGTGCTCGCGGTAGAACTTCTCCGGCTCGTTCTGCATGAACAGCGCGTGTCCGCCCTCGTGGAGCGTGGTGAAGATGTTGGAGACGAAATTTTTCTCGTAGTAATGCGTGGTGACGCGCACGTCGTGCGGGCCGAAGTTGGTCGTGAACGGATGCTCCGTCGTCATGAGCACCAGCGCGGAGCCGCGCAGGCCCTCCAGCTCCAGCAGGTACTTCGAGAACGCCTCCTGCTGCGGAATGGGGCAGGGGCGGCTCATGAAATCGGTGCGGATGGGCTTGCCATCCTTCTCGATCCGCGCCAGCAGCGGAACGATGCGCTCCTTGAGCGCGCCGAAGAAGGCGTCGAGCTGCGCGATGCTGCCGCCCTTCTCATAATCGTCCAGACAGGCATCGTAATACGTCGCCTTCTTCTCGTCGCGCAGGTCGATGGCCTTGCGCGTATAGCCGATCAGGTCGGCAAAGGCGTCGCGGAAGATAGAATAATCGTTTGCCTTCTTCGCCTCGAGCCACTTGGCGTAGGCGCGGCTGTAGGCCAGCGTCATTTCGTAATCGAGCTTTGCGGAAATATTCTTTCCCTTCTGCCATGCGTCGTTTTTGTGCTCGACGACCTTCTGCTGCACGGGGCTGAGACCCTCGTGGTCGGCGGCCAGCTCTGTGACCAGCCGCGCGTAGGTCTTGGAGTGCGTGAGGCGGAAAAGCTGCTTGCTGAGGACGGCGATGTCCTCTCCAGCCTGCTCCATGCCCTCCTCGGGCGCGCAGCACTGCATATCAAAGTTCAGCTTCCCGATGCTGCGGCCATAGACCGACGCATCGTCCAGGATCTTGCGCAGACGGCTGAATTTCTGTTGGTTCGTCATAAAAATACCTCCTGCTTTGCTTTATCAGCTCCATGTTACCACGTTTTCTCCGGAGGCGCAAGACGAAAGGCGCTACTGGATGCGGTAGCCCGCCGCGACGAATCGCAGGACGCTGACCCAGAAGCGCTCCTCCTCGCATTCCAAAAGCCGCGCCTGCGGGATCTCATGGAAGGAGACGAGCTTCTGCTCCGGGTCGATCCACGCGCGCTTTTTCCGCGGCGCGGTCTCTGCCCTGCACGGAAAGCGCTCGAAGCGCTCGATGGTGATGGACATGAAAAAACCTCCCGTCAGCTGTGGATACCCACAGTATAGCGGGAGGTTTCGCCGGAGTTTTCATAAAGTTGTGTCAAAGTTGTCACGCGGACAGGAAAAATTCCAGCTTTTCCGCAGTGTAAAACCGCCCGTCCACATAAAAGGTCTGCGGGAACTCATAGCTCCCGCCGGTCTCCACCTCCGCCGGAAGCCATGTCATCTGCATCCGCAGCGTATAGGGTGTGGTGAGCGTCCCGGCGGCGCTGAAAACCGCCTTCTCATCGCTGCTTTGAAGCTCCGTCGTAAGATCGTCCCCCTGAACGCCGGGGATCGCGTCCGTATACAGCATCCGCAGCACCTCCGCCGTGACCCACCATGCGTCCTCGACATAGGGGCCGCTGTCCGCCACGCCGACGCAGCCATAGACCGGCAGGCCGCTTCCCGCGTCGATCAGCAGCCGGAGACCGTCCCGCTCCAGCCGCCAGACGGCAAGCGTCGTATCGTCCGGTGCGGAAAGGAAGCGCACGCTCGTCCACGGCCAATCCTCCGCCAGATCCTCCGGCATACTGGGAATAGCCATGAGCTGGCTCTCCGCCGTATAGAAGACCAGCAGCTCCATCACGATCCGCCGTCCCGCTTCCTCTGCGTCCTGCCGGGGAAGCTCATTCTGAAACGGCTCCCGCGCCGTGCTCCACGATGCGGCGTCCGGGTCGTCCCCGATCAGCGCGGCCAACGCCTGAATGCGCTGCTGCGTTGTGCGGTGGCTGTATGGGTCGATGGCGCTTGCCTCCACAACGCCGGTCTGCGCGAGTATGGCCGCCTCATGACGGCTCAGGATCAGCGCGGGGATACACAGTCCCGCCGCAATGATGAGCGCGGCGGCAAGCAGCGCCGCCGCCACAGCCCTCCAGTTACCCTTCCTCTTCATCTTCCTCCACCATTTTCAGCGTGATCGTCACCATCGTCCCGGTCTCCGGGCGGCTTGCGTATTCCAAATGCGTGTGATGGATCTCCGCGATCTTTGCCGAGAGCGCGAGGCCCAGTCCCGCGCCGTGCTCCTTGCGCGAACGGGACTTGTCCACCATGTAGAACGCCTCCGTGATGCGGCGCAGCTCCGCTTCTGGAATGCCGCGCCCGTTATCGACGACGGAAATGCGGTAGCTCCCGCCGGACGGCACGCCGTAAAGCCCGACCGTCGTCGCGCCGGATTTGAGCGCGTTGTCGAGCAGATTCATCAGCAGCGTCTTGAACAGGTCGTATTCCACCCGCACCCATCCGGGCGCGGCATTGCTCTGGATGGCCACGCCGCGCTTCTGCGCCGCCGGAAGGATGGACGCCCGCACGTCGTCCAGAAGCTGCTCCGCGTCCATCTCCTCGAGAATGAAATTCTCCCGGTCGAGATTCAGCAGATCCATCAGCTTGAACGACAGCGCCTCGAGCCGCATGGCCTCGTTGAGGATGTACCACGACCCCTGCCGCACCTGCTCCGGGCCAAGCTCCTTCTGATAGATGGTGTCGGCGTAGCCGATGATGGAGGTCATCGGCGTTTTCAGCTCGTGCGCGAAATTCGCCGTGAACGCCTTCTGGCGCTCGGCGGCCTCCTCCAGCTCACGGATCTTTTCCTCGATGGTGTCCGCCATCTGATTGAAGGAAGCGGAAAGCTCGCGCAGCTCGTCGCGGCTCTTCACGTTGGAGCGGATCTGATAATTTCCCGCCGCGATGGCCCTGCTTGTCCTTTGCAGCGACGAGATCGGCCTCGTCAGCCACCACGCCAGCAGGAACGCAGCCAGCATTCCGAAGGTGATGACGGCGAAATAGATGCGCGTGCAGGCGGTGCGGATCTCATCGGCCTCCCGGAACACGTCGCTGATATACTGCGCGGTCGCCAGCACGAATCCGGCCCCGCTCTGAGAAAAACGGCTCTCCACCTGAAGATCGGTCATGCCGAAGCTGTCGGAGACGACGCGGTAGGCCACGAAGCCCTCCTCCGGCAGCGCCGGAGCGATATCCGACGGCAGATTGGAGTAGTAGACCTCGCCTCCGTCTCCGGCAAAATACAGAAATCCGCCGCTGCCGAGCAGCGCCGCCGCCTTTTCTCCGATGATCGGCAGCTCCGCCGCCGAGACGCCGCCATCCTGCGCCGAGGAGAGGACCGCCGCCTGAATGGAGTATTTCACAAGCTGGTGCTGCGCAAGGGCCTTGGTTTTCTCGCGCGAGAAGGAGTTTTCCAGGCTGAACGAGACGGCCGCGCTTTCCACGGCGGTCACGGCCAGCGTCAGGATCAGCAGGATGCTGAAAAACAGCTTGTGAAAATACTTCACCGGCGCACCTCCAACCGGTAGCCGATGCGGAACACCGTCTGGATGCGGTCGTTCCAGTCGAGCTTCCTGCGCAGGCGCTGGATATGCGAATCCAGCGTCCGCGTCTCGCCGGTATATTCCTCCTGCCAGACGATCTCATACAGCGACGCGCGGCTGAGCGCGACGTTCTTGTGCCGCACCAGCTCCAGCAGCAGATCGAACTCTTTGACCGTCAGCTCGACCGGCTCGCCCGCCTTCCACACCTGCCGGGACTCCGGATCGATCGTCACGTCCCCGATCTGGAGCTTCTGCGCGGGCGCGCCCGTCCGCCGGAGCACCGACTCGACCCGCGCCAGCAGCTCGCCGATCTGGAACGGCTTGCACAGATAGTCGTCCGCGCCCATCCGCAGGCCACGGATGCGGTCCTCGACCCGGCCCATCGCGGAGATCACGATGGCCGGAATGCCCATCGGATGGATGTATTCCAGCAGCTCGTAGCCGCCGATCTCCGGCAGCATCAGATCCAGCAGCACCAGATCATACCGCTTTTCCTCCAGAAGATTCGCGCCCTCGCGTCCGTCGAAGGCACAGTCGCAGACGTAGCCCTCCGCGCTCAGTGTACCCTTGATGAGGTTGTTGATCGCGCGGTCGTCCTCTATGATCAGAATCGTTTTCAAAGCAATCACTCACATTCCTGTCGTCAAGCCATTTCTTCCCATGCTGCTCTCATTTTACAACGCGGATGTGTCATACTTGTAAATTCCGCCGCAGACTGCCGAAAAAATCTGTCTGCGGCGCGCTTCGCCCCGCCTCTTTCCGGTGCAGTCGCCGCCCGCAGCGGCCCGTCCGGGGCCGTATGCAAAAGCCCCTCCGCAGGAATGGCTGCGAAGGGGCGCTGTTTTGCGGAGCTTGCGATCAATAGCCGGGCTTGCCCAGCAGATGGAACATGTTCTTCTTATAGGCTTCGACGCCGGGCTGGTTGAAGGGGTTGACGCCGGACATATAGCCGGAGACGCCGCAGGCGAACTCAAAGAAGTAGATGAGCGCGCCGGCCGCTTCCTCGGTGATCTTCGGCAGACGCAGGATCGTGACGGGGACGCCGCCCTCTACATGCGCCGCGCGGGTGGCCGCCATGGCCTTCTCGTTGATATAGCTCATTTCGCGTCCGGCCAGATAGTTCAGGCCGTCGAGGTTGTCGGCGTCCTCGGGGACCTTGACGGAGGTACGCGCCTCGTCAAAGAACACGACCGTTTCCTGAAGGTTCCGCAGGCCGTCCTGCATATACTGGCCCATCGAGTGCAGATCGGGCGTCAGATCGACGGACGCCGGGAAAATGCCCAGCTTGTCCTTGCCCTCGGACTCGCCGTAGAGCTGCTTCCACCACTCGGACATGAAGCGGAACGACGGCTCGTAGGCGGCCAAAATCTCGATGCTCTTGCCGGTCTTATAGAGGTATTGGCGCTGCATGGCGTACTCCGCCGCCGCGCTCTCCGCGCCCTCCTTCAAAAGCGTCTCGCGCTCTTCCGCCGCGCCCTGCATCAGCTTCACGATGTCGATGCCGCAGCAGGCGATAGGCAGCAGGCCGACCGCCGTCAGCACGCTGTAGCGTCCGCCGACGTTGTCCGGCACGACGAAGGTCTCATAGCCCTCCTGCGTGGCCAGCGTCTTGAGCGCGCCGCGCGCCTTGTCGGTCGTGGCGAAGATGCGCTCACGCGCGCCCTCCTTGCCGTACTTCTTCTCCAGCATTTCCTTGAAAATGCGGAAGGCGATGGCCGGCTCCGTGGTGGTGCCGGACTTCGAGATGACGTTCACCGAGAAATCGCGGTCGCCGAGCATCGTGACCACGTCGGTCAGTGCGTCGGAGGAAATGCCGTTGCCGAGGAAGTAGACGTCGGGCGTGTCCTTGGGCAGCGCATTGTAGTTCGGGCTTTTCAGAAGCTCGATCACGGCGCGCGCGCCGAGATAGGAGCCGCCGATGCCGATCACGACCAGCGCCTTGGAGTTGGCCTTGATCTTCTCCGCCGCCTTCTGGATGCGGGCGAACTCTTCCTTGTCATAGTCCACGGGCAGGTTGACCCAGCCGGTGAAGTCGTTTCCTGCGCCGGTGCCGTTCACCAGCGTATCGATGGCCGCCTTGCAGGCCGCCTTGTCCAGCGTATGCGGCTGGACGAATTTTTCCGTTCCGGAACGATCGATTCTTACCATATTGATTGCCTCCTGTAGGATTTCTTCCTGTATGCTTTCGGTTTATGCGTCGGCGTCCCGGCGCAGCATGGCCGCGCCGACGATCCCTGCATCGTTGCCCATGACGGCGGGAACGACCGGGCCATGGTTCTTCTTGTAGAAGCACTTTTCATCGACGAGCTTCCGCAGCGGCGCAAACAGGAATTCTCCCGCACCGCACAGTCCGCCGCCGATGGCCAGCACCTCGGGGTCGAGTGTGTTGAAGATGGACGCGCAGGCGGAGCTGAGCCGTCCGACATAGGCGTCGAACACCCGCTTTGCCGTCACGTCTCCGGCCTTCGCACAGTCCACAACGAGCTTCGCGTCCACGAGCGCGGCGTTGCCGCCCGTCTTTTCCATCATCATGCCGGACGGATCATCCTGCATGGCGCGCGCGCCATCCCGGGCCAGCGCAGACGCGGCGCAGTAGGACTCCACGCAGCCGCGGTTGCCGCAGGTGCAGGCCTCGCCCTCGTCCACGAGATACGCATGGCCAAGCTCCACGCCGTGGTTCATGCCGCCGTTGAACATCTTCCCGTTCAGAATGATGCCGCCGCCGAGTCCCGTGCCGAGCGTGAAGAGCACCGCCGTCCGGCATCCGGCGAACGCGCCCTTATACAGCTCCGCCAGCGCCGCGCCGTTCGCGTCGTTTGCCATCAGCACCGGCACGTTCGGAAAATGCGCCTCCATCAGCTTCTTGAACGGCACGTCATGGAAGCCGAGATTGTAGGCGTTGATAACGATCTCACCCGTGGGGTCAATGCTTCCCGGCACCACGATGCCGATGCTCTGGAGCACCGTTTCCGGCACCTGCGCCGCCGTCAGGACCTCGCGGATCGCCTCCGCCAGCTTGTCCGCCACGCTCTGCGGCCCGTCATGCGGGAACCGGATGGAGCGCCGCTCCACGATCTCGAGCGCGTCGTCCACCAAGCCGATCTTGATGTTGGTGCCGCCGATATCCACACCGATCTGATACATAAATATGCCTCGCTTTCACTTGCCGTGTATATTTCTATATTATGCCCATCCTCCGGTAAGCCGTCAAGCTTTTTCCGGAAAAAGCGCCTCAAAATTGCCGCTGAAAATACGGCTGAGCGTATTTTCATCCAATCCAAGCCCGCGGAACTGCTCCACCATCTTCACCGGCTCCCACATCGGGAAATCGCTTCCGAACAGGAAGCGTTCCGGCCCGAAGCGGTCGAGCATCCGGAGGACAAAGTCTCTCGGGATCATGGGCGTGGTGCTGGAGGTGTCGTAAAGCACGTTCTCCGGCAGCGGATTTTCATACGAAAGCTCCCACGCGCGCCAGCCGCCGAAATGCGCGGCGATCACGCGCAGGTCGGGGACCTGCCGCAGCAGGTTCATCAGCCGCTGCGGCGTGGAATAATCGTAGCGGTCGTCGCCCATGTGGAACAGCACCGGAAGCCCGCGCCCTGCGACAGCCCGGTAGGTCTCGATGCCGGACGGGTCGTCGATGGGCAGCTTCTGGAAGTCCGGATGGATCTTCAGTCCGCGCAGCCCAAGCGACACGATGCGGTCCAACTCCTCCTCGAAGCCGTCCATGCCCGGATAGATCGAGCCGAAGCCGACGAACGACGGGTGCGAAGCCGCCGCCGAGGCCAGAAACGTATTCACGTCATGCACCTGATGCGGCGTGACGGCGGAATTGCTGATAACGCAGCGGCTGATCCCGGCCTTCTGCTCCTCGCGCAGCAGGTTTTCCACGCTCGCGGCGCAATAGGACGCTGCGCCGTAAAAATCCCCGATGGAATGCGCGGCCTTGTCCGCCAATTTGTCCGGAAAGACGTGCGCGTGAACGTCTGTGATCTTCATAGCTTCTCTCCTCTGAAAGCACCTCATTCAGCCTGAGATTATAGCATATTTTTCCGCCGCTTACAACAGATATCTCCCCGTCCGCTCTGCCCTCAGGGCCGCACCGTCGGAAAAAATGGACGCCGGGGCTTGACAAGCGGCATACAGGCGCATATACTTAAGAAAACTTATATAAAATTATTTATGTAATTTGGAGGTACGCCATGCTCCTGCAAACGCTCCGGCAGCTTTACCGCCGCCTTCGTCTGACCAGCTACCGGCGCATTTTCGGCTCGATCCGCGAACGCAGCGGCAGCCTCAGCGCAACGGAGGCATTTTCCGCCGACGTCATTCAGCTGATGGGCGCACCGACGCTCTCCCAGTTCGCGCAGTACCTCGGCATTTCGCAGCCGAACGCGACCTATAAGATCAACAATCTGGTCGCCAAGGGCTATGTGGAGAAGGTCCCCTCGCCCGGCGACCGGCGCGAGATCCGTCTCCAGCCTGCGGAAAAGCTCCGGAAGTACATGGAGCGCGGCGAGGGCGGATTGGAGCAGGCGGTGCAGACGCTGCAAAAAACCTATACCGATCAGCAGCTGGAGCTGGCGGCGCGTGTTCTGACCACGCTGCTGGACGAGGTGGAAGAGGAGGAAAACCATGATCGATCTGTTTGAAAAATGTGAAAAACGAATGCTGGCGGACGACATCCGCGAGCGCGGGCTTTACCCGTATTTCCATGCGCTCGAATCCCGGCAGGATGTCGAGGTCATGATGGAGGGCAAGCGCCGCATCATGCTCGGCTCCAACAACTATCTGGGCCTCACGACCTGCCCGGAGGTCATCGAGGCGGGTGTCCGGGCCTATCAGGAGCTTGGCTCCGGCTGCTCCGGCTCCCGCTTCCTCAACGGAACGCTCAAGCTGCATCTCCAGCTGGAGGAGGAGCTTGCGGACTTCCTGCACAAGGACGCCGCCGTCACCTTCTCCACGGGCTTCCAGTCGAATCTTGGCATCATCAGCGCCATCGTCGGGATGCATGACTACGTCATCATGGACCGCGAGAATCACGCCAGCCTCTATGACGGCTGCCGCCTCTCCTACGGAAAAATGCTGCGCTTCATGCACAACGACATGGCGGATCTGGAAAAGAAGCTCCAGAAGGTGCCGGAAAACTGCGGCTGCCTGATCGTCACGGACGGTGTGTTCTCCATGGGCGGCGACATTGCAAATCTGCCGGAGATCTGCCGTCTGGCCAAAAAATACGGTGCGCGCGTCATGGTGGACGATGCGCACGGCCTCGGTGTGCTGGGCGACGGCGGCAGAGGCACGGCGAATTACTACGGTCTGGAGGACGAGGTCGATATCTATATGGGCACGTTCTCCAAGTCGCTCGCATCGCTCGGCGGCTATATGGCGGCCTCCGCGCGCGTGGCGGACTATGTGCGCCACACCTCCCGCCCGTTCATCTTCTCGGCCTCCATCCCGCCCGCGAACTGCGCGGCGGCGCTGGCCGCGCTGCGCCATCTGCGCGCGCACCCGGAGCTGGTCGAGACGCTTCAGGGCAACGCCCTGTATATGCGCAAGCGCCTGACGGAGCAGAGCATCAAAATGCGCCCGTCGAACGGCGCTATCATCCCGATCATCCCGATCTACACCTATGAGGAGCTTCCGACGCTCGAGATCGCCAAGGAGCTTTATGAAAACGGCGTCTACGTCAACAGCTCGCTCCCGCCCGCGGCGGCTCCGCACGAATGCCTGCTGCGGACGAGCCTGATGGCCACGCACACCCATGAGCTGATCGACGAAGCCGTCGGCGTGATCGCCGACGTTCTGAGGAGGCATGACCTGTGAGCGAAAAAGTCTGCGTCATTACCGGAGGCACCTCCGGGATCGGAAAATGCACGGCGGAGGCCATGCGCCGGAAGGGCTACGCCGTCTATGAGCTCAGCCGCCGGGAGACCGGCGTCGCAGGCTTCGTACATATCCCTACCGACGTGACGAAGCCGGAAATGGTGGACGCCGCGATCGCGGAGGTCCTCCGGCAGGAGGATCACATCGACGTGCTCATCAACAACGCGGGCTTCGGCGTCTCCGGCGCCGTCGAATTCACCGAGCCCGCCGCCGCAAAGAAGCAGCTCGAGGTCAATTTCTTCGGCATGGTCAACGTCTGTCACGCCGTCCTGCCCGTCATGCGCGGGGCCGGACACGGCCGCATCGTGAATCTCAGCTCCGTCGCGGGCGTTGTGCCGATCCCCTTCCAGACCTACTATTCCGCCAGCAAGGCGGCGATCAACTCCTACACCATGGCGCTGGCCAACGAGGTGAAGCCCTTCGGCGTACAGGTCTGCGCCGTCATGCCCGGCGATATCCGCACCGGCTTCACCGCCGCGCGTGAAAAAAGTCAGGCGGGCGACGACGTGTACCATGGCCGCATCGCGCGGAGCGTCGCGGGCATGGAGCACGACGAGCAGACCGGCATGTTCCCGGAAACGGCGGGCGCTTATATCGCCTCCGTCGCCACACGCCGGAGCGTCAAGCCGCTGCGCTCCATCGGGCTGAAATACAAGTTCTTCTGCGTTCTGGCAAAGCTTCTGCCGGTGCGGACGCTCAACTGGCTCGTCGGACTCATCTACGCGAAATAAGCCGCGCTTCTGCGCATAAAAAACAGGCTCCTGCCCAAATCTCCGGGCAGGAGCCTGCTGTGTATTTGGCAAGTCAGAGGACGCGCTTCCTGCGCGTCAGCCGCGCGCGTAATGATCGAAAGCAGCCTCGTATAAGCGTCTGCACTGCGCTTCGTTTCCGTCAGCCCAATCCGGCAATATGGATCACGCCCCGGCACACCAGCGTGACGATCACGCCCGCGGCGGCGACGCCCGCGCCGATGGCGGGCAGGGCGAACTTGATGCGCAGGCCCATCAGCGCCGCGACCAGCGCGCCCGTCCACGCACCGGTCCCCGGCAGCGGGATGGCGACAAGCAGGAAAAGGCCCAGCGTCTCATATTTTTTGATCATCATGGACTTTTTGTAGCCGCGCTCGATCAGCCATCCGGCCAACTTTTCCGGCTTTCCGCCGAGGCGCTGCATCCAGCTCAGGACCTTCCGCAGGAAGAGAATGATGAACGGCACCGGCAGCAGATTTGCGATCACGCACATCGGCAGCAGCAGCCACAGCGGAATGTCGTGCGCCAGCCCATAGGGGATCGCGCCGCGCAGCTCCGAAACCGGGGCCATGGACAAAAGCAGGGTAAAAAACACAGATTTGAAGCTCACAAGATTTCCCATCCGTTTTCTGTAATTTCCTTCATTCTACAACACGCGGATGCATTCGTCAAATTAAAAAGCATAAAGACCGCGCCGCGCGGCGGCGATCATTCCCCGGTCAGCAGCCGGATCGCCTCGGCATATTTTTCGACCCGCCGCAGAGCTTTTTCGTCCACTGCGTCCAGCCTTGACAGGTCGCTGTTGTGCCGCAGGTCCGCGAGCTTCACGGCCCTTGCGATCGGATCGGTGCGCAGCCGCGCCACATATTCCAGATATGGAACCCGCTTGTCATGCGTCAGGAGCCTCAGCGCGTTTATGACCGCCTCGTCAAAGCCCATGGCCGCCAGCTCCTCCAGCGTATAGCCGGAGTCCTCCGCCACGTCGTGCAGCAGCGCGGCGACGGTCGTCTGCTCGTCCTGCATCTGCTCAGCCAGATGGAACGGATGAAAAACATATGGGACGCCGCTTTTGTCCACCTGATCCTTATGCGCCTCAAAGCAGAGCTTCATCGCCTTCTTTGTCGCGGGTGTATAGAGCATCGTTTCACGACCTTTCTTGTAAAAAAGCTCCCGCTGTACGGGCGAACGCACAGCGGGAAGGAAAGGGGAAGATATCAGAGATGTACGGCGGTGCCGGTCTTACCCGCGATGCCGTCTTTGGCCTTTTCCAGCAGAGTGATGAGCGCCGTGCGGCCGGGCTTGGACTCGGCGAAGGAAACGGCGGCCTGCACCTTCGGCAGCATCGAGCCGGGTGCGAACTGGCCCTCCTCGGCGTACTTGCGCGCCATATCGGGCGTCAGGTCGGACAGCCACTGTTCGTTTTCCTTACGGAAGTTGATGGCGACCTTCTCCACGGCGGTCAGGATGATGAGCATATCCGCGTCGAGCAGCTCGGCAAGCTTTGCCGAGGCAAAGTCCTTGTCGATGACGGCGGGTGTGCCGTAGAGCTTTCCGTCCTTGCGGACGACGGGGATGCCGCCGCCGCCGACGGTGATGACGACGGTACCGGCGTTCACGAGCGCCTGCACGGTGTTCTTTTCAATGACGTCGATGGGCTTGGGAGAGGGAACGACCTGACGGTAGCCGCGGCCTGCGTCCTCGACCATGGTGTAGCCCTTTTCCTTTGCGATGCGTTCTGCCGTTTCCTTGTCGTAGAACGCGCCGACGGGCTTCGTCGGCTTCTGGAAGGCGGGATCGTCCTCCGAGACGAGCACCTGCGTGACAACGGTCGCCACATCCTTGTGCATCCCGCGCGCGGCAAGCTCGTTGCCGATGGCGTTCTGGAGGTGGTAGCCGATGTAGCCCTGGCTCATGGCGCCGCACTCCGGGAACGGCATGTCGGACTTGATGGCGCCGGCCTCTGCGGCGGTGGACATACCGAGATTGATCATGCCGACCTGCGGGCCGTTGCCGTGCGCAATGACGACCTCGTTGCCTTCGGCGATCAGATCGACGATGGGCTTCGCGGTCTCGCGCACCAGCGCGAGCTGCTCAGCCGGCGTATTGCCCAGGGCGTTGCCGCCGAGAGCGATCACAATTCTTTTACCCATAATCAAAATCCTCTTTTATTGCAATGGCGGGAGCATCGCTCCCGCCATATCTTAATTAGAACATCTTCCGCATTAGAACATCTTCCGCTTGTTGTCGGCAGCGTCGAGATCCATCAGCGCGTTGACGGGGTCCTTGACCTGCGCAAGGAAGATCATAGCAGCGATAATGTACGGCTTGTAGGAGGCCTGCTTGTACAGCGGCACCAGATAGCGGTCGAACACGGAGTTGTCAACCTCGCCCTCGGGGCAGCTGAGGCCGGAGATGTCGGCGGGCAGGCAGTGCAGATACAGGGCCTTGCCGTCCTTCGTCAGCTTCATCATTTCCTCGGAGCAGGTCCAGTCCTTATGCTCAGCGTTCTGCGCCAGCAGCTCCTTTTCCAGCTCGTCGATGCCCTTCTGGTCGCCCTTGACGTACAGCTCAGAGCGCTTTTCCATCGCCTTGAACGGCGCCCAGGACTTCGGATAAACGATATCGGCGTCCTTGAAGGCCTCGGCCATGGAGTTGGTCTTGTGGAACTTGGAGCCGTACTTTTCACAGTTCTGACGGGCGATCTCTTCGATCTCCGGGAACACGTCGTAGCCTTCCGGATGGGCCAGCGTGACGTCCATGCCGAAGCGGGTGAACAGGCCGATGACGCCCTGCGGGACGGACAGCGGCTTGCCGTAGCTGGGGCTGTAGGCCCAGGTCATGGCGACCTTCTTGCCCTTGAGGTTCTCCACGCCGCCGAAGTAGTGGATGACGTGCAGCATGTCGGCCATGCACTGCGTCGGATGATCGACGTCGCACTGGAGGTTCACGAGCGTCGGACGCTGCTCAAGAATACCGTCGCGGTAGCCTTCTTCCAGAGCGTCCATGAACGTCTTCTGATACTCATGACCCTGATGGATGTACATGTCGTCGCGGATGCCGATGACGTCGGCCATGAAGGAGACCATGTTGGCGGTCTCACGGACGGTCTCGCCGTGCGCGATCTGGCTCTTCTTCTCGTCGAGGACCTGCTCCTCGAGGCCCAGCAGGTTGCAGGCGGAAGCGAAGGAGAAGCGGGTACGGGTGGAGTTGTCGCGGAAGCGGGAGATACCAAGGCCAGAATTAAAGACCTTGGTGGACTTGTTGCGCTCGCGCAGGTCGCGCAGGGCGTCGGCTACGGTAAAGACGGCTTCGATCTCGTCGTCGGTCTTGTCCCACGTCCAGAAGAAGTCGGTCTTATACATGTTGTTGATGTGCAGCGTCTCAAGATGTCTTGCCAGTTCAACAGTCTTGCTCATGTTTTTTCTCCTTTATTATAAACGATTCGTTTTGTGTCGGGCGGACAGCGCCGTCCGCCCCTGCGGAACAAAATACTTACTTGATATCATTTCCGGTGAGTTCCTGACGGAAGCTCGTGGCGGAGCCGTCCTTGTTCTCGGGCTTGTACAGGCCGGGAACGGCGGCATACAGCGCGGCGCAGACGACGAGGTCCTGCTTCCAGGTGATCTCGTTGGGCGCATGCGCCTGAGATTCGGCGCCGGGGCCGAAGCCGACGCAGGGGATGCCGTAGCGGCCCTGGATGGAAACACCGTTGGTGGAGAAGGTCCACTTGTCGGTCAGCGGACGGCCCTCGCGCTTTTCGCGCGCGGTCTCGTCGGCCCACAGACGGGTGTCGCCCCACAGCGCGTGGTGCGCATCGACCAGCGCCTGAACGTGCGGCGCGGATTCCTTGTTGATCCAGGTCGGGAAGAAGCACTCGGTCTCGTAGACATGGCCGGTCCACGCGGGACGGTCGTACATATACATGGAGACCTTGACGTCCTTGGCATACTTCTTGCAGGCGGGCAGATCCTCGATCTCCTTGAGGCAGGACTTGTACGTCTCGCCGGCCGTCATACGGCGGTCGATGGAGATGGAGCAGGAGTCGGCGACTGCGCAGCGGCTGGGGCTGGTGTAGAAGATCTGGCTGGTGGTGCAGGTGCCGCGGCCGAGGAAGCGGGCGTCCTCATAGTGCTCGGGATTGTACTTCGGGTCGAGCATCTTGACAAGACCCTTGATCTCCTTGTCGTCGGAAGCGTCGTTCTCGTTGAGGTCGCGGACGTTGAGGATGACCTCGGCCATCTTGTGGATGGCGTTGTCGCCGCGCTCGGGCGCGGAGCCGTGGCAGGAGATGCCGTGCATATCGACGCGGATCTCCATACGGCCGCGGTGGCCGCGATAGATGCCGCCGTCGGTCGGCTCGGTGGAGATGACGAACTCGATCTTGCTGCGGGCGTCCTCGGGGCCGTTGAAGTATTCATTGACGATGGACTGCCAGCACATGCCGTCGCAGTCCTCCTCCTGCACGGAGCCGACGACCATGATCTTGTAGCCCTCGGGGATGAGGCCCAGATCCTTCATGATCTTCGCGCCGTAGGTCGCGGAGGCCATGCCGCCCTCCTGGTCGGAGCCGCCGCGGCCGTAGATGATCTCGTCAGTCTCGTAGCCCTGATAGGGGTCGGCCGTCCAGTTCTCGCGGTTGCCGATGCCGACGGTATCGATGTGGGAGTCGATGGCGATGATCTTGTCGCCGCTGCCCATCCAGCCGATGACGTTTCCGAGCTTGTCAAACTCGACCTTGTCATAGCCCAGCTTTTCCATCTCGGCGGCGATGCGCTTGACGACGCCCTCTTCCTCGCAGGACTCGGAAGGAATGGCGATCATGTCGCGCAGGAATTTTGCCATATCGGCGCGGTAGCCTTCGGCAGCTTTCTTGATTGCATCAAAGTTCATAAGATGGGAGCCTCCTATAACCTGAATTATTGTCGTATTTCGACGTTCTGAACGTCTTTTCACTACCATCATACCACATCCTTTATAGATGTCAAACAGAATTTTTGCAAACCTAAAATATTTTTAGAAATCCCATTGATTTCTCCGGAATCTGTGCTATGATACAGATAGAAGAATTCGGCGCGCAGAAAAATTGTGCGCTTGTGCCAAACAGGGAGGTGTTATATGCTCAGTCAGAAGGAAATGGACGCGCTGAAGCAGATCGCAAAAGGGATCGCGGGACACTTCGGCTCCAGCTGTGAGGTCGTGATCCACGAGCTTACCGAAAAGAGCGCCGACAACTCCATCGTCGCCATTGAAAACGGCCACGTCAGCGGCCGCAAGGTCGGCGACGGCCCGTCGCACGTCGTGCTCGAGCAGCTCGGACAGGCGGACAGCGACCCGGAGGATCATATCGGCTACCTCACCCGGACACCGGACGGGAAAATTCTGAAATCCACGTCCATCTACATCCGCGACGAAAGCGGAAAGATCGCGGCGATCCTCGGCATCAACTTCGATATCTCCGCGCTTCAGATGTTTGAAAACGCGCTGCATGAGATCATCTCTCCGGACACGCAGGAGCAGAAGGAGCCGGAGCGCATCACGCTCAACGTGGCCGATCTGCTCGACGATCTCATCCGGCAGGCCGACGAGCTGGTCGGCAAGCCGCCCGCGCTCATGACCAAGGACGACAAGGTGCGCGCCATCCGCTACCTCAACCACAGCGGGGCCATGATGATTACCAAGTCCGGCGATAAGATCGCCAAGCATTTCGGCATATCCAAATATACATTGTATTCTTATTTAGATAATGGAAAAACAGGAGGAGAAACATCAAATGGGTAAAATCGATCTGACCATCCACAAGGAAGGCCTTGCACACAACATCCAGAAGGCCAAGGAAAACAACATCATCATCCCGACCATCGCGCAGATGCAGAACCCCGATCTGATCCCCGAGAAGATCAAGGAAAAGCTGACGCACACCGGCCTGTGGGACGTTGACCCGGTCAACCTGTTCCGCATCAGCTGGCACAATGAGGCCAAGGAGTCCGGTGGCCTGTATCAGAAGACCCCGAACTATGTAGAGATCCCCTCTTCCATTTCCGGCGTGAAATGCCGCATCCTCGCCATGTCCGGCAAGTGGTTCCCGACCGGCTGCCACAAGGTCGGCGCTTCCTTCGGCTGCCTGGCCCCGCGTCTTGTGACCGGCCAGTTCGACGCCACCTATCACCACGCCGTATGGCCCTCCACCGGCAACTACTGCCGCGGCGGCGCGTTCAACTCCAAGCTGCTGGCCTGCGACTCCGTCGCCATCCTGCCGCAGGATATGTCCAAGGAGCGTTTTGACTGGCTCAAGACCATCGCCGGTCAGATCATTGCTACGCCGGGCTGCGAGTCCAACGTCAAGGAGATCTTCGACAAGACGTGGGAGCTCAAGCAGGATCCCTCCATGATGATCTTCAACCAGTTCGCCGAGATGGGCAACCCCCTGTGGCACTACAATGTCACCGGCTACGCCCTGTCCGACCTGTTTGAGAACGTCAAGAAGCCCGGCCAGAGACTGGCAGGCGCCTGCTTCACCTCCGGCTCCGCCGGCACGATGTCCGCTGGCGACCTTCTCAAGGAGCGGTATCCCGGCATGAAGCTCGCCGTCGGCGAAGCGCTCCAGTGCCCAACCATTCTTGACAACGGCTTCGGCGGCCACCGCATCGAGGGCATCGGCGACAAGCACATCCCCTGGGTCCACAATGTCAAGAACACCGACATGGTCATCGACATCGACGACGAAGATTCCCAGAGACTGCTTCGCCTCTTCAACTGCAAGGAAGGCCAGGAGTACCTCAAGACCCTCGGCATCTCCGACGAGCAGCTTGAAAAGTTCACCTGGATGGGCATTTCCGGCATTGCCAACGTCCTTTGCTGCATCAAGATGGCGAAGTTCTACGAGCTGACCGAGGACGACGTCGTCGTCACCGTTCTGACCGACTCCGCCGTCATGTACAAGTCCCGTATCGAGGAGCTGAACGAGGCGCACGGTGCTTACACTGCTGCGGAAGCGGACAAGGATCATGCGCTGCATATGCTCGGCCTCAAGACCGACAACATGATGGAGCTGACCTATCCGGAGCGCAAGCGCGTCCACAACCTCAAGTATTACACCTGGGTCGAGCAGCAGGGCATGTCCGTCGAGGACCTCAACGCCCAGTGGTACGACACCAAGAACACCTGGGACACCGTCCACGCACAGGCCAAGGAGCTCGACGAACTCATCAACGAGTTCAACGACGAAGTCGGCCTGCTCAAGACGCTGTAAGCCTTTCCTTTTGCATATCTGACCAGAAAACGGGGTGGGGTCATTGCCCCACCCCGTTATGCATCCGCCGCGAGAAACGCTTCCTCGGCGTTGTGCTCTCCCTCGATCAGGAGCTGTCTCGCCGATCCGTAATTCTGGTTATCCAGCGCACGGAGCGCCTGCTCTACCGCGCGGAATAAAATGGTGTAATATTCGGGAACATCCTGCATATTCTAACGAATCTCCTTTCGTTGCACGTTTGTGCTACGTTTATATTACAACAGGCAGCGTGCGATTGCAATACAATTTGCATTACATATCATAATGTGAGGTGTATTGCAATGAGGAAATTCCGGATCCCGAGTATTCCGCCCACGACAAACAAAAGCATCCGCTTCCCGAACGACGTCATCGACGAGATCGAGGAGGCCATCAAGGGCACGGACTGCACCTTTTCCGCCTTTGTGGTGGAGGCCGTGCGGGTCGCTCTTGAAAATTTGAAGGAGGATTCTGAATGAAAAACGTCAAATGCGCGCGCTGTGTGCGCTGCGGCAAGGAATACGAAGCCGTCCCGAACCTCACGAACTGCTCCTGCGGCGGCATTCTGGATATTATCTACGATTACGACTACATCAAGGCGCATTTCACCAAGGAAACGCTGAAAAACCGGAACAATCCGACCATGTGGCGCTACCGCGAGCTGCTGCCGGTCGAGGAAACGACGCCCGACACGCCGCTGCGCGTGGGCTGGAGTCCGTTGTATGAGGAGCCGCGCCTTGCCGCGCAGCTCGGCATTCAAAAGCTCTGGGTCAAGGACGACGGCATCAACCCCACCGCGTCCCTGAAGGACCGCGCCTCCGCCATGGCCGTCGCCAAGGCGCAGGAGGCGGGCGCGAAGATCATCGCCTGCTCCTCTACGGGCAACGCCGCCTCCAGCCTTGCGGGCAACGCCGCTGCCGCGGGACTCAAGACCTACATTTTCGTTCCCGAGCGTGCGCCTAAGGGCAAGGTCGCGCAGCTCATGATCTTCGGCGCGAACGTCATTTCCGTCAAGGGCAACTACGAGGAAACCTTCAAAATGTCCGCCGAGGCCATCGACAAGTGGGGCTGGTACAACCGCAACGCCGCCATCAACCCCTATCTCTCCGAGGGCAAAAAGACCGTCTCGCTCGAGATCGCCGAGCAGCTGAACTGGGAAATGCCCGATTATCTGGCCATCTCCGTCGGCGACGGCTGCACCATCGCAGGCGTGTGGAAGGGTCTCAAGGATCTGTACGCCATCGGCTTCATCGACAAGCTGCCGCGCCTCATTTCCGCCCAGTCCACCGGCTGCTACCCCATCAACCGTGCCATTCAGGAGAACAAGCCGTGGGAGCCGATGGAGGAAAACACCATCGCCGATTCCATCTCCGTCGGCGTGCCGCGCAATGCCGATAAGGCGCTCATGGCCATCCGCGAGTCGAACGGCATCGCCGTCAACGTGACCGACGAAGAGATTCTGGCCGCGCAGAAGCTGCTGGGCCGCACCTGCGGCGTGTTCGGCGAGCCTGCGGGCGTCACCGGCACGGCGGCGCTCAAGAAGGCCTGCGAGCAGGGCCTCATCCCGCATGACGCGACGGTCGTCTCCGTCGTGACCGGCAACGGCCTGAAGGACGTGGCGAACGCCATCAAGTCCGCAGGCGAACCCATCAACATCAAGCCCGATCTCGACCTCATGGTCGAGGAGTTCGCCAAGCGCGGCGTCACCGTCGAGTAATTCCGGCGAACGCGCCAGATTTCAAATCCATCATGCAGCCCGGGCCTCCGGGCTGCATTTTTAATCCCCTGCCCGCAGGCGCACAACGCTCTTGTTTTCTTTCCCATATATGGTATACTGAATAAAAAACGCAGGTCCGCCGTCCGGCGGAGCAGCGAAGTGCTTCGGAGGCTTGGATGGATTATTATCTTCTGACAGATCTGGCGGCAAAGCTGGGCTATGAGCTGGCCGTGAGCGGTGCGGAGACCTTCCGCGTGGAGGACAGCGTCCGGCGGCTGCTGCTGGCCTACGGAATCGAGTGCGAGGTCTTTGCCATTCCGAACTGTCTCGTCATCAGTCTCGAGACCGCGAACGGCAAGCCGCTGAGCATCATGAAGCGCATCGGCTTCCATGGGAACAATCTCGAGGCCGTGGAGCGGCTGAACGCGCTGTGCAGGAAAATCTGCGCCGAAAAGCCGGAGCCGGGAACGGCGGAGCAGTGGCTGCGGCAGACGAAGGCAGAATGCCGCGTTTTCTCCACGCCCATGTACTATCTCGGGAATTTTCTCGGCCCGGCGGGCTTCAGCCTGCTCTTCGGCGGGACGCTGCGCGACGCGTTTCTCGCGGGCTTGATGGGCCTGATCGTCGGCCTTGTGAACCGCTACATGAGCAAGCTGGAAACGAACCCGTTTTTCAGCACCATCGCCGCCGCGTTCGCCATGGCCGTCCCGGCCTATCTGCTGGCCGGCTGGGGCATTGCGGACAACATCGACGCCGTGATCATCGGCGCAGCCATGATCCTCGTGCCGGGACTGCTCATCACGAACTCCATGCGCGACCTCATCTACGGCGACACGAACTCCGGCATCAACCGCATCGTGCAGGTCTTTCTGACGGCATTCGCCATCGCGCTCGGGACGGCGGCGGCGTGGCATGTGACGGCGGGCGTCTACGGCCAGACCGTCTCCGCCGTTTCGGTGAGCTACCCCGTCTGGGCGCAGTGCCTCGCGGTGCTGGTCGGCAGCGTCGGCTTCTCCATCCTCTTCAATATCCACGGCTGGGGCAGCTGGCTGTGCATCATTGCAAGCGTTATGACGTGGACGGTCTATCTGCTGGCGCAGCGGTTCGGCTGCGATATCTACGGCATGTGTCTCTTTGCCACCATTTTTGCGGCGACCTACGCGGAGATCATGGCGCGCATCCGGAAATATCCCGTGACCTCGTATCTGATCGTGGCGATCTTCACGCTCATGCCCGGCTCCGGCATTTATTACACGATGCGCCTCGGCGTGGAGGGCAATATGCAGGCGGCGCTTGCCAAGGGTCTGGAGACCGCCGGGATCGCGGGCAGCATCGCGGTCGGCATTCTCCTGGTCTCGACCGTCTCGCGGCTGCTGCGGGTCTGGCGCGGCCAGAAAAGGGCGCGTGTCCGCGCCGGGAAATGAGCGGTGTGAAAGCGCGCCGTGTGAATTGCGGTTTCCGGTAAAAGCTGCTATAATGACCGGGACTTGAAAATGAAAAGGTGATCGAATGTCCTCAAAAGCCAAGAAAACCATCCTGATCGCGGTGGCTGCCGTCTGCATTCTGGTGTGCGTCGGAAGCGGTCTGTTCCTGTATCAGTATTATCACGGCGTGCAGGTGGAAAGCACGCTGCTCGAACGCATGAAAACCGGCACGGCAGAAATTTCCTCCGCGCCCGCTCCGTCCGACCAGCCGGAGCAGCCGGAGCAGGACTCCGGCGAAACGCCGGAGGAATCTGAAACCGATGCAGCGCCGTCCGAGGAGGAGCCGCTGATGAAAACCGTCCGCCTGCCGGTCGATTTCGCGCAGCTTCAGGCCGAAGCGCCGGATATCTACGCCTGGCTTGAGCTGCCGGACACCGGGATCGACGATCCGGTCCTTCAGCGCGCGGGCGCGGATCTGTTCTATAACAGCCATAACGCCTACGGGCAGTATTACATGTGCGGCGCGGTGTTCTCGCAGAGCGCCTACAACGGCCGCAATTTCGATTCTCCGATGACCGTCCTCTACGGCCACAGCACCGTGCTCGGCCAGCCGGGCGCATTCATGGAGCTGAACAACTACGCCGACGAGGCGTATTTTGACGCGCACCGGGAGATGCGGGTCTATATGCCCGACGGGATGTACGTCTACCGCATTTTCGCCGCCTGCGTCCACAGCAACGAGCATCTGCTCTACTGCCACGATTTTTTGGACGAGACGCAGTTCGACGCCTTTTTCAGCAGCCTGACGGAGGACACCTCGCCGGACAGCCACATTGACGCGGAGGCTCTGCCGCAGGCCGGAGACAAGGTCCTGACGCTCTCCACCTGCTACAGCGCCAACAAGAATCTGCGCTATCTGGTGATGGGCGTGCTCGAAGAATTCGTCCCGACGGCGGAGGCCGCAGGAAGAGAGGCGGCGTAATGGCACGATATCAGGGACGCTTTGAGCGTTCGCGCCGGAGTCCCGCTCCGGAGAAGGCTCCGCAGGAGCCTGTCCTCCCGGCGGAGGAGGCTCCGTCCGCAGCGGATCCGGCGGAGGCCGTGACCGCGCAGAGGTCAGAGACATCGCAGGAGCCGGAACGCGCGGCAGAAAAAGTATCCGCGCACACAGCAGAAAACGCGCCGGAGGACGGCGCATCGAAAAAGAAGAAGCGCGGGAGCCGGATCGGCGTCATTCTGGTCTGCATTCTGGTCGTGCTGGCCGCGGCCATGGGCTCGCTGGCGCTGCACGTTTACCTGCGCGGAAAGCGGATGCGGCAGAATACGTCCGCCCCGAATCTCGCCGCGCTCCAGCAGCCCGCCGCACCGGCGGAGGCTCCGGAGGCGCCGCTTCCGGAGGAGGAAGCGCCAGCCCCGGAGGAGCCGGAAAAAGCGCTGGAGGTCGTAGACGAGGGCACGATCCGCTACGGCGGTAAGCTCTACCGCTATAACAGCGATATCACGACCTTCCTCCTGCTCGGCATCGACTCGCAGCAGCCGGAAAATACCGACGGCACCTGCAACGTCGATGCATTCTCGGACGTTATCATGCTGGCGGCAGTAGACTTCCGCAATCGGCAGATCTCCCTGCTCACGCTCTCGCGCGACACGATGTGCGAATTTCAGCGGCTCAACCCCGACGGGAGTGAGCGTGACTGGGCGACCGGCCAGCTGGCGCTGACGTTCTCCTACGGAGACGGCGCGCTCAGGAGCTGCGAGATCACCAAAAACGCCGTCTCGCAGGCGCTGAGCGATCTGCCCATCCAGTCCTGCTCCGCGCTGTATCTCGACGGCCTGCGGCGGCTGACCGATGCGGTCGGCGGCGTGACGGTCACGGTGCTCGAGGATCTCAGCTACGGCTACGCCTCCATGCAGCCCGGCGCGGAGGTGACGCTGGACGGCGCGATGGCGGAGCGCTATATCCGCGCGCGCGAACGCACCGAGGAGGGCAATCTCAAGCGCATGGAGCGCCAGAAGCAGTTCTTCACGGCGCTGATGAAAAAGGTTCTCGCCTCCGTCAAGGAGCGCCCGGCCAGCATTCTCGATCTCTACGGCAAGATCAGCAGCGACGTCGTCACCGATCTGGAGACCGGCGATATTCTCTATCTTGCGACCGAGGCGTCCGGAATGCGGATCGACACGAATATCCGGAACGTTCCCGGCACGGTCACAAGCGATGAAAACGGCTTCGTCCAGTACGATCTGGACGAAGCGGGCCTGCTGGAGCTGCTGCTGGATGTCTATTATGAAGCCGAAGAAGAATGAGCTAAAATACGCAAAACAGGCACGCCGTGCAGTGTTGTCATTTTTACAGGGTTCAGAATAGCAAAGAAAAGGCTGGAAATCGCTTGATTTCTAGCCTTCCTCATTTTGTGAGTCATGACCTCCAGCTAAGCCGGCGGCTTGATTAAGCCATAAAAGGGCTTTTTGCCGACTGGCATCTAAAATGCACTGAATTGTCTTTCACTTGCATCAAATGCTCCGCCGCCCGTAAACGGGCATTACGATGCAGATAAGATACAGAACGCTTCGCAGAAAGTGTGCGCAGTAGACGCAGATGCCGCGCTGTGTTATACTGATAATATCAGATTTTCAGCAAGGTGGTGCACGCAAATGCTGAAGCAGCTCAAATACTTTCAGTCCGTTGTTCGGCTGAACAGTTTTTCCGAAGCCGCGGAGGAAAATTTCATTTCGCAGTCGGCCATCTCCCAGCAGGTACAGGCTTTGGACCGGGAGCTTGGCTTTCCGCTTCTGGAGCGGAGAAACCGAACCTTTACTCTGACACCGGCCGGGTATATTTTTACCAAAAGAGCCTGATCCTGAACGACCAGCGGCGGGCCTTTTCGGAGGAGTATGTCAATCTGCTTCTGACGACCTGCGAAAGCTATGTGGAGATTTCTGCCCGCAGCCCGTTGGCGCAGCTTGCCAAAATCACGCCCTATGAATTAAAAAACACTCCTTGTATTCTGGTCGCATCTGCTTCCCAAAGAGAAACGGAGCAGGAATATTACCGAACGATCATTGGGCTTCAGGGCGAGTTCCTGTATGCGGAAAATATGGAGGAAGCGCGCCTGATGGTGATCGGGCGCAAAGGTTTCCTTCCGGTAGAAGGCTCGGCAGTCTCACCTGCTATGAGAACCTCTATTGTGCGGCTGCCGCTGGTGCGTGGCGAAGATCCGATCCTGCGGAATTACTGTGCATTTTGGAAGAAGGACAACTCCGGCTGCTATGTGGAAGAATTTGCAGAACTGCTGAAAGCGCAGTTTTCAGAACAAAAACCCGCGGCAAAGCAAAATCTATCAAATTTCTGAACACAACACAAACTGCCATTCGTGTTGTTCCGCGGAGCCTTCTTTGCTGGTATCATAAAGCCATCAAATGAAGGAGGCAGAAAGCCATGAATACCGATAAGATCTATGCAGCGCAGCTCGCCAATGAGTACGCACCCAAGGACACCTCCAAGGTGGTCGCCCTGCGCAAGCTGGATGCAAGGGCCAAGCGCCCGGCGTCCGTTTTCACCTACACGTTCGGCATCATCGCCGCCCTTGTTTTCGGGATCGGGATGTGCCTAACCATGGGACAGATCGGCAGCGGGACCACCGGCTCGTTTGTGCTGGGCATCGTGATCGGCATAGTGGGCATGGTCGGTATCTGCGTCAACTATCCGATCTACAAAAAGCTGCTGGCAAAAGGCAAACAGAAGTACGCTTTTGAGATCATGGAGCTGGCAAAAGAGATCAGCGAGAAATAACGCATGGAACGGGCGAGGACGATTCTTCAAAAGCTGCTGCATCCGTCCGGGTGGGTGTTGATGTTCCTGCCGCCAGTCTCCTTTGCTGTGCTGATTTTCATTTTTGCGACCCAAAACACAAGCGGTGCGCCGGCATACCTGATCTACTGTATGTCGGCGTATTCTCTTACGATATGGCTGGCGGCACTTCCACGGCTGGTAAAGAGAACAAAAACCGCTGTTGCGGGCAGCAGACTCATGCAGAAAGCCGCATCGTCTAAATTCGCAGGACGGTATCTGAGCGATCTTGCCTTTCGCGGCAGCGTCAGCATTTATCAGGGCATGGCGGCCAATTTCTTCTATGTGGTGTTCCGCGTCATTGCCGGAATCCGCTATGCCTCGGTGTGGTTCATCTCTATGGCGGTCTACTATCTGGTGCTCGGCGGCTTGCGGTCTTATCTGATCGTCTGCTATCGCCGCCGCAGCCCGGAGCTGGAACGCCGCTGTTACCGCACAACGGCGTGGCTGCTGTTTCTGCTGAACATCCCCATGGGCGGTATGATCGTGCTGCTGGTATGGACAAACTCCGGCTTTTCCTATCCGGGCAGCATCATTTATCTGTCGGCACTCTACGCATTTTACGCTGTGACGATATCCATTATCAATCTTGTGCGGTTCTGCAGACTGGGCAGTCCGATTTTGTCCGCCGCCAAAGTGCTGAATCTCATATCCGCCATGATGTCGATCCTCGGTTTGCAGACGGCCATGATCTCCCGCTTTTCCGAAAACGGAGAACGCTTCCGCATGGTGATGAACGCCGTCACCGGCGGAGGTGTCTATGGCGCTGTGATCGCAATTGCAGTGTATATGCTGCTGCACAGCAGGACTCTGAGAAAGAAGGTGTCACCAGCTGAACCGATCGGAAAATAAATATTTCGCTACGGCCGCCAGAATGGACGAAGCGTTTCTGACGATCCTTGAAAAGAAAGACTTTGCCTACATTACCGTCAAGGAAATTTGTGAGGCGGCGGGCGTCAACCGTTCCACCTTCTATCTGCACTATGAGACAATGGCCAACCTGCTTTCGGAAAGCGCGCAGTATATCATCGACCAATTTATAAAGTCCATGCCGCAGGATACGGCGGCGTTTTTGGAAACGCTGCCGCATCGTCCGCTGGAAGAACTGTACCTCGTCGCCCCGGAGTATCTGACGCCGTATCTGACTTATATCAAGGAGCACCGCCGTGTTTTTCAGGTTGCAGTGCAGCAGGCGGCCGTTCTGCGCATGCAGGATGCCTATGGCGGTCTGGATCAATATGTGCTTACACCGATCCTGGATCGCTTTCAGGTGCCGCCTGCGGATCGGGAATACATGATGGCGTTTTATCTCAGCGGGCTGATGGCGATCATCAGCAGATGGCTCCGGAACGATTGCCGAGACAGCATCGAGCATATCGTTGCTGTGATGCAGCAGTGCACGAAACACGGGAGAGACTGAAACAATCCATCTCCGAAATGCCGCACGTTATGCGAAGTCAAAAGAGACAGAACCGTTTTGCGGGTCTGTCTCTTTTTCATATCAGTTTTTCTTATCCAAACGTCCTGAAAGCAAAATTGATTGCAGGCGCTGCACCGGCTACAATAGAGGCATAGAATCAAACAAAAAAGGAGCTTTGACATGGCAGCATTGATCGCATTTTATTCCCGTGCGGGAGAAAATTACTTCGGCGGCGCGCACCGCCGCATTTCCGTCGGCAACATAGAAAAGGCAGCCAAGATGTTGGCTGAGATTACCGGCGGCGAGCTTTATAAAATCGAACAGGCGCAGCCGTATTCCGAGGACTACAAGACCTGCATTGCCGAGGCAAAGGCCGACTTACAGAAGAAGGCCCGCCCGGAGGTGCTGAACCTGCCGGGTGACTTGGACGCCTACGATGAAATTTATCTGGGCTATCCGAACTACTGGGGGCACCATGCCGATGGCGGTCTACACCTTCCTCGAAAACTACGATTTCACTGGCAAGGCCATTCACCCCTTCTGCACCCATGAGGGCAGCGGACTTTCCCGAACGGAGCTGGACATTCAGAAAGCCGCGCTGGGCGCGGTCGTTGCCAAGGGCCTTGCAATCCATGGCAGCAGCGTGGACGGAGCGAAAGCAGCGCTTGAAAAATGGGTCAAGGAGGCAGCAAAATGAAAAATGTAATGCTTTGGGCCGGCGCCGGACAGATCGGCATGGCCATCGCCCGCAGAATGGGTGCGGGCATGAAAATCGTAGTAGGCGATAAGAAATTGGAGAACGCGCAGGCCATTGCAAAAACTATGAATGAGGCCGGTTTTGATGTGGTTCCTGTGGAAATGGACTTGTCCAGCCGGGAATCCATCCGGAATCTCATTGCCGAGGGCCAGAAGTACGGCCCGATCAAAATGCTGGTGAACGCCGCGGGCGTTTCTCCCAGTCAGGCCCCCCATTGAAGCGATTTTGAAGGTCGATCTCTACGGCACAGCAGTGCTGCTGGAGGAGGTCGGCAAGGTCATTGCCGAGGGCGGCGTGGGCGTGACCATTTCCAGTCAGTCCGGCTGGCGTATGCCCGCCCTGACCGTCGAGCAGGACGCGCTGCTTGCCACCGCGCCGACGGAAGAACTGCTGTCGCTCGATTTTTTGCAGCCGGAGAATATCCGGGACACCCTCCACGCCTATCAGATGGCGAAGCGCTGCAATGAAAAGCGGGTCATGGCACAGGCCGTGGAGTGGGGCAAGCGCGGCGCACGTCTCAATGACATTGCGCCCGGTATCGTCGTCACCCCGCTGGCACTGGACGAGTTCAACGGCCCCCGCGGAGATTTTTACAAGCATATGTTTGCCAAGTGCCCGGCGGGCCGTCCCGGCACAGCGGATGAAATTGCAAATGTGGCGGAACTGCTTATGAGCGACAAGGGCGCTTTCATCACCGGCTCCACCTTCCTCATCGACGGCGGCGCAACGGCCAGCTACTTTTACGGCCCGCTGAAGCCGAAAGCGGAGTTCTGACGCGGAACCTTCCCCAAAAACAGTACAAGAACCTGACCGCCGGTCAGATCTTTGTTTTTTCGTTATTTCGGGGCAGCGTGACGGTGAAGGTCGAGCCGCGTCCCACTTCGCTTTCGGCAGCAATGCCCCCGTGGAACAGCTCCAGCACCCGGCGCATCAGCGCCGGGCCAAGGCCGTTGCCCTCCTTGGCGCGAGAACCTTCCCCCTGATAGAACTTGTCAAACATGCGGCGAAGCGTCTCGGCATCCAACTCCAGTTTTTTTCATCCAGCTTGTCGCTGAACCCGGCCACGCAGTCGCGGAGCTGGGCGCACACATCGTAAGGCTCCGCGTAAAGCGGGATCGTCTGGTTTTCGATTTTGTTCAGTCGCAGAATGTTTGTGACCATCTCCGCCAGATTCCCGGAAGCAGTTCGCTGCGTTTCCAAGTATTCGCGCCGGGTCTCGTCGTCCAACGCATCGTTTTCCAAGGCGCTGGCGTAGTTCTGGGTGATGGCAAGGGGCGTCTTGAACTCAAAGGGAAAGAGATACTGCCATCAGGAAAAGCGGCTGCTGATAGGCTTGACCATGTAATCGTCGATCCCCACCTGATCTCCTTTCTCCTTGGAGCCGTAGTCGTCTCCGGCGGTCATAAAGAGAATAGGGATCTCCCGGTTAATACGCGCACATCGGCGGCAAATTCAAAGCCGTCGATGTCCGGCATCATAATATCCGAAATACTCAGCGCATTGATGGTAGCAAGATTCATAATCAGCAAGGCGTCGCGGAGATTTCTCCGCGGCGCTCAAACGACGCACTATACCCGGAAAATGTTTATTCCTCATCTACTGCCTCATTCACCGCGATAATGGGGGATGTTCGTGCTATTTTGTCGAATAAATCTCGATCAATCCACCGCGTTTTCAACTAAACTATACCCCAAGAAGTGGACAAGGAAATGACCCATAGCGGCATGAACTATG
>ENA-ORNK01000841-ORNK01000841.1-human-gut-metagenome-genome-assembly--contig:-NODE-841-length-32573-cov-67.736700_pt1 | contig 32573 bp, 29 predicted proteins | sample MGYA00242115_ERZ509022 | MGnify/ENA primary metagenome ERZ509022 (study PRJEB26280, sample SAMEA2338690) | human gut metagenome | biome: human gut; feature: human-associated habitat; material: faeces...
TATGCAAATAAATAGCTGATTTTCAGATAGTTAAAATCTTTCGAACACTAATGATTTTTTATCCGTGAGTTCTCTCCACCTCTACCACCTAGCCATTTACCGTCTGAAGATACACTTCTCAGCTCAAGGGCAAGATGCTGCTCAAGATTTGTCTCATCCTTAAAATTCAAATCCTCTTCTGATACGCCTTCATGACTATATATAAATTCCTGAGTATATCCATCTGCACCTTTGCGCCATGCAGACCCAAACCAAGGACCATGAAAGTCCTGCCATCCTACAACGACACTTCCGTCATAACTTGCACCATTAGCGCGGGTTGCTCTGCCTTCAACACGTGTTCCAAGGTCAACAGGCACACCTGTTTCTGTACTCCATACCGTAGCATGACTACGGAATTTTCCATCAGACTCTTTCCACGGCGCCAAACCTACTACATATTTACCATCTCCAGAAATATCATACGGTGAACCGAAAGAAATATCACTCATATAACCCGTACTCTTCAGTTGCGTCCATTCTTGTGTTTCCATGTCATAAAGAGAGGATATTGCGCCATTCTTTGTTTCTGCCACAGGCTTGCGCATAAGGCATCCGTCAGTACCTCCTACCATTAAGGCTGTAGATGTTTGATTAACAGCATAAATGTCTGAACTTACTCCTAGATCTTCTCCTTCATTCACCCAGGTCTCTCCATAGTCTTCTGAAGAATAGATTTGGCCATCGGCTCCTGCCACAACAAGTTTCTCTCCATCAAAAGCTACGGTATACCACTTATAATCTCCGCTTCCGTCGTCTACGCGCCTACGTTCCCAATAAGAGCTTCCGTCTGTACAAATATAGACATTGCCATTACCACACACAGCTGCAAGTTTTCCCTCACCTGAAACGGCTATTTTGGTAAACTTGACATTACTTCCACCATAATAGATACTTTCCCAAGTCTTGCCGTTGTCTGTAGACTTATATACACTACCGGCATTCGTTGCCATATAGAAATTTGTACCGTCATTGACTATGCTCATTGGCATACCTGTGAGGCCTTTGACACCTTCTGTTACATCCGTAAACGAAATATCCGTAGTATAAATGCCCTCACCATTATCGCATTGCCATACGCCTGCCGTTCCGTCTTCATACTCAACGGCAATAACTCCGCAATAAGGTGCCGCATCAATAAAGTTGATAGCATGATAACTCTTCACGTTTTTAGTAAGGCCTTCAGGACGCGGATCTACTTCATTCAACCACTGGTTGCCCAGGTTGCCCTGATAGAACAATCCGTTATCACCACCCAAGAGAATACTTCCTCTATAAAATACAGAGAAAGTATTTATCGCTCCCTGCTTCAGACCGTTCTGTATACAACTATTATCGTATATATTCCAAACCTCACCTTCGTTAACGGTACGCAACACAACGCTGTTACCTGTCTCTGTGTCAACACCCACAGCAACACCATAGAACAAAACGTCCGGAGTAGTAAGATACATATCTTTTATTTGAACCGTAGGCATATCAATAGTTTTAGTCCATCCCTTACGTACTAATACATCTGCAAGAGTCACAGCAGAAATAATCTTTCCGTCATCTGAAAAGCGGCCGCGTCCTCCAATACCATCACCAGGTCCAATACCGCCAATAAGCTCAAGATCTTCAGCACTCTGGTTTGGTCCTTTCTCAACTGCTCTCCACAGATAATAAGGAGTATTTTGGTCAGGATAGCCAACGGCAACACCGTCATTGTTAACACCCGTAAGGTTCATTTGTGTGTTCACCTTATAAATTGTCTGACCGACAACAGGTACACAACATGCAGAAAGAGCTGCTGCAAGCGTAACAATAGTAATACTTTTTTTCATAATATAAATATTTAGTTTAACTTACGAATCTGTGCGTAAAATTACAAATCTAAATAATATCTTTATACTTTTTCTACAGGACAATACGCCGGACACGAATGTTAAAAAAATTAAGATATAATATAACATTCTGATTTACAACACAATAAAGGGACCGGACAAATTTCAAAAAAAGTAAAAACCAATCATTATGAATTCTGACAAAACATTGTTTTGCAAAAAAGATTGTCGCCGCTTTTATGTAAACATGACAACCATGGCAATAAAAAAGAAACAAGAAAAGGAACAAATAAGAATCTATACAACAGCAGGAACCATAAATCTGCCGATTAAAATCTAATCAGTCATAGACCTGCCAAAATATGATTTTGCAAAACAAGTACGTTGATGTTTCTGTCTTCTTTATGTTTTCTATTTCCATCAACCCTTTCTTTACATATCCATCATGGCAGCGAAAAAGCATGCAGCGATTCTCTTTAAATTCTGTAGGATTCTAATTACAGTTTAGAAAGACAGATATAATGACAAATTAGGAATAAAAAAATCCGCACGTAAAATCTAATTACGTACGGATTATATCTGAATATTTATTATTACGCCTTAAGCATCGATGTTTGCGTATGTGGCGTTCTGCTCGATAAACTGGCGTCGAGGTTCAACGTCGTCGCCCATAAGCATTGAGAATATCTCGTCGGCCTCTGCGGCATTCTCTATCGTAACCTGTTTCAGCAGACGTGTCTCGGGATTCATTGTCGTCTCCCAAAGCTGCTCCGGGTTCATCTCACCCAAACCTTTATATCGCTGAGTGTGTATGCTCTTGCCGTCGTCAACGCCGTTACCATACTTGTCGAGGAATGCCTGGCGCTGCTGGTCGGTATAGCAATACTCCTTCACCTTATTCTTGTATGTGCAGAGATAAAGCGGCGGAGTGGCTATATAGAGATGTCCGTCCTGAATAACCTTAGGCATGAAGCGGTAGAACAGAGTCATTATAAGGGTGTCGATGTGTGAACCATCGACGTCGGCATCGGTCATTATGATAATCTTGTCATAGCGCAACTTTTCGATGTTTGCCTCCTTGTCGTCCTCGCCGTCAACGCCGAAGCGCACGCCTATACTCTGTATGATGTTCATAACCGACTCGCTCTCGAACACCTTGTGCCACATAACCTTCTCCACGTTAAGAATCTTTCCGCGCAGCGGCAGTATGGCCTGTGTGTAGCGGTCGCGTCCCTGCTTGGCAGAACCGCCGGCCGAGTCTCCCTCGACGAGGAATATCTCGCATTCCTTCGGGTCTTTGTTTGAGCAGTCAGCAAGCTTTCCGGGCAGACCGCCTCCGGTCATAGGATTCTTGCGCTGAACGCTCTCGCGTGCCTTGCGTGCCGCGATACGTGCCGTTGCAGCCAGTATCACCTTGTCGCATATCTGCTTTGCCTCCTTCGGATGTTCCTCAAGATAATATGTCAGAGCCTCTGACACGGCCTGCTGAACGGCTCCGGTAACCTCGCTGTTGCCCAGCTTTGTCTTTGTCTGACCTTCAAACTGCGGCTCAGCCACCTTTATCGAGATAACGGCCGTAAGTCCTTCGCGGAAGTCCTCGCCTGCAATCTCTATCTTTGCCTTCTCGATCTGCTTTGATATAACAGGGTCGTTGTCGGCATATTTCTTCAAAGTACGTGTCAGCGCCATGCGGAAACCTACGAGATGCGTACCGCCTTCGATGGTGTTGATGTTGTTCACGTATGAATGGATGTTCTCGCTGTAGTCAGTGTTATACATCACAGCCACCTCGATAGGTATGCCCTGCTTCTCTGTCTTCAGATAGATAACGTCATCGAACAGATGTGTGCGGTGACGGTCGATATAGCGCACAAACTCCTTCAGTCCGTCCTTGGCATGGAACACTTCCTGTCTTGTCTTGCCTTCCTCGTCGGGACGAAGGTCTGTAAGCGTAATCTTTATGCCGGCGTTAAGATATGCCAGCTCGCGCATACGCTTGGCTATTATGTCGTATTTATACAGTGTCGTGGTGAATATTGTAGGGTCTGGCCAGAACTGCTGGCGTGTACCGCGCAGCTCAGTCTCGCCAACCACCTTTACAGGATACAGCGGCTTACCCTTCTCATACTCCTGCTGATATATCTTTCCGTCGCGGAACACCTGTGACAGCATGTGTGTAGAAAGCGCGTTGACGCACGACACACCCACACCGTGCAGACCTCCTGACACCTTGTATGAGCCTTTGTCGAACTTACCGCCCGCATGCAGCACGGTCATCACCACTTCAAGAGCCGACTTATGCAGTTTTTCGTGTTCATCCACAGGGATACCACGACCGTTGTCCTGCACGGTTATAGAGTTGTCTTCGTTTATCGTAACTTCAATATGGGTGCAGTATCCGGCCATGGCCTCATCGATAGAATTGTCCACTGTCTCGTTCACCAGGTGGTGAAGACCCTTCTCGCTGATGTCGCCTATGTACATTGCCGGACGCTTGCGCACGGCCTCAAGGCCTTCAAGCACCTGTATGTTACTGGCTGAATAATTATTCTCGTTGATTTGATTTTCTGCCATTTCGCTTCAATGTAAATTAACGTGCAAATATACAAAAAATCTGCGACACGGCGAAGGCTTTTAACTATAAAAAAGTGAAATGACGGTGTTTAACTACACCATAAGCACCTTTGCCCACAATATTACGGCAAAAGCCCGAAACGGCAGCCAAAGCGGCGCCGCACGCCGTCATGCGCCATGCTCCATGACACTCATGACAACAATAAAAACGCAAGAAAGGAAAGGAGCAAACCGGCAAACAACAAAAAAGGCTGCAATCTTTGTTGATCACAGCCCTTATTGTCTCTTATTTATAATTTAATTTATCCCAATTTGCTGATGTGGCACGCCAGCTTTGACTTAAGATTAGAAGCCTTGTTCTTGTGGATGATATTGGTCTTAGCCAGCTTATCAAGCATCTTCTGTACACTAGGATACAGCTTCAGAGCTTCTTCCTTGTCTGTTATAGCGCGCAGCTTACGCACTGCATTACGCATTGTCTTTGCATAATATCTATTGTGCAATGTTCTTTTCTTCTCCTGACGGATTCTCTTAACTGATGATTTGTGGTTTGCCATCTTTGTTATTATTCCTTTTTATTTTGTTAGTAGTCCCTAGGAGAGTCGAACTCCTCTTTAGAGAATGAAAATCTCTCGTCCTAGCCGATAGACGAAGGGACCATTTGATAAATTTGCGGTGCAAAGGTAGTGGTTTTATTTTAAACCTCCAAATTTTTCTGCAACTTTTTTCTCAAAAACCATAAAATTCTTGTATTTTTGCAGATATGATAACAAAAACAAGGGCTTTAGTGCTGCATTCGTTCAAATATGGAGAGCAACAGATGATTGTTGACTTTCTCACCGAAACATGCGGCAGAACGTCGTGCATTATAAAGATTCCGACATCGGCAAGGGGCAAGCTCAAGAAGCAATACTTCCAGCCGCTGTTCATTCTCGACACCGACATCGACATAAGACAGAACGCCAGACTGCAGCGGCTGAAGGACGCACGCATAGCGGTGCCCTTCACGTCGATACCGTTTAACCCATACAAAACGGCCATCTCGCTCTTCATGGCCGAATTTCTGCGCTGCACCACACGCCGCGAGCAGACCGACCCAACCACATTCTCATATATAGAGAACAGCATCAGATGGCTCGACGGATGCGGCGAGGGCTTTGCCAACTTCCACATTGTGTTCATGATGCGCCTGTCGAGATTTCTCGGATTTTATCCCAATACTGACAACTACGAGCCGGGCGACTGGTTCGACATGAGGAGCAGCTGCTTCTGCCGTCAAAGGCCGATGCACGCCGACGTGCTCAGTCCTGACGACGCGCGCAAGATAGGACTGCTGCTGCGCATGAACTATGCCACGATGCACCTTTACCGCATGTCGCACTTTGACCGCAACAGGATGGTGGACACCATAATAAGCTATTACCGCATACACATGCCCGAACTGCCAGAGCTGAAGTCGCTGCAGGTGCTTAAGGAGCTGTTTGCTGATTGAGCATACACAGATGCCGTTACAGCATCATCTTCTATAAAATAATTATTAATGAAAAAAGAATGGCGCAGCCACGGCATAGACCGCAGTTGCGCCATAATTATAATACCATTCAACTTCTGACTCTACAGCACGCAGCTCATGCAAAACGTTTCATGTAGCGACATAACGCCACAATGGCATGGTGATTCATACTGAAATCAATAGTCGTGCTTCTGCTCCTCATACTGCTGTATGCTCTGTGCCTTCTTACGCTGACGTAGTTTTCCGCCTGATATTGTGTACGACAGCTTTAGTCCTATATAGGCCCATGACTGAGCTTCTCGCGTCTGTAAGCCAGGTCGTTCTTGGTTACTTTTGTTACGCGCGGAGTGTACGGTGGCGTAACGGTGAGTCCTACTTGCAGCCTCTTTTTCATGAAGCTCTTGGCAACAGTCATACCTACATTCCATACAGTGTTCATATAAGTCTCGCCGTTAAAATATTTTTCCGGGTCGTATGCACCGTCGATGTTTATAATCCAGTTATGTTTCAGCCACATGGTGCAAGTAGCATACAGATACCATCTGAACTTGTTGCTGTATCCGTATTCAGGCTGCCGGAACGTATCCCACGCTGCATATCCCGAAACCTTGAAGTATAGCCACTTTGTAGGATACTTGGCCCATTGTACGAGTATCATCTTCGTATCTGCGCCGTCGCTGTTGCGCAACACAGAGCGTGTACTTCCCGGATTGTCAGGATCAGCTTCTTCAGCATAGAATGTGCTTTTTTCCTCTTTCGTATACGAAAGTCTTACGTCAAACTGGTTGAACAGCGACAGCCTTAAATCAACCATATGTCTCGACGGGACATCCAGATAAGGGTTTCCCATACTGTAGTGGTTGGCTCCGTCGTATACTCTGTATGTGCTTATTCCGTCGTAAGGCAACCCGTAGACAGTGCGCTGATAGCTAAGACTGACGTTATGCCGGTGTTTGCGGCTCAGCTCATATCTCAGCACTGCCGAAGGACACAGACTCCAGTAGTCGCGTTTATCTGTCAGTCCGTTGGCAGTTACTTTCAGATTGTTATACTGCACCCTGACGTTTGCGTTATACGAAAGTTTGCCTGCCGCTCCGGAATATGATGCGAATATTGCCGGCTCATGGTCTGTAACGCTCTGACGCATACTCATCACATGCTCTGTCTCGCTAAAGTCAGTCAGTTTATAGTCAAGTCCTGCCATCAGTGTGTTTCCGTTCTGCTGTACGTTCTGCCATGTAGACTTTACACGCAGCAGTTTTGTATAATTGTCGGCATTTTGCGAATAGCCCGGCCTCAAACCAGCCGAGGCTATCACATTATAGTTGTCTTCACGGTTTCTCTTGTACCAAAGGTAGTCGGCCGTGACATTAAGGTTCGATCCTCTGTCGTTTATCTTCCAGTTGTAGAATGCCGTTCCGTTCAGCGTAAGGTTGGTCTGCGGCCTCCACGTAACGGTGCCGTAATCAGCCGTCTGCCCTTCAGCTGTCTCGTTTATGTCGGCCCCAAGCGTACCCTTGTTTCTGAGATATGACACGCCGGCCGTTATTCCCACCTGCCGGTTATGTCCAGCGTCGGCTGTGATGCTGAGCCAGTCGCCGAAGGTGTTAGAATTGTTCATATATTTTTCGTCGCTCACAGAAATGTCTGAACCCGACAGCGTATATGTTCTGTATTTTTCGCTTGACAAGCCCCTGTCGTACATAACGGCGTTATATATAGTAAACCGTCCTGTGCTTCCCATTTGATAACTCTTAAAGCCGTAGCCGTCATATCCGTTTTCTGTCTTTGCCGACGTCTCGCCTCCGATGCCTATCAGATAACCCTTTTCTCTGTGTTTCAGCCAGATTCTCATTATTCCGCCGGGATTGCCCGCGCTCTCTGAGCCGTTGTTGAAATAGTCGACCTCTATGCGCTCTATCAGTTCCGGGCGCAGCATCTTGAGCTGTTCACGGTTAACAATCTTGACTCCATCTATATAAATGGCGCTTGCGGCCTGGTTGTATATAGATACAGAGCCGTCTGTCGAGCTAACATAAGGCAGCAGCGACAGCATCTGGTCCATGGTCAACATATCCGAGAGTTTACTGTTGGTCAGGTTCAATGAGAATCCGTTGGCCTTCTGCCTTATTCTCGATGTAACCACAGTTATGTTGTCGAGACTCATGTCGCGGTTTATGGAGTCTATGACAGCCGAATCAGACACAACGCCGTTATTTTCATTAGCCACGGCACAAACATCTATCGAAAACGGCAATAGCGTTGTTAGAAATAAAATGATGTTTTTCATAAGCAAATATCCCTTTTCGCCATGCACGCAGAATTGCCGGATTTGTGTCGGTGTCTTGTCTGCTGCACAGTGGCTTTATTTTACATTCAATTCAATAAAATTATTGCTAAAATCATGCCACAATATGTATCTCTCTGTTAATCAACGAGATAACCATATTTCGCATTTTTGCATGTGTCTAAATATTTGACAGCAGTGTATAAATATTAGACACTCTGCGCCTTTACAGATGCTGATATGATGCTGTAGTGCCTGCCAGGATTTACTTATATAATACATTTGAATTCTTCATTCTTCACTTTCGTAAGAGGTTTTAATCTTTATTTTTTAATTGCGCTCAGCGCCTGCCTGCTCTTCACTTACGGAACATCACTTCGTGGTAAAAACTTAGGACAAAATATTTTTCCAATCTAGAAAAGCAGAGTATAACGGATGTTAATTAATTCAGACAAAAGCGGCGGAGCATTAACATACGTTCACGGACAAGACTGAATAAAAGGCTTAAACATGAATTTTTTGAGGTGTAAAAGCATGGCCTACGGATAAAAAACAGGCATGTCTTGCAACGGAAACGGGCCACTTTTGCACCGTAAACGGCAAAGTAATATTTTTTAACTGTTAAGCTTTTGTCTTTAAAACAGTATAAAGCACTGAACGACAACAGGTTAGCGAAAACGCGCATTTTTCGCCGTTTTTCGCGCCAAATCACGGATTCGTAATGAGCATCGTCATTCTGAGAGCGTTAAGTGGACTGGTTCATGTAAGAAAAGCTGACAAAAGACCATAATGAAGCTGAGCGGAAAGAACTAAAGAACAATGTGCGGCATTGTACAAACAATAATTATGAATTGCGAAACGAAGTTAGGCGAAAGCCGATCGTGAATTATGAATTATGAATTGTTAATTATGAATTATAAATTAAGATTCGTATATTTGCATGCTCCCCTGCCCTGCCTCGCCATACGGCACGAAGAAGACAGGCATGGGAAAGCCGACATGCAGACGGAAAGATGCTTGCGGACATAACGGCTGAAACATCACTATGCACAAATAATATAATATTATGGAAAAACATTTTAAAAGGACTTTTATGGCATTATGCCTGGCCGCGTTGCTCATGCCGGGCATGACGCATGCGCAAAAGACAGGCTACGTGCCGGCGCCCGAAAACCTGAAGGCGCGCAAAGAGTTTAGCGACAACAAGTTCGGGATATTCCTCCACTGGGGCATCTACAGCCTTTTCGGACAGGGCGAGTGGTATCTCAACAGCGGCGGGCTCAACTGCCACGAGTATGCCAAGGCCGCATCGGCTTTCTACCCCTCGCGCTTCAACGCGAGCGAATGGGTTAAGGCCATCAAGGAGGCAGGAGCGCGGTATATATGCATCACCACACGCCACCACGACGGCTTCTCGATGTTCGACACAAAATATTCCGACTATAACATTGTTGACGCCACGCCCTTCGGACGCGACGTGATAAAGGAGCTGGCAGACGAGTGCCACAAGCAGGGCATAAAGCTTCATCTGTATTACTCTCACCTCGACTGGACGCGCGAAGACTACTATCCGCTGGGCAACACGGGCCACAGGACGGGCAGAAAGAACCACGGCAATTGGGAGAGCTACTATGAGTTTATGAACAACCAGCTGACCGAGCTGCTGACCAACTACGGCGAGATAGGCGCAATATGGTTTGACGGAGTGTGGGACAAGCCCGACTTCGACTGGCGACTTGGCGAGCAGTATGCCATGATACACCGCCTGCAGCCGGCATGCCTCATAGGCAACAACCACCACAGGGCGCCGGTTGAGGGCGAAGACTTCCAGATGTTTGAGCGCGACCTGCCGGGCGAGAACACTGCGGGCCTTTCTGACGAAAGCGAGATAGGCAGTCTGCCGCTGGAAACATGTCAGACGATGAACGGAATGTGGGGATATAAGGTGAGCGACCAGAACTACAAGTCGGACACAACGCTCGTAAGACTGCTCGTGAGGGCTGCCGGCAAGGGTGCCAACCTGCTTATGAACATAGGGCCGCAGCCTGACGGACAACTGCCGGCAGTGGCTCTTGAGCGCCTTAAGAGCATGGGCAAGTGGCTGTCTGAATATGGCGAAACGGTGTATGCCACCACGGCGGGCGACGTGATGACTGCCGAATGGGGCACCACGACGCGCAGCGGCAACAAGCTTTATGTGCACATCCTTGCCGACGACATGCCGAAGATGATATTGCTGCCGCTGAAAGGCAAAGTGAAGAGCGCCGTATTATTTGATACAGGCAAAAAGATAAGTCATGAAAACGTAAGCGGCGGCGTAGTGCTGCACACTGCCGACCTTACGCCGGCGATAGACCGAATAATAACACTGACTGTGAAATAAGTGAAGAGGAAAAAATTAAGTGAAGAGTGAAGAACGAAGAGTGAAGAATTCAATAGTCTGTTGTGTGTTATAGAATGTCGTCTATGCTATAATGCTATTCAGTTTTATATGCTATTGAATTCTTCACTCTTCGTTCTTCACTCTTCACTTATACTTATATTCCCACTCCCAAAGTAAAGAATGCGCCGTTGTATGAACCTATTCCGGCTGTGCGCGAACTCATGTGGCGGAAACTTACGCCGAAATCAAACTTCAGAGGACCTCGCCCAACCCTGAACATTACGCCAAGGTCGTAAGCCACGTTCTTCCAGTCGGCATGACCGACGCTCGTCGACACCGTGCCGCGAAGGTCTATGGCCGTAACGTCGTCCTTATAGAACGTATAGCCCAAACCTCCACCAAGATTCTGCGAAGTGACGTAAGTCTTCAGTCCGTCGGCATCACAATGGCCGTAAATGCTCTCGCCATGAACAAAGGCATACATACGCGGAATAAACCTGTAGCCTATGTCGGCATTGAGGGTAAGCGGATGCATGTTGTTGCAGCCTGTTCCTGCACTCACTCCGAGATTGATAACAATTTTATCGAAAAAACACTTTTCGTTCGACGCGTTCTGCGCTCCGGCTGTAGCCATGGCCATAAGAAAGGCCAACAAGAACAATAATTTCTTCATAGTAAAAAACATTTTTAGTTTGTGCTTTTTACTTTAACACGTACAACACGCCGTATTGTGACATCGTTTTTAGTAAATTAACATTAACGGCAAAAAAGATTCACAACATTTTTTCATCTTGAACACGTGGGGACTACGAAAATGAAGAATGAAGAATTCAATAGTATATAAAAGCTGAGCAATCACAATATTGACAATCTTGATTGCGCCTTACAATACAAAAACAGACTATTGAATTCTTCACTCTTCGTTCTTCACTCTTCACTTATTTTGCTCCTTTGGGCGCCGGCAGGAAATATGCAATGACTGTAAGGACAAGCATTAAGATCCAGAAGCTGCTCATACCGGCATCTACCGCGTAGCTCACAGCCACGCCTATCAGGCAGATAACGATGTCTAAGACCGAAAGGACCGACCTTGACGTATAACGCGAAAGGAAGCCGCGCGCATCCTTAACCAAATCTTTTATCATCAGCACAACCATCAGGACAAGACACAGAACTATTAATCCCCAGACGGCATAATCTGCCGCAGGCACGCTGCCAAACAGCGGCTCAAGTGCAAACAGAAGAAGAAAGATGCTGAAAACAATTTCAAGCTTGCCGGTCTTTAAATCTATTTTTCTCATAGGCTTGTTGTTTAAAAAAATATTTATAGGTTTAAATCACAAAACATCAAACTTAAACAGCTTTTTCCGCATGGAGGAATATCTAACACTCGACACGAAGATTATCAGCGACAAAGCCGTCAGCACTATCATGCCGGCACAAACAGACATTCTGTAATGCCGCATTATAACGTGCTGATATGGTTCAGCAGCTCTTGTAGCCTTATGTTCACAAAGTTAGGAAAAATCCTGGACATTTTCAACTTTCTATAAGTTTATTTCGGTTCATCACCGATATCCATTGAAATATAAGCGTTCAGAGCCGCACGACAGACACAACGCAATAACCCGGCCGAATAATAACCGGTCGGATTATCACATTAAATTATTAATACTGTTCAAATTTTTCACAACGCTTTTCCGTAACCGTCAAAAAGGAAGCAGCATGAAAACAGTAAAATACACCATGGCCAGCAGAGCCAACACCTCTAATGCCAGTTCCAGCTTGTCAAAGCGGGTGCTTTCATTGTTTTTCAATAAAGACGTCAGTGTTACAAGCACCAGCGGCAAAATCATAAAGGAATACCTCAGTTCTATTCCAAACAACACAAAACCCCACCATACAAGACCTATAAGGAGTATGAGGGAAAGAATTATTACTTTTGCTTTTTTCATAAGGCACTAAAATTAAATTTAACCACCATAATCATTAAAAACTTCAACGAAGTTAAATAGAGAGAGAGTAAAGCAACAAATGTAATTTTCTACAGATTTATACTCACAAGAATATGCGCAACAAACCATTATCATGCCTAAGCACGCAGGGACGTACCCCAGGTGCGTCCACCTTTACATCAATCATATATAACGCTTTCGGACGCACCTGGGGTACGCCCCTGCAATATCACGTTGTTTTCGTTCCCTTTGGTGTCGGCAGAAAATATACAGCAACAAAACAGATAAACAGAAAAATCCACCAACTACCAGAATTTGAGCTGAACGCATAGCCTACAGCCAGGCCTATAAGACATATTACGGCATCAACAATCCAAAAGACCGACCTCGATGTATAACTCGAAATGAAGCCGCGCGCATCCTTAATCAGATCTTTCACCAAGAACACAAGCATCAACACAGCGCACACAGCCATCAACCCATAAATTAGATAATCTATCACAAGTATGTCTCCAAACACAGGCTCTACGGCATATAAAAGCAGAAGAGTGCTGAAAAGGATATCTAACCTGTCTTTCCTAAAACTTATTCTACTCATAGCTTATGATTTTAAGATTATTGCTTAAACATTTTTATATCACGCAAGACAAATTGTCAATGCAGTCAGAAATATTTTTATCGTTATGCTAAATAGTCCGTGTATTTGTTTGCAAATGTAGGCAAAAACTAAAGTCGTTATTTATTTTAGTAAGTTCTTTTCGGTTCATTTCTAATAAATTACAGTTTACGTAGGATTTATTCAGAGCCATACAAAAGACTTAACGGGTATGCTCCGGCCAAACCAAAATTAGTCGGAGCATAAAATATATAAGTTAATAATTCTGCCACAAGCTACCAATCAGATTATATACCGAAACCTATCGTGCCGTAGAATCCATTATAATTGCCCACACCTGCCGTGCGCGAATTGATATGACGGAAACCAAGTCCTAAATTCATCTTAAGTTTTCCGCCAACGTGAAAAATAAGAGCTGCATCATAAACGACATGCTTCCAGTCGGCATCGCCAATACTTGAAGAGACAGTTCCACGAAGGTCAACGCCAACATTGTCTACTTGATAAAGCGTGTATCCAAGACCTCCACCCAGCACACAACTCTTTGAATATGTCTGGCCATGATTATCATCTGAAAGTCCATAAAGGCCACCAGCATGAACAAAGGCATACATACGCGGAATAAAACGATAACCGAGGTTTGCACTAAGTTCAAGAGGACTGACTCCATGACACTTTGTGCCCACACCGACATTAAGTTCCGCTACAAGCCTATCGACAAACTTGCTTTCATTTGAAGCATTCTGAGCCACTGTTCCCAAGCTGATCAACAACAGAGAAATGATTACCAAAAGTCTTACTTTCTTTTCCATATTTTATCACGTATTTAAATTAGATTTTTTATTTGCATCAGATTTTTCTAATCTCAAAATTAGATTATCGTTTAAACATCTCCAAATTTAAGAATGATTATTTGGGGGCGGTGTCACAATTACAAAATGCGTCTAAATCATTATGTTTCAAGCATTTACTTAGCATATAATAGTTTCATGAGAGCGAAAATTGTGACGTTTTAAATAAGCACAAGGATAAAAAACCTCTTAAATGCACATGCTTTTCAACATAAATTGATTAATTTTGAAACAACAAAAAACATGACATTAATGAAAAGACTTTTATTATTCTCTATAGCAATAATATTCATCCTTTGCAGCTGTAATTACAACAGCGAAACACACAAAAAACTCGTTTTGGCAGATACATTGCTATATCAAACAAAAAATGATTCAGCTATGGAAGTGCTTAAAAGCATCAGCGTTGAGAATCTAAAGGATGAAAGCAACAGGGCATATTATAATCTTTTGATGACGCAAGCAAGTCATGTTTTATATATGCCTCCTATGCCCGACTCCATCATAAACGGATGCATTGAATATTACACCAAACAATACGATGCAGAAAAACTTGCTAAAGCTTATTACTATAACGGAATTATACTAACAAATAAAAACAATTATCAAAAGGCCATTAATTCATTAAAGAGGGGGGAACCTCATGCAAAAAAATCCAAGAATAAGGTACTTATACATCATATTGCAGAAAATCTTTCTTTCATCAATCTAGAAATCGGCAACTTAAATACGGCCTTAACATACGCACACATTGCCTTAAATAAAGCATCAGAAATGAAAAGGGAATCGTGGATTGCAGAAGATTCGTATCGTATGTCAGCTATTTTCGGTGCAAAAGCCATGCTAGACAGTTCTAATTTCTATATGAATAAGGCATTAAAATATGCAGCATCTTTACAAAAGCAACTAAGATCCGACTTCTATGCTAACGTAAGTGCATATTATTATAACATAAACAAGCTTGACTCTGCCGAGAAATATATATTAATGTCCATAAAAGCCAAGCCGACGGCAAGAGCGGAATTTATACTCGGAGTGATATCTATGGAAAAGGGACGAAAAGCCGAGGCATGGAGACTATATGAAAAGGCTGTAGCAGACGGCGACTTCGACATCAAGGCTGAAGTGCTGGCGTGGATGTCTGACGTAAAGAAGGAGCAGGGCGAATATAAGGAGGCCATGAAGCTGGCGGAAAGGAGCAAGGCAGCTGAAGACAGCATGAAGGCAATACAACGGACTGAAGATATGCTCGCGCTGCAGAAAAGCATAGAGAAAGAAGAGGCCGTGAAGAATGCCGGACAATGGATGCCGGCTGCAGCAACGGCCATCGCAGCGCTCGCAATTATCATCATAGCTGCAGCCGTATACCACAGAAAGAAGATGAGCCGGGCAAGAAACCTGATGGAGGAAGACAGGGAGAAGATAGAGATGTACACGCAGCAAATGGAGAGCATGGCGGCATCGGGCAAGGACAGGGAAAAGGAAATAAAGAAACTGAAAAAGAAGATTGAAGACATCAGAAAGCATGAGGCTGAAACAGTGAGCCGCGGAAAAAGGCTGCACAAAGAGATTGCCGAGGGCGGAACGACCGTAAAATGGAACAAGGACGACTTTGAGGCATTCATCGAATACTTCAGAATTGAATATGCAGAAAAAGCAAGAGAGGCTGAAAGCAGATACGGCAAGCTGACAACAAACAGTCTGTTTGCACTCTCGCTGATAACCATAGGCTTCAGCGACAAGGACATTCAGCGCATTATGGCCATAACTCCAGGAGCGCTGAGAACTATCAAATACAGACTGAAAAAGCAAATTAAAATGGTGAATTGAGAATGGAGAATTGAGAATTTTATCAGCAGAACTTATCATACTGAACTTACAAAACACGGCAAACTATGATGCAAAAGGTATGCTTTTGCATGCTGAAACGTGGCCTTTCAGGGTGCCAAAGTATGCCTTTAGGAAAAATGAAAACGGCAATAATAAAGAATGTTGACTATTTACTGACTCAGGTTGACCGAAACATGGATTATCGCTGATAAAAGTTGACTCTTCGTGATAAGTCATGCAGCATAACATAAGGATCAATTTTATTTTTATAAAAAACTCATCACTCGTCACAACCGTGCATAACAAACTGTAAATCAAGATGTTAAAGCGTGACGAGTTGCCGGCTAAACTCATCACGGCTGATGTGTGAGCCACGAGCGTGACGAGTTGAAAGCGCAACTCGTCACACTGTAACACCATGTGTATCAGTGCGTTATACGCCATTGTGACGAGTGACGAGTTTTTTTTAATAAAATAGTTAGAGGAGAATGTTCTGTTTTAGGAGTTAAAGTAGATAAAGGAGTTAGAAGAGTTAAAGTCGTATGCTTTGTTTTTAGGAGTTAAAGTAGATAAAGGAGTTAGAGAAGGTAAAGTCGTATGCTTTGCTTTTAGGAGTTAATGACACTGTCCAAAATTTTGTGCAAATGGAAACAAAGTTCTGTTGCCGGTACATCAAAAAAACAAATCAGCCTGAGCAGACTGTTTAGTCCGTTCAGGCTGATTTATTATTTTATATCAGAAAGAAAATGCTTAGGCAAGCAGTTTCTTTACGATGCCGGAAATAATGCGGCCGTCGGCCTTGCCAGCCATCTGCTTTGAAGCCACACCCATAACCTTGCCCATGTCCTTCATGCCTGCGGCACCTGTCTGGGCTATAATTTCCTTTACGGCAGCCTCAATCTCTTCCTCTGTCATAGGCTTCGGCAGGTATGCCTCAATGACGCTGACCTGTGCCAGCTCGGCGTCTGCAAGGTCCTGACGGTTCTGCTGCACGAATGTGGCAGCCGACTCTTTGCCCTGCTTGGCAAGCTTGGCAAGAATCTTCATGGCGTCGGCATCCTCGAGAGTGTCGTTGGCTCCGGGAGCTGTCTTTGCCTCAAGAAAAACTTTCTTAATGTTGCGCAAGGTCTCAAGACGCACCTTGTCGCGGGCCTTCATGGCCTCCTTTATATCGTTGCTTATCTGATCGAATAACATTTTAATTATGAATTAAAAATTATGAATTATGAATTGTCAATCATCCAAACTTTATTGTTCCCTGTATCTTGCTGTCCTCGCTCTCGGCCTTCTTTACCTGTCCCATAGACTGGTTGCGTATCTCCTCAAGCTCCTGACGTGTGCGCTTGTATGTAGGCGTCGACTCAACAGAAGATATTACGTCGTCGTTGTCGAGGTCTTCCTGGCGGAAGATGTATATGTGCGGACGGCGCTTGTATTTAGAGCTCTTTCCGTCGGTGCCGTAGTAGTGTTCACGCTTTGCGCGGCGCTCGGCAGCCTTCTCCTCCTCCTCAGCACGGCGTTCATTCTCCTCCTGAGAATGCTTCTTGTAGTGCTCGTTCATGCCGTCGACATTCTCTATGCCGAATCCTGTGGCGAGGATGGTAACCTTCACTCTGTTGCCCAGTTCGGGGTCGGTGGCAAGTCCCCACTTTATCTCGAAGTCGTTGCCAAACTTGGCCATAAAGTCGTTCACGTCGTTCATCTCCTCCATCATGAGGCCGTTGTTGCTGTTCTTGTCGCTGCAGAACGATATGCTGAGCAATATCTTCTTTGCGTTGAACACGTCGTTGTCGTTGAGCAGAGGTGAGTTGAGCGCGTCCTCAATGGCACGCTTCACACGGCCCTCGCCTTCGCCGTAGCCTGTACTCATGATGGCCACGCCGCCGTCCTTAAGCACGGTCTTCACATCGTTGAAGTCGAGGTTTATCAGTCCGTGAACGGTGATAATCTCGGCTATGCTCTTGGCAGCAATGCTCAGGGTGTCGTCGGCCTTTCCGAAGGCATCAAGGATAGACAGTTCCGGATAAATCTCGCGCAGGCGCTCGTTGTTGATTACGAGCAGGGCGTCGACGTGCTTCGACATCTCTTCAACGCCGTCGAGGGCCTGGTCGATCTTGCGTTCGCCCTCAAAGCGGAACGGTATGGTAACGATGCCGACGGTAAGTATGCCCAGATCCTTTGAAACGCTGGCAATGACAGGAGCCGCACCGGTGCCGGTGCCTCCGCCCATTCCGGCTGTGATGAATGCCATCTTGGTGCCGTCGTTGAGCATAGCCTTAATGTCTTCAAGGCTCTCCTCGGCTGCCTCGCGCGCCTTTGCAGGCTTGTTGCCGGCTCCGAGTCCTTCCTTGCCGAGCTGCAGGTGCACGGGTACGGGCGAGTCGTTGAGTGCCTGGTTGTCAGTGTTGCACAGAACGAACGACACGTCGTGTATGCCCTCGCGGTACATGTGGTTAACGGCGTTGCCTCCACCGCCGCCTACTCCGATCACTTTTATTATGCTCTTCTCTTTTTCGGGCTCACCGAAATCCACTATTCTATGTGTATCAGCCATATCTCGTCTTTATTTTTTTTCGTAGTTATAAGTTTGTAGCAGCGCAGCCATGTCAATATTATTCGTCCTCAGAGACAAGGCTTCTGAACCAGTTCTTGAGCTTTGTAACATGAGGCTTCATGCCCTTCTTTTCCTTGTCGGCATCATCCTTCGGCTTAACTTCGGGCTCGCTCTCCTTCCTGGCAGCCTCTTCGGCAGCCTTGCGGCGCATCTCCTCAATCTTCAGCTTCTCGGCTTCGGTGAGCACTACGCCCTCGTTGTTGCGCTGCTGTACGTGAGTTCCGCCCTGCATGCCGGCAGCCGGCTTAGGCTTGTCGGCACCGAAGAGGTCGCTGTGCTCGCTGTACTCTTCGCCGGCGCAGTTCATGTCGCCCTTGGCCAGGATGCCCAGCACGGTGTTCATCATGCCGTTGTGGGCGTTTATGTCGTTGTTGTTAGAGTTGATGGTCTGCGTAACAAACTTCGCAATACGTATTTTCTCTATATGCGTGTGGTTTCTGAAGGCCATGTCGATGTTCTTCATGTTAGAGCCTCCACCGGTAAGGATGATACCGCCAAGCAGTCTGTCGGCATACTCGGCAGGAACCTGATACCACACGTTCTCGATAATCTCCTGAAGTCTGCCCTCTACGATCTCGATAAACTTGCGGCTCTCTATGCTGCGGTCGGCATCGATGGGGAACATCAGGGTGTTGTCTATCTCGTTGTTGTCAGTATAAGCATTTCCGTATTTCAGCTTCATCTTCTCGGCGTTCTCATCGTCCATCTGCAGCGAAGCGATATCCTTGGTGATGTTGTTGCCGCCGAGAGGTATGACAGCAAGATGGCGAAGAATATTCTTATAGTAAACAGAAACAGTGGTGGTATCGGCACCAAGGTCAACGAGCACGCATCCTGAACGCTTCTCAGAGTCGGACAGCACGCTGTCGGCCAGCGCCAGCGGCGCCAGATACATCTCGGCAATGGCAATGCCGGCAGTGTCGAAACACTTGTTGAGGTTGCGGTAGAAGGTCTTGCGCCACAATATGTTGAGGAAGTTGCCCTCAAGGCGGCTGCACTGTATGCCCACGGGATCGAGCTGCAGCTGGTTGTCGACCTTATACTCCTGTGTGGCCGCGTCAAGAATTTCCTGTTCAGGATAAGACATGTTACGGTTGGTGTCCATAAGCTCGTTTACCATCTCCTGCGTAACGATGGTGTCGCCCAATAAGTCTTTGCCTATCACGTTCTTCTCGCTTCTGATAGACTGACCTCCCACGCCCACATACACCTGAGCTATCTCAGACTTGAGGGCGGCAGACAGTTTCTTGACGATGTTGGACACACACTGAACGGTCTGATTTATATTGTAGACGACGCCCTTGCGTATAAACGACGAAGAGTCTTCCTTCACAACGGCGAGCACAGAGATGCTGCCGTCAAGATTCTTCTTGCCCGCAATGCCCGTAACCTTTGATGAGCCTAATTCTATTGCTACTATAAAATCCTTTGCTGCCATACGTTATCAATTTGTTGTTTCTGTTTTATTTAAATATCTGCCTTTTTCTTCTTTTTGCATATTATCTGGTTGTCAAACTCCAGATCTATATAAGAATATTTGTTCCATCCGGCCTGACTGAGTCCGTATTTGTAAAACTTCTTCAGACGGTCCATCTTCTTCTGCACAAAACCTTGCACAAGAGCCTTGCGGCGGTTGACATATTTTGTCTGCGGGATGTTGCCCAGATAAACTATATGCTCGCCGACGCGCGGAACAAGCTCAACGCCAAGGTCGGGCAGTATGTTTATCTGCACTATCTGATTCTTCCAGAAGTCATCCTTCATCAGCTCGATGGCCAGATAAGAGAGATAGTTGCGGGCATACCAGCGGCTTATGTTGCCTGTGGCTATTATCAGATCTGACGTGTACTTTGAGTTGGGCATTATGCCGCCCTGATCGTCAAGATAATAGTCGTCGCCACGCGAGTTTTTCACCCTTACGATAGGCAGACGCTGCGTGATGCTTATAAAGACGTTGCCGTCCTTTGTCTTATAGCACTGTGCAGTGTTGACAAAGGGCGTGTCCTTCAGCTTGTCCTCGATGTCGCGAGGGTTGATGTCGGCAAGTTTCTTCTTAAACGGATAAAGGCGGCTCCGCTCAAGAATGCGCTTCACCTCCTTTGCACTTAGGAATCCGTTTGTACTTTCATCCTCAACATTAATGGTAACCTTAGTACACACGCTATGTGTCTCTGCCGGATGATTGAACGATGTCATCGCCATCACCAGGTAAACCGCAAGAAACACGTCGAGCGTTATGAATATGGTTCTTTTAAGTTTCTGATGCATTTACTTATACTTGTCTTGAAGTATTTTCTCTATCTGTGGCACATAATTGTCGAGGTCGCCGGCACCGAGCACCACGAGCACCTCGAAATCATTGTCTTTGACGAACGAGAGGACATCCTCCTTGTGTATCATCTTCTTCTCCACGCCTTCCTTCAGGTTGTCGTAGATAAGCTGCGACGTAACGCCGGGGATAGGCTCCTCGCGTGCGGGATATATGTCGCAGAGCACAACCTCGTCGAGCATGCTCAGGCTGTCGGCAAAGTCCTTATAGAAGTCGCGCGTGCGGGTGTAGAGATGGGGCTGGAAGATTACGGTTATCTTCTTGTCCCTGTAAAGCTCGCGTATGCTCCTTGCGCTCTGGTAGATTTCCTTTGGATGGTGTGCGTAGTCGCTGAGGAAGACAATCTTGTCGTTCTTTATCTTGAAGTCGAAGCGGCGGTCAACGCCACGGTATGTCTTCATGCCATACTTAAGTTCCTCGCTTGAGCATCCGTTGAGCTGTGCCATGGCCATGGCCGCAATGCCGTTCTCGATATTGATGGGCACGGGCTGACCGAGCTGCACTCCGCGTACGGTTTCTATGGGCGAGATGAAGTCGAACGAGATGTTGCCGTTCTCAATCACGATATTCTCGGCATGGAAGTCGCCGCTGTCAAGACTGTATTCATACACCTTAACACCGGGCTGCACCTGAGCTTTCATCTCGAGGCCCTTGTGTATGATGAGCGCTCCGCCGGGCTGAATCAGCGAAGAGTAATGGGCGAAGCTCTCAAGATAGGCCTCCTTGGTGCCGTATATGTCGAGATGATCGGGGTCGGTAGATGTTATGACGCTCATCCACGGACGGAGCCAGTGGAAGCTGCGGTCGAACTCATCGGCCTCGATAACCACGAAGTCGCTCTCCTTGCTCAGTATGTAGTTAGAGCTGTAATTCTTTGATATGCCGCCGAGAAAGGCGTTGCAGTCGACGTGGCTCTGATGCATGATGTGGGCGCACATGGTTGACGTGGTGGTCTTGCCGTGCGTGCCGGCAAAGCAAAGGCCCTTGTGTGAGCGTGTGAGCATGCCCAGCACCTGGGCGCGCTTCTCAACGTCGAAACCGTTCTCACGGAAGTAAACCAGCTCCTTGTGGTCTGCCGGTATGGCCGGGGTGTAGATCACGAGCGAAGACTTCTGGTTTCTGCAGGCATGCGGTATCTCGTCGATGTTTTCTTCATAATGAATAAGCATGCCTTCTTTCTCGAGCTGCGTTGTCAATGCAGAAGGAGTTTTGTCGTATCCGGCAACGACAACGCCTCTGTGCAGGAAGTAACGGGCTATGGCGCTCATGCCTATGCCGCCTGCTCCTACAAAATATACAGCTTTAATCTCTTTCAGTTCCATTATTTTATTATTCTCTACAGAAACGGACTTTTGTCCGCCAGGGCTGATTGCAGCCCTGCATCTGCTTTTGCAATTTATTTTAGTATTCTATATAATTATTGTCTGTGGCCTACTTACCCTCCGCATCAGTGTCCGCGGCGTGCGAGCTTAACCACTTCGTTGGCTATTATGTCGGCCGAGTCGGGAAGCGCGAGCTTCAGTATGTTCTCGCTAAGTTCTTTCAGTCTGGCATCGTCTTTCACTGTCTGCAGCGCCAGTTTAACCACCTCAGCAGGAGCGTCGGCGTCCTTTACATACAGAGCAGCGTTCTTGTTGACCAGGGCCATGGCGTTCTTTGTCTGATGGTCTTCGGCCACATTGGGCGAAGGAACAAGGATAACCGGCTTGCCTATGAGGCAGAACTCTGATATGCTGCTTGCTCCGGCGCGGCTTATCACCAGGTCGGCGGCCTTGTAGGCAGCGCCCATGTCAGAGATAAAGTCGGTTACGTGAAGCGACGGAACCGTTCCGCGCTGCTTCAGTTCAGCCATTATCGACGCGTTATAGTATTTCCCGGTCTGCCATATAAACTGCACACCTGACTCTTTTATCATGTCGAGATTCTGAAGTACGCTCTCGTTGACCGTTCTCGCGCCAAGGCTTCCGCCTACGATGAGGATGGTCTTCTTGTCTTCAGACAGCCCGAAGCTCTTAAGGGCCTCAGCCTTTGTCAGCTTTGTGTCGAGCAGGGCCTGACGCACGGGATTACCGGTCTTGACAATCTTGTCTGCCGGGAAGAATCTTTCCATGCCGTCGTAGGCCACGCAGATACGGTCTACCTTCTTCGACAGTATCTTGTTGGTGACGCCTGCATAGGAGTTCTGCTCCTGAATGAGGCACGGTATGCCCATCTTCGTACACTGGTTGAGCATCGGACCGCTGGCATATCCGCCCACTCCGACGGCAGCCATTGGATTGAACTTGCGTATAATCTTCTTCGCCATCTGCTGGCTCTTCCATATCCTGTAAAGAACCACCACATTCTTAAGCATGTTCTTTCTGTTGAAGCCGCTTATAGGAAGTCCTACAATCTCATAACCGGCAGCAGGCACGCGCTGCATCTCCATGCGTCCTAACGCTCCGACAAACAGTATTTTAGCTTCGGGATACTTTGCCCTGATTGCGTTAGCTATCGAAACAGCCGGAAATATATGGCCTCCGGTGCCGCCTCCGCTTATAATTATTCTAAGTTCATCTTCCATATGTCCTTACACCTTATTATTTCGCAAAAGTAATCAAAATTTTTCTTTTCAGATAATTTTAAATAATATTTTTCTGGCTTATTAAAAAAATATCCGGACACTGCGCACGGCGGCAAGACCGACAAGCCGACACACAAACGCCAGACAGAAAATTATCTGACAAAAATGTGTCTCGGCTTTGTTGGCAGACCGTCGCAGCGGCCGTGTCTTACTAAATATTATCGCATTAGTACGATGGCTATCTTCCGAGCCATGACTCAGGATTCAGCTTTGCCGTTCCGCGCCTGAGCTGGAACTGCAGTATGTTGTCCTCGCCTACCACGCCTAAGGCCTGACGGGCGCTGACGTGCTGTCCGCGGTGTACGCTTACGGAGCGCAGGTTGCAGTAGACTGAAATATAACTGCCGTGGCGCACCATGACAACCATCGTTCCGCCGAAGCCGAACACGGCACTGACTTCTCCGTCGAATATAGAGCGTGCCGACGCTCCGGGACTTCCGAGGATATTTATTCCCTTGTTGTCGAGCTTAACGTTCTTAAGTCCTTCAACATTATATTGTCCGAAATGACTCACAATGCGGTAAGAGCCCGTGATAGGCATCGGCAGGCGGCCGCGGTTGCGCTCAAAACTGCCGCTGAGCTTGCGGTCCTGCGAATCGAAGGCGACGGCCTCCTTGGCCTCCTTCTTGGCACGAGCCACCTCGTTCTCATGCCTCATCTCCTCCACCTTGGCCTTGCGTTCTGCTGCCACGCGGTCGGCCTCAGCCTCACGTGCGGCCTGTTCTGCCCTGGCTTTCTCCTCGGCGCTCTTGCGCTCGGCTGCTCTTGCTTCGGCTTTCAGGCGTTCCTCGCGTGCCTTAGCCTCAGCCACACGGCGTGCATTCTCGCGCGCTGCTGCCTCGGCGGCAGCCTTCTTGCGTGCAAGTTCCTCTGCCCTGCGCTTTGCGGCAGCTGCAGCGGCAGCGGCTTTTCTGCGGGCTTCAGCCTCAGCCCTTGCCTTGGCTTTAGCCACTTCTTCGGCTATGAGCTTGTCGATCTGCGCATTGAGGGCTGCGTCCTTCTTGCGCTGGTCGGCAATGATGGTCTGTATCGTCTTCTGCTGCTTCTGCAGTGTGTTCACCACCTGCTGCTGCTCGGCCTGCTTGCCTTGCAGCGCAGCCTGTTCCTGCTGTCCCTTATAGAGCAGGTTGTTCTTCTGTCCCCTGACCTTCTTCAGCTCGTTGTTCTTTGCCTCTATCTGGCTTTGCTTGGCTTTCACCATCTCGCCCTGGGCACGCTGATAGGCGGCATACTCGCGGACGAACCTCAGACGGCGGTACATCTGGGCAAAGTTCTTGGCGCTGAAGATGAACATCAGCTTGTCCTGTATGGTGCGGTTGCTGGCCATGTACCGCATCGACTTTATGTATTTGGCCTTGCGGTCCTGCAGCTGCTGCTCGAGCGTAGAGAGCTGGTTCTTGAGCAGCTGTATGTTTCCGTCGATGTGGGTAATGTCTTTCTGTATTCCGTCGATAGACTTCTGCCGCTGGTCGATTTCGCTGTTTATCATCATCAGGTTGTTGAGCCGCTTCTTTACGTCGGCCTTATTGGCACGCAAGAGGCGCTCCTGCTCCTTTATCTTGCGCTGAACGCTCGCGCGCTGGTTGCGGAGTCCCCTGATAGAGGCGTTCGAATAGTTGGCAGTCTTGGCCGACTTCTTCGTGCTGCGCTTCTTCACCACGCGCTTTGTCGTGGTCTTTTTCTTGGCTGTCTGCTTTTTCTGAGCCAGCGAAGGCGCCACCAACGACAATGCCAGCAGAAATATTAGTATTCTTCTCATTTATAACTTTAAGATTCTGTTAATTACGTCCTGCGGATCCACCTTTTTATATTTATCCGACACAGAAGTGCGCGTCTCCCAGTCGGCCGACGTGTCGAGTCCGCTCATTGATATGTTCACGGCCACGCCGTTGGCTCTCTTCACCGCGCTGCTCTTCATCATCAGGGTGATGTCAGTAGGGAATTTCTTCGTACCGAGCGGCTTGAATGTTCCGTAGGCACATTTCACTGATGTGCTGCCTGTAGACGGGCTGCTGTATGTTACGTCCACAGCCTTGATCTGTCCGCTCGTCTTGTCGGCCTGCCACACATAGTTCATGCTGCCGCGCTTCAGCGTAACGAGCGTGTTGGCCACGGCATCGTTGAACGTAACGCCGAAATTCTTGAGGGCCGAGTCGGTTATCTTCTGCTGTCCGGGCACGAAGAGCTGATTCCACAGCAGTGCCTGCAGGGCGTAGAAGTCGAGCCCGTTGCGCTGCAGGAAGTCGACATCGCTGTATGAAGCCTTGATATATTCCTTGTTGATGCGGTCTACCACGAGCACGTAATCCTTTGTAAACTCAATGCGTCCTGCCTCCATCAGTCCGAGCGGAGTGAGCTGTATGCGTATCACGTCGTCCTTCTTCATCTTCAGCGAGCCCGACACCGACAAATCTTTTGAACCGGTGTTGATGCTGAACTTTATCTTAGCCGATATGGCCTGGGCATACACTTCATTGTCGTAAACCTTGCGCAAGAAGTCTGTCTTGCGGGCCAATATGCTTTCAACATCGTTATTGCCTGACGACGAAGACGAGCCGCCGGACATGGCGGCCTTCTTTGTGCCGCACGAAACCACGGCGAGGCACACAACCAAAAAGACGAGGCTGCGTAACAGCCTGCTGCTATTTCTCAACATATTTCTTCAGTTTTATTTTTCTTATAAGCACCTTATTCTCCTCGTCACTGTTCTCAAGCGCCTCGCGCCAGTATTCGAGGGCCTTGCCGGCGTCGCCGTTCATGTAGTAGATGTCGCCTGCATGCTCGAGAAGCACCGCACTGTTTGTGGTGTCGTTCTTGATGGCCATGTCAATATACGGCTGCGCGTCTTTATATTTTTTCTGCTTGAACAGTATCCATGCATAGGTGTCAAGGTATGTGCAGTTGTCGGGTTCGGCCTGCACCGTGCGATAGCTCATCTGCTCGGCCTTGTCGAGATTCTTGCCCGTTTCCGACAGATAGTAGGCATAGTTGTTCAGACAGCCGAAGTTGTCGTCCTTCCACTGCAGGCAACTGTCATAAGCGGCATAGGCTTCCTGCTCCTGCCCCTTGCTGTAAAGGATGTCGCCCATGATGGCATAAAAGTCTGACACGATGTCGGGGTTGCTCTCGTCGTCAATCTGGCTGACGCCCTTTCTGAACACTTCGAGGGCGTTGTCGTCATCGTCTTTCTGCACATAGGCAAGTCCGAGGAAATAATAGAAGGCCATCTCGTCGGGATTATAGTCGAGCGCCTGGCGCGACAGTTCTATAACTTTGTCGAAGTCTTTCTCGTTCCACACTGTCTGTATCAGCTGCAGACGGGCAGCCGCGTTGTCGGGCGAGATGGTCAGCACGGTCTCCAGCACCTTGGTGATAGAGTCCTGGGGCATCTTCTTCAGCGTCATGTATGCTGCATACAGCTCGGCCATGTCGGATGTCTCCTGCGGCTGTTTCAGTATTCTCTTAAAGAGGTTGAGCACCTGTGTGCTGTCGCCTCCGTTCTTCTCGTTGTCTGCCACCACCTGCCTCATCAGTATCATCTTTGTGCTGACGGGCGTCTTGGGATTCACGAGCATTGTCTCCTGTATCGAGTCGGCCTGCGCCGTGCTGCCCGTAGTTCTGTAGTAGTCTATCATCGACATGCGTGCCATGGGGTTCTCCGGGTCTTGCTTCAGCACGTCCATATACTGGCTGTATGCCTCGTCGGGCTTGCCGTTCTGCAGAAGCCAGTTGCCCATCATCACCCTGTAGTTCATGTCGTTGGGATATTTCTCCGACATCGACTTCAGCTCATTGAACTCTTCCTCCTTCTTGCCCTGCAGCGAGTACACCTGCATCTTCGACAGGGCTGTCTGCTCACTGCTGCCTTCAAGGGCTTCGATGCGTTCAATGGTCTTTATCACATTGTCGTAGTCTTTCTTTCTGAGATACAGCTGGTTAAGGATGTCGAGCACGTCTGAGCGCTCCGGACTGTTGTGTGCCAGCTTCTCGTATGCCTTTATGGCCTCGTCGAGGTTGCCTATACGTATGTAGCCCGTGCCGAGACGCTCAAGATAGGTGTTGTTCTCGGGGTCGAGCTCAGCAGCCTTCTTAACGTCTTCAAGTGCGGCGGTGTCGCCATAGAGCACTCCGCTGTAAGACGACATCATAAAGTAGGCCTCTGCTGCGTTGGGGTTTATGTCGAGACAGTGGCTCAGCAGGTCGTAAGCCGCGTCGTAGTTGCCGGCCACCTGCTGCTTGACGGCCTCAAAATAGAATATCTTGAAGCGCATGCTGTCGTTATGGCTTATGGGCGGAACCACGATGCCGCGCGACGCCGTGCCGCCTGCGCCTGTCTTTGTTGCCGTGCCGTGGCTGCAGCCTGTGATGACAGCCGCCGCCGAAAGCAGCACAAGGATGTATGATGTTAGTCTGTTCATCTGAATTGTTGAAATGCGAACCTTGCTGTTATTTCACTCCGGTGTGGCCGTAGCCGCCTGCGCCGCGCTCTGTCTCGTCGAGCACGCTAACCTCGACAAACTCTGCCGTCTCATGGCGCGCAATGACCATCTGGGCTATGCGTTCGCCGTCGTTGATCACGAAGTCGGTGTCTGAAAAGTTTATCAGCAGCACCATCACCTCGCCCCTGTAGTCGGCGTCTATCGTTCCCGGCGTGTTAAGCACCGTTATGCCGTGTTTCAAGGCCAGTCCGCTGCGTGGGCGCACCTGTGCCTCGTAGCCTTCGGGCAGGGCTATGTAGAGGCCCGTGGGTATCAGTCTGCGCTCCATGGGGCGCAGCGTTATCGGGGCGTCGATGTTAGCCCTGAGATCCATACCTGCACTCTGTGCCGTGGCGTATGCCGGAAGCGGCTGGTGCCCTTTGTTGATTACTTTTACGGGTATCATAGTCTTATTCTGCTTTTTAGGTTTTAACGGCGCATGCCTCGGCCTGACGCCACATGCCGACATCAGCCAGCCCACAGCTGGCATGCTGCCGGTTACGTTATTTTAATTTGTGTGCAAAAATAGCTATTTATATTTACATAATTGTATTTTTAGCGCTAAAAAGAAAGAATTTAGCCATTTTTAGATTACTTTTGCGCAGCTAACCGCCGTATTGTGCATACGGCCTTATTTTGCAGAAAGATGATGAACTGGAAACAACTTATATCGAACAAAAGACTCGGACAGGAGTCGCGCCACGCCATAAGGCACGACGACCGCTCTGAGTTTAAGCGCGACTACGACCGGCTGATATTCTCTGCGCCGTTCCGCCGCATGCAGAACAAGACTCAGGTGTTCCCGCTGCCGGGCAGCATTTTCGTACATAACCGCCTCACTCACAGCCTGGAGGTGGCAAGCGTGGGCATGTCGCTCGGCAACGACGTGGCCCACTGCGTTATGAAAACAAGGCCCGAACTGGCCGATACGCTGTTCACGCAGATCGGCACCATAGTAAGCACGGCATGTCTGGCGCACGACATGGGCAACCCTCCGTTCGGACACTCCGGCGAGAAGGCCATTCAGACGTTCTTCACCGAGGGCAAGGGGGCTTATCTCAAAGACAGGCTGAGCCCCGAACTGTGGAACGACATCACTCACTTTGAGGGTAACGCCAACGCGTTCCGCCTGCTTGCTCACCGCTTCAAAGGGCGCCGCGACGGCGGATTCGTGATGACTTACACCACGCTTGCGTCTATCGTGAAATATCCTTTTGCGTCAGCTCTGGCGGAAAAGGGGCACGGTAAATTCGGATTTTTCAGCACCGAAGCCGACATATTCTGCCGCATTGCCGACGACCTCGGCATCATACGCAAGTCGGCCGACGGCTGTCCTGCCGAGTATGCGCGCCATCCGCTGGTGTATCTTGTAGAGGCTGCCGACGACATCTGCTACGAGATTATGGACATTGAGGATGCCCACAAGCTGAAGATTGTAACGTATGAGGAGACAAAGCGGCTTTTCTTGGATTTCTTCGATGAAATGGGACAAAATCATATCATGCAGAGGATTCACGACGAGGAGATAACCGACGACAACGAGAAGGTGATATACATGAGGGCCTGCGTTATCAACGCGCTCGAAAGGGCATGCGTTGACGCGTTCATGAGGCACGAGGACGAGATCATGAGGGGCGAGTTCAGCGGCAGTCTTATCGACAGCATCGACGACAGACTGGTTAAGGCTTACCGCAACTGCACAGAACTTTCGAAAAAGCGAATCTACAAGAGCAAGCCTGTGCTTGACGTCGAACTGAGCGGTTTTAAGATTATGGACAGCCTGATGGAGGTCATGACCGAGGCGGCAGTCAATCCGCAGCGGTTCTACTCGCGCCAGCTTATCAGCCGCGTGAGCAGCCAGTATGACATCAGCGCGCCCGACCTCGAAACGCGCATCATGGCTGTTATCGACTATATCAGCGGCATGACCGACGTGTATGCGCTCGACATTTATCAGAAAATCAACGGAATAAGTCTGCCGATTGTCTGATTTTCCCGGGAAAAACAAGAAAGTAAAAAAATAAAGACACACATCCTTATTACACTCATCCACAGGAAATTCCACGCACAGACGCCTCACCCACTTAACAGGCTTATCTTCAACGCATTACAAAAGGCCCCTCTTGAGGTGTAAAAGGAAACCTTTCAGCGCGTAAAAAATAAGCTTTCGCACGCTGAAAGGATAGCTTCCACAAAATGACAACAATCCTGCTGCAGCATCAGCACATGCGCAGCGGACAAAAGAATATCTTTATAAAAAGAGGAACAAGGCACCCCTCCGTCAATATTCCACACCCACTATCTCTATGTGCTCGATGTTTCTCATATTCAGCGGTTTACCGCCCTTCTCCGTGTATATGCTGCCAAGAACCGTATCTATCGCCTTAAGGTCATCGATATACAGCTTGTCCGACAGCGATGAGTACCTGAGCGTCTCCGTACATTCGGTCATCTCTGTGACATTGCCCATGAATTTTACCATCACGACTTTTCCGCTTTCATCGGTGTACTCGTCCCTAATGGACGCCATCTTGTCTATAAGCACACTCGTAATGCCTCCGTTCCTCGTCACGACACCTGCGGCAGGCCTGATCTGTCCCCACAGCTTCCTTTCCTTTACCTTACGCGTGGACAGGAAAGTGTTTTGGGGTTCGGATGTCATGTCTATGAACTTATCCGCCAGCGCGGCAGCATTCACATCTGAAGTCTTTTCTTTCTTCGTCACCTTACGCTTTACACTATAATTCCCCTTTACCTCCTTTACGGTATACTCAACTTCCCTCTCCTCACGGTAAACCTCTACTCCCTCATGCTCCTGCACAGATATCTCACGGGTGATTATTTTCAACGCCGAGTGTTCCTTGCCAAGAGGTGTCCTCGTGGCAAGAAAACTTTTACCCAACGGACTGCCCGTCACGCTGTCGCCTGACACGATGATTTGCGAACACAGCGGCGCAGACACAAACATAAGCAACAAAACTAAAACGACTTTATCTGCACTCTCGCGTATATTTCTACAAGAGAACGCATATTGTGACATTGAAAACATAAACACCTAATTTTTAAATTTATAAATGCTCTTACATCTATGCCTCTGTCCAAAAGGGCAGATTTACATATTCAAAATCCCATGACATTGTTTTTAACTTGTTATACAACAACATAACTACTCCTCACATTTCCATAGTTTAGAACTTGCATATCCTACCGTCACTCCTGCCTTTAAAGACTCTTTGTCGCGTTCCGAAAGTCCGGAATTTGAGATCAGATCAATTACATCCTTACAATACTGTTCCCATTCTTCATCTGTCTCAACAAGTTCCATCCCCTCAAAATACAAAGATATGACATTTAAAATCTCTTCAAGTTCCGGATATTTTACTTCTGCCACATTAATAAGTTCCTTGTAATTCTCACATTTTACTGATTCCTCACCTATAAAAGAACAGAATTGTATTGTCTCGTCACTAATAGAGACATCACTATAACAACTTACCGGAATTGTACTGATAATCTCTTCATTCAACTTCAAGACACACGCCTCGTCAGAAACACTTTTCCAATAATTAACACTATTATTTTTTTCAAGCGTGTTATATATGATAAGATTATGATAAAATCCCAAACTGTCATTTGCCGTCGCCAATAATGGATTTTGTACCAATACAAGATTATTCAAAGCGTCTTCTCTAGGTTGTACACATGAAGTAGCAAGAGTATCCCCCAACATCGCTACTCTCCTTGGAGCATTCCCAATAATTTCATTCAAAACATAAACACCTGTTATAAAACCTTGTTTTTTAGCAGAACTGAACGAAGAGCCTTGAGCCGACTGCCATATATTATCGCCTGTAAAAACACCTTTTACCGCTCCAACTACATCTGCTACAAAGACATTAAGCACGCTCTTAAAAAGTCTACCAAGAAAACCTCTGGTCTCTTGCTGGGACAATTCCAAATTCAGCACAAGAATATCATTATTCAATCTGGCATAACTTTCCTCAACACAAACTTCACTATCATCTGCATTTTCCTCATAAATATCAACAGATGCAGTACTGCAAGAAATCAGTGCCATAATCGTCATGACACTTGAAAATACGAATAACTTTTTTTTCATAATATAAATTATTTAAGGGTTTATAATATTCCGTTTAAACAACAAGACACATAAATTCACACATATATTTTAAAATGCGTCCATGGTATACCAATAATTTTATGAAATCCGATTGCTAATATACAAAAAATTACTAAATGCTACAAACAAAAATCAACAGAACAGACAAAAAGAAATAGATTTTAACAAATAGACAAAGACAGTACGACAATGCAAAGAATACAAACATCCAACATATAAGCAATAAGGGATATGCATCATACGGTTTAACAAAAAGACATACTTTTTGTTTGTATTACGATAATCACCCTCAAAGAAAAAATAAAATAAAGAAAAATCCGAAACAAAACCATAAAACCACATAAGTGGCTGCCTAACGACCAAATACCAACATAGGCTCATCGGCTTGAAATGTCATGAAGAAATTGTTTTTCACAAGCCGTAAAGTCACTTGCCTTATCAGTGAAAATCTTCTCACTTCTCTTTATAAATAATGTTGTTAGTGCCCGAAGTTATATTGAGTGCATCAGGATTTTCC